>FTHQ01000456.1_pt1 | contig 14955 bp, 13 predicted proteins | sample 1641001 | NCBI WGS metagenome assembly FTHQ01 (sample SAMEA3914872, study PRJEB12502) | metagenome | biome: forest; material: soil | place: Canada | collected 2011-07-03 | depth 0.3 m | reverse complement strand
GCGCGAACGGCTGGCCGTCGCGCAGCGAGGCGTCGGTGTGGTTCGCGTAGTAGCGCCACCGGTCGAGGAAGCGGATGTCGCCGGTCATGTGCAACGCACGGATCGGCTCGCCGTGGTACCTGAGCGTCGTCGTGCCGGTGCCCGCGTCGAACGATTCGTGAATGCCGTACTTGCTGACGAAGTTCTGGACCGGGTCGAGCAGCGCCGTTTCGCCTTGCGCGCTCCACAGGTGCAGGAACGTCGTGTCGATGCCGAAGCATTCCTGGAAATCGGTGCCGATGCGGGCGATGCAGTCGCGCAGGTGGTCGGCATAACGCGCCCATGCGTCGGCGGTTCCGGCGACGAGCCCGGCTTGCAGCGCACCGCCGTGGCGCGCGTTGACTTCGTCGACGACGAGGCGCCAGTGATGGTCGCGCCGCTCGCCGATCAGCGGCGTGACGACGAACGTGCAGAACAGCGGGTCGGGGCACACGTGGAGCCGGTCGTCGTCGATCTGCGAGAACAGGTCGAACTGCGGCGCGCAGAACCAGATGTCCGCGTCGTACAGCGCGAGCTTGCGGATCTGCGGATGGCGCGCGCAATACCCGGCGGCCTCGATGAAGCGGCCGACCGGCAGCGCATAGGCGCTCGATGCGTCGATCACGTCGACCGACTGGCTCGCGAGAATCTGCCGTTTGCGTTCGGACAGCCCGTAGCCGATCACCGCGATCCGCCCGTCGTAGCCGGCGTGCCGCAGCGACAGCAGGAACGGCACGAGCATTTCGTACCACGCGCGGTTGTTGTCGTTGATCGCCACGCAGACTGCGTGCTCGCTCGAATGCATGTTGGTGTCCCGTTACGTGTGCCCGGCGCGGTGTCCGCGCGATGCCGGTCATTGTAGATCGCCGCCGCACGGGCCGGCGCGGGGCCTGCGCCGGCCCGTGCGGCGGCGATCTACAATGACCGGCATCGCGCGGACACCGCGCCGGGCACACGTAACGGGACACCAACATGCATTCGAGCGAGCACGCAGTCTGCGTGGCGATCAACGACAACAACCGCGCGTGGTACGAAATGCTCGTGCCGTTCCTGCTGTCGCTGCGGCACGCCGGCTACGACGGGCGGATCGCGGTGATCGGCTACGGGCTGTCCGAACGCAAACGGCAGATTCTCGCGAGCCAGTCGGTCGACGTGATCGACGCATCGAGCGCCTATGCGCTGCCGGTCGGCCGCTTCATCGAGGCCGCCGGGTATTGCGCGCGCCATCCGCAGATCCGCAAGCTCGCGCTGTACGACGCGGACATCTGGTTCTGCGCGCCGCAGTTCGACCTGTTCTCGCAGATCGACGACGACCGGCTCCACGTGTGCCCCGACCCGCTGTTCTGCACGTTCGTCGTCACGCCGCTGATCGGCGAGCGGCGCGACCATCACTGGCGCCTCGTCGTCGACGAAGTCAACGCGCGCCACGGCGGTGCGCTGCAAGCCGGGCTCGTCGCCGGAACCGCCGACGCATGGGCGCGTTATGCCGACCACCTGCGCGACTGCATCGCCCGCATCGGCACCGATTTCCAGGAATGCTTCGGCATCGACACGACGTTCCTGCACCTGTGGAGCGCGCAAGGCGAAACGGCGCTGCTCGACCCGGTCCAGAACTTCGTCAGCAAGTACGGCATTCACGAATCGTTCGACGCGGGCACCGGCACGACGACGCTCAGGTACCACGGCGAGCCGATCCGTGCGTTGCACATGACCGGCGACATCCGCTTCCTCGACCGGTGGCGCTACTACGCGAACCACACCGACGCCTCGCTGCGCGACGGCCAGCCGTTCGCGCTGTCGGACGGCACGCCGGCGCCGTCCGATGCGGTCGCCGCCCGCATCGCGGCGGCGGATTACGTGCGTTCGGCCGGGCTGACCGTTGCGTCCGCCGCGATCGAGACAAGCGCGGGCGCGTACCTGCAGGCAATCGACGAACCGGGCGGCACGATGCTCGTCGGCAGCGGCAACCACGAAGTCGTGTTCACCGCGACCCGCGACATCGCACGGCTGAACGTCTACGTCACGCATCCGTCCGGTTCGCCGTCGCCGCTGCTGTGCGAGGTGCGGGTCGACGGCCACGCGCAGCGCAAGGGCACCGAACTGATGGCGCATTTCTGGTACCAGGTGGCGGCCGGCGCCGTCATCACGCTGCGTGCGACGAGCCTCGGCGGCCAGCAGTGCAACGCGATCTGGCGGCTGCGTGAAGCGCCGGACATGCGGCAGTAAGCGCCGGCCCGCACCGGCTCAATTGAAGGCCGCCCATACCAGGTACGCATTCAGCCCGACGATCACGACCGTCGCCGCGCCGGCGACGATCCGCAGCGGCATCCGCAGCGCGTAAGCGCCCATCACGTCTTCGCGCGCCGACAGTATCAGCAGCGCGATCATCGGCATCGGCAGCACGAAACTCAGCACGACCTGGCTCGCCACCATCGCCCGCGTGACGTCGCAGCCCAGCGCGACCACCACGAACGCGGGCGCGATCGTCACCGCGCGCCGCACCCAGAGCGACATGCGGCGGTGGATGAAGCCCTGCATCACGACCTGCCCGGCCATCGTGCCGACCACCGAGCTCGACACGCCCGACGTCAGCAGCGCGACGAGAAACAGCGCGCCGGCCGCCGGCCCGAGCACCGGGATCAGCGTGTGATAGGCGTCGCCGATGTCGGTCATGCCCGGCGCAGTCGCGTGAAACGCCGACGATGCCATCATCACCATCGCGAGATTCACGAACCCGGCGAGCCCCAGCGCGACCACCACTTCGCGATTCGAGAACCGCACGAGCCGCCGCCGCTCTCCGTCGTCGCGCGGGGCGGTGCGATCCTGCGTGAGACCCGAATGCAGATACAGCGTGTGCGGCATGATCGTCGCGCCGATGATCCCGACCGCGATCGTCAGCGCCGCGTGATCCGGAATCTGCGGGACCACCAGATGGAACGCGGCCGCGTGCCAGTCCTGCGGCGCGATCAGCAGTTCGCCGAGATAGCACGCACCGATCACGCCGACCAGCGCCGCGATCGCCGCTTCCAGCGGCCGGAAGCCTCGCTTTTCGAGCGCGAGGATCGCGCAGGTCGCGCACGCGGTCGCGATCATCCCCGCGAACAGCGACGAATGGCACAACAACCCGAACGCGAGCGCGCCGCCGAGAAATTCGGCGAGATCGGTCGCCATCGCGGCGATCTCGGAAGCCATCCACATGCCCCACACGACCGGCACGGGGAAACGGTCGCGGCACAGTTCGGCGAGATTGCGCCCGGTCACGATGCCGAGCTTCGCCGACATCGCCTGGAACAGCATCGCGATCGAGTTCGCGGCCAGCACGACCCACAGCAGCCGGTAACCGTACGCGGCGCCGGCCTGGATGTTGGTCGCGAAGTTGCCGGGGTCCATGTAGCCGATCGACGCGATCACGGCCGGGCCGACGAACGGCAGCAGCGCGGCGACGCCGGTGCGGCGCCCTTCCAGCGCGGCGCGCGCCGCGCCGTCGGTGTGCTCGGTGGACAGGCCCGGCAGCGCAAGGCCGCCGGCAGGTTTGCTCGGGACGGGAAGCATGGTGGAGTTTCCGTTCGAATGACGCAGACTGATTCGGGAGCGGGCACCGTGGCCGGCATGCCGCCTGCCGGCCACGGCGCTGTGCGAAGACCGCGTTACAGCGGCACGACGTCGGGACGATTGCGCGGAAACTGCGCGATCACGTCCGGCGCGACGTTCAGGTGCGCTTCGACGAGCTTCGGCGGCGTATGCGCGAGCCAGTCGGACAACGACACCTCCGCATAGCGGTCGGTCTTGAAGATCTCGAGGAACACGAGGTCGGTCTGGCCGGTGTTCTGCACGTAGTGCCCGAGGCTCTTCTTCACATAGCCGACGTCGCCCGCGCGGAAATCGGCCGTCTGCGCCTTCGGCCCCGTGTCGAACACCGTCATCCGCGCCTCGCCCTGCAGGTAGTACTGCCATTCGTCGGCGTTCGGGTGCCAGTGCAGTTCGCGCATGCCGCCCGGATGCACGGTGACGAGTGCCGCCGCGACGGTCGTCGACACGTTGAAGTTGGTGCTGTCCGCGATCCGCACCTCGCCGCCGCGCGTCTTTTTGACCGGCTTCATGTCGCCGAGCGAAAAGATGAACGGATGCGGCGGTGCACCGGCCGATGCGGCGGATGCGCGCTGCGCGTCCGCGAGCGGACCCGGTTCGTCGCCCTGGAAGATCCACAGGTTGTCGAGCGGCACGTTCCTGAACGCGTCGGCCGGCACGCCGAAGTTGAGCGCGAGCACGTCGGGCGGCGTATGCGCGATCCAGTCGGTCAGCAACAGCGTGTTGAATTCCGAGGCGCGGCCGTTATCGAACGCGAGCAGGAATTCAGCGCCGTCGCTGCCGAGGCCCTGCAGCGAATGCGGCAGGCCGGGCGGGAAATACCAGAGATCGCCGGTCTTGACGTCCTGCACCGACGGCCGCCCGAGTTCGTCGAGCACCGTGATCCGGCAACGGCCGTCGAGCATGATGGCCCACTCGGCCTGCTGGTGCCAGTGCATCTCGCGAATGCCGCCGCGCGTCAGCCGCATGTTGACGCCGGAAATGGTTTCGGAAATCGCAAAATCGTCCTGCGTCACTTCGCGCGCCCATCCGCCATTTTGAATGCGTTTATGAGCATTATTGAAAGACGCCCAGAATAACGGCATCCCGTTGATATCAGTGGCCGGCGGATCCTGAAAAGACGGGAATTGATTGGCAATGGCCGGATTTTTTGGCCCCGGGTCGGTCAGGCTCTGGCGGTTGCGGGCATTTACCGCGCCTTCCGGCGGACTGTCCGGATTACCGAACGAGGCGGCCTTGGCCGATACCGCGATGCTCGCGGCGGCGATGGCGCCGGCCGTACCGGCCAGCATCTTGCGTCGAGAAAGATTCGTCATGATTTCCTCTTCATCCCTGCAATCGAGAGAATTTCCATTACGGAACACTTGCTGTTTCTTCGAATTACCGAAAATCAAACATCCCGTGACGCAAGTTAAATACAAAGCCACCTGAAAATTAAATGAATTATTAACCTGAATTAATGACTTAATCTGATCGGCTTTAATTTTGTAATTATTGCGATGCAGCAGGGGATGAATGGCGAGGAAAAGAAATCGACATGCGCACCGCGCGATGGCGGCCCACTGCCATCGATTCAGGTGGCCTGGCGCGCCACCCGGAACGGAAAAATACGGATGCGCCGGCTTTCACCTGCCCGGCCGGGACCGGGCCCGCGTCACTCCCGCGGCATGTCGGCGAGTCGCTGCGCGGCGAAGCGCAATCCGCCGAGAATGCGTTCGGCGATCCTTGCCGGAAACCCGGCCGGCAGCGCCGTGCCGACCGATTCGATCACATGTGGCGTCATTGCAATGAGTCGTTCGACGATCGGTGTCGCGATATCGCCAAGCAGGCAATGCTCCGCCATCGCAGTGAAGTGCCGGCGCGTGATGTCGCGCATCGCATAGTGCTTGCGCTTGCCGTGCACGGCCATCGCGAGCTTCGCCTTGTGCCACGACCACTGGTTCGCGCCATCCCCTTCGACCGGCCAGATCGACATCACGTCGTAGAGCGGCGTCAGACGGAAGCGGCCGCCCGGCAGCAGGCGCAGGCTGAAGTTCTTCGCATGCCCGTCCGGTGCGGCAAGCATCCAGAACACCACCAATGCGGTGAACAGCGTGTCGAGGTCGGCCTGCGCCGTTTCCGACCGGCGCAGGATGCCGGCCAGATCGGGCACGCCGGGGCCGCCCTGCGATTCGTATTTCAGATGCGGCGGCACGCCGAGCGCTTGGCAGAAATCCTCTTGCGGCAAGCGCAACAGCCAGCCGCCGTCACGATGCAGCGCGCGATCGAAGCGCGCGACCGACAGCACCTTGTGTTCGCCGAAACGCACGATGTCGGCATCCGCCGTCGGCAGGCCGAACGCGCGCAGGATCGCGAGGCACAGCCACTCGTTTTCGACGGAAGTCGTCAGATCCGCACGCTTGTTGCCGACCAGCCCGAGCGGCAACTTGAGGATATGCGTGGTCGGCGTCGCGCCATGCGGACGCATCCATCGCCCGTCGTGAAACAGCAGCGCGGTCTTTTCCTGCGCGCCGGCCAGCGACAGGCGGAAGTCGTCGTCGTCCTGCGCACCGCCCGCCGCCCCGCTCGCCTGATCGAGCACACGCGCCACGTCGTCGTCGGACAACGGCATACCGTCGATCCGGTCATGGCCGGCCGGGGTTTCATCCTCGCCGAGCAACTGCACCGCGCCGACGCAGTCCCGGCCGAGCGCGGCGAGCAGATCGAACGGCTCGGTCGTCGCCGTGCCGAACCGCGACGCAAGCCGGCGCCGAATGGCGTCGCTGTCGGGCAGCAGATTATCGAAGTAGTGATTGACGCGCTCGCCGCGCAACGGCGCATCACCGACGCCGAACGGCAGCGACAGCGACAGCGGGCGGCCTGCATCCGACTGTTTCCAGCCGGCGTCGTACAGCAGTTCCATGTCGCCGCGCGCGGGAATCCGCCAGATTCCGACCCGCACGCCATTGGCCCAGATCGATAGCGCGCGGCTGTGCGATTTGCGTCCCATCGATTACCACTCGACGTTGGCAGCGTCGCGCCCGTCCTTCGTGCGGATGCTGAGCTCGAGACCGTACAGCGCGGTCAGTTCGAGCAACTGCTTGAGCGACAGGCTTTCGGTGCGGAGCGTTTCCAGCGACGACAGGCGCGATTGGCCGACGCCGATGCGCGCCGCCGCTTCGGCTTGCGTCAGCCCCTTGGCCTGACGCGCGGACGACAGGATTTCGCCCAGTTGAGCAGGGGTATTGACGATGAGATTCACGGCTGGAGTCCTGTATGCGATCCATGCAGTATATCTCTGACAGGCATAAACGCAAATTATCTCTGATAGAGATAAACGTAAAATATTCCTGTCAGAAATATTTCCACACGCCAGTGCGTTGCTCCCCCAGTCGTTGCACGCACGCCCAGCCCGCTATCGTTCACCGCCACCTGATAGTTTTTATCCGCTGGCGTGAATGATTTTGGCTTTGTCAGATAGATGACATCAAATCACTAAATGACAACGATCTAACAGCTCGATGACCTGCGCCTTCGCCCATACCGTCGAATCCCGCTTTGCCGACCTGACGCCGACCGCGAAGCGCATCGCGAGCTACATGCTCGCGAACCTCGACCGGCTCGGGCTCGAGACGGCCGACCAGATCGCGCAGCAAGCCGGCACCAGCGGCATTTCGGTCGGACGTTTCCTGCGCAGCGTCGGTTACCGGAATCTCGACGACCTGAAGCGCGAACTGCGCGGCGGCGGCGACCGCCCGTGGATGATCACCGACCGGCTCGACGAATACCGCCGCATCGCCGGCACGCCATCGGCGGAACGCAACGGCGGCAACGGCAGCGCCGGCACGCTGGCGTCGTCGCTCGAACGCGAGCTCGACGCGATCCGCCACGTGTACCGCCTGGCCGAAGGCCCGGTGTTCGCGCAGGTCGCCGACCGGATCGCGCATGCCGACGCGGTGTTCATCCTCGGCATCCAGTCGACCCGCGGCATCAGCAACGCATTCAGCAGCTACCTCGAATACCTGCGCCCGCGCGTGTTCTATTCCGACGGCCAGTCGGGCTCGTACGTCGATTCGCTGAACTCCGAATTCGAGCATCCGTACTGCGTCGTCACCGATACGCGCGCGTATTCGCGCAGCGCGCGCCGCTATTGCCAGGCGGCCGCCGAACGCGGGCAGCCGTTCGCGCTGGTGACCGACCTGTCGTGCCCGTGGGCGCGCGAATGGCCGGCCAATCTGCTGCAGGTGAAGACCGACGTCGGCCAGTTCTGGGATTCGCTCGCGCCGCTCACCTGCCTGTTCAACCTGCTGATCACGGCCGTGGTCGATCGCCTCGGCCCCGCGATCGACCGGCGCGTCGCGCGCAACCGCGAACTGCAGCGCACGTTCGACCAGTTCGAATCCTGAGCGAGCCCACCCTGCCGATGAACGATCACCGCCTCGTCGAAATCACGCCCGCCACGCATCGCGTCGAGATCGATCTCGTCTACGCGACCGACCGCAACCTGACCGGCAAGCCGATCTACCGCAACGCGCACTGCCTGCTGCTCGAGCCCGCCGAAGCCGCATTGCGCCGCGCGGTGGAGGTCGCCGCGCAGGCCGGCGTCACGCTGCGCCTCTACGACGCCTACCGGCCGCCGCAGGCGCAGCAGGTGCTGTGGGATTTCCTGCCCGATCCGAACTTCGTCGCCGACCTCGGCCGCGGCTCGAATCACAGCCGCGGCACCGCGCTCGACCTGACGCTCGTCGGCGCGAACGGCGCGCCGCTCGACATGGGCACCGGCTTCGACGCGATGGTCGCCGCATCGGGCCACTTTCACGCGGGGCTGCCCGAGCACGTGCAACGCAACCGCCTGCTGCTGCTCGGCGTGATGCATGCGGCCGGCTTCGCGCACATCGACAGCGAATGGTGGCACTACGAACTGCCCGGCTCGCGCGCGTTGCCGCAGATCGACAATGCGGCGAGCGGCCCGTGGCGCCTGATGTAACGACGATCCACGCCTCCTTTTTCATGCACGTCCACGTTCAACGACTCAAACGACAGATGGAGAAGCGCACATGACATTCCCGACCTCCCGGCTCGTCGCGGCGCTGGCCGCCGCGTCCGTATTCGCCGCCGTTCCGCTTGCCGCCGCGCATGCGGAAACGCCGAAGGACATGTTCGTGATGGCCACGCTGCTCGACGAATTCACGACGCTCGATCCGGGCGAGATCTACGAGCTGGTGCCGGAGGAATACGTCGCGAACACGTACGACCGGCTCGTGCGCGTCGACCTGCGCGATCCGTCGAAATTCAACGGCGACGTCGCGCAGTCATGGACCGTGAGCCCCGACGGCCTGACCTATACGTTCAAGCTGCGCACCGGCCTGAAGTTCCACTCGGGCAACCCGCTGACGGCCGACGACGTCGCGTGGTCGATCCAGCGCGCGGTGCTGCTCGACAAGGGGCCGGCCGCCGTGCTGACCGGCATCGGCCTCACGAAGGCGAACGTCGTCGCGAACGTGAAGAAGCTCGACGACGCGACGGTGTCGGTCACGACCGACCGCAAGTACGCGCCGACCTTCGTGCTGAACGTGCTCGGTTCGTGGCCCGCATCGGTGCTCGACAAGAAGTTGCTGCTGTCGCACCAGCAGGGCAACGACTTCGGCAACGGCTGGCTGAAAACCAACGAAGCGGGCTCCGGCGCCTACAGGCTGGTCAAGTGGACGGCCGGCGACAGCGTCGTGCTGCAGCGCTTCGACGGCTACCGGCTGCCGCTCGCGATGAAGCGCATCGTGCTGCGCCACGTGCCCGAAGCCGCGAGCCAGCGCCTGCTGCTGGAGAACGGCGACGTCGACGCGGCACGCGACCTGAGCCCCGACGATCTGGCGTCGGTCGTGAAGTCGGGCAAGGCGAAGGTAGCGGCCTCGCCGCAGGCGACGCTGCTGTATCTCGGCCTGAACACGAAGAACCCGACGCTCGCGAAACCCGACGTGCAGGAAGCGCTGAAATGGCTCGTCGACTATGCGGGGATCCAGGGCAACGTCGTGAAGACGACCTACAAGGTACACCAGACCTTCCTGCCCGAGGGCTTCCTCGGTGCGCTGAACACGAACCCGTACAAGCTCGACATCGCGAAGGCGAAGGCGCTGCTCGCGAAGGCCGGCGTGCCCGGCGGCTTTTCGGTGACGATGGACGTGCGCAACGACTATCCGTACACGGAGATCGCGCAGGCCGTGCAGGCGAACTTCGCGCAGGCCGGCATCAAGGTGCAGCTGATCCCCGGCGACAACAAGCAGACGCTCGCGAAATACCGCGCGCGCCAGCACGACATCTACATCGGCGAATGGTCGGCCGACTACATCGATCCGCACAGCAACGCGCAGGGTTTTGCGTGGAATCCGGACAACACCGACAAGTCGAGCTATAAAATGCTGGCCTGGCGCAACAGTTGGGACATCCCGCAACTGACGAAGGAAACCGACACCGCGCTCGCCGAACCGACCGCCGCGAAACGCGCGCAGCTGTATCAGGCGATGCAGAAGGAAGTGCTCGCACGCTCGCCGTTCGTGATCATGTTCGAGAAAGTCGCGCAGGTCGCGACGCGGCCCGGCGTGAGCGGGCTCGAAGTCGGGCCGATCAACGATCTGGTGTCGTACCGCAACCTGAAGAAGCAATAAGATTCGCCGCATGTCGACTCCCGCCTCCTCCCTCGAAGCACTGCGCACGCTGCCCGCGCGGCGCCCGGCCGTGCGCTGGGCACTGCGCGTGCTGCGCTGGGCGCTCACGCTCGCCGTCACGTTCGCGGGGCTGCTCGCGTTGACGTTCGTGATCGGCCGCAAGGTGCCGATCGATCCCGTGCTCGCGATCCTCGGCGATCGCGCGTCGGCCGAGGCGTACGCGGCCGAGCGCATCGCGCTCGGGCTCGACAAGCCGCTCGTCACGCAATTCCTGATCTATGCGCGCGACGTGCTGCACGGCAATCTCGGCGTGTCGCTGCTGACCGCGAACCCGGTGCTCGACGACATCAAGCGCGTGTTCCCGGCCACGCTCGAACTGGCGACCATCGCGACGCTGATCGGCATCGCGATCGGCGTGCCGCTCGGCGTCGCGGCCGCCGTGAAGCACAACCGCCCGATCGATCACATCGCGCGCTTCGTCGGGCTGATCGGCAATTCGGTCCCGGTGTTCTGGCTCGGGCTGATGGGGCTGCTGCTGTTCTATGCGCGGCTGCACTGGGTCGGCGGCCCCGGCCGGCTCGATCCCGTCTACGACGGCATGGTCGACCCGCGCACCGGCAGCCTGCTGCTCGACGCGGCGCTCGCGGGCGAGTGGGACGTCTTCCGCAACGCGGTGTCGCACATCGCGCTGCCGGCCGCGATCCTCGGCTACTACTCGGTCGCGTATCTCAGCCGCATGACGCGCTCGTTCATGCTCGACCAGCTGAACCAGGAATACATCGTCACCGCGCGCGCGAAGGGCCTGTCCGAGCGACGCGTGATCTGGCGGCATGCGTTCGGCAACATCGCGGTGCCGCTCCTGACCGTTATCGCGCTCACGTACAGCAACCTGCTGGAAGGCTCGGTGCTGACCGAGATCGTGTTCGCGTGGCCGGGGCTCGGCTCGTACCTGACCGGCGCGCTGCTGAACGCCGACATGAACGCGGTGCTCGGCGCGACGCTCGTGATCGGCGCGATGTTCATCACCGTCAACCTGCTGACCGACGCGCTGTACCGCGTGTTCGATCCGCGTGCGCGCTGAGGGCCGCTCCGACATGACCGCTTCCCCCCTGCTTCTTTCATCGTCCATGCCGAAGGTCGTCCAACCATGAGCGCCGAGCGTCTCTCCCTGCACGCGTGGCTGCTGTCCGACGCGCCCGCGTCGCGCTCGCAGGCCGCATTCGGCCTCGCGTACCGGCGCTGGCGCCGGTTCGCCACGAATCCGCTCAACCTGTTCGGGCTCGCGATCCTGGTCGCGCTGATCGCGGTCGCGATCGTCGGCCCGCTGATCATGCCGCACGATCCGCTGCGCCAGGTGCTGTCCGACCGGCTGCTGCCGCCCGGCTCGCCGTCGCACTGGTTCGGCACCGACCAGCTCGGCCGCGACATCCTCTCGCGGCTGATCGCCGGGTCGCGCCTGACGCTCGGCATCGCGCTGCTGGTCGTCGTGATCGTCGTGCCGATCGGCCTGCTGATCGGCACGACGGCCGGCTATTGCGGCGGCTTCGTCGACAGCGTGCTGATGCGCATCACCGACATCGCGCTCGCGTTTCCGAAGATCGTGCTCGCGCTCGCGTTCGCGGCCGCGCTCGGCCCCGGCGTGATCAACGCGGTCGTCGCGATCTCGATCACCGCGTGGCCCGCGTATGCGCGGCTCGCGCGCGCCGAAACGATCCGCATCGCGCAGGCCGACTACATCCACGCGGCGCGGCTGCAAGGCGCGTCGGGCCCGCGCATCCTGCTGCGCTACATCATGCCGCTGTGCATGTCGTCGGTGATCGTGCGCGCAACGCTCGACATGGCCGGCATCATCCTGACCGTCGCGGGCCTCGGCTTTCTCGGCCTCGGCGCGCAGCCGCCGAGCCCCGAGTGGGGCTTCATGGTCGCGTCGGGCCGCAACGTACTGCTCGACGCGTGGTGGGTCGCGACGCTGCCCGGCATCGCGATCCTGCTCGTGAGCCTCGCGTTCAACCTGCTCGGCGACGGGCTGCGCGACGTCTTCGATCCCCGCCATGGAGCGTGACATGCCGATGCATTCCACCGCCGCGCCGGCACCGCTCTGCGAGATCGACGGGCTGAAGATCGGTTTCCGCGGGCACGACGGCAGCGTCACCGACGCCGTGCGCGACCTGTCGCTGACGCTCGCGCCGGGCGAGCGGCTCGGCATCGTCGGCGAATCGGGCTCCGGCAAGTCGTTGACCGGCCGCGCGCTGCTCGGCCTGCTGCCCGACGCCGCGCGCTGGTCGGCGCGCACGATGCGCTTCGCGGGCCACGACCTGCTCGCGATGTCGCCGCGCGAGCGCCGGCGGCTGTGCGGCAGCCAGATGGGCATGATCCTGCAGGACCCGAAATATTCGCTGAACCCGGTGATGACGGTCGCGAAGCAGATGGGCGAGGCGTTCCGGCTGCACGAGCCGGGCCTGCGCGGCCGTGCGCTGCGCGAGCGGATCGTCGACGCGCTCGCGGCCGTGCAGATCCGCGACCCGGCGCGCGTCGCCGATGCGTATCCGCACGAGTTGTCGGGCGGCATGGGCCAGCGCGTGATGATCGCGATGATGGTGTCGACCGGCCCGCGCCTCTTGATCGCCGACGAGCCGACCTCCGCGCTCGACGTCGCGGTGTCGATGCGGGTGCTCGCGGTGCTCGACGCGATGATCGCGCGGCACGGCACGGGCCTGATGTTCATCAGCCACGACCTGCCGCTCGTGATGTCGTTCTGCGACCGCGTCGCGGTGATGTATGCGGGCCGCGTGGTCGAGACCTGCGCCGCGCGCGACCTGCGCGACGCCACGCATCCCTACACGCGCGGGCTGCTCGCGGCGAACCCGCCGCTCGCGGACCCGCCCGACGAACTGCCGGTGCTGCGGCGTGACCCGGCATGGCTCGAGCCCGCGCCGCCGGCCGCCGCGAGAACCGATCGACAGGAGGCCGCACGATGATCGACGTCGATCATGCATCGATCCGTTTCCCGACCCGCACGGGTCACGTCGACGCCGTGCGCGACGCGAGCTTCGCGGTGCGCGACGGCGAAGTGTTCGGGCTGGTCGGCGAATCGGGCTCCGGCAAGTCGACGCTGCTGCGGGCGCTGACGGGCCTCGTGCCGCTCGCGTCCGGCGGCCTGTCGATCGACGGCCGCCCGGTGGGCGGCACGCCCGATCGCGCGTTCCGCCGCCACGTGCAGATGGTGTTCCAGGATCCGTATGCATCGCTGCATCCGCGCTTCACCGTCGACCAGACGCTGCGCGAGCCGCTGTCGATCCACGCGATCGGCGATGCCGATGCGCGGATCGCCCACGCGCTGTCCGAAGTCGGCCTCGGCCCGGCGTTCCGCTTCCGCTATCCGCACCAGTTGTCCGGCGGCCAGCGGCAGCGCGTCGCGATCGCCCGCGCGCTGATCGTCGAGCCGCGCGTGCTGCTGCTCGACGAGCCGACGTCCGCGCTCGACGTGTCGGTGCAGGCCGAGATCCTGAACCTGTTGCGCCGCCTGCATCGCGAACGCAACCTGACGATGATCCTCGTCAGCCACAACCTCGCGGTGATCGGCTTCCTGTGCCAGCGCGTCGCGGTGATGCAGCACGGCGAGATCGTCGAGCAGCTGCGGATCGAGGACGTGCGCGCCGGACGGGTCGCTCGCGACTACACGCGCACGCTGCTGAATGCGACCGAAGGCTACCGCCGTCTCGACCCGGTGGTCGACGCGCCTGCCTCGTGACATCCGCCGGACGCGAACGCATGCGATACTGCGCACGCCACGCGCCGGCTTGCCGCCGCATGGAACCCTTGCGTACCGCACGGGTCAACTTCCTTTCGTCAACAGCTCAATCGCAATAGGGAGGCGTTCATGCTGCAATTCATCGAAACCCTGGTCGTCGGGCTCATCGTCGGCCTCCTCGCCCGCGCGTTCAAGCCGGGCGACGACAAGATGGGCATCCTGATGACCATCGTGCTCGGCGTCGTCGGCTCACTGGTGGCCGGCTATGTCGGCCGCGCCGCCGGCTGGTATGCGCCGGGCCAGGGCGCCGGCTGGATCGCGTCGATCATCGGTGCGATCGTGCTGCTCGTCGTCGTGGGTGCGATCCGCAAGCGCACGAGCTGAACACCGCGCGCCCCGCACCAGCGCAAAACGGCCGCTCGATCATGAGCTGCACCCCAAAAGTTGGACTAGATCCAACCTTTGGGGTGTTTTTCATGACGAAGTACGACGAACGTTTTCGGCGTCGAGTGGTTCAGGCGTACCTGGCTGGAGAGGCCGGCACCAAGACACTTGCTCACCGTTACGGAGTGGGCAGGACAATGGTGCGACGTTGGGTGGCGAGCTATCGCGAGCATGGTGAACAGGGGCTGCGCAAGAAGCACAGCCACTACGACGCGCGATTCAAATTGTCAGTCCTTCAGCGGATGCGGCGCGATGAACTGTCGTATGCACAGGTGGCAGCGCTGTTCGGCATCCGCAATGAACGAAGCATCCCGATCTGGGAGCGTCTGTATCATGAGGGCGGTATAGATGCGTTGGCGCCTCGTCGCCGAGGGCGCCCTCCGAAAATGATCACCTCACCACCACCGAAATCCCCCGACGATACCGTGCAGAAAGAGCCGAGCCGCGAGGAACTGCTCAAGGAAATCGTGTATTTGCGCGCGGAGGTGGCATACCTAAAAAAGCTCGATGCGCTGC
>FTHQ01000042.1_pt1 | contig 15317 bp, 14 predicted proteins | sample 1641001 | NCBI WGS metagenome assembly FTHQ01 (sample SAMEA3914872, study PRJEB12502) | metagenome | biome: forest; material: soil | place: Canada | collected 2011-07-03 | depth 0.3 m | reverse complement strand
GCCTAGCGTGGCGCCGCGCGGCGCACGGCGTGCCGCTCGCCGACGGCGGCCTCGACGCGCACCGCCACGCGTCCGACATGCTGCGCGCGGCGCTCCTGAAGATCGCGGCCGGCGTCGCGCCGCCGGATCTCACCGCGGCGTCCGCAGCGCTCGGTACGGCGCTCGGCCGGAGCTGACGAACAAGGGGACGGACACGCGACGGCGGCCCTTGTCGCGCGGGCCTGCAACACGCTGCCGACAGCGCCCGCGCGCGTGTTAGAGTGCCGTGTGATCCGCGCGCGCCGTTGCCAGCGTGGCGCGGCGTTGCTTGTTGATCGCGGCCCGGTCAGGTCGCGGCGTCTTTGCTAAAATTCAAACCATGTCAAAGCCTTCCGATCGCATCAATCTCACCAACCAGTTCCTGATCGCCATGCCCAACATGGCCGATCCGACGTTCTCGGGAACGGTGGTCTATCTTTGCGATCACAGCGAGCGCGGTGCGCTCGGCCTCGTCATCAATCGTCCTACCGACATCGACCTCGAATCGCTGTTCAACCGCATCGACCTGAAGCTCGACATCGAGCCGCTGCTGCACATTCCCGTGTACTTCGGCGGCCCGGTTCAGACCGAGCGCGGCTTCGTGCTGCACGAGCCGGTCGAGGGCGCGAGCTACAACTCGTCGATGTCCGTCGACGGCGGGCTCGAGATGACGACGTCGAAGGACGTGCTCGAGGCGGTCGCGACGGGCACCGGCCCGAAGCGCTTCCTGCTGACGCTCGGCCATGCAGGCTGGGGGGCAGGGCAGCTCGAGGAAGAAATTTCCCGCAACGGCTGGCTGACGGTCGCCGCCGATCCGCGCATCGTGTTCGACACGCCGGCCGAAGAGCGCTTCGAAGCCGCGCTCGGCCTGCTCGGCGTCAGCTCGTCGATGCTGTCCGGCGAAGCAGGGCACGCATGAGTGGCGCGAGCGCGCGCGATGCGACGCTCCTGGCGTTCGACTACGGCGAAAAACGGATCGGCGTCGCGATCGGCAACGCACTGACGCGCTCGGCCCGCGCGCTCGTCGTGATCCAGAATTTGAACCGCGAGCACCGCTTCAAGGCGGTCGGCGACCTGCTGGCCGAATGGCGGCCGGACGCGCTCGTCGTGGGCCTGCCGATGCATCCGGACGGCACGCCGCACGACATGACGCAGCAGGCGAAGCGCTTCGGCAACCAGCTGAACGGCCGCTTCGGGCTGCCCGTCACGTGGGTCGACGAGCGCTATTCGTCGGTCGAGGCCGAGGCCGGACTGCGCGAGCGTAACGTGCGCGGCCGCGCACGCACCGACATGCTCGATGCCGAAGCCGCGCGCGTCATCCTTCAACAGTATCTCGATCAATTGTCCGACCATGAGCACCATTGACGCCGAGGCGCTTTACCGCGTCCTGCTCGACCAGATCCGCGCCGCATACGGCACGACGTTCGCCGCACCGGGCGGCCCGCGGCTCGCCGGCATTCACAGCGGCGGCGCATGGCTCGCCGAGCGCCTCGCACGCGATCTCGGCGCACCGGCGTTCGGCGTCGTCAACGTCGCGCTGCATCGCGACGACTACGCGAAGAAGGGGCTGCACAGCCAGGCCAGCCCGACGTCGCTGCCGTTCGAGATCGACGGCGCGCGCATCGTGCTCGTCGACGACGTGCTGTACACCGGGCGCACCGTGCGCGCGGCGCTCAACGAGCTGTTCGACTACGGCCGTCCGGCCGCGGTCGAGCTCGCGGTGCTGGCCGATCGCGGCGGCCGCGAGCTGCCGGTCGCTGCGCGCTTCGCGGGCGGCGCGCTCGACGTGCCGGCCGACGCGACGCTCGTGCTCGCGCGCGACGATGCGCGATTCACGCTGCGTATCGAGGCCCAGAGCGAGTCGCACGGCGCCTGAACGACACGCGAACCGTATCCCGGGCCGCTGGTTTGCACCGCGGCCCGTTTGCATAGTTGGAATCACGCACACCATGACCACCGACACCACTGGCCGCACCGGCAATCCCGCGGCGGCCGCGAGCCCCGACCGGTTTCGCTACGGGTTCCTGAAGGGCAACCCGCAGCTCACGAAAAACGGCGAGCTGAAGCATCTGCTGTCGATCGAGGGTCTGCCGCGCTCGATCGTCAATCACATCCTCGATACGGCCGAGCAGTTCGTCAGCGTGACGGACCGCGAGGTGAAGAAGGTGCCGCTGCTGCGCGGCAAGTCCGTGTTCAACCTGTTCTTCGAGAACTCGACGCGCACGCGCACGACCTTCGAGATCGCCGCGACGCGCCTGTCGGCCGACGTGCTGAACCTGAACATCAACGCGTCGTCGACGAGCAAGGGCGAATCGCTGCTCGACACGATCAACAACCTGTCGGCGATGCATGCCGACCTGTTCGTCGTGCGCCACGCATCGAGCGGCGCGCCGTACCTGATCGCCGAGCACTGCGCGCCGCACGTGCACGTGATCAACGCCGGCGACGGCCGCCACGCGCACCCGACGCAGGGCCTGCTCGACATGTACACGATCCGTCACTACAAGCGCGACTTCACGAAGCTGCGCGTGGCGATCGTCGGCGACATCCTGCATTCGCGCGTCGCGCGCTCCGACATCCACGCGCTGACCACGCTCGGCGTGCCGGAAGTGCGCGCGATCGGCCCGCGCACGCTGCTGCCGGGCGGCCTCGAACAGATGGGCGTGAAGGTGTTCCACAACCTCGACGAGGGACTGAAGGGCGTCGACGTGATCATCATGCTGCGCCTGCAGAACGAACGGATGAGCGGCGCGCTGCTGCCGTCCGCGCAGGAGTATTTCAAGACGTGGGGCCTGACGCCCGAGCGCCTCGCGCTCGCCGCGCCCGACGCGATCGTGATGCACCCGGGGCCGATGAACCGCGGCGTCGAGATCGATTCGCAGGTCGCCGACGGTCCGCAGTCGGTGATCCTCAACCAGGTCACGTTCGGCATCGCGGTGCGGATGGCGGTGATGGGCATCGTCGCCGGCAACAGCGACTGAGCCCGCTTTCGCGCCTCCTCGTTCAGGCATTCAACGCAATCAACGCATTCACAGACAGCGCATGAAGATTCATATCAAAGGCGGCACGCTGATCGACCCGGTCGCCGGTACCGAAGGGCAGGCCGACGTATTCGTCGCGGACGGCAAGATCGCCGCGCTGGGCAGCGCGCCCGCCGGTTTCAACGCGGACAAGACGATCGACGCGTCGGGCCTGGTCGTCGCGCCCGGCCTTGTCGACCTGTGCGCGCGGCTGCGCGAGCCCGGCTACGAACACAAGGCGACGCTCGCGTCCGAGATGGCCGCGGCCGTCGCGGGCGGCGTCACGACCCTCGTGTGCCCGCCGGACACCGATCCCGTCCTCGACGAGCCGGGCCTCGTCGAAATGCTCAAGTTCCGTGCGCGCAACCTCCACCAGGCGAACGTGCATCCGCTCGGCGCGCTGACGGTCGGCCTCAAGGGCGAGGTGATCACCGAGATGGTCGCGCTGACGGAATCCGGCTGTGTCGGCTTCACGCACGCCAACGTGCCGGTGCGCGACACGCAGGTGCTGCTGCGCGCGCTGCAGTACGCGAGCACCTATGGCTACACGACGTGGCTGCGTCCGCTCGACGCGTTCATCGGCCGCGGCGGCGTGGCCGCGAGCGGCGCGCTTGCGTCGCGGCTCGGGCTGTCCGGCGTGCCGGTCGCGGCCGAGACGATCGCGCTGCACACCATTTTCGAACTGATGCGCGTGACGGGCGCACGCGTGCACCTCGCGCGGCTGTCGTCGGCGGCCGGCCTCGCGCTCGTGCGCGCGGCGAAGGCGGAAGGGCTGCCGGTGACCTGCGACGTCGGCGTGAACCACGTCCACCTGATCGACGTCGATATCGGCTACTTCGATTCGCAGTTCCGGCTCGATCCGCCGCTGCGCAGCGAGCGCGACCGCGAAGCGATCCGCGTGGCGCTCGCCGACGGCACGATCGACGCGATCTGCTCGGATCACACGCCGGTCGACGACGACGAGAAGCTGCTGCCGTTCGGCGAAGCGACGCCGGGCGCGACGGGGCTCGAACTGCTGCTGTCGCTGACGCTGAAGTGGGCGGACGAGACGCGCACGCCGCTCGCGCAGGCGCTGCGCCGCATCACGTCCGCGCCGGCCGACGTGCTGCAACTGCCGGCGGGCCGCCTCGCCGAAGGCGGCGCGGCCGACCTGTGCGTGTTCGATCCGCGCGCGCACTGGCGTGTCGAGCCGCGTGCGCTGAAGAGCCAGGGCCACAACTCGCCGTTCCTCGGCTACGAACTGCCGGCCACCGTGCGTACCACGCTCGTGGCCGGGCAGGTCGCGTTCGAGCGCCACTGAACCTCGCCGGACCTTCGCCATGATCGCCTTTCGCAAGCTGCGTCTCGTCTTTCATCTGTTGCGCGGCATGGTGATCGTCGCGCTGCGTTTTTCGCATGTCACGCCCGCGCGCCGCGCCGAGATGACGCGCCGCTGGTCGATCAAGATGCTGCGGATCTGCGGGATGCGCCTCGTCGTCCACAACGACGGCGCGCGGCTCGACGCGAGCGCGCTCGTCGTCGGCAACCGCGTGTCGTGGCTCGACATCTACGCGGTCAACGCGTGGCGGCCGACACCGTTCGTGTCGAAGGCCGAGGTGCGGCAATGGCCGGTCGTCGGCTGGCTCGCCGAGAAGCTCGACACCGTGTTCCTGCAGCGCGAGAAGCGCACCGAGGCGATGCGGATCATGCACGAGATGGCCGAGCGCCTGCGCACCGGCGGGCTGATGTGCGTGTTTCCGGAAGGGACGACGTCCGATGGCCAGGAGCTGCTGCCGTTCCATGCGAACCTGTTCCAGGCCGCGGTCTCGGCCGGCTGCGCGGTGCAGCCGATCTGCCTGATGTACGAGGACGCGAGCGGGCGACAGTCGGTCGCGCCGGCCTACACGGGTGACCTGTCGCTCGGCAAGTCGCTCGACATGGTGCTGCGCGGCGGCCCGCTCGTCGCGCATCTCTACGTGTGCGAACCGATCGCGCCGGGTGGCGACCGTCGCGCGACGTCCGCGGCGGCGCGCGACGCGATCGCCGCTGCACTGGCGACGCTGCAGGAGAAGGTCGGCAAGCCGACGGCCGAGTCGCTCGCCGAATTGCAGAAGCATGCGTATCCGGCGACCGAGCTCGGTGCCGGTGCGGCGGGCGAGGCGACGACCGACGCGCCCGTGCCGGGGCGAGAGGGCTGACGCGCCGCCCGGCCGGGGCCGGCCAATCAGCGTGCCGTCACTCGCCGCCCGGCGAGCGGCACGCTTCGCACTGCACCTGCGTGACCGTGCGCTGCGCCGGATCGGCCGTGAGCCGCACGGCCGACAACTGGTTTCCCCATACGCATCCCGAATCGAGCGCGACGACGTTGTCGCGCAGCATCAGGCCGAGCGCGGCCCAGTGCCCGAACACGACCGTCACGTCCTCGGTGCGGCGCCCGGGCACGTCGAACCACGGCAGGTAGCCGGGCGGCGCGCTGTCGGGGCCGCCGTTCGCCTTGAACTCCATCGCGCCGTCGGGCGTGCAGAAGCGCAGGCGCGTGAACGCGTTGAACGCGACGCGCATCCGGTCGCGTTTTTTCAGGTTCGGACTCCATTCATTCGGCTCGTTGCCGTACAGGCCTTGCAGCGTGTCGCGCCAGTCGGGGGCACGGAGCGCGCGCTGGAGCTCGTCCGCCAGCTCGAGCACGAGCGTGGCATCCCATTGCGGCAGCACGCCCGCGTGCACGAGCAGCATTCCGTGCTCCGCATGCACGAACGGGCGGTGGCGGACCCAGTCGAGCAGCGCGTCGGCGTCGGGCGCATCGAGGATCTCGCCGATGGTGTCGCCAAGGCGCTCGGTGCGCAGGCCGGCGGAAACCGCGAGCAAGTGGAGGTCGTGATTGCCGAGCACGACGGTCGCGCGTGGGCCGAGGTCGACGAGCGCACGCAGTGCGGCGAGGGAGCCGGGGCCGCGGTTGACGACGTCGCCGGCGATCCAGAGCGGCGTGTCGGCGGGGGGCGAAAGCTTTTCGTACAGCGCCTGGAAAGCGGAGTGACAGCCTTGGATGTCGCCGATGGCGATGGGGGTATGAGTCATGAGGCGACGTAGGTTCCGTGTTTCGGCTGCGTAGGAATATTGGTCGAGTTGACATTATTTCGCACAATTTTCCATGAAAAAATCTCAACGAATTGGCATAAAATTTCATGGTCAGTACGGGTTCGGAGCGCTGTATCAAGTTGTTAGCGGCATGGCTTTTGCGTGAGGCGCCTCCCTATAATTGTGCTTCTCCCCAACAAAATTAGCATTTGATGACTTTGGAGGCCATGTCGACCGGTTAAAATCCGCGGTTTGGCGTAGTAGTCACAAGTTGCCAGTGACGAGCATTTGCGAATTTGATGCGGCGAGCGCCTCGAGGGTGTTCGCCGTGTATTACTAAAGGGAGCCTCATGATCCTGGTTACGGGCGGCGCGGGTTTTATCGGTGCCAATTATGTACTCGACTGGTTGCGCGCATCCGACGAAGCCGTGCTCAACGTCGACAAGCTGACGTACGCCGGGAACCTGCGCACGTTGCAGTCGCTTGACCGGAACCCGAAACATGTTTTTGCGCGCGTCGACATCTGCGATCGCGGTGCGCTTGACACGCTGTTTGCCGAGCACAAGCCCCGTGCCGTGCTGCACTTCGCTGCGGAAAGCCACGTCGATCGCTCGATCCACGGTCCGGCGGACTTCGTCCAGACCAACGTGGTCGGCACGTTCACGCTGCTGGAGGTCGCCCGTCAATACTGGAACGGCCTGAGCGACAACGACAAGGCGGCCTTCCGCTTCCTGCATGTGTCCACAGACGAGGTGTTCGGTTCGCTGTCGGCCACCGACCCGCAATTCTCCGAAACGACGCCGTACGCGCCGAACAGCCCATATTCCGCGACGAAAGCCGGCTCGGATCACTTGGTGCGCGCCTACCATCATACGTATGGCTTGCCGACACTGACGACGAACTGTTCGAACAACTACGGTCCGTACCAGTTCCCCGAAAAGCTAATTCCGCTGATGATCGCGAACGCGCTCGCGGGTAAGCCGCTGCCGGTGTACGGCGATGGCCAGAACGTGCGCGACTGGCTGTATGTCGGCGATCACTGCAGCGCGATTCGCGAAGTGCTCGCGCGCGGCGTGCCCGGCGAGACATACAACATCGGCGGCTGGAACGAGAAGAAGAACCTCGAAGTCGTCCATACGCTCTGCGATCTGCTCGACCGCGCCCGTCCGAAAGCGGCCGGCTCGTATCGCGACCAGATTACCTACGTGACGGATCGTCCCGGTCACGACCGTCGTTATGCGATCGATGCGCGCAAGCTCGAACGCGAACTGGGCTGGAAGCCGGCAGAGACGTTCGAAACCGGCATGGCGAAGACGGTCGACTGGTATCTCGACAACCAGGTCTGGGCCGATGAGGTCGCATCGGGTGAGTACCGCAAGTGGGTCGAAACGAACTACGCGAAACGCACCTGAGGAGAGAAGCGATGGCACGTAAAGGCATCATTCTCGCCGGCGGTTCCGGCACACGGCTGTATCCGATCACGCACGTCGTATCGAAGCAGCTCCTGCCGGTGTACGACAAGCCGATGATCTACTACCCGCTGTCGACGCTGATGATCGCGGGCATTCGCGACGTGTTGATCATCTCGACGCCGCAGGACACGCCGCGCTTCGAGTTGATGCTCGGCGACGGCAGCCAGTGGGGGATGAACATCCAGTACGCGGTACAGCCGTCGCCCGGCGGTCTCGCTCAGGCGTTCATCATCGGCAAGGAGTTTGTCGGCAACGATCCGTCGGCGCTGATCCTTGGCGACAACATCTTCTACGGACACGACCTCGCGAAGCAGCTCGAGCGCGCGCATGCGCAGGAAACGGGCGCGACCGTGTTCGCGTATCACGTGCACGATCCGGAACGTTACGGCGTCGTCGAATTCGACAAGTCGTTCTGCGCGCTGTCGATCGAGGAGAAGCCCGCGAAGCCGCGTTCGAACTACGCGGTGACGGGCCTGTACTTCTACGACAATCGCGTATGCGACATCGCGGCCGACATCAAGCCGTCGCCGCGCGGCGAGCTGGAAATCACTGACGTCAACTCGTGCTATCTCGACAGCGGCGCCCTGAACGTCGAGATCATGGGGCGCGGCTATGCGTGGCTCGATACGGGCACGCACGATTCGCTGATCGAGGCAGCCAGCTTTATCGCGACGTTGCAGAAGCGGCAGGGTCTCGTGGTTGCGTGTCCGGAAGAAATCGCTTATCGCCGCCACTGGATCGACGCGGAGCAAGTGCTGAAGTTGGCACAGCCGCTCGCGAAGAACGCATACGGTCAATACCTCAAAAATATTCTCACGGATCAAGTTGCATGGCCATCCAAGTAACGGTGACAGCCCTGCCCGAAGTCAAGATCATCGAACCGAGGGTGTTCGGCGACGCGCGCGGGTTCTTCTACGAAAGCTTCAACGGGAAGGAGTTCGCCGAGCGGGTCGAACCCGGTGTCGAATTCGTACAGGACAACCATTCGCGCTCGTCGAAGGGCGTGCTGCGTGGCCTGCACTATCAGATCCAGCACGCGCAGGGCAAGCTTGTTCGCGTGGTCGAGGGTGAGGTCTTCGATGTCGCCGTCGACATTCGCAAGAATTCGCCGAACTTCGGCAAGTGGGTGGGGGTTGTCCTGTCGGACGACAACCATCGGCAGTTGTGGGTGCCGCCTGGTTTTGCACACGGTTTCGTCGTGCTGTCGGACGCCGCGCAGTTCCTTTACAAGACGACTGATTACTGGTTTCCGGAGCATGAGCGCAGCATCGTCTGGAACGACCCGGAGATCGGGATCGAATGGCCGATCGATTTCGAGCCGTTGTTGGCAGTCAAGGATGCGGCCGGCAAGCAACTGAGCGAGGCCGACGTCTATGCGTGAGGCAACGATGAGCTGGAAACCGACGATTCTCGTAACTGGCGCAAATGGTCAGGTGGGGTGGGAACTGGTGCGTGCGCTGCAACCCCTGGGCAAGGTGGTGGCCGCGACACGCAGCGACGTCGACTTCGCGGATGCGGCCGCCGTAGGGCGCTTTGTCGAGACAGTCGCGCCGGATATCGTGATCAACGCGGCGGCGTACACGGCAGTCGATCGTGCAGAGAACGAACCCGATGCAGCGTTTGCCGTAAACCGCGACGCAGTGCGTGCGATGGCACGCGTTGCCGCAGCGCGCGGCTCGTTGCTGGTCCATTTTTCGACCGATTATGTATTCGACGGCAGCAAGCAGGCACCTTATTCGGAAAGCGACGACATCGGTCCATTGAACGTATACGGAGCAAGTAAGCTGGCCGGCGAACAGGCCGTGGCCGATATTGGAGGTGACTGGCTCGTGTTCCGGACGTCGTGGGTCTACGCATCCCGTGGGCAAAACTTCCTGCGCACGATGCTACGGCTCGGCACCAGCCGTGAGGCGTTGTCCGTCGTCAACGATCAATATGGTGCGCCGACAAGTGCGCGGACGATCGCGGATCTGACGGTGCACGCGATCGCGAAGTCCCTCGCGGAACGGCGTGCCGGTACTTTTGAGAGTGGCGTCTACCATATGACGGCGCGCGGTACGACGACATGGCACGAGTTTGCCGAAGCTATCTTCACCGGCGCGAGACGTGTGTCCCCGCAGTGCGATCTCGCGATCCGGGAGGTAACCCCTATCCCCGCTGCAGAGTATCCGACCAAGACGCCACGTCCAACGTATTCGGTGCTGGATAATATGCGTTTTGATGAACGTTTCGGACTGTATCGCCCGCAATGGGTGGACGCGCTGGCGCTCGTTCTCGATGAGTATTACGGCACCTGACGTTGTTCGGGATGATGGCGCAAGGTGCGGCGCGTCGCTTGGGTATCTTGTTTAGTTAGAGTTTGTCATGCGGGATAACATTCAAAGTTCCTTTCCCCTCTGGCGGCATCGCCGCCTGATCTATCAAATGACGCGTCGCGAGGTCGTCGGTCGGTATCGCGGGTCGGTGCTCGGGCTGCTGTGGTCCTTCTTCAACCCGTTGCTCCTGCTGGCCGTATATACGTTCGTGTTTAGTGTTATCTTCAAGGCACGATGGAATACCGGATCCGACTCGAAGACCGAATTCGCCGTCGTGCTGTTCGTGGGAATGATCGTCTTTCAAGTCTTTTCCGAAACGATCAATCGTGCTCCGTCATTGATCATCAGTAACGCAAACTATGTGAAAAAGGTGGTGTTTCCGCTGGAGGTTCTTCCGGCGGTGGCTCTGCTCGTAGCGCTCTTCCATGCAGCGATCAGCTTTTGCGTGTTGTTGCTCGCGATGGTGGTGCTGGGATTCAGCGTGCCGGCAACCGTGTTCTATTTCCCGTTGGTGGTATTGCCGTTCCTGCTGTTCACGCTCGGCTTGAGCTGGTTTCTCGCTTCGCTCGGTGTGTATATTCAGGACATCGGTCAGTCGATTGGCTTGGTGACGACGGTATTGATGTTCCTGACCCCGGTGTTCTACCCGGTCAGTTCGCTGCCAGCCCACTATCAGCATATCGTTTCGTTGAATCCCGTCGCGTTCGTCATCGAGCAAAGCCGCAATGTCGTGATCTGGGGCACTGCGCCGAACTGGCTCGGCGTGTTGAAGATGCTTTTGGTGAGCGCCATAGTCGCGGCTCTGGGGTACCAGTGGTTCAACCGTACCAGGAAGGGATTTGCCGATGTCCTCTAATCTTGCGGTTAGTGTAGAGAACTTGAGTAAGGTATTTCACATCTACGATAGCCCGCGGGCTCGGCTGATGCAGATGCTACTTGGCTCCCGAAAGCAGTTTTATCGGGAATTCTGGGCGTTGCGCGATATTTCCTTCGATATCGTACCGGGCGAAACCGTCGGTATCGTAGGTCACAACGGGTCGGGAAAATCCACGCTCCTCCAGGTGATTTCAGGCACGTTGACACCGAGTGCCGGACGCGTCGCGACGAGCGGCAAGGTCGCAGCGTTGTTGGAGCTTGGTTCCGGGTTCAATCCAGAATTCACCGGCCGGGAGAACGTGATGCTGTACGGTCAGATCCTCGGAATGAGCCGAGAGGAGATCGAAGAGAAGTATCCGGCGATCGTCGAATTTTCGGAGATCGAGAGCTTCATCGATCAGCCGCTGAAGACGTATTCATCCGGGATGTATGTACGGCTGGCGTTCTCCGTTGCGATTCACGTCAATCCGGACATTCTGATCGTCGACGAGGCGTTGTCCGTCGGCGACGCGATGTTCCAGGCGAAATGCATGGCCGTCATGAAGAAACTGATGGACCGGGGTACGACGCTACTGTTCGTCAGTCATGATCCAGGTGCGGTGAAGGCGCTTTGCGACCGAGCCATTCTTCTCGATCACGGCAACATGCTGGCGAGCGGCTCGACGGATGACGTTATTGAGGCCTACTACTCGTCTTACGTGCGCAAGAGGCAACGTGTCGTTTCCGATGAAGCGCAAGCCGTGACGCAACCGCTCGAACTGGACGCTGATATCAGTACTGGTGCAGAGGAATTCCAGAAGCGTGCCGGATTTCAGCGAATCCGGAATGGCCGCGCGACGTTCGTCAACGTGCAACTGATCGACGAACTGGATCGGGTGACGCGACAGGTAACTTACGGCGACACAGTGACGCTGCGGATGGTCGTGAACGTGGAAGAGGATCTGTCGACGCTCGCGTTCGGTTACCACCTTCGGGACAAGAACGGCTTCGATATCGCCTATTCGGATACGGGGCTCGAACATGCTCATCTTTATGACGTCCGTGCGGGGGAGGTGCATGTGGTCGACTGGACGTTCCAGATTCCATTGCGCGCGGGCGAATACAGCATCAGTGCGGTGGCGGCGGTTCCTATCGATCTAAGCATCGGTCAGGTCGACACATGTGATCACGTTCCGATCGCCGTGCAATTCAATGTGTCGCGTGGCACGCATTTGCCACTGTATGGCGCCGTCCACCTCGAGAACAAGGTGCATGCGCGCTTGCTGTCGAAGGCCGCAGCGTGATCGAGATGATGATGAGTTTAGCGTCGACGGGCAAACCTGACGGGATGGAGTGGAGAGCAGGATGAATCAGAAGCCGGACGTATTCGACAAGCCGATCTATGTGACCAAGCCAATGTTGCCGCCGCTCGACGAATATTCGGCGCAGTTGGCGGACATATGGGGTAGCGCGTGGTTGACGAATGGTGGGCAGAAGCATGCGGCGCTCGAGGCCGCGCTGGCGGATAGGCTCGGCGCACCGCATTTTTCGCTCTTCAATAACGGGACGAGCGCTTTGCTGGTCGCATGCCAGGCGTTGCGGCTTGCGGGCGAGGTTATCACGACACCGTTTACGTTTCCGGCGACACCCCATGTGCTTCATTGGAACAACGTGACGCCGGTGTTCTGCGATATCGACGAGGAAACGCTCACGCTCGATCCGGTGGCCGCTGAGGCATTGATTACCTCGCGTACCACCGGCGTGCTCGGCGTGCATGTGTACGGCATGCCGTGCGACGTGGCCGCATTCGATCGCATCCGCGAGAACTACGGGATCAAGGTCCTCTACGATGCGGCTCATGCATTCGGCACGGAAATCGATGGAGTGCCGATCTCGCGTTTCGGTGACGCGACAATGTTCAGCTTTCACGCGACGAAGTTGTTTAATTCGGCGGAAGGCGGCGGTTTGGCACTGGCGGACGTTGCACTGAAGAAGCGCGTCGATTTGCTGAAGAATTTTGGAATTTTGAACGAAACCGACGTGATCATGCCTGGAATCAACGGCAAGATGAACGAGATTCAGGCAGCGCTCGGACTTGTCAACTTGTCTCACTACAACGCGGAACACGACGCGCGCCAGCGCGTTGCCCAAGTCTATCTCGATCGGCTCGAGGAGATTCCTGGAGTCCGCTGCTTCCGGTTGCCGGTCGGCGTGAGCCACAGCATGCAGTACTTCATCATTCGTGTGAATGCACAAATATGTGGTGTGACACGCGACCACCTCTACGAACGACTGAAGCAGTTCAACGTATTCGCGCGTCGCTATTTTTATCCGCTTTGCAGTGAGCACAATTGCTATCGAGCGTTGCCTAGCGCCGATCCAGGGCGGCTCCCGGTCGCAACGCGCGTATCTCGCGACGTTCTTGCATTGCCCTTGTTCGGGGAGCTGGGCGAAGCAGGCGCACATCGTATCGTTGATATTGTTAAATATATTTGTAATGGCAAGTAACCAATCGGGGAACGGCGGACGACCACGTGTGAGCATTATCGTGACGTCCTATAACTATGCGCGGTTCATTGGTGAGACCATCCGGTCCGTCATCGACCAAACCCTCGACTCGTGGGAACTGATCATCGTCGACGACTGTTCGACAGACGATTCGTGGAACGTCATTCAGGCGTTTCAGGACCGACGTATTCATGCAGTCCGCTTCGACAAGAACCGCGGTGCATGTGCCGCATACAACACGGCGCTCAGCCTTGCGAGAGGGGAGTTCATTGCAAGCCTGGATTCCGACGACGTATTCAACGAGGACAAACTTGCCGTCCAGGTGGCATTCCTGGACCAACATCCGGAAGTCGATATCTGCGGTACGTACCTCGAAGAAATCGACGATGCGGGCAATCCGGTGCCGAGCGAAAGCCACATGTACGCGCCGTGGTTCAATAAGGAACTGGATCTCAATTCGCCTGATTGCTGGATCTGGGAGAACCATCTTTGCCATTCCGGCGTGCTGATGAGAAAGTCTGTGCACGACCGCGTCGGCTCGTTTCGCGAAGAACTGACGTATTCGCCTGATTGGAATTTCTGGTTACGCGCCTTGACGGCCGGGGCGACTTTTCATGTGATTCCGCAGGAGCTTGTCCGGTACAGGTCCCACGGAAGCAACATTACACACCGGAATTTCGATGCCTTAATGTGGGAGTACGCGGATACCTCCGCGCGAACGCTGCATCCTTATCTGATGCGTGTGGGTCGCCCCGATCTGATCGCGAAAAACGTTCAGATCTTCGTCAAGCGATTCTTCGAGGTCGATGGCGACTGGCGCCGATATCTTGAATTGATGGATCTGCTCGATTGGCGTAATGCTCACAGTGATCGATTCGCGATTCCGTCGCATCTGTTCGACGATCCCGAGTTGACGGCACTTGTCGCGAGGCTTGCGCGCGGGTGGTCTCCGCAAATGGTTGCCGGTACGTTACCGCTGTCGTCTGAATTCGCGGCAGAGAGCGCCGATCGCGAACGGACGATAGCCCTATCCACTGTGGATGCATCGACGTTTTTGCTGCTTGTACGTAACGAGCGGGATCAGGCACGTCGCGACCTCGAGAATGCCGAAGCAGCGGTCCGTTCCGGTGCCGAGCGAGAGGCGCGGCTTGAATCGGAACAGGTTGCACTCAAGGCCGAACATGCGAGGTTGCAGGCGGAGATTGCGTCGCTTCGGACTGAGCTCGAACGTATCGGGGGGACGGTTTGGGGCAAGGCAGACAGGTTGTATCGGCGTCTCGGCGGGCGGATTTGACTGGATTCGGGAAATCAAGGTACTGAACTATGCCGCGATACCAAAAATTTTTGTTCTTTGCGCAACGGGTCTATCATCGCCTGCCGCTGCAGCAGCAGATGAAGTGGCGTATTCGCAGGGTGATCCTGCCAGTTTTACTGTCGCTGCGACAGGAGAACCCATCGATCGGCCGAGCGCTGAAAGCGGCGTTCGTTCAGCCGCCGATGCTTCGCGACGGGGTGCGGGAATTGCGCTTGCAGAATCTGTTACTCGACCTAGCCCGCCGTGGCGTGAAGAACGTAAGAGACGGTTTCATAAAGACTGGTCGGCCCGCCGAAGGGTATTCCAGCAGATCAGGCAGCAACCGAGTTTGAGGAACGCGCCGTGAATGTCTGCACGGCGCTCGAAACGAATGCGGAGACGACGGAAGTGATGCAGCCAGGCATGCGTGCGTTCAACGACCCAGCGATATTTTCCAAGGCCGCTGCCATGTTCGGTGCGGCGCTTGGCGATAACCGGCTCGATACCGCGATCGCGCAACGCGCGTCGATGCCGCTCAGAGTCGTAACCGCGATCGGCGTAGACCACGCGCGGTCTCTGCAGTGGGTGGCCGCGCAACCCACGAATTGGCGGAATCGCATCGATCAGCGGCAGCAGCTGCGTGACATCGTGAACGTTCGCGCCGGTCAGGATCGCCGCGAGCGGCGTGCCATTGGCGTCGGTGACGATGTGGTGCTTAGAACCTGGTCGCGCGCGATCGGTGGGGTTTGGCCCAGTTTTTGGCCCGCCCCAACGGCGCGAA
>FTHQ01000002.1_pt6 | contig 15571 bp, 12 predicted proteins | sample 1641001 | NCBI WGS metagenome assembly FTHQ01 (sample SAMEA3914872, study PRJEB12502) | metagenome | biome: forest; material: soil | place: Canada | collected 2011-07-03 | depth 0.3 m | reverse complement strand
GGCCGGCCGTTCGGCGGCGCGAGGCCGGCCGAGCCGGTTCGCGCGTGCGGGAGCTTCGCCGCGAGCAGCGCGGCCGCGAGCGGGCTGCGGCACACGTTGCCTTCGCAGACGGCGAGCAGGAACGGGGGCGGGGTCGGCATCATTTCGTGGCGATTCCGGCCGCGACGCCCGTGTTCACGCTGGGCAGCAACAGGCTCAGCACGCGGCTGATGCGGACGAGCCCGTTGCCGTCGACGTAGACGATGTCCTTCGGCTCCAACTCGAACTGGTTCGCGAGCACCATCGCGACGGGCGAGCGCGCGTCAAGATGGAACACCGTCGGCGTGCGGCCCTGCGCGCCGCGGATCACGAACATCTGCGCGGCATCGGCGGTATTGGAATTGATGCTGCCGGCCTGCAGCAGCGCGTCGCTCAGCGTCAGGCGGCCGTCGCGCTTCGGCAGCGCGAGCGTCGGGCGGTTGACTTCGCCCATCACGTACACGCCGTTGCTGTCTCGCGCGCCGACGCGCAGCAGGTCGCCGCTGCGCAGCACGATGCGCGACGGATCGCGGTGGCGCTCGATCAGGCGCGCCAGGTCGATGCGCACGGGCGTGCCGTCGCGCACGATCGTCACGTCGCTCTGATCGGCGCCGGGCGTGAAGCCGCCGGCGCGCGCGATCGCGTCGGCGAGCGTCATCGGCACGTCGTTGACGGGCAGCGCGCCCGGCGTGTGGACTTCGCCGTCGACGTACACCTGCTGCGATCGGAACGACGCCACTCGCAACGTGACCTGAGGGTCGCGATAGATCTTGCCGAGCGCCTGCTTCAGGCGTGCCTGTGCTTCAGCGGCGGTCAGGCCGGCGACCTTCAGCGCGCCGGCATACGGGAACGTCAGGTTGCCGAGATCGTCGACGACGAAGCCGGCGACCGGATCGGCCGTACGCGGCGGCGTCTGCTGTGCGCCGCCTTGCGCTGCCGCGAGTTCCGGGTGATCCCACACGGTGATCTGCAGCACGTCGCCCGGGCCGATCCGATAGGCCGACGGAGCACGCGATGCGGCCGGCGTGTCGAACGACGCTGCGGCCGCATCGCGAGCCGCGCGCTGGCGCGCGATCAGCGACGGCTCGATGTCGACGATCGGCGGCGTGGCGGCGGAATCGACGCCCGTGGACTGTGCGCGAACCGGCGTGCCGGCCATGGTCGACGCGGCCGCCGCGCGTGCTTCGGCCGCGCGCGAGTCGGCTGAGGCGGGCGCGGGCGCGCCGTCATCCGGCGTGTCGGCGAGCCAGCCGAGATACGACGTGTTCATCTTCATGCCGGGCGCGAACGCGCATCCGGACAGCGCCATGCAGGCCGCCAGGACGAGCGCGAGCGCACCGCGGCGGCGCGCGGCCGCCGATGCGATCGAGGGTGTCATGAGTTCGTTCCAGTTGCGCCGCGCGTCGGGAGACGGCATCGGCGCAGGAGCGGGCCTGCCGAAACAGGGGCCGCCGGGTCAATCGAAGCAGCCGCGGCGGCGATGCCGCGGTTGCGAACGGCATGCGCCGTTCAGTACGCGTTGGGATGCACGATCCCTTTCAGGACGGTCGCGCCGATGATTCGCAGGTCGAGCGCGAATGACCAGTTGCGCAGGTAGTACAGGTCGTACTCGACGCGCGACTGCATGCTTTCGAGCTGTTCGGTCGCGCCGCGCAGCCCGTTGACCTGCGCCCAGCCGGTAATGCCCGGCTTGATCCGGTAGCGATGGATGTAGCCGTCGACGAGCGTGCGGTACTGCGCGTCGTGTTCCACCGCGTGCGGCCGCGGGCCGACCACCGACATGTCGCCGAACAGCACGTTGACGAACTGCGGCAGTTCGTCGAGGCTCGTACGACGCAGGAACGCACCGACCTTCGTCACGCGCGGGTCGTTACGGGTCGCCTGCTCGACCTTACCTGGTTGCCCAACATGCACGCGCATCGTGCGGAACTTGTAGATGTCGAACGTGCGGCCGTCGCCGCCGCGCCGCTTCTGCGTAAACATCACCGGGCCCGGCGAGCTCAGCTTGATCGCCGCGGCGATCACGAGCAGCAGCGGCATCAACACGATCAGCACGGCCGCCGCGAATGCGCGATCGAATACCGCCTTCACGCACAGCGCGCCGCGCGACAACGGCGGGGCGGCGAGCGAGATCGCCGGTTCGCCGAGGATTTCGTCGACCTGGCTGCCGAACAGCGCGTGCTGGCTCACGTCGGGCATCAGGCGCAGCTCGACGAAATCGCTGCGGAATTTGTCGATCACCCGCGTGATCGACGCGTCTTCCGCGAGTGGCAGCGCGATCCACACTTCGTCCGCGTGCTGGCGGCGCGCACACGCGGCGAACGACGCGAGATCGGTCGTGACGAGCGCGTCGCCGGCGAGCGTCATCGCTCGGCCGCCGGTGCTATACGCGCTGACGAGCCGGTAGCGCGGCGTGCCGGCCGCAGCGAGCGACGCGACGATACGCGCGATGCGCTCGCCGTTGCCGACGACCGCGATGCGGGCGGGCGTCGCCGGCACGCGCAAGCTGCGACGGCGCGCGATGCTCAGCGCGATCCGGAACACGGCCAGCACGATCCCGACTTCGATCGTCCAGTCGAAGAACCACGTCAACATCATCACAGTCGCGGTGGTCAGCGCGATCATCTTCAGGAACACGAAACCCTGTACGACGAGCCACAGCGCGAGCGTGCGAACCGCATAGCGCGTCGCGGGGCGAGGCCGGCCGTCGAGGCCGATGCCCGCCAGGCGGAGTAGGAACGCCCCGAGCAGCGCGCTCACGCCGATCAGCAGCCATTCGATCGCGAGCGCGTCGAGATTCCACAGCGAATCGTGGTGCGTGAGTACCGCGATTGCGACGATCGCCGCGACATCGACCATGCAGACGACGATCTCGCTGCGCGGCCCGTGCTTCTTGTTCATTTCATCTGCCATCCTTGCCGTTGCGCACCGTCCGGAATGGCGGTGCGTCCGCGTTCGTGCAACGCTCCCAGAGCGGTGGGCTGCCCGGCGTGTTGCACGATGCGTTCGGGCAGTACGGCGAGTCTAGGAGCGATGACAGGGCGAGACCATCGGACTGCGGGCGATCCGCAAGGGCACTTCGATCGGACTGCGCCTCATCGGGCTAGGACTCGCTCCCGATGGCGTCAGGGATTGTCAAACTGCCTGTGAACAGGCAGTAAATGCGTGCTCTCGGAACGCTGTGGCGACGGCGTCGGCTTGCGGCGCGAGCAATGGCGCGAGCGACCGGGCTTGCGGATGGCGGCCGATCGTCGCCAGCGCGGCGGCTTCGAGCCGGCGGCGTTGCGCGCTATCGCGGACGAGTTCGATGCACGCATCCACCAGCGCGTCGTACGGCGCCGCGCGGAAGCCGTCGGCGTAGTCCGGATCAACCGACGTCGTCGGCGACACCTCGCCGACGATCGCCTTGCCGTTCGTCATCAGATAGAACGCGCGCACGACCTCGAAGATGTGCGACGCGTAGTGATGCAGATTCAGCACGACCTTCGTACGCGTGATGAAGGCCTCGCGTTCGGCGCCGTAGAGGCCGCCGCTGACGATCCCGACGTTCAGCCCGCGTGCCCGCAGCGCATCGAGAATCGTCGCGCGGCGCGGGCCGATCGTGCCGTAGAACAGCACGTCGATATCCTGCTCGACGTCGGCCGGAATGCGGCGCAGCTTCGGATGGAAACCGAGCTTCAGGTAGCGCGCGTGCCCGATGCCGAGGCTGTGCAGCTTTGCGAGGTTGCGCTCGCTGTAGTCCCAGGTTTCATATCGCGATGCCCAGCGATAGATGTTCCGGTTCCACGGCTGTTCGTCGACATGCAGCTGCTCGGTGTTGACGACGATCGTGTCGTCCGGCACGTGCGCGGTCATGTCCGGATCGGCGAGATGGCAGCCGATCAGGATGTTCCGCACATCCGGCATCATGTTGTTTTCGTTGACGTGCACGAGGTGGCCGAGATCGTCGAGCCCGTACGCGATCACCTCGGCGAGTTCCGTGAAGGCGCCCGAATGCGCGTAGCCCGGCGGGCGGACGATGCAGAGGTTGTAGTCCATGACGAATCTCCTGCGGGATGTCGACCGTCAGCCGGCCAGGCGGCGGAGATCGGCGGCGACGGCGTCCATGACCGGCTGCCACTGCGCGAACGTCTTCTGCCGATACAGCAACGCACTCGGGTAGAAGGGGCTGTCGCGGCGCTCGTGCTGCCAGACCCAGTGCGGGTTCGCATCGAGCAGCACCCACGTGCGCTGGCCGAGCGCGCCGCTCAGGTGCGCGGCCGACGTGCAGACGGTGATCACGAGATCGAGCGCGCCGACGAATGCGGCGGTGTCGTCGATCGTTCGCCAATCGCGCGTGCAGTCGTTCACGACGAAGCCGGCCGAGCGGGCGGCTTCGATGTCGTGCTGCGCGCCCGGTTGCAGCGAGTAGAACGCGACGTCCTGCTGCAGGCCGCCGAACGCTTCGGCGTAACGTTCGAGGCCGACGCGGCGAAAGCGGTTGCGCTGGTGGGAGAGGCTGCCTGTCCACGCGAGGCCGACCTTCAGCCGCTTTTCGGCCGCGAGCGCCGTGCGCCACGCGTCGGTGGCGGATGCATCGGCATGGAGGTATGGCACCGTCGTGGCGAGCGCGTCGCCGTCGAGGCCGAGCATGCCCGGAATGCTCATCAGCGGCAGCTCGACATCGAACGCGGGCAGATCCTCGATCCGCATGCTGGTGTCGAACACGTCGACATGCCGGGCAAGGCTGCGCCCGAACAGGTCGCCCATCACCGGAAACGCGTTCCACACGATCCGGCCGCCTTCGCGATGCACGCGCTCCGCGAGCAGCGGCACGTAGCGGCAGAACTGCAGCGCGTCGCCGAGGCCCTGTTCGCCCCACAGGAGCAGCGTCTTGCCCCTCAGCGATTCGCCGCGCCAGCGTGGCCCGGCAAACGCCGGCAGATTGCCGCGCAGTTCGGCCGAACCGTCCCAGCGCGCTTCGTAGTTGGGCCAGCCCGACGCGAAATCGCCTCGCGCAAGCTGGAGCAGCGACACATTGTGGCGATACGTCGGGTTATGCGGCGCGAGTTCGACGGCGCGTTGCGCGTGCCGTTCGGCCTGGCCCCACCATTGCGCTTCCTTCATGGCCGTCGCCGCGTTGTTCACGGCCAGCGCGCTGTCGGGCGCCAGCGAGACTGCCCGGGTGGCCGCGCGCAATGCGCCGTCGAGATCGAAACGGTCGATGCGTGTGATGACCGCATTGGTCCACGCGCGCGCATCGTCGGGGGCATCGTCGAGCGCGCCTTCGATGAGGGCGAATTCCACCTCGGGATCGCCGCCCGTGAGCCGGATCGCGAGCGCGAGATTGTTCTTCAGCGACGGCCACGCGGGCGCGAGTTCGAGCGTGTGGCGATAGGGCGCGATCGCGTCCGCGTGCCGCCCTGCCATCTGCATCGCATAGCCGCAGTTGAATGCGGCGGCGGGCGAATCCGGACGCAGGTCCCAATGGGCGGCGGCCAGTCGGGCGGCGCGATCGGCCGCACCGCGCTCGATCAGCGTTTGCGTGGCGGTGGCGACGGCGGCGTCGTCGATACCGAGCGAGGCGGCATTGGCCAGCGCGGCGAGCATCGTGTCGTCGGTGTCGGCGAATGCGGGCGTGTCGTGGGACGTGATCTGCATGTCGAGGGCTCCGGAGGGCCGGCCGCGTATCGAGGCAGCGGCCGGTGGCAGGTTTGTCGTTGGGGCGCCGCGGCTTGTACGCATGAGCACAAGCCGCGTGGCGCCGGCTTGACGCCCACTTTATGGATCCGCATCAGGCAACTGAATAGGACCAGTCCGAATCGATCGGGCCGCGCGAATTGTGCCCTGTGACGAACCTACCTTTCCGTCGCGTTTGTAGTCCCAGTCCTATTTTTGGGGTCAGCGTTCGCCAATAGGACCTGTCTGATAGAGATCGCGCCCGGCGATCTTTGTAATACGCGGTGTTCCGGCCGACATCGTTCGGCCACTATCAGACAGGGAGTACTGACGATGAGCGCAGCAGATTTTCTGGTGAAAGGCACCGTGATCGGAATGGTCGCGAGCGCGGCCACGGTCGGGATGGTCCATGTGGTGGTCGAGTTCGGCACGCGCTGGTCGTCGAGCGGCATGGTCGTGACGATGGCGAGCGCATTGCTGATGGCGATGCTGCTGCTCGTGCCGCCGCTCGTTGACGCATGGCGTAACCGCAAGGACGTGGTCGATCCGTTCTACGAGCCGGCGGCGTTGAAACCGATGTTGCAGGGACGGACGATCGGCATCGTCGTCGGCATCGTGTTCGGCGTTTCGATCGTGACGGGGTGGTGACGATGTCGATGCCCGTTACCGACCGAACCGATGCGGACATGGTGCACGTAAACGCGCCCGGGATCGATGCGCCGACCGTCTGCAAAACGCTTTGCGTGATCTCGCTGCGAGGCGAGCGTGGCCGCCGCGACGCGTTCCGTGCGAATAATCCGGCGCTCGCGTTCGAATTCGTCGACGCGATCGACGGCCGGGCGCTATCGGACGACGATATCGCACGAAGCGGCCTGTTCGCGCCGGCGTTGCCATACACGCGCGGCGCGATCGGCATCGCGATGACCACGCATCGCCTGTGGACCGACATCGCCGCAGGCAACGAACTGGTCACGATCGTCGAGGACGACGCGATCTTTCGGCCCGACTTCGACGAGACGGCAATGCAATTCCTTGCCGCACACGCGAACCGTTACGACTTCGTCGCGTGGGGCTACAACTTCGATTCGATCCTGCGCGGTGCGATCTTCAACGGCCGCACGCCGGTGACGATGCGCTTCGATGAAGCGGCGCTCGCGCAGGCCGTCGACGAATTCCGGACCGACCGCGGCCCCGTGCTCGTGATGGATCTGCTCGAGTTCTACGGGATCTGCGCGTACACGATCTCACCGGCCGGTGCGCGCTTCCTGCTCGACCACTGCTTTCCGCTGCAACCGGAGACGCTGTTTTCGCACGGGCTCGGCCGCGCGCTGCCGAACTACGGAATCGACGTCGCGATGAACAAGTTCTATGGCGCGATGCGCAGCGTCGCCGCATTTCCGCCGCTCGCCGTGACGATGAACGCGCGCGCAACATCGACGATTCAACGGTGACGCCGTGCGGAATAGGACCAGACTGATTGTGCGGACGCCGTATGCGCTTCGACAATGCGAAAGTCGGGCGGCTGCATGGTACGCGCCCGATACCTCGTATTCGAAGCCTGGCTTCGTTGGACGCGCTGCCCGTTCGTCGGGCAGCGTATTTTTCTCCGCCTGGGGCCGAAGCAAACGATATTGCTTGTGCGGCCAGGTCCGGATAGCAAGACATGAATGCCTTGCGGCGGCCGGTGGGCTCGGTCGCATCTGCACCATTCGGGGCGCAGGTTGGGAGAACGCTGCCTCATGCGAGCGCAGGGCATTCATCTCTGTCTTTCCCTCCGTCGAACGTCGCTGTGCGACTGGCGACGGCGACGCTGCAAAGCCCTGCGCGGCCGACCCCACCGGTTCGCGCTTCAGGTCTGGCCGTGGCGCAATCGCGCGCGCGGCCTGTCAGGCGCCGACCCGGTCGGTCGCCCGCGGTGAATCTGCCGCACCCCCTCCCGGCCGCCATCGCGTGCGGCATCTCCCTCCATCGATGAAGGAATCGTCATGAAGAAGCATCACATTTCCATTGTTTCCACACTGATCGCACTCGCGTGCGCCTGCGGCGCCCCCGTCGCGCGCGCCGCAGGCACGAAAACCGACACGCCGCTGCCGCCGGGCGTCGAAGCGGTCGTCAACGACACACCCATCGCGCGCAGCGATGTGGACAGCATGATCGAAGCGACCGGACAGACCGTCACGCCCGAATTGCGCGCACAAGCCAAGCGTGAGCTGATCGCCCAGCATCTGGTCGAGCAGGCGGCGGAAAAAGCCAACTACGGCAGCCGTCCCGAAGTGAACCGCGTCGTGATGCGTGCGCGCACGGTCGCGGCGACGGATCTCTACCTGCGTGACAACGTGCACCCGCAAGCGGTGACCGATGCGCAGGTGAAGGCGCGTTACGACGACATCGTCGCGAATGCCGCGCAGTTCGAATATCGCGCCGACGTGATCGCCGTAGCCGATCCTGCCGAAGTGAACGCGCTGGTCGCGGAGCTGAAGCAGGGCGCTGCGTTCGACGCGGTGGCGAAGAAGTACAACACGACGCCGAACGGCGGCGTTGCGCAGTGGGTCGAATTGCGTACGCCGGTGGCCGAGGGGAAGACGGGCGGTTTGCCGTTACCGCTCGCGCAGGCGATTACGTCGCTGCAGCCGGGTGCCGTCGCAGGCCCGATCCGGGTCGGTAACGCGTTCGCGATCGTGAAACTCGACGAGAAGCGCGCGACGGTCGTGCCGACCTTCGAAGCGGCGAAGAACGTGCTGCGTCAGCAGCTGGAAGGGCAGGCGCAGCAGCGTGCGATGACGGCGCTGGTGGACAAGCTGGCCGGGCAGGCGACGATTCAGCAGTAAGCGGGTGTATCAGAAAGACGGCGGATCGGGTGATCCGTCGCGGTAGCCGCTGCCGTGGACCACGGCGGCGGCTATTTTTTTGTACAACGCGCGCGGCAGCTATTGTTTGAACTTCATTCGCACGGCATGGCGGGTATCGTCCGCAGGTAATCGAAGGAGCAAAACAACTCCGACAGATTCTTACGCAGACGAAGATCGGTATGTTCCGGTGCCGCATACCGCGGCCGACATGGCGCGCCGGCTTGCCGATCCGGCCATCAAGGCGGCATACGATGAGATGGCGGATGCGTTCGCTGCGCTCCGCGCACGGCTTGCACAGAATCAGCCTGGTCCGATTGGTTGTGACGTTCGTTCACGTTAGATTGAACGAGTGTGGCGCCGGAGCCGCTTCGGCGGCGGCCGTTGGGCCCGGCCGTCGTCACGCTATGCAATTTGATAGCACCTACTCCTAACGCTGCCTCATGCGAGCGCCGAGGCGCTTCCGGCCGCCACACACTTCATTCCTTTGCTCCAGCAGTCGTCAGACCGAAACCGTGATACCCGCCAAGCGCGAGGATCCCGCTGGCCGCACCACGATTTCCACCTGCTGCCCAAACGACACCAGCGCGCGCATCAGCAGATCCAGCGAAACGTTCCGGAGCCGCTCGCGCTGCTCGGGCGTGACCACGGGTCGAGCCATGTCAGCGAGCGCCGCCGCTTCCTCGTCGCTCAGGCCCTGCGACGCGATCAATGCGTTGAGCTTCAGCACGAGCGCGGATTTGGCCGACAGTTCTCCCGCGTCGTCGAAACCGGAATCGGTGGGCGTGCAATCGGTGTGTTGATACGAGGCGTCGCGATTCATTGTGCGTTTCCCGTCATCGCCGCAAGTTGCCGAAGCGCTTGTCCCGTCGCGGGATCGACATCCGGGCGCTCATCCTTCCCGAAACAGTCGCGGCCCTCTTCAGCGATCGGCGTGATCACCAGCCGCTGGTGCGTCACCTCGATCTGCAAGCGCTGTTCGGGCTCGAATCCCGCTTCCTCGATCCACCGGCCGGACAGCTTCATCCACAGATGGAAAACGGGCGGCGCCGTTTCGGCGAACCGCAGGCGCGGAAAGATGCGGCGAGTCTGGAAAGACTCGTGTGAATGGACAAAACAATCTTGGAAAAACGTCGGTGCGCTATGATTCGCGTTAGCCATGACTAACTCCAGTCGAGAGTTGGTGGTGGTCAGCGGCCCGCAGGTGTTCGTGCACTTGCGGGCCGCGCTCGTTTACGCCGCGGATGTCGATCGCCATCTCGTCACATGCTTCGCATGTCGGAGTGACACGAACAACCATGCGGAAACGCGTCACCACTTTAGCGGAGTTCGGCCGGTGTCGGGTGATGGTTGTGTGCGTTTTGCCGGTATTGGCCATTAGGCCAATGTCGCGCATGCTTGCCCTCCAATGAATTCAGCGCGATCGAGCGGGGCGACGGCATCATCGCTTCATCACCGATGTGTTGGAAAACGTGTCGGCCGCTTGCTTCGCGTCACTTGCCGCACGCCGCGCGAGAATCTCGCTCGCACTTTGCCGATAGCGTTCGAACTCACGCGCGAACGCCGCCGCGTCCCCGGCCAGCGCTAGTGCTTCGATCGACGCGCACAGCCCCGAAATGTCCCGCTCCCCAATCATCGCGAACGCACCGCGCATGCTGTGAATCTCCGAGCGTGCAACCTTCAGATCGCCGTCCTGGAGCGCGCGCGCGATGGCGGCGTTCGAGCGTCGCGTCGCGTCGACGAGCACCGTGTGCAGGTCTTTCGGCAGCGGGCCGGCCGCGCGCGACGGCACGGGCGGATGCGCCGGCCGGCGCCACGTCCCCGCATGTTTCGTGATCGCCTGTTCGAGCGACTTCAACGACGTCGGCTTCGTGACGATCTCGTCGATGCCGGCTTCCCATGCCAGCTTCAACTCGTCGGGTTCCGCATGCGCGGTCACCGCCAGAATCGGCTGCACGCGTCCGCGCTCGCGCAGCACGCGCGCGAACGCGTAGCCGTCGAGGCCCGGCATGTTCAGGTCGGTCAACACCACCGCGTAGTCGTGGCGATCCACGAGATCGAGCGCTTCCGCGACGTTCGACGCGACATCGGCCTGATAGCCTAGTACGTCGAGCTGATCGTGGATGAGCGAACGGTTGACCGGGTTGTCGTCGACGAACAGCACGCGTGCATTCGGTGCGTCGCCGTCGGCACGCGAGCGGAGCGCGCCCGGCTGGCGATCGAGCGGCAGCGGCAGCGTGACGACGAAGGTCGAGCCGACGCCCGGCACGCTGTCCGCCTCGATGCGTCCGCCCATCGATTCCGCGAGCTTGTAGCTCAGCGCCAGGCCGATGCCCGTCCCGCCGAAGCGGCGCGCGATCGACTCGTCGGCCTGCGCGAACGGCTCGAATACGTGCGCGAGCTGATCGGCCGTCATGCCGATGCCGGAATCGCTGACGCGGATCGTCACGGGCGTCGCGCCGCCGCCCGATGCCGACACCGACAACGCCACCGCGCCGCGGTCGGTGAACTTGATCGCGTTGCTGACCAGGTTGACGGCGATCTGCCGCACGCGCATCGGATCGCCGAGATACGTATGCGTGACCGCCGGATCGACGTCGATGCGCAGCGCGATACCCCTCGCGCCGGCCACTGGCTCGAACAGGTCCGCGACGTCGCGCATCAGTTCATCGATCCGGAAACCGGTCGCTTCGAGCGTCATCCGGTCGGCCTCGATCTTCGTCATGTCGAGCACGTTGTTCAGCATGTCCAGCAGCATCCGGGCAGCCGACGTGACCGCATGCAGGCGCGGCTTCTGCCGGCTCGGGTCGGGCGCCTTGTCGAGCAGTTCGAGATTGCCGAGCATCGCGTTCAACGGCGTGCGGATTTCATGGCTGATCGTCGCGAGGAACGTCGACTTAGCGCGGTTCGCGCTGTCGAGCGCGCGCTGGGCGTCGGCGCGCGTCGTGATGTCGGAGAAGCTGCACAGCAGCGCGTCCTTGCCCTTGTAGCGCACGCGGACGAAGTTGACGAGCAGGTCGCGCGTGCGCCCATCGTCGAGCGTCACCGGCAGCTCGACGTCGAGCTGGGCCGGCGACGCGTCCGCGTGCTCGCGGTAGCGTGCCAGCAGCCGCTCGTGCAGCGGCGGGGCACCGGCCTCGCGGTCGTACAGCTCGAGCATCCGGTTGCGCAGCAGTACCTGATGCGTGTCGGGCGACACGAGACCGATGCCGAACGGCGCGGTCGCGACGATCGTGCGGCTCATCCGCTCGCTTTCGAACACGCGGCGCGAGCGACGGAACAGCGGCGCGAACACCCGCAGATCGAACGCGATCACGAGCGTCCACAGCACGATCAGGATGGTTGCGATCGTGCCGAATTCGCGCAGCATCGTTGCCCAGATCGCATAGGCGATCGTGTGCCACGAATACGCATAGACGATCGCGTAGCCGGTGTCCGAGATCCGGTCGGTGATCGTGAACACGCCGTGCCGGTAGCTTTCGTCGAAATTCACGAGGCCGCGGCGCCACGTGCCTTCGGCGAGCGCGTGCTTCATCAGCGCGGCGCCGTCCTCCGAGTTGTCGGTGCGATCGACGTCGAGCACCACGCGGCCGTGTTGGTCGACCAGCATCGCAACGGCATCTTCGGGCGCGTGCCTGAGCCGGTCGGCGATCACGTCGACGTCGAAATCGCTGACGAAAGTCATGAAATGCTTCTGCCCGTCGAAGGCGGGTTCGACGAGACGGAACACCGTCTTGCCGGTCAATGGGTCGATCGCCGGTGCTTGCCACGCGATCCGGCGCGACAGGCGCCAGTAGCGCGCGATCGCCGGATTGGACCAGTCGGCCACGTCGAACGCGAGGTGCTGGATCAGCGCATGCGTGTCGGGCACGCCGATGTGCGCAAGCAGGTCCGGATACGGCATCGACGGCGGCGGCGTGATCGCGATCACGTTGCGGTCGGGGCTGTACGCGTAGCCGCGCACCGCGCGCCCGGTCTGGCGCTCGGCGGCCGCGACGGAAATCGTCTGGCGCTCCATCAATTGGACGTAGCGATCGGTTTCGTCGTTGGCCAGCGCGTCGGGCGACGCGGCCAGGAAGATCTCGCTCACGCCGCGCATCGGCGCGAGCAGCACGTGGCCGTCCTTGCGTAGCGCGTCGGAGGCTTCGCGCGCATGCGGCGGATGGCCGTTCCACAGCAACTCCGCATTGATCACTGCGCGGCGCATCGACGCCTGCTTCGCGTCCATTTCGAGTTGCACGAGCGCCTTGTGCGTCAAGAACAGGTCGCGGCGCTCGGTGATGTAGTCGCGCACCGAGCCGACGAGCAGGATGCCGGCCGCGATCAGGATCACGAGCGACAGCACGACCGCGCCGCCGTACAACGTGAAGCGCTGATACCGGTTCAGCAGGCTCAGGTCGCGCGCGTCGTCGTCGATCGACGCGAACGGCTCGCTGGCGTCCGTATGGGACGCGAAGAGATGGCGGATGGGCATGAGACGAAGGCCGGTAAATCAAAGCGAAAATCGGGAGACGCGCACGGCGCGGGCGGCAACAGCCGCGGCGGGGCCGGGACGCGGACGATATCCGCGAGCCATGCTGATGGCAGCGCAATGCGTTGCCGGCTCGGGGAACGGGAAAATTATCGGGATAGCGGACGGGCCTGTATGTAGGGCAGTCCGAAACACTCGCGCGCGATGGATAGGACCAGTCCTATTCATGCAATCGGTTGCGCGCTGCGTATATAAGGCCTGACGCGCGGATGTGTCAAACGGAATCGGTCAGGAGAACGGTGCGTCGGCGCGTGGTTTGCACGACCGATTGTCAAGCATCGTCATGTTAGGACTGGGCCTACGAAATAAGTCGTCGCACGTCCAGCCGTCTGATTATCGAAATGACAGGCGATCAATACATTGGCATCTGTGGACGAGGAGTGTCCTCCTCCCCTTTTTTCTACAGAGGCAATCAACATGAACAAGAGTTATCGCACCGTCTGGAACGCGACGACGGGTACATGGACGGCGGCAGCCGAAACGGCGCGGATGCGCACGAAATCGAAGTCGAATTCCGCGATGCGGTCGTCGGTGACGGCGGCGGTGGCGGTCATGGCCGGCGTGGGCGGCGGTGCGATGTCGGCCGATGCGAATGCCCAGGCGGCGAACGGCAATGGTTCGCTGACGCTTTGCGCGCCGGGCGGTAGCGGCGGCTATTACGGGTCGGTTTTCGGTGGCGGATCCATCTCGGGTACGCGATTGACCGGGTGCGGGGCCGCGGTCTCCACGTTCAGACTCAGCGAAGGTCACGTAAGGTCGTTTCAGCTGTATAACAACAGCGCTGCGAACGGCTCCGGCGCAGGTCAGGCAAGTGCCGCGACCGAGGCCGGCATCAGCGGCACCGTCGACGGGCACCTCTTCCTGCTGGGCGGTTCCGGCGTGCATCTCCGTGGCCCGGTGGACGTCGACAGCAACGTCGACATGACGAACCACCGCATCAATAACCTCGCGGCTGGTACGGCCGGCACGGATGCGGTCAACGTCAATCAGCTGAATACGGCGATCGCCAATGCGAAAGCGGCGGACAATCCCTATATCAAGATCATTGGCAGTGCGGCGGGAATTTCCGATACCGCGGCATCCGCCTCCAGCGGCTCGGTTGCAATGGGGCGAGGGGCGGTTGCCGGTGCCGTTTACACCACGGCCATCGGTAACGATTCGCATGCGAACGGCCAATCCTCGACTGCGGTCGGGGTAACGTCGAGCGCGAGCGGATCCCAATCCGTCGTCGTCGGCAATTCAACTTTTGCTGGCAATCAAGGTACTGCCATCGGCTACGGTGCAAATGCGAGAGGCACTAACGCTGCTGCTCTCGGCACTCGAGCTGCAGCGAGCGGCGGAGACTCGTTGGCGCTCGGTACGAACGCCAGCGCAGCAGGCACGGGTGCCGTCGCGCTGGGCTATGGATCGGAAGCGACCCGCAACAATACCGTATCGGTCGGCAAGACAGGCGCTGAACGCCAGATCGCTAACGTCGCTGCAGGTACGCAGGGCACGGATGCGGTCAACCTCAACCAGTTGAACACGGCGATTGCCGGCGTGAAGACGTCGGACAATCCGTACGTCAAAATAGTCGGCAATACGGCCGCTGAGGCGTCGGGGATGGGGTCGGTTTCGATCGGAAGCGGCTCGGTCGCCCGATCGGGGAGCAGCGGCGGCAACATTGCGATCGGGAATGGCGCCACGGCCGACACATCTGGCGGCGGGTACGGCACGATGGCGCTCGGTTACGGCGCAAAAGCCGGTACCTCCGGCTATTCCGGCGGCATGGCGATCGGTTTGGGCGCCAATTCGACTCACGGCAACGTTGCGATCGGCGACGGTGCCCAAGCCTCGGGCAAAGCCGGTGACGCAGCGACCTATCGTGGCGTGACCGCGATCGGTAATAACGCTACCGCGAATGCGGCTTCCAGCGTCGCGCTTGGGTATCTTTCGGTTGCTGATCGAGACAACTCGGTTTCGGTCGGCTCGTCGACCCTTCAGCGGCAGATTACCAACGTGGCCGCTGGCACGGCGGACACCGATGCGGTGAACGTTTCTCAGCTGAAGGGCTCGGGCCTGATCGGAGACGACGGCAAGTCGATCGCCGCGGTGACGTACGACCGTAACGCAGACGGCACGCCGAACTACGGCACGGTGACGCTGGGTAACGGCAATGGCCCGACGCAGATCAAGAACGTCGCGGATGCGAAGGATGATCACGACGCGTTGAACCTCGGTCAGTTGAAGGACGCAGGCCTGGTCGGCGACGACGGTGCAGGCAAGCTGACGTCGGCGGCAGTGACGTACGACGGCGCGGCGAAGGACAGCGTGACGCTGGGCGGCACGGGCGCGACCGCGCCGGTGGCGCTGCACAACGTGGCGGACGGTGTTCTGTCGGCGACGAGCAAGGACGCGGTGAACGGTTCGCAGCTGTTCGCGACGAACACGCGCGTGGGTGATCTGGAAGATTCGCTGTCGAAGGGCGGTGTGATCGACCCGGTGACGGGCGAATCGCTGGCCGTGGTGTACGACAGCA
>FTHQ01000060.1_pt1 | contig 15652 bp, 11 predicted proteins | sample 1641001 | NCBI WGS metagenome assembly FTHQ01 (sample SAMEA3914872, study PRJEB12502) | metagenome | biome: forest; material: soil | place: Canada | collected 2011-07-03 | depth 0.3 m | reverse complement strand
TCGCAGTGCCGACGGTTGCCGCCGGAACTGCGGCGGCAACCGTCGGCACTGCGACGGCCGGAGCAGCCGCGGCGACGGCCGGAGCCGCGGCGACCGGCGCCATCACCGGTACCGGCACCGAAACGGGCGCCGCGCGCATCGACGTCGTCTCGATCGGGCGCGTCGGTGCGGGCGCCGGCGCGGCCGAGCCGAGCGGCGGCAGGCCCATCCGGTCGCGCACGATCGGATCGCGATACTTCACGTCGTCCGCGACGGTCGCTTCGACGCTGGGCGCCACGTTCGAACGCGCGAGCGGCGCGGTCGTGCCCGGGCACAGGTGCCCGGTCGCTTCCACCGCGCGCCGGTTCGCATCGCTCTGGCAGAGCAGCGCGAGCGCCACGTCGGTCAGCCCCATCGCGCGAAATTCACGCGCATCGAGACGCCGCACGCAGGCCTGGTCGACCAGCGTCGTGCCGCCCGTCGCGCCGAACCCCGGGAACGACACGCCGACGCTCACCGAGCCCATGCAGGTATCGGACAGCGTGGTCGTGAGGCCGGGCGCCTGGATCGACGGGTTCGTCTTGATCGTCTGCGTGCCCGAGTAATTGACGTTTTCCGTCGCCTGGGTGTTGTACGGGCTGGTGCCGGGTGCGCCGGCCGCGAGCGCGTTCGTGCTCTGCGGCGTCACGTTGCCGCCGGCCGTGCTGGACGGCAGCGTCACGTTGACGTTCACGCTCGAATTGCCGCTGCCGCGCACACCGCTGGAACTGGTGGCATTGCCGCCGCGCGAGCTGGTCGTATTCGTGTTCATGCTCGAGCCGCCGCCCTGGCTGATGGCCGTCGACGATGTCGACGACTGCGCGCTCGACGTCGAATCGGCGGTTTGTGCCTGTGCACCGATCGTGGTCATCGCGAACATCGCCGCACATGCCACCTTGATCCTGTTGCTGTTCATTTCACTCTCCGGACGAGGTTTGTCCTCCACCCAGGCAACCGTACTAATTCCCCTGAATGCCTTCAGTTTTCGCTGCTTCCCCGAACTGCTTCCAGCCGCTGCCCAGCTGGGACCACGAGCCGGCCGACACGCCCTGCCACTGCTGGGTGTCCGGTCCGCCGATGGCACTGCCCGACGAAAGCGTTTGTTGTTCTGACGGTTTGGTTGTCTGGTCAGGGTTGTTTGACGTCTGCATAGTCGATTGCCCACCATCGGCAGCACGGTCAGCGCCATACGCCGTCAGAGACGCGAGCATCAGAGCGGCGGCAATCAGGTTCTGCTTCATGCCAACTCCTTACGTGACAACAATGCGGAAAAGAGACCAGCGTCGCTGGGAAACTGGTCCCCCCCACACCTGACTAATGACTGCTCCCGGTCGCGCTCGAGTCGCCCTGGCTTCCGCCCGATGCGGACGGCGAACCGGCCGGACCGGTACTCCACACGGTCGACGAGTTGTAGTGATTCGAGCCCGCGATCGCGCCCGATCCGCCACTGCCCGTCCATCCCGCGGCTCCCGCGTTGGCATTGCCGTGGTCGTTCGCGCCCGTGGCCGTGTAGTGGTTCGCGCCGAGTACGATCGTGGCGGTCACCCCTCCCGAAAGCGCATTCGCGTTCTCGTTCGTGCTGCCGTTTCCAGCGAACGAGCCTGCGGCACCGATACCGCCGCCTGCCGCGAACGCGCCCCCGTTCGTGCCCGAACCGCTGGCCGTCGAAGTCGAGTTGTGATAAGCGGACGCCGTGCCGGCGGAGCCGCTGGGCGTCACGGTACTTCCTGCATTCGCGCCGGCCGTCGATGTCGAATTGCTGGTATAGCTGCCGGAGCCGACCAGCACCGAACCGGAAACACCCGCCGCAACGGATTGCGTCTGGTTGGTCGTGGACGATCCGGCCGCCAACGCAGCGGACGAAATGACGGTGAGCGCTGTCGCTAAAATGACTTTGGCTTTCATAGCAATTCCTTGCTGTGAGGAAGTTCGACGGTGGCGGAGCCGGGCCCGCCCTCGCGGGACGAAACCCGGCATCCGTACCGCCAGCCAATGACGAACGCTACGCGTCGCGGCTTAGTGGTGATACGTCCAGCCGATCGAGCCGGCGTTCGCACCGCTGCTGCCGCCCGCTTGTGCGCCGCCGAAGCCGAAGCCGCCGACCGTCGACGTTTGAGTGTGGTTCGTGTACGAGATCGAACCGCTGCTGCCGCCACCGGCCGTTGCGCCGGCTGCGCCGAGTGCCGAGCCCGAATCGGTCGCGGAGAAGTGGCCGAACCCGGCGACCCCTGCCATCGTCTGGCCACCGCTCGACGAGTTGCTGCTCGACACCGTGCCGCTGCCGGCGAACGCTGCACCCGAAACCGCCAGAACTGCTGCTGCAATCAGAAGCTTCTTCATGGTCGACTCCATAACGGCGTGGAGAGAATGAGCATGGAAGATCGCACGCCATCAATCTTCCTGCCTCGAGCAATCCTTAAAAATAAGGATCAATATCTAATAAATAAGCTATTGCTTACCCGTAAATGGCGTTTTTATTTTTGGCCAGCCGAAGTCTAGTTTTATGTTTTTAAGTTGTCCAAAATTTCCGAGTAGGTGTTTTCTATTATTTTTATGAACATTAAAATGTTCTCAAAACACCATTGATGAAATTAACCGGAATGGCGAGCACACCTTTCCGGCTCGCGATTTTCAATACCCCGTCGAAAACCGATGCCGGCACTGGCACCCGTTTCCGGAATTGAAAATCAGCGAATATATTTACAACCGCAAAATTCAGCGCCCGCGCGACGTGCGCCCTTCATCCGGGCGACGACGGGCCTGCATTGCAGCCAGACGACATGTCTGCTCCCTGAGCTGACGAAGAAAGGCCTTCCGGATAACCCGGCCGACGCGCGTTCGATCTAGTCCGGCCGGCGCCGGCACTGACCCGGCGCGATCGAAACGGCTCTGCACGGTTGAAGAGGAATCGGCGCCACGCTGTTCGGCACGAACGGCATGCCCCATCCGGGAACGCTGAATGAAGTCGAGCGCCGCTGTCGCCGGGTTGCCGCGCGAAGCGACAACCGCTCCAGCACGCGGCGCGCGCGGAGGGCAGGAAATCTGCAAGGCGCAACCGGCGACGCTGGCACTGCGCCGCAAGCCACACCCCGATCGTGCCGACTACCCCTGTGGTCCGCCAGAAACGCGCGGATCAAGCCACTGCTTATAGTGTTCATCGCCGCTTCCCCGACTGGCTCGTGACGAACTGGCCGCCCCCACATCATTGTTGCAACGTGTCGACCGCTCGCCGGTGCGTCCCATGTCGCAAACCGCATGCCACGCGATATTCCACCGAGCATTGCGCGCCGCATGCGACCGCCAGCCCTGACGATTTCGCCCGGAACGGCATTTTTTGTTTCAGGAATGTATCGCGATAACGGGATGCACTTGGCAGCGATCATTGAACACTGCGACGTAATGCCGTGATTTGACGGACGAATCCGGCGTGCCGAGGCGCCCGGACGCCCCTGCGAACGGTTGTTTCAAACTTGAGAAGCGGCCGTCGACACCTGGCCCACGGTTCGCGCGTTTCCACTGACAAACCGCGTGTTGCGGCATGCCGGCAACCGTCCATTCCCCCCGGCGGACGGGGATCCCGGCGCTCGATGATCCCCGCCGAACGGCCGCCGATACGACCGGAACACGGGTTCACCCCGAAATACGAAACGAATTTGATTCATCCGTGAAAATACCCACACGATCATCCGGTGAAAAAAGCTTGCCTTCCGGCACGTTGCAGGCGTAATAATTAAAACAAATGTAAACCCGCGATCCCGGCAAAAACATACGCATCATTTTTTCATTTCCGTTCGATTCACCTTTCACCGCCTGGCCTCGATGAGCAATTCATTGAAGAGACGTTTTCGATCGGTTATCCGCCTAATTCTCATCACTGAAACATGCCGATTAAAAACCGCTTTCACGCCTTCAATGTCTTAAAAGCCTGATTCGACGCGCGTTTCGTCGTATCGAACCGTATCGATCCCGCGATCGCCACGGGCGCTTCCCTGTCCCCACGATTCACGCATGAAACACAAACGCGCGTGCCGAACGGCCATTGCGCGGCCACGCCCGCATCCAGCGGGACTTCGTCATTCATGGCATGCCGATTGCCTGATGTCCGGCTCTCACCGAGCGGCACGCCACGGCACACGACATACAAGCGGCGGCCCCTCGTCAATCAGCGTGTCGGGGAAAAGGCGATGAAGATCACCACCGATCGATCGACGCTTGCGTCGTTCAAGCATCAACGGGGTTGTCAGCGAAACCGGAGCGCCTGTCGCGGCGCTTCGTCGACATCGGCACATGCGGACCGGCGCCCGCCGAAGCGATACCCGTGCAGCGGGATGGAACGGGTGCGCGACGCCGTCGAGTACATCGACGTGTGGTTCCTGGAGATGCTCGACGAAGGAGAAAGCGATGAATGACAGGGTCGCGATCGACACGCGCGCCGGCCGGCGCGTACTGGTGACGGGTGGCGCAGGTTTTCTCGGCAGCTACGTCTGCGAACGGCTCGTCATGGAAGGCGCGTTCGTCACCTGCGTCGACAGCCTGCTGACGGGACGCAAGCTCAACGTCGCCGACCTGAAGGCGTCCGGCCGGTTCGAATTCGTGAAGGGCGACGTGTCGCTCGGCCTGCCGCAGCTGCAGGTGGATGAAATCTGGAATCTCGCGTGCGCGGCCTCCCCGCCCACCTACCAGATCGATCCGGTCCACACGATGATGACGAACGTGCTCGGCATGAACCACTGTCTCGCGCTGGCGCGCCGGACCGGCGCGCGCGTGTTCCAGGCGTCGACCAGCGAGATCTACGGCGACCCCGGCGTCCATCCGCAGATGGAAACCTATCGCGGCAACGTGAACACGATCGGCCCGCGTGCGTGCTACGACGAAGGCAAGCGTGCGGCCGAGGCGCTGTGCTACGACTACTACCGTTCGCACGGCGTCGACGTGCGCGTCGCGCGCATCTTCAATACCTACGGGCCGCGCATGTCGCCGCGCGACGGCCGCGTCGTGTCGAACTTCATCGTCGCCGCGCTCAATGGCGCCGCGCTCGAGATCTACGGCGACGGCCGGCAGACACGCTCGTTCTGCTTCGTCAGCGACCTGATCGACGGCTTCTTCAGCCTGATGGACGCCCCGCGCAACGTCGGCACACCGGTCAACATCGGCAATCCCGGCGAATTCACGATGATCGAACTTGCGGAGCAAGTCCTCGCGATCACGGGCTCGACCTCGGAGATCGTGTTCCGGCCGCTGCCGATCGACGATCCGCACCAGCGCAAGCCCGACATCTCGGTCGCCGCGACGGAGCTCGGCTGGCGGCCGGCGATCGATCTCGACGAAGGCCTGCGCCGCACGGTCGACTATTTCAGCCGCGAACTGTGGCTCGCGCCGGTGCTGCGCGGGACCGGAGCGGTCGCATGAAAGTGCTCGTGACAGGGGGAGCGGGCTATATCGGCAGCCATACGTGCAAGGCGCTCGCGGAAGCGGGACACGAGCCCGTCGCGTACGACAACCTGTCGACCGGTCATCGCGACGCGGTCCGCTGGGGGCCGCTCGTCGCGGCCGACATCCTCGACCGCGATGCGCTGTCGCGCGCGCTCGCCGCGCACCGGCCCGACGTCGTGATCCATTTCGCCGCGCTCGCCTACGTCGGCGAATCGGTGCTCGCGCCCGAGCGCTACTACACGGTCAACGTGACGGGCACCTGCACGCTGCTGAGCGCGATGCGCGCAGCCGGCGTGGGCAGGATCGTGATGTCGTCGTCGTGCGCGACGTACGGCATTCCGGAGGCGCTGCCGATCTCGGAGCGCACGCCGCAGCGGCCGATCAATCCGTACGGCTTCACGAAGTACGCGATGGAGCGGATGGCCGCCGATTTCGAACGCGCGTACGGGCTGAAATGGATCGCGCTGCGCTACTTCAACGCGGCGGGCGCGGACCCCGACGGCGCGATCGGCGAATGCCACGCACCGGAAACGCACGCGCTGCCGCTGGCGATCCGCGCGGCGCTGCGCACCGGCGACGCATTCCGGGTAATGGGCACCGACTACCCGACGCCGGACGGCTCGGCGATTCGCGACTACGTGCACGTGAGCGACCTTGCCGACGCCCACCTGAAGGCAAGCGCCTATCTGTGCGGCGGCGGCCCGAGCGTCGCGCTGAACCTCGGCACCGGAAACGGGACGTCGGTGCTCGCCGCGTTGCGCGCGGTCGAGGCCGTGACGGGCCGCCGCGTGCCGACGGTGCTGGCCGCGCGCCGCCCGGGCGATCCGCCCGCGCTGTACGCCGACGCGACGATGGCCGCGCGGGTGCTCGGCTGGCGGCCCCGCTTCACCGCGATCGAGCCGATGGTCGAACACGCTGCGGCGTGGTTTCAGAAGGAGCGGCAACGCGAATCCAGCAGGTAACGACGCAAGCGTCGTCACAAGCCACCCAGGGGAACAACCATGAATGTGCGGATCGCCATCGTCGGTACGGGCTACGTCGGCCTGGTCAGCGGCACATGCCTTGCCGAGCTCGGGCATGACGTCGTCTGCATCGACAACAATCGCGGCAAGATCGACGCGCTGAACGAAGGCCGCATGCCGATCTACGAACCGGGTCTCGACGCCGTCGTCGCCCGCAACGTCGAACGCGGCACGCTGCGCTTCAGCAACGACCTCGCCGCCAGCGTGCGCGATCGCGATGCGGTGTTCATCGCGGTCGGCACGCCGACGCTGCCCGGCACCGACCACGCGGATTTGCAATACGTCGAGGCGGCCGCGCGGGAAATCGCGGCGAACCTGACCGGCTTCGCGGTGATCGTCACCAAGTCGACGGTGCCGGTCGGCGCCAACCGGATCGTCGCGCAGATCGTCGACTGCTGCGCGCCGGACGGCGTCGACGCGGCGATCGCGTCGAATCCGGAATTCCTGCGCGAAGGCTCGGCGATCGACGATTTCATGCATCCCGATCGCATCGTGTTCGGCGCCGAGCATCCGCGTGCGATCGAGATCATGAAGGCGATCTACGCGCCGCTGGAAGCGGCCGGCCATCTCGTGCTCGCGACCGAGATCGAGACGGCCGAACTCGTCAAATACGCGGCGAATGCGTTTCTCGCGGTGAAGATCAGCTACATCAACGAGATCTCCGACCTGTGCGAAGCGGTCGGCGCCGACGTCGAGCTGGTCGCGAACGGGATGGGCCTCGACCGGCGCATCGGCGCGTCGTTCCTGAAAGCCGGCCCCGGCTGGGGCGGCTCGTGCTTCCCGAAGGACACGCGCGCGCTGAAGGCGACGGCCTCCCAGCATGCGGTGCCGCTGCGCATCGTCAGCGCGGCGATCGAATCGAACGCGCTGCGCAAGGAGCAGATCCTCCGGCGCATCGAGAACGCGTGCGGCGGCTCGATCAAGGGCAAGCGCATCGCGGTGCTCGGCCTCACCTTCAAAGGCCAGACCGACGACGTGCGCGAAAGCCCGAGCATCGACGTAATCCAGTTGCTCGTCGGCGCCGGCGCACATATCCGCGCGTACGACCCGGCGCGTCCGCACGAGGCGTCGCGGCTGCTGCCGCAGGTGTTCATGGAAGGCTCCGCGGTCGATGCGGTACGCAGCGCCGATGCCGTCGTCGTGATGACCGAATGGAAGGCGTTCGAGACGCTCGATCTCGCCGACCTCGCGGATCACATGGCCGACCCCGTGATGCTCGACATGCGCAACCTGTTCAGCGAACGGCTGGCCGCCGACAGCGGCTTTCGCCGCTACGAACGCGTGGGCCGCTCGTGCGGCGAGCGCTCGCCGGCAGACCCGGCCGCGGAACCCGCGAACGCGAGCGCGGACACCCGGCCGCAGCGCGGCCTGCTTCAGCACTGATGGTCCGACCTTGACGGGAGAGCACCATGAAGAAGCTGGTTGCGTCGCCTGCCGGTGCGCTTGCGCCGGATACCGCCGATACCACGGACGCTCCGGACACCGAAGCAGGTCGCGCCGATGCGCGGCACGCGGCGGTTCCGTTCGTGGTCCCGCTGATGGACAGCGGGACCCGGATCGTGTTCCAGATCCTCGCGCTGGGCTGGTTCGTCGCGCTGGGCATCTTCTGGCGCTGGTGGCTGCGCGACGAGCACTATGTCGATGCGTTCCGCTTCGGCGTCAACTGCTTCGTGCTGTTCTGGACCACCTTCATTCCCGGCTATTTCATCTTCATCATCCGCTCGGCGGTCGTGCCGAACCCCGCGCTGCCCGTGCCGCGCGACTGGCGCGTCGCGATGGTCGTCACCAAGGCGCCGTCCGAGCCGTTCGACATCGTGCGCACGACGCTGCTCGCGATGCTCGACCAGACCTATCCGCACGACACGTGACTCGCCGATGAAGACCCGTCGCCCGCCACGCTCGACTGGTGCCGCGAGCACGGCGTGTTCGTGTCGACGCGGCGCGGCATCGCCGCGTATCACCGGGCGAGCTGGCCGCGCCGGACCCGCTGCAAGGAAGGCAATCTCGCGTACTTCTACGACCGGGTCGGCTACGACAACTACGATTTCGTGTCGCAGCTCGACGCCGACCACGTGCCGACCCGCACCTATCTCGAGGAAATGCTGCGGCCGTTCGTCGATCCGGACGTCGGCTACGTGTCGGCCCCGAGCATCTGCGACAGCAATGCGGCCGGCAGCTGGAGCGCGCGCGGCCGCGTCAACGTCGAAGGGCCGCTGCACGGCACGATGCAGGCCGGCTACGCGGGCGGCCTCGCGCCGCTGTGCATCGGCTCGCACTATGCGGTGCGCTGCCGCGCGCTGCGCGAGATCGGCGGGCTCGGGCCCGAACTCGCCGAGGATCACTCGACCACGATGATCTTCAACGCGAAGGGCTGGCGCGGCATGCATGCGCTGAACGCGATCGCGAACGGCGAAGGACCGCGCACGTTCGGCGATCTCGCGACGCAGGAATTCCAGTGGTCCAAGAGCGTGATGATCATCATGCTGCGCTACACGCGCCGCTATTTCATGGGCCTGCCGCTGAAGCTGAAGGCGCAGTTCCTGTTCTGCCAGCTGTGGTATCCGCTGTGCGCGCTCGCGATGGCCGGCAGCGTCGTGATTCCGGTCGTCGCGTTGCTGACCGGCCGCGTGTGGGCGCACGTCGACTACCTCACGTACCTCACCTACGCGCTGCCGCTCACCGTGCTGATCCTGTGCGTCGTGACGTGGGCCACGCATTCGACGCAGTCGTGCCGGCCGCTGAATACCAAGCTGTTGTCGTGGGAGGGGCTCACGTTCGTGTTCGCGCGCTGGCCGTGGGTCGTGCTCGGCTGCGTGTCGGCGCTGCTCGACTGCGTGCGCGGCAGGGAATTTCCGTTCAAGGTCACGCCGAAGGGCGGCATGGTCGAGCAGGACGCGCCGCTGCGCGTCGTCGCGCCTTACCTGCTGATCTCGCTGTTCTGCAGCCTGCCGGTGGTCGCGATCGAGAATCCGCGCAACGCGGCCGGCTTCTATCTGTTCTCGACGCTGACGGGCATCCTGTATTTCGTGATCGCCGCCGTCATCGCCGTGCATCACGGCAAGGAGCAAGGACTCGACGCGTCGACGTTCACACAGATGTTCGTCAGCCGCCTGCCCGTGCGCAACGCGCTGTTCGTCTTCGCGCTGGCGATGCTGCTGACGGCCATCGGGCTGCGCGCACCGCACGGCTGGCAGGCGATGATGTGGCGCTCGGGCGTGCCGGTCGTCGCGATGGTCGAACCCGCGGCGGGGGAGCCGGTGAAGCAGCCCGCGCTCGGCGCCTACGACCCCGACGACGCGCTCGCGGCCGCGCCGGGCATCGCATTCGATCATGTATTCGTGTCGTGGAACGCGCCCGATATCGACGCGGAAATCGGCAACGCATACCGGGCCGCGCAAGCCCGCAACCGCTCGCTGATGCTGACCGTCGAGCCGTGGGCGGCGGACGGCACGCGACCGGGCACGTTGCTCGCCGATATCGCGCGCGGCCGCTACGACGCGCGGATCGCCGCGACCTGCTCGGCGCTCGTCGCGTTGAAGGGGCCGGTGTTCGTGCGATGGGGCCACGAGATGGAGACGGACACCGGACGCTATCCGCGGGCCGTCGGCGATGCCTCGGCTTACGTCGATGCGTACCGGCGCGTCGTCACCGCGTGCCGCACGATGACCGACCAGATCCGCTTCGTGTGGTCGCCGGCCGGCAACCGCAATCTCGGCGACTATTTCCCGGGGCGCGGCTATGTGGACGAAGTCGGCCTGTCGGTATTCGACTGCCCGCGCTGCGCGATCTGGCCGCCCGGCGGCCGGTTCTCGGCCGCGAGCATCCTGCGCACCAAATACGAACGGGTGGCCGACTACGGCTTGCCGGTGATGGTCGCGGAGCTCGGCGTCGACGGGTCGAACGCGCGCAAGCGCGCGGAACTCGACGAATTCCAGCGCTCGCTGTGGCGCTATCCGTTGTTGAAGGCGGTGGTCTACTTCAACGCGGTCGACACGCCCGGCGCGTGGCCCGCGCACTATGTGCCGGACTGGCGGATCGCGCCGGCGTACCTGCAGACGACGGTCGTCGCGAAATGACGATCGGCGAGCGGCCGGCCGTCAGCCGAGCAGTTCCTTCTTGCGCAGATGCACGACGTCGCGCATCGGCGGCGCGCCGAACAGCCGGCTGTATTCGCGGCTGAACTGCGACGCGCTTTCGTAGCCGACCACGGCCGCCACCGACCCGACGTCGCCGCCCTGCCGCAGCAACAGCCGCCGCGCCTCGTGCAGCCGCAGCTGCTTCTGGTACTGCAACGGGCTCAGCGTCGTCACGTGCTTGAAATGATGGTGCAGCGACGACACGCTCATGTTGACCGCCTGCGCGAGCGACTCGACGCGCATCGGCTCCGCGAAGTGATCGCGGATCCATTCGATCGCCCGCGCGATCCGGTGCGTCTGGCTGCCCGCGATCGCCATGTGCCGCAACCGCGTGCCCTGCCCGCTGATCATCAGCCGGTACAGCACTTCCTTTTCGATCAGCGGCGCGACGACCGCGATGTCGGCCGGCGTATCGAGCAGCCGCAGCAGCCGCAACGCCGCATCGAGCAGCGGCGGCGTCAGCTCCGCGAGCGCGATCCCCTCGCCCTCCGGGCCCGCGTCGGGCTCGGGCAGCCGCATCTCGGCCGCCAGCTCGACGATGCGCTGCGGGTCGAGCGTCAGCGACAGGCACAGGTACGGCGCATCCGGCGACGCACGCGTCACGCGCGACAGGATCGGCAAGTCGATCGACGTAATCAGGCAATTGTGGGTGTCGTATTCGTAAGCCTGGCCGGCCACGATCACGCGCTTCGCGCCCTGCGCGGCGATCACCAGCGCGGCGCGCGATACGCCGCAGCCGAGATCGACCGGCCGCGTGTGCCGATGCAGCATCAGGCCCGGCACGGCGGTCGAGTGCGAGCCGTCCGCGGGCGCGAAACGGCCGATCAGCGACGCCAGTTCGCGCCGCCCGGATTCGCGCGACGCCACGATATCGGTCATGTCCATGACGCTTCCTCGAATGATTTCCCGTGTCGCGCGAGCATAGCGAAACGGCTCGCGGCGTGCGGGGAATTTGCAGGATTGTTCAATAAATTTGCAGGATTGGGTAGACGCAAAAAACGATGCCTCGCGCACACTGCCGGCTAACCCGGCGCATGCCGGGTTTTCCCCACGGAGACAACAACATGCCTACCTCGTTTGTCCTGAACGGCAAGAACGTCACGCTCGACGCCGATCCGTCGATGCCCGTCCTCTGGGCGATTCGCGAACACGCGGGACTGACCGGCACGAAATTCGGCTGCGGCATGGCGCAGTGCGGCGCGTGCACGGTGCATCTCGAAGGCCAGGCCGTCCGCTCGTGCGTGCTGCCGCTCGCCGGCATCGCGGGCAAGCACGTCACGACGATCGAAGGCCTGCAGAGCAAGCCCGCGCAGGCCGTGCAGGCCGCGTGGGTCAAGCTGCAGGTGCCGCAATGCGGCTATTGCCAGTCCGGCCAGATCATGTCGGCCACCGCCTTGCTCGAACAGAACCCGAAGCCGACCGACGCGGACATCGACGCCGCGATGAACGGCAACCTCTGCCGCTGTGCGACCTACGCCCGCATCCGGGCCGCGATCCACGACGCGGCCGCGACGCTGGGAGCCTGACCATGACGATCGAACTCGACAACCCCGGTTCGGTGCGCCCGTCGCGCCGCACGTTCCTGAAGGCCGCGGGGGCCGCTGCCGCCGTCAGCCTGACCATCGGCTTCGACTGGGCCGGCCTCGGCCGCCGCGCGCTCGCCGCCACCGCGCCGGCCGGCGATTTCGCGCCGAACGCCTTCCTGCGCATCACGCCGGACGGCGCCGTCACGGTCATCGCGAAGCACGTGGAAATGGGCCAGGGCGCCTATACGGGCATTGCGACGATCGTCGCCGAGGAGCTCGACGCCGACTGGTCGAGCGTGCGCGTCGAAAGCGCGCCGGCCGATGCGAAGCGCTATGCGAACCTCGCGTTCGGCACGATGCAGGGCACGGGCGGCAGCTCGGCCATGGCGAACTCGTGGCAGCAACTGCGCGAGGCCGGCGGCAAGGCGCGCGCGATGCTCGTGTCGGCCGCGGCAGCCCGCTGGAAGGTGCCGGCCGGCGAACTGACCACCGCCAACGGCGTCGTCACGCACGCGAAGAGCGGCAAGACGGCCGCGTACGGCACGCTCGTCGCCGATGCGTCGAAGCTGCCCGTGCCCGACAAGGTCACGCTGAAGCAGCCGGCCGATTTCAAGCTGATCGGGCACCGGATTCCGCGTGTCGACGGGTCGTCGAAATCGAACGGCACCGCGCATTTCACGCTGGACACGACGTTCCCCGGCATGCGCGTCGCGCTGCTGCAGCGGCCGCCGCGCTTCGGCGCGACGGTGAAATCGTTCGACGCGACCGCCGCGAAGGCCGTGCCGGGCGTCGTCTCGGTCGTGCAGGTGCCGGGCGGCGTCGCGGTCGTCGCGACGGGCTTCTGGGCCGCGAAACAGGGCCGCGACGCGCTGAAGGTCGAATGGGACGAAACGAAGGCGGAAAAGCGCGGCTCGGACGAGCTCATGCGCGAATACCGGCAGCTCGCCGAGAAGCCGGGCGCATCCGCGCGCAAGGACGGCGATGCCGATGCGGCGATCGCCGGCGCCGCGCGCAAGATCAGCGCGACGTATGAATTCCCGTATCTCGCGCATGCGCCGATGGAGCCGCTCGACGCGGTCGTCAAGCTGACGCCGACCAGCTGCGAGATCTGGGCCGGCGACCAGTTCCAGACGGTCGACCAGGGCAACGCGGCCAAAACGGCCGGGCTGAAGCCGGAACAGGTGAAGATCCATACGCTGTATGCGGGCGGCAGCTTCGGCCGGCGTGCGAACGCGTGGTCGGATTACGTGGTCGAGGCCGTGTCGATCGCGAAGGCGCTCGGCGCGGACGGCAAGCCCGTCAAGCTGCAATGGACCCGCGAGGACGACATCCAGGGCGGCTTCTACCGGCCGATGTACTTCCACAAGCTCGACGCGGGCCTGACCGCGGACGGCAAACTGGTGGGCTGGCGCCACCGGATCGTCGGCCAGTCGATCCTCGCCGGCACGCCGTTCGAGGCGTTCATGGTCAAGAACGGCATCGACGCGACGTCGGTCGAGGGCGCGGCGAACCTGCCTTACGCGGTGCCGAACGTGTCGGTCGAGCTCACCACCACCCGGGTCGGCCTGCCCGTGCTGTGGTGGCGCGTGGTCGGCAGCTCGCATACGGCCTACGCGGTCGAGGCGTTCATCGACGAAGCCGCGCACGCGGCCGGCAAGGACCCGTACGCGTTCCGCCGCGACCTGCTCGCGAAGGAGCCACGCATGCGCGCGGTGCTGGAGCTGGCCGCGCAGAAGGCCGGCTGGGATCCGGCCAAGCCGCTGCCGAAGGGCCGCGGGCGCGGGATCGCGGTGGCCGAGGCGTTCAAGAGCTATGTCGCGCAGGTGGCCGAGGTCTCGGTCGACGCGGACGGCAAGGTGAAGGTCGAGCGCGTGGTATGCGCGGTCGACTGCGGGATCGCGATCAATCCCGACATCGTCGCCGCGCAGATGGAGGGCGGCATCGGTTTCGGCCTCGGTGCGGCGATGCACAGCGCGATCACGCTGAAGGACGGCCAGGTCGAGCAGCGCAACTTCGACGGCTACCACGTGCTGCGGATGGCCGAGATGCCGAAGGTCGAGGTGCATATCGTGCCGTCGGCCGAGGCGCCGACCGGGGTCGGCGAGCCGGGCGTCGCGCCGGTCGGGCCGGCCGTGGCGAACGCGATCTTCGCGGCGACGGGCAAGCGGCACTACGTGCTGCCGTTCGATTCGGCGGATAGCGCGAAGGCTTGATGTGACGGGACGCCGGCTGCGGGGCGAGGGGTGCCCTGTGGCCGGCGTTTTTTCGGCTGCCCATGTAGGGTTCGATGTCGGCAAAAATCTTCGCCAACCATTTGATTCAAAAAGAAAACCCGGCAAGCCCGGCAGGGTTCGATGTAGGGTTCGTTACCCATCCGAAGCCTTATCCGGCCGCCCCCGAAATCCGTCCCTCCCCCACGTTACGTCAGACGTAACGCCCGTAACGTCCCCGCCCGATGCTACGTAACAATCCTTCACCATTGCTCCAGCCCTGTCATCACGCGCCCGGCGTTGCGCGCTAAAAATTCTTTTTAAATTCAAGCTGCTCAGCCCTTCGCACCGCGTACCGCACGCCGTTACCCGCTGACAACCGCCCCCTGGCCCGAAAGTTGCAGCACAGGACCCCGCAAACACTCCTTTATGGACATGCGAGGGCCACCATGGATTGCAAATACCTGTACATCGACAACATAAAAATCAACTTCGTGCGCCGCACGATCGAAATCGACAACAAGGTCGTTGACGTCACGCCGCGCGAATTCGACGTCGTCGAATTCCTGCTCGACAACATGAACAAGATCGTGCCGCGGCAGGCAATCCAGGAAGCCGTATGGGGCCGCGAGCTCGGCGTCTCGTCGCGCACGCTCGATACCCATATCTCGCGGATCCGTTCGAAGCTGCAGCTCGAACACGACAAGAACCTGCGAATCATCCCGATCTACGCGGTCGGCTATCGGCTGGTGCTGTTCGGTGCCGCGATGACGCACGTCGAACGCCACGACGCGGCGCCGATGCTGCGCACGGCGCCGCAACCCGCGATGGCCGCCGACTACGCGTAACGCTTCACCCGCGCGCCGCCCGTTCGCGGCACGCCGGTCACGCTTGCCCCACCGCGCTGCGCGGATTCGCAGCCCCTCGCGGCCTGCCAGCCGGACGCGGCCTGCACGCCGCCCGGCCCGCCAGCCAGTCGCGCCCCAACCGCCGCCTCCGGGCGGCGGTTGCTTTCGAGGCCAGCCGTCGCGTCGCCCACTTCGGCGCACTCGGACGCACTCCACCGCACTTCGTCGCGCTTCGTAGCGCCCCGCTCCCGCCGCCTCCGCACGATGTGCGCGACTACGGATTCCGGCGCGGCACACGGCCATCGCCGTCCCTACAATCGACGCAGCAGCCGCGCGCCCCCGGCGCCGCCGGCATCAGAACAACCCGTCGAACCAACGCCGAATCCGCCCCGATCCCGCCGTGCCTGCGCTGTTCCTGACGAATGCCGACGCCGGCGACGCCGCGAACCGGGCCATGCC
>FTHQ01000018.1_pt2 | contig 15851 bp, 4 predicted proteins | sample 1641001 | NCBI WGS metagenome assembly FTHQ01 (sample SAMEA3914872, study PRJEB12502) | metagenome | biome: forest; material: soil | place: Canada | collected 2011-07-03 | depth 0.3 m | reverse complement strand
CCGCGCAGACGATCGGCGACGACACGAGCTTCGCGGCGCTCGTCAACGCAAGCGGCCACGGCCGCTGCGTGATCACGCTCGATCCGGCCGACAAGCTGCCGGGCCAGCAGCCGTACCAGGGCATCGTGCCGCTGAACGGCGTCGACGGCCCGCTCGAATCGGTGTCGCAGGTACTCGAGCACTACATGCACCACTCGGAGCAGCTCGACACGCGGCTGTGGCTCGCGGCGGCGTGCGGCGCGCTGATCCTCGGGTTGGCGGATCTCGCGGCGCGCACCGTCGTCGCGCCGCGCGAAGTGCCGGCCGGCGTGCTGACCGCGCTGATCGGCGCGCCGTACCTGCTGGGGCTGCTGATTCTCGAGGGGCGCCGCGCCCGGCGCGCGGGACGATGACGCCGGCGCTCGACGGCGCGCGCGCCACGCGCTTTTCGGCGTTCGCGCCGCCACCGTTCGCCGAACACCTCGACGTCGTGTGGCTCGGCATGCCCGACGACGCGCATGGGCCGGGCCGCGTCGTCGTGCCCGTCAGCGCGTTGCCCGCGCACCGCGACGCCGTGCTCGCCGCGATGGTCGACCATTACGGCGGCGATCCGGTGCAGCATGCGCGCGCGCTGATGTCGCAATGGAGCAAATACTATTTCGGCCGCGCGGCGCCGGCCGGTGTCGTCGCCGCGCTGACGCTCGGCCGGCCGCTCGACATGACGCCCGAGCGCACGTTCGTCGCGCTCGACGACGGGATGCCGGCCGCGCTGTATTTCGCGGCGGATGCGCTCGGCGCGCCGTGCGACGATCCCGCGCCGCGCTATGCGGGGCTGATCGCGCATCTCGGCGCGGTGATCGATCTGCTCGCGGCGATGGGCCGCGTCACGCCGCGCGTGCTGTGGAGCAACGCGGGCAATCTGCTCGACTACCTGCTCGATACCTGTCGTTCGTTGCCGTGCGCGGCCGATCCCGTCGGCGACGCGCACTGGCTGTTCGGTTCGACCTGCATGCGTGGCGAATCGAATCCGCTGCGCATGCCCGTGCGCGATACCGTGCCACGCTCGCCGCTGCTGCCGACGCCGTTTCGCGCGCGCCGCGTGTGCTGCCTGCGCTACGAAATTCCTGGAGAAACGCAACTGTGTGGAAGCTGCCCCCTGCTACTGACGATGGACGACGCGGCGCTGGCCGAGCAGGACGCGATCCGGTGACGCACGCCGGCCGCCGGCATGCACTCGGCGCGCTCGCGGCGGCACTCGGCGCCGTGTGCTGCGGTGCATTTCCCGCATCGGCGGCGGCTGCCGTTTCCGCGGCCGGAGGCGCAGGCGGTGCGCACGGCGGCGTGTCGCTGGCCGGCAATCCCGTCGTGTCGCAGGCCAGCGCGAAGATGCCCGTGCGGCCGCAGCGCGTGGTCGCGCTCGACTTCATGTTCGCGGAAAGCGTGATCGCGCTCGACCTCGTGCCGGCCGGGATGGCCGATACGGCGTTCTACCCGGGCTGGCTCGGCTACCGCAGCGAGCAGCTCGCGCACGTGACCGACATCGGCTCGCGGCAGGAGCCGGGACTCGAGGCGATCGCGGCGGTCAAGCCGGATCTCATCATCGGCGTCGGCTTCCGGCATGCGCCGATCTTCGACGCACTCGACCGGATCGCGCCGACGATCCTGTTCCAGTTCAGCCCGAACGTGTCGGAAGGCGGCGTACCGGTCACGCAGCTCGACTGGATGCGGCAGATCTTCCGGACGATCGGTGCGGTGACGGGGCGCGACGCGCGCGCGCAGGCGGTTGAAGCGCAACTCGACGCCGGCATCGCGCGCAACGCGGCGCGGCTCGCGGCCGCCGGCCGCCACGGCGAGCGCGTCGCGCTGCTGCAGGATCTCGGCTTGCCCGATCGTTACTGGGCGTATACGGGCAACAGCACGTCGGCGGGCCTCGCGCGGGCGCTCGGGCTCGATCCGTGGCCGAAGAAGCCGACGCGGGAAGGCACGCTATACGTGACGTCGGCCGATCTGCTGCGGCAGCGCGACCTCGCCGTGCTATTCGTGACCGCGTCGGGGATGGACGTGCCGTTGTCGACCAAACTCGATTCGCCGGTGTGGCGCTTCGTGCCCGCGTTGAAGGACCATCGGATCGCGCTGATCGAGCGCAACATCTGGGGGTTCGGCGGGCCGATGTCGGCGCTGAAGCTGGCCGACGTGATGACCGATACGATGCTGAAGCTGCCGGCCGTGCGTTGAGCGCGCGGTGCGCGTCGAGCCGCAGGCGATGCGACGTTTGACGGGCAGGGCGTTGTGATCGGCCCGACGACGCATGGCGTCCGCCTTTCCTGGTCGCCACACGTCAGCGGCTGAATTCCCCGCTGAAACGACCATCGCCGGCACACTGCCACTGCAGCGTGCCGGCGATTTTTTCATCGACTGTCGTCGTGTTACGCGCTCATCGCATCGACGCCATCCTGCGCACGCAGGCGCGCCGGTTGCGTGTCGCTGACGATACGTCCGTTGTCGAGCTTCAGCAGGCGATCGGCGAGATCGAAGTAGCGGTCGTCGTGCGTGATCACGATCACGGCCTTGCCGCGCGCGCGCAGCTCCGGCAGCAGTTGTTCGTAGAACACCGCCTTGAACGACGGGTCCTGGTCGGCCGCCCATTCGTCGAACAGGTAGAACGGACGATCTTCCAGGTACGCGACGACGAGCGCGAGCCGCTTGCGCTGCCCGGTCGACAGCGCGCGCGTCGAGAACGCGCCGTCGACCACCTTCACCTTGTGGTCGAGCGCGAGTTTCGCGACGAGCGCGTTCGCTCGCGCATCGGCCTGCGCACGCGACGGATCGTCGGGATCGACGATGCCGAGCAGCGCATCGAACAGGTGGAAATCGTTGAACACCGCGCTGAAGCGCTGCCGGTAGGCCGCGCGCTCGCGCCAGCCGATCGTGCGGCCGTCGACCTCGATCGTGCCTTGTTCGGGCTCGTAGAGCCCCGTCAGCACCTTCGCGAGCGTGGTCTTGCCGCTGCCGTTGCCGCCGACGATGAACACGAGCTCGCCCGGCTTGATCGTCAGGTCGATCGGCCCGATGCTGAACATCCGTTCGTCGCGTTCGTGGAAGTACGCGTGCGTGACGCCGCGCAGCGTGACGGCGCCGGCCGGCGGCACGTCGGGCGCATCGGCCGCGGGCGGCACCGTGCGCAGCGCGCCGAACTCGGCCATCACGCCTTCGATCCGCGTGAGCGACACGCGCGCCGCGTTGACGGTCGGCAGGTTGTTCAGCAGGCCGTCGAGCGGCACCAGCATGAACAGGAACGCGACGACGTAGCCGGCGGCCGCGGCCGGGTCGGCATGCACGCCGAGCTGCGGCCAGAACGACGCGACGCCGAGGAACACGTAGAACAGGAAGATGATCCAGCCGACCCCGACCGCATACGCGCTGAACGCGCGGCGGCGGTGGTCGCGCACTTCGCCGATCGCGGCGCCGAGCTGGCCGTCGACGAACTGGCGGGCGCGCGCATCGTGCAGCTTCAGCTCCTTCGCGCCGGAGAACAGCGAACCGAGATAGCCGAACAGGCGGTCCTGCGCTTGGCCGGCGGCTTCGAGCGACGCGATCGCGCGGCGGTCGCCGGTGTGATAGCCGAGCGAGCCGGCGATGATCGCGGCCAGCGCCAGCAGGCACACGGGCCACGACAGCCACGCCAGATAGCCGAGGCAGCCGAACACGATCGAGCCGTGCATGACGAGGTTCGGCAGCGCGAAGAACAGCATCGACACGTTGGTCGCGTCGTCGGTCAGCACCGACTGCACGGGCGCGGCGCCGATCCGCTCGATGTCGCGCAATTCGGCCGCGCCGACGCGCCGCGCCAGATGCACGCGCAGCCGCGCCATCGTGTCCTGCGACAGGCGGGCGAACAGCGTGCCCGACACGATCCGCGTGACGAGCGCGATCACCGCGCACAGCGCGAAGCGCCACGCGAGCGACGCATCGGCGGCGCCCGGTTGCGACAGCGCGCGGTTCAGCGTCGCGACGAGCAGCACGCTCGCGACGCCGTTCAGCACGCAGGCGGTGAGCGCCAGCGTGAGCGACACACGGCTTTCGCGCAGCAGCGCAAGGATCAGGCGCGCCGCGGGGCGGCCGGGGGAAGCGTCGAGGGACGGCGGGGAAGAAGGCTCGTGGGCGGCTGTCATCGGCAACGTCGGTAAAGGGAAGGCAGGCAATCAAGCGGAAACGGCAAATCTGACGCGAAAGCGGCGGGCGGGGGGGCGCGCCCCATTCCCGGCTTTCCTCCCTGATAGACGAACGGGCCGCGCAAATATTTAGCCCCATCGTCAAAAAAAGCCGCCGTACGCACTTTGCACGCAAAACGGTAAAAAATCGGCCGCGCCGTTCGTCACACCAGTGAAGCCGCCCCAAGCGGCCCCGAGACTTGGCCGAAGCGGCCGGACCGAAGGACTTCACGCACATGACGAGTTTCCCGACTGCGCTGCATCACCGAATCCGCGAACTGGCGCGCCTCGCGCCCGACGCACCCGCCATCGCGGTGCCTTTCCAGAACGACCTGCGCCTGTCGCGCGGTGCGCTCGACGCACGTGCATCGCAGCTCGCGCGGCAACTGCGCGCGGCCGGCGTCGGCGCCGAAGTGCGGGTCGGCGTGTGCGTCGAGCGTTCGGGCGAACTGTTCGTCGCGCTGCTGGCCGTGCTGAAGGCGGGCGGCGTATTCGTGCCGCTCGATCCGCGCCATCCGGCCGCGCGCCTCGACTGGATCGTGCAGGATGCGCAACTGCGGCACGGCATCGTCGACGCCGCCGGCCGCGCGGCGCTCGGCACGCCGTTCGAGCACGCGTTCGACGCGACCGCCGACGCATCGGGCGTCGCGCAGGATCACGCGTTCGATGACGACACCGTGGCCGTGCACCCGCGTTCGGCCGCCTACATGATCTATACGTCGGGCTCGACCGGCACGCCGAAGGCGGTGGTCGTCGAGCACGGGCCGCTCGCCGCGCACTGCGACGCGCTTGCCGCCGCGCTGCCGATCGAGGCCGGCGACCGTCTGCTGCATTTCGCGTCGGTCAACTTCGACGCCGCGCACGAATGCTGGCTCGCGCCGCTCGCGGTCGGCGCCGGCATCGTCGTCGCGCCGCCGCAGCCGTTCGCGCCGGACGCCGCGCATGCGCTGATGGTGCGCGAAGCCGTGAACGTCGCGGCGTTTCCGCCGGCATACCTGCGTGAATTCGCGGCCGTCGCCGCGCGCGACGGCGTGCCGCCGGCATTGCGCGTGCTCGCGTTCGGCGGCGAGGCGCTGCCGCAGCAGGCATTCGAATTCGTGCGCCGCACGTTCCCGGCCGTGCGCCTGATCAACGGTTACGGGCCGACCGAGGCCGTGATCTCGCCGATGCTGTGGCCGGTCGCGCCGGGCGAGATGCCGGTGCTGGCCGCGGACGACGCGTATGCGTCGTTGCCGATCGGTAGCGTGATCGGCCCGCGGGCCGCACGCATCGACGGCGCGGCAGCCGATGGCGTGGGCGAGCTGCTGCTCGGCGGTGTGTGCGTCGCCCGCGGTTATCACGGCCGCCCGGCGCTCACGGCCGAACGTTTCGTTCCCGATGCGGACGGTGAGCCCGGCGCGCGCGTTTATCGCACCGGCGACCTCGCACGCCTGCGCGACGACGGCGCATACGATTATCTGGGCCGCCTCGACGATCAGGTCCAGGTGCGCGGCGTGCGCGTAGAGCCGGCGGAAATCGCCGCGTGCCTGCGCTCGCACCCGGCCGTGGCGGACGCGGCCGTCATCGCCGAAACCGCCAACGGGCCGACGCGGCTGATCGCATGCGTCGCGCTGCGCGCGGCGGCCGACGATGTCGCGTTGAAGGCGCACGTGGCCGCGCAGTTGCCGGCTGCGTGGCAGCCGCACCGGTTCGTGCGTTGCGATACGCTGCCGTACACGCTGAACGGCAAGCTCGACCGTGCCGCGCTGCGCGAGCGGATTGCCGCCGCGCGCGATACGACGCAAGCCGCCGGCGATGCGCCGCGCACGCCGACCGAACGGCAGATCGCCGGTCTCTGGCAAACGCTGCTGGGCCTCGACGTCATGCCGTCGCGCGACGATCGTTTTTTCGCGCTGGGCGCCGATTCGCTCGCCGCGATGCAGTTGCACGCCGCGATTCGTGCGGCCGTTCGTGTGAATCTGCGGCTCGATACGCTGTTCGCCGATCCGGTGCTCGCCGAGTTGGCCGACACGGTCGACCGTGCGGAACGCGAGACCGGCGAACCGCTCGCCACGATTACCGCGCGCCGTGCGCCGGCCGCCGTGGCCGCGCCGTACGTCGATCGCGCGGCATCGCTCGCGCAGCAACGTTTCTGGGTGCTCGCGCAAACGCGCGACGCAAGCGCCGCGTATCACATTGCCGCACACTGGACGATCGACGGCGTGCTCGACCGCGACGCGCTGCAGCGCGCGCTCGATCACGTGATCGGCCGTCACGAAGCGTGGCGCACGACGCTCGTCGACAACGACGACGGCGTCGTGATGCAGCGGATTCATGCGCATCTGCCGGTGTCGATCGCCACGGTCGACCTGCGCGATCAACCGCCGGCCGCCCGCGACGCGCACGCCGCGCGTCTGGCCGAGCGCGATGCGGCCGAGCCGTTCGACCTCGCACGCGGCCCGCTGCTGCGCGCGACGCTGGTCGTGCTCGCCGACGACCGTCACCGGCTGCTGCTGACCGCGCATCACGCGATCACCGACGGGTGGAGCTCGCGCTGCGCGTTCGACGAACTGTCGGCCGCGTATTGCGCGTATGCCGACGGGCGCGAGCCGTCGCTGCCCGATCTGCCGATCCAGTACGCCGACTACGCGGACTGGCAGCGCGACATGCTGGCCGGCGGCGAGGGCGAACGTCAGCTCGACTACTGGCGCGGCGCGTTGCGCGACGTGCCGGGCCCGCTCGCGTTGCCGGTCGACCGCCAGCCGGGCGCCACGCGCACGCTGCAGGGCGCCCGCGTGTCGGTGCGCCTGCCCGATGCGGTCGCGGCCGACGTGCGGCAACTCGCACGGGACGCCCAGGCGACCGTCTTCACGGTGCTGCTGGCCGCGCTCGACGCGTGGCTGTCGCGCCTGACCGGTGAAACGGACGTCGTCGTCGCGGTGCCGGTCGCGCATCGCCAGCGCCCCGAAACGCGTGCATTGCTGGGTCTGTTCCTGAATACGGTCGCGCTGCGGGTACGCGTGGCGCCGACGCTGCCGTTCCGCGCGCTCGTCGACGCGGCGCGCACCGCGGCGCTCGATGCGGTCGCGCACCAGGACGTGCCGTTCGAGCGCGTCGTCGATGCGGTGAAGCCGCCCGTCAAGCGCGGCGACGAATGGCTGCGCGTGAAATTCGCGCAGCAGTTCGACGCACGGCACGACAGCGTGCTGCCGCGCGCCACGGCGGTCGCGACGCCGGGGCCCGATCTCGCCGCGCGCTTCGACTTCGCGCTGGATTTCACCGACGATGCGAACGGGATCGAACTGGTCGCGGCCTATGCGACCGACTGCATCGATGCCGATACCGCGCGTGCGTGGCTCGACAGCTATGCGGCGCTCGTCGGCGCGGCCGCGCACGCTCCGCAGCATACGACGGCCGCGCTGCCGTGCGATGCGTCGGCTGCATCGCGCCAGCCGCGCGACGGTCGCGCGCTGCGTATCGAGCATGCCGACATCGTCGCCGCATTTGCGCGGCAGGCGGCCGCCTATCCGCATCGCGTCGCGCTGTCGGACGCATCGACTTCGCTGACGTTCGCGGAACTCGACGACGCATCGAACCGCATCGCGCGGGCACTGGCGCAACGCGGCGTGGCCGCCGAAGCGGCCGTCGTGGTCTGCATCGAGCGCTCGACACGGTTCGTCGTCGGCCTGCTCGGCGCGCTGAAAGCCGGCGCGCTCGCCGTGCTGCTCGATCCCGCCCAGCCCGCCGCGCGTCTCGCCGCGGCTGCCGCCGACTGCGGCGCGCGCTGGGCGCTCGTCGCGGAACCGGCCGCGTGGCCGGCCGGCATCGACGCGCAGCCGCTCGACGTCGACGCGCTCGCGCAGGACGCGACGCTCGCTCATGCGGCCGGCGTGCGCGTTGCGCCGCACCCGGAACAGGGTGCATACCTGATCTATACGTCCGGCTCGACCGGCACGCCGAAGGGCGTCGTCGTATCGCATGGCGCGCTGGCCGACTACGTGCAGGGGATGCTCGACGAACTCGCGTTCGCGCCCGATGCGTCGTTCGCAATGGTGTCGACGGTCGCGGCCGATCTCGGCCACACGACGCTGTTCGGCGCATTGTGCGCGGGCCGTACGCTCCATCTGCTGCCGGCCGCTTGCGCATTCGATCCGGACCTGTTCGCCGACGAAATGCGCCGCCGTGAAGTCGGCGTGCTGAAGATCGTGCCGAGCCATCTGCAGGCGTTGCTCGACGCGCGCGTGCCGGCCGACGTGCTGCCGCGCCACGCGCTCGTGACGGGCGGCGAAACGCTCACGTGGGCGCTCGTCGCGCGCCTGGCCGCGCTCGCGCCGGCGTGCCGCGTGATCAACCATTACGGGCCGGCCGAAGCGACGGTCGGCGCGCTCGCGTGCGATACGGCGTCGATTGCCGCCGACGCGCGCGATCCCGCGAGCGGCGTGCCGCTCGGGCTGCCGCTGCCGAATGCGCGCGCGCTGGTGCTCGACGCGTTCGGCGCGTGCGTGCCGGCCGGCGCGACGGGCGAGCTGTATCTGGGCGGGCCGGGCGTCGCGCGCGGCTACCTCGGACGCCCGGCGCAAACCGCCGAGCGCTTCGTGCCCGATCCGTTCACGCCCGGCGCACGGCTGTATCGCACGGGCGACCGCGTACGGCTGCGTACGGACGGACGCCTCGCGTTCCTCGGCCGGATCGACGATCAGGTGAAGATTCGCGGCTACCGCGTCGAGCCGGGCGAGGTGAGTGCGGCCGTGCGTGCGGCCGGCCCGATCGCGCAGGCCGAAACGCTCGCGATCGAGCACGATGGCCGCCTGCGGCTCGCGACCTTCGTCGTGATGCGCGACGGCGCGGCATTCGACGAAGCCGCGGTGCGCGCCGCGCTCGCCGCGAAGCTGCCCGACTACATGGTGCCCGCGCAGTTCGTCGCACTGGCGCGCCTGCCGGTGACCGCGAACGGCAAGATCGATCGCGCGGCGTTGCGCGAACTCGCAGCCGTGCCGGTTGTAGTCGCATCCAGCGATGCGCCGCAGGGCGCGGTCGAAACGGTGCTCGCCGACGTCTGGCAGGCCGTGCTGAAGGCGCCGAAGGTCGGACGCGACGACAACTTCTTCGAACTCGGCGGCGATTCGATCCTCGTGCTGCAGGTGATCGCCCGTGCGCGCAAGCGCGGCGTGCGCTTCACGCCGAAGCAACTGTTCGACGGGCCGACCGTCGCCGAACTCGCGCGCGTGGCGAAAATCGACGACACGGCCGTTGCCGCGCAGCCGGCGAGCGCGGTTCCGACCGCGACTGCGGCTGCCACGGCCTCGCCGGCTGCCGCCGCGATCCTGACGCCCGCGCAGCAGCGCTTCTTCGCGCTTGATATTCCGCACCGCGGCCACTGGAACCAGTCGGTGTCGTTCGATGTGCGGGGCGCGTTCGATGCAGACGCATTCGCCCGCGCATTCGACGCGGTGCTCACGCATCACGATGCATTCCGCCAGCGCTTCGCACGCGGCGCCGACGGCACGTGGCACGCGAGCGATGCGGCGAAACCGTACGATGCGCTGCCGTTCGTGGAAGTCGCCGCACGCGACGACGCCGACGCGCTGGCACGCTTCGACGCGCTGCAGCGCCGTCTCGACCTCGGCAACGGGCCACTCGCGTGCGCGTGCGCGGCACGGCTGCCGGACGGTTCGACCCGGCTTTATCTCGCGATTCACCACGCGATCGTCGATGGCGTGTCGTGGCGCATCCTGCTCGACGACCTGGACAGCGCCTATCGCGCCGCATGCGAGCGCACGCCGGTTCGCCTGTCGCAGCCCGGCCTGCGCGCGGACGCCTGGGCCGCACGGCTCGCCCGCGCGGCAACGGAACCGGCGTCGCCGTTCGCGGCCGAAGCCGCCTACTGGGCCGGCATGGCTCAGGGCGACGACATCGTGGCCGATCACCCCGACGCGGCGGCGACGAACGCCGATGCGTCCGTCGTCGTGCAGACGATCGACGCGGCATTGACGCGCGCCGCGCTGACCGACGCGCACGCGGCCTATCGCACGCAGGCGATCGAGCTGCTCGGCGCGGCGCTCGCGCTGGCGCTGGCCGGTGCACGCGGCGCCGCATCGTGCCGGGTCGAACTGGAAGGACACGGCCGCGAAGCGCTGTTCGACGATGCGGATGCCAGCCGCACGATCGGCTGGCTGACGAGCCATTACCCGGTGACGCTGCCGGTCGCAGCGACGGCACGCGACACGCTGTGCGCGGTCAAGGACACGCTGCGCGCGGTGCCGCACAAGGGGCTAGGCTTCGGCGTGCTCGCACACTATGGCGATGCAGCCACGCGCGCGGCGCTGGCCGCCGTGCCGCGCCCGCGCGTCACGTTCAACTATCTCGGCCAGTTCGACGCGCCGCGCGATGCGACGCTCGTGCCGCGTTTCGGCGGCACCGGCACCGAGCGCGATCCGAACGGACCGCTCGGCAACACGCTCGCGATCCATGCGTACCTCGACACGGACGGCGACGGCGCGCGCACGCTGAAGGTCCATTGGGTCTACGGTGCGCCGCAATTCGAACGCGCGACGATCGACGCATTCGCCGAACGCTTCGCGGCCGCGCTGCGCGAACTCGTCGACGCCTGCGCGTCACGCGTCGCGCATCGCGGCGCCGGCGCGACGCCGGGCGATTTCCCGCTCGCGCAGGCCGCCGGCCTCACGCAGGGCGCGATCGAACGCGCGCCGCTCGACTGGCGCACGATCGACGACGTGTATCCGCTGTCGCCGATGCAGCAGGGCATCCTGTTCCATGCGCTGTTCGCGCCCGGCCACGCGAGCTACGTGAACCAGCTCGTCGCGACCGCGACGGCGCTCGACGCCGACCGGCTCGCGGCCGCGTTCGACGCGTCCATCGCGCGTCACGACATCCTGCGCACGAGCGTGATGCCGGACGAAGCCGCGCCGCTGCAGTGCGTGCATCGTCACGCGCGCATGCCGGTCGAACAGCTCGACTGGCGCACGCGCGGCGACACGCTCGACGCCGATTTCGACGCCTGGCTCGCGGCCGACCGCACGCGCGGCTTCGACTGGCGCGAGCCGCCGCTGATGCGGCTCACGCTGATCCGCGTGACGGACGACGCGTGGCGGGTCGTCTGGACGCGTCACCACGTATTGCTCGACGGCTGGAGCACCGCGCGCCTGCTCGCCGACGTGCTGCGCGACTATCGCGACCCGGACGCCGTGTCGCCGTTCGCGAGCCGTCCGGCATTGCGCTATCGCGATTTCATCGCATGGCTCGGCACGCGCGACCGCGATGCCGACGAGCACTTCTGGACCGGGCGCCTGGCGCGGCTCGACGCACCGACGCTGATCGCGGAACGCGCGGCCGACCGCGCGGAAGCCGAGATGGCCACGTGGCGCGCGACGCTCGATGCCGACACGATGACGCGCGTCGCGCAGACCGCCCGCGCGCTGAAGCTGACCGTCAACACGCTGGTGCAGGGCGCGTGGGCGCTCGCGCTGCAACGGATGACGCACCAGCCGGCCGTCGCGTTCGGCGCGACCGTCGCGGGCCGTCCCGATGCGCTCGCGGACGTCGATTCGGTGCTCGGTCTCTTCATCAACACGCTGCCGGTCATCACCGCGCCGGCGCCGCAGCAACGTGCGGCCGACTGGCTGCACACGCTGCAGCGCGAGAACGCGGCCGCCGCCGAACACGCGCACACGCCGCTCGCCGACATCCAGCGCTGGGCGCGCGGATCGGGCGGCGCACTGTTCGACACGCTGGTCGTGTTCGAGAACTATCCGGTCGACGAGTCGGTGCGCGACGCCGATCCGCGCGCGCTGGCGTTGAGCGGCGTGCGCAGCATCGAAGCGACCGATTTCGCGCTGACGCTCGTGATCGAGAGCGGCGCCGAACTGACGATCGACTACGGGTACGACACCGCACGCGTCGATGCGCGTCAAGTCGAGACCTGGCATCGCGCGTTTGCCTGCGCGCTCGATGCGCTGGCCCGCACGCCGGACGCGCGGCTCGGCACGTTGTCGATCGCCGATGAGGCGACCCGCGACGCGCTGGTACGTGCGCAGGACACCGCGCGGATCTGGCCGCCCGGGCAACGGCAGCCGCTGCACCTGCAATTCGTCGATGCGGCACGCGCGACGCCCGACGCGATCGCACTCGAGTACGCGGACACTCACGGCCGCGTGCAGCGCGCGACCTATCGCGAACTCGACGCCGCCACGTCGCGCATCGCGGCCGCGCTGCGCCGGCGCGGCGTGCGGCCCGACACACCGGTCGCGCTGTGCGTCGAGCGTTCGTTCGACATGGTGATGGCGCTCGTCGGCGTGCTGAAGGCCGGCGCCGCGTACCTGCCGGTCGATCCCGACTATCCGGCCGAGCGCATCGCATACCTGCTGCGCGACGCGCGGCCGGCCGTCGCGATCACGCAGGCGCATCTGCGCGAGCAGGTCGAGGCCGCGCTGGGCGAGGGCGCCGACACGCAACTGCTGACGGTCGCGGATCTGCTGGCCGACGAAGCGGGCGATGTTGCCGATGAAACCGCGGCGATCGACGACGCGCAGCTCGCGTACCTGATCTACACGTCCGGCTCGACCGGCAAGCCGAAGGGCGCCGGCAACACGCACGGCGCGCTCGCGAACCGGATCGCGTGGATGCAGCATGCGTACCGGCTGACGCGCGACGACGTCGTGCTGCACAAGACGCCGTTCGGCTTCGACGTGTCGGTGTGGGAATTCGTGTGGCCGCTCGCGATCGGTGCGAAGCTCGCGATCGCCGCGCCCGGCGACCACCGCGATCCGGCGCGTCTGGCTGCCGCGATCCACGCGCACGGCGTGACGGTGCTGCATTTCGTGCCGTCGATGCTCGCCGCGTTCGCAGCGCATCTCGACGATTTCTCGGCCGCCGCGCAATGCGACAGCGTGCGCCTGATCGTCGCGAGCGGGGAGGCGCTGGCCCCCGAGCTCGTCGCGAAGATGGCGCGCCTGTTGCCGAACGCGACGCTCGTGAACCTGTACGGGCCGACCGAGGCCGCGATCGACGTGTCGCACTGGACCTGCGGGCCCGACGACGCGCAAGCGGTCGCGGTGCCGATCGGCCATCCGATCGCGAACCTGCAACTGCACGTGCTGGATGCCGCGTGGCAGCCGGTGCCGGCCGGCGCGACCGGCGAACTGTATCTCGCGGGCGCGGGCCTCGCGCGCGGCTATCTCGGCCGTCCCGCGCTGACCGCCGAGCGGTTCGTACCCGATCCGTTCGTGCCGGGCGCCCGCATGTACCGCACCGGCGACCTCGCGCGCCGGCGCGCGGACGGCGCGCTCGACTACCTCGGCCGGGTCGACACGCAGGTGAAGCTGCGCGGCCAGCGGATCGAGCCGGGCGAGATCGAGGCGCTGCTGCGCGCGGCGCCGGGCGTCAACGATGCGGTCGTGATCGTGCGCGACGAGCAACTGATCGGCTATGTCGCCCGCGGCGAGGCCGGCCCGCTGGACCGTGCGGCGCTGCTCGACGCGCTGCGCGCGCAACTGCCGGCGTACATGGTGCCGTCGCAGCTGATCGAGCTCGACGCATTGCCGGTCACGCCGAACGGCAAGTGCGATCGCCATGCGCTACCCGCGCCGGTGCGTGAAGCGGCCGACGCCGTCGAACTCGCGACCGACACCGAGCGCGCGCTCGCCGACATCTGGCAACGCGTGCTGCACGTGGACGCGATCGGCCGCGACGGCGATTTCTTCCTGCTCGGCGGCCATTCGCTGCTCGCGACGCAGGCCCACGCGCAGGCCAACCTGCACTGGGGCCTGGCGCTGCCGCTGCGCACGCTGTTCGACACGCGCACGCTGGCGCGCTGCGCGGAAGCGATCGACGCGGCCTGCGCGGCACGCGGCGCGACCGATGCGGCGAGCGCGATCGACGCGCTGCTCGGCGAACTGGAAACCCAATAAGGACGACGGATGACGAAGGTGCAACCCGACTGGCTCGCGCTCGCGACGCGTTTCGCGCAACTGCCCGACGCGCAGCGCGCGGTCTTCATCGACAAACTCGGCGCGGCCGGCATCGACTTTCGCGTGCTGCCGATCCCGCCGCGCACGCCGCGTACCGACCGCGTGCCGGCGTCGTTCGCGCAGACGCGGCTGTGGCTGCACGCGCGGCTGATCGATGCGCCGGACGCGTATCACATCACCGAGCGCCTGGCGCTGACGGGCCCGCTCGACGTACATGCGCTGCGCCTCGCGTGCGACGCACTGATCGCGCGCCATGAAGCGCTGCGTACGACTTTCGACGAAGCGCAGGACGGCGTCGCGCAGACGATCCACGCACCGCTGCGCTGCCCGTGGCGCGAAACCGATCTCGAAGCGTTGCCGGACGCGCAACGCGTAGCGCGCGCGGAAGCCGTCGCGACGGCCGACGAGGCCGAACCGTTCGATCTCGGCACGGCGCCGCTCGTGCGCGCGCATCTGGTGCGCTTCGACGCGACGCATCACTGGCTCGCGCTGACCGTCCATCACATCGTGTCGGACGGCTGGTCGTCGGGCGTGATGCTGTCCGAACTCGCCGCGTTCTATCGTGCGTATGCGTCGGGCGAACCGGTGCCGCTCGCGCCGTTGCCGATCCAGTATGCCGACTACGCGCTGTGGCAGCGCCGCTGGCTCGATGCCGGCGAGCGCGACCGTCAGCTCGCGTTCTGGCGCGAACGGCTCGATCCGCAGCGCGGTGTGCTGACGCTGCCCGGCGCGAGCGCCCGGCCGGCCCGGCGCAGTGCGCGCGGCGCGCGTCATGTGTTTTCGCTCGACGCGCGCCTCGGCGCGCAGCTGCGCGCGTTCGCGGCCGCATCCGGCGCGACGCCGTTCGCGGTGCTGCTCGCCGCGCTCGATGCGCTGCTGGCGCGCGCGACCGGCGACGCGCGGATCTGCGTCGGCGTGCCGGCCGCGAACCGCGAGCGCGCGGAAGTCGCCGGCCTGATCGGCTTCTTCGTCAATACGCTGGCGATCGACGTCGACGTGCCCGCGCACGGCGATTTCTCGTCGCTGGTCGAACGCACGCAGCGCGCGCTCGTCGACGCGCAGATGCACCAGGACGTGCCGTTCGAACAGGTGGTCGACGCGCTCGGCGTGCCGCGCAGCGCGAGCCACCATCCGCTGTTCCAGGTGATGGCCGCGTATGGCGAACGCCGCGCGCTGCCGGCGCTCGGCGCGGCGTCGGCCGCGTTGCTGCCGTCCGGCACGCCGTCCGCGAAGTTCGACCTGACGCTGTCCGTCGAAGCGACGCCGGACGGCACCTTCGACGCCGCCTTCATCTACGCGCTCGACCTGTTCGATGCGGACGCGATCGCACGGCTGGCCGCGCGCTTCGTCACGCTGCTGACCGATGCGCTCGCGCGTCCGAGCCTGCCGATCGGCGATCTCGACTGGCTGCCGGCCGACGAACGTGCGCAGTTGTTCGCATGGAACGCGCCGGCCGGCGCGACCGATGCCGAGCCGTTCGTGCCGGTGCATGCACGCATCGCCGCGCATGCGCACGCACGGCCCGACGCACGCGGCGTCGCCGACGTCGATCGCGCGTTGACGCGCGGCGAAGTCGATGCCCGCGCGGCGCGCCTCGCGCGCCATCTGGTGGCGGCCGGCGTGCGGCCCGAGATGCGCGTCGGCGTCGCGCTGCAGCGTTCGGTCGACCTGCTCGTCGCGCTGATCGCGGTGCTGA
>FTHQ01000108.1_pt1 | contig 15884 bp, 11 predicted proteins | sample 1641001 | NCBI WGS metagenome assembly FTHQ01 (sample SAMEA3914872, study PRJEB12502) | metagenome | biome: forest; material: soil | place: Canada | collected 2011-07-03 | depth 0.3 m | reverse complement strand
GATCGGCGCGTTGTCGATTCGTTGATGCGTCAAAGAAGTGTAATGTGGCGTATCGAGAATGTCAGGCCAAGTTTTATCGCGAATCGGACATTCGTGTGACGGATCGGCCGGTGCGGGCTTTTTTGGACAGGTATAACGCTGGCGGCGCGTCGGCCGCTTCGGCGGCGGCCGCGCCGGGGCCGGGTGGTGGTTTACCGGACTCAAGAAACGGCGGTGGCGGCCGTAGAACGACCCAATGACAACAGGCGCGCCGCGTCCGACGCCGGCTACCCGCCGGACAGGGCGCAGGACGCGCGGCATGGCCAGCCGTCGCGGGAACGCCGGACCGACCTTTCCGGCAGCGTGATCAATACGGGGATAGATCGATGAAAGCAGCATCTTTGCATCCACAGCCGGGTGCGGCGGCGGCCGCACCCGGCTGTGGATGCAAAGATGCTGCTTTCATCGATCTATCCCCGTATTGATCACGCTGCCGGAAAGGTCGGTCCGGCGTTCCCGCGACGGCTGGCCATGCCGCGCGTCCTGCGCCCTGTCCGGCGGGTAGCCGGCGTCGGACGCGGCGCGCCTGTTGTCATTGGGTCGTTCTACGGCCGCCACCGCCGTTTCTTGAGTCCGGTAAACCACCACCCGGCCCCGGCGCGGCCGCCGCCGAAGCGGCCGACGCGCCGCCAGCGTTATACCTGTCCAAAAAAGCCCGCACCGGCCGATCCGTCACACGAATGTCCGATTCGCGATAAAACTTGGCCTGACATTCTCGATACGCCACATTACACTTCTTTGACGCATCAACGAATCGACAACGCGCCGATCCCCAGCAGAGCGCGCCAGCCACCTCAACTCGTTCAGCTCACATGGAAACCAGCCTCGACTCCGGCTCCGCCGGCGCAGCCGCCGCCCAGCCGTCCGCCCCGCCCGTTGCCCGCACCGTCTACCCGGTGCTCGGCGCGATCAGCTTTTCGCACATGCTCAACGACATGATCCAGTCGTTGATCCTCGCGATCTACCCGATGCTCAAGAGCCAGTTCGCGCTGTCGTTCGCGCAGATCGGCCTGATCACGCTCACCTACCAGATCACCGCGTCGCTGCTGCAGCCGCTGGTCGGCCTCTATACCGACAAGCGTCCGAAGCCGTATTCGCTGCCGGTCGGCATGGGCTTCACGCTCGCCGGGCTGCTGCTGATGTCGGTGGCGTCCAATTTCCCGATGCTGCTGGTGGCCGCCGCGCTCGTCGGCTGCGGCTCGTCGGTGTTCCATCCCGAATCGTCGCGGGTCGCGCGGATGGCGTCGGGCGGCCAGCACGGGCTCGCGCAGTCGGTGTTCCAGGTGGGCGGCAATGCCGGCTCCGCGCTCGGGCCGCTGCTCGCCGCGCTCGTGATCATTCCGCACGGCCAGCACAGCATCGCGTGGTTCTCGGCGGCCGCGCTCGTCGCGATGATCGTGCTCACGCAGATCGGCCACTGGTACAAGAAGCATCCGTCGATGAAGAAGAAGGCCGTGGCGGCCGGCCACCCGACGCTGTCGCGCGGCCGCGTGATGGGCGCGATCGGCGTGCTGGTGCTGCTCGTGTTCTCGAAATACTTCTACCTCGCGAGCATCAACAGCTATTTCACGTTCTACCTGATCGACAAGTTCCACCTGTCGGTGCAGGCCGCGCAGATCCACCTGTTCGTGTTCCTCGCGGCGGTGGCGGCCGGCACGCTGATCGGCGGCCCCGTCGGCGACCGGATCGGCCGCAAGTACGTGATCTGGGTGTCGATCTTGGGCGTCGCGCCGTTCACGATGCTGCTGCCGTACGCGAACCTGTTCTGGACGAGCGTGCTGACCGTGATCATCGGCGTCGTGCTGGCGTCGGCGTTCGCCGCGATCCTCGTCTACGCGACGGAGCTGATGCCCGGCAAGGTGGGGATGGTCGCGGGCCTGTTCTTCGGCTTCGCGTTCGGCCTGGGCGGCGTCGGCGCGGCGGTGCTCGGCCAGCTCGCCGACGCGACCAGCATCCCGTTCGTGTACAAGGTGTGCTCGTTCCTGCCGCTGATCGGCGTGCTGACGGTGTTCCTGCCGAACCTCGAAAGCAGCGGGCGCAAGAAGGCGTGACGAACGACCAGCCGCGGCGTGCACGCCGCGGCTGGTCGAACGGTACGAACGGAAAATTCGACGGCGGCTTCAGGCCGCCGTCGTCGCATGCAGCGTCAGGAAACGCTTGAGGATGCCGGACGAATAGCTGCTCGCGATCGCCGACAGGAAGTGCGAGAACGACTGCGTCGCGTGATCGTCGGCCGTATCGGAGATCGTGCGCACGAGCGCGAACGGCACGTCGTGTTCCGCGCACACCTGCGCGATCGCCGCGCCTTCCATTTCGACCGCGAGCGCATCCGGCAGCGCGTCGCGCAGCGCGACGACTTCGCGCTCGCTCGACACGAAGCGGTCGCCACTGATGACGAGCCCCGCGTGCAGCGCCGCACCGGCGAGCCCGAAGCGCTCGGCGAACTGCGCGCCCTCCTCCTCGACGAACAGCGTGCACGCGGCCCGCAAGCGGGCCGTCAGCGCCGCGTCGGTCGCGAAACGCGTGATGCCGAGCAGCGGCACCTCGTAACGCGGAAAGAGCGGCGACGCATCGAGATCGTGCTGCAGCAGCGTATCGGCCACGACGACGTCGCCCACCCGCACCGTGCGCGACACACCGCCCGCGACGCCGGTGAACACCACGCCCGACACGCCGAACACATGGATCAGCGCGCTGACCGTCGCGGCGGCCGCGACCTTGCCGACCCGCGCGAGCGTGACGACGCAGGCCGCGCCGTGCACGGTGCCGACGTGATAATCGCGGCGGCCGAGCGTGACCGTCTTCATCGCGCCGTCGGCGCGCATCGCGGCGATCAGGTCGCCGAGCTCCTCGGGCAGCGCGGCCAGGATGCCGAGCGGACGCGCGGCGGGCGTCACGATCATGTCGACGTCCATCATTCCACCGCCTGCAGTTTCGCGACCGCCAGCGCGAGCCATTTCTCGCCGTGGCGCTTGAACTTCACCTGCGCCTTCGCATCGGTGCCGTTGCCTTCGAGTGCGGTGACCGTGCCTTCGCCGAACTTGGTATGGAACACCTGCTGGCCGACCCGGAAGCCGGCGTCGGCCGCGCGCTGCTTGTCCGCGAACGCGGGCAGCGGCGCGGACACGGCCGCGTCGACGATCTGCTCGCGACTGCCGCCGCCCGGCCGCGCGAACCAGTCGCGCCCGTACCCGGCGTTGTCCGAACGTCCGCCCCAGCGCGAGCCGGCCTCGACCTTCGGCGTGAGCCACTTCAACACGTGCTCGGGCAACTCGTCGAAGAAGCGCGAGCGCACGTTGTAGCGGGTCTGGCCGTGCAGCATCCGGCTTTGCGCGAACGACAGGTAGAGCCGCTCCTTCGCGCGCGTGATCGCGACGTACATCAGCCGGCGCTCTTCCTCGAGGCCGTCCGATTCGAGCACGCTGTTCTCGTGCGGGAACAACCCTTCCTCGAGCCCCGTGATGAACACGGCCGAGAACTCGAGCCCCTTCGCCGCGTGCACCGTCATCAGCTGCACGGCGTCCTGGCCGGCCTGCGCCTGGTTGTCGCCGGCCTCCAGCGACGCATGCGACAGGAAGCCGGCGAGCGGCGTCATCGTGTCGGGGTTCTGTGCAGGGTCGGCGGGCGAGGCGGGATCGAGCACGTCGACCGCCGGATCGTCCGTCGCGGTACCGAGTTCGGGCGCCGCGATCGCCCCCGCGCGCAGCGGGATCGAACGGGCCGGCGTGTCGAGCCCGTAACCTTCCTCGGCGATGAACGCGGTGGCCGCGTTCACGAGTTCCTGCAAGTTCTCGAGGCGATCCTGCCCTTCGCGCTCGCCCTGGTAGAAATCGGCGAGACCGCTCGCGCGTACGATGTGCTCGACGGTGTCGGGCAGGTTCATGTGCTGCGTGTCGGCCCGCATCTTCGCGATCAGGTTCGCGAACCCGCCGAGGCTCGTGCCGGCCTTGCCGGTCACGTACGGAATCGCCGCGGCCATCGAGCAGCCGTACAGGCGCGCGGCGTCGGCCAGTTGCTCGATCGAGCGCGCACCGATGCCGCGCGTCGGGAAATTCACGACGCGCGCGAATGCCGTGTCGTCGTTCGGGTTGTCGATCAGGCGCAGGTACGCGAGCGCGTGCTTCACTTCCTGCCGCTCGAAAAAGCGCAGGCCGCCGTACACGCGGTACGGAATGCCCGACGACATCAGCGTGTGCTCGATCGAGCGCGACTGCGCGTTGCTGCGGTACAGGACGGCCACTTCGCTGCGCGCCATCCCGGTATTGATCAGCGAGCGGATCTCCTCGACGATCCAGCCGGCTTCCTGCGAATCCGTGCTGGCTTCGTACACGCGCACCGGTTCGCCGTGGCCGGCGTCGGTGCGCAGGTTCTTGCCGAGGCGGTGCGCGTTGTTCGAGATCAGCTGGTTCGCCGCGTCGAGGATGTTGCCGTGCGACCGGTAGTTCTGCTCGAGCTTGATCAGGTTGCGCACGCGGAATTCGTCTTCGAAGTCGCGCATGTTGCCGACGTTCGCGCCGCGGAACGCGTAGATCGACTGGTCGTCGTCGCCGACCGCGAAGATCGCGTTCTCGCCGCCCGCGAGCATCTTGAGCCACGCGTACTGCAGCTTGTTGGTGTCCTGGAACTCGTCGACGAGGATGTGCCGGAAGCGCGCCTGATAGTGCGCGCGCAGCGGCGCGTTGTACGCGAGCAGCTCGTAGCAGCGCAGCAGCAGCTCGGGGAAATCGACAACGCCTTCGCGCTGGCACTGCTGGTCGTACGCCTGGTACAGCTCGACGAACTTGCGGTTGAAGTTGTCGGTCGCGTCGACCTTGTCCGGGCGCAGCCCCTGCTCCTTCGCGTTGTTGATGAAGTACTGGACGTTCTTCGGCGGGTACTTTTCGTCGTCGACGTTCGCCGCCTTCATCAGCCGCTTGATCGCGGACAGCTGGTCGGCCGTGTCGAGGATCTGGAAGGTCTGCGGCAGGCCGGCGTCGCGCCAGTGCGTACGCAGCATCCGGTTGCACAAGCCGTGGAACGTACCGATCCACATCCCGCGCGTGTCGATCGGCATCATCGCCGACAGGCGCGCCATCATCTCGCGCGCGGCCTTGTTCGTGAAGGTGACGGCGAGCACGGTGGGCGGCGACGCATAGCCCTGCTGGATCAGCCACGCGATGCGCGTGATCAGCACGCGGGTCTTGCCGCTGCCCGCCCCTGCGAGGATCAGCGCCGGTTCGTTCGGCAACGTGACGGCGGCGAGTTGTTCGGGGTTCAGATTGGCGAGCAGATCGGGCATGGAGCGGCAGCTGACGGGCGAGAAAAATGCGGACCCGACATTATAAGTCGGCCGCGCGATGCCGTTTCCGATCCGTCCGGTCGCAGGTCGCATGCGCGTTGCAGGCCGGTTGCGCGCGCGTCCCGACAGGCCCGCGCCGGCAAGGCGATGGCTGGCCGATGGGCATCCATTTATAATTGTCAGATTCGGCATCCAATTCACGCATTTTTCGGCAGATTTCCAACATGAGCGACAACACGCTTGCGAAGAGCTTCGAGCCCCATACCATCGAGTCCCAATGGGGGCCGGAGTGGGAAAAACGCGGCTATGCCGCCCCGGCATTCGATCCGTCCCGCCCCGATTTCGCGATCCAGTTGCCGCCGCCGAACGTGACGGGCACGCTGCACATGGGCCACGCGTTCAACCAGACGATCATGGACGGCCTCGCCCGCTACCACCGGATGCTCGGCGAGAACACGCTGTGGGTGCCCGGCACCGACCACGCGGGGATCGCGACCCAGATCGTCGTCGAACGCCAGCTCGACGCGCAGGGCGTGTCGCGCCACGATCTCGGCCGCGAGAAGTTCGTCGAGCGCGTGTGGGAATGGAAGCAGAAATCCGGCTCGACGATCACCGACCAGGTGCGCCGCCTCGGCGCATCGACCGACTGGTCGCGCGAATACTTCACGATGGACGACAAGATGTCGGCCGCCGTGCGCGACGTGTTCGTCACGCTGTACGAACAAGGGCTGATCTACCGCGGCAAGCGCCTCGTCAACTGGGATCCGGTGCTGCTCACCGCCGTGTCGGACCTCGAAGTCGTCAGCGAAGAGGAAAACGGCCACCTGTGGCACATCCGCTACCCGCTCGTCGACGGCTCGGGCTCGCTGACCGTCGCCACCACGCGCCCCGAGACGATGCTCGGCGACGTCGCGCTGATGGTCCATCCGGAAGACGAACGCTACGCGCACCTGATCGGCCAACGCGTCACGCTGCCGCTGACCGGCCGCGAGATCCCGGTGATCGCCGACGACTACGTCGACCGCGAATTCGGCACGGGCGTCGTGAAGGTCACGCCCGCGCACGACTTCAACGACTACCAGGTCGGCGTGCGCCACAAGCTCGCACCGATCGAGATCCTGACGCTCGACGCGAAGATCAACGACAACGGCCCCGAGCAGTATCGCGGCCTCGACCGCTTCGACGCGCGCAAGGCGATCGTCGCCGACCTCGACGCGCAGGGGTTCCTCGACTCCGTGAAGCCGCACAAGCTGATGGTGCCGCGCGGCGACCGCACGGGCGTCGTGATCGAGCCGCTGCTGACCGACCAGTGGTTCGTCGCGATGACGAAGCCGGCGCCGGAAGGCACGTTCAATCCGGGCAAGTCGATCACCGAAGTATCGCTCGACGTGGTGCGCGACGGCCAGATCAAGTTCGTCCCGGAAAACTGGACGACCACGTACTACCAGTGGCTCGAGAACATCCAGGACTGGTGCATCTCGCGCCAGCTGTGGTGGGGCCACCAGATTCCCGCGTGGTACGGCGAGAACGGCGAGGTGTTCGTCGCGCGCAACGAGGAAGACGCGCGCGCGCAAGCCGCCGCGAAGGGTTACACGGGCGCGCTCAAGCGTGACGAAGACGTGCTCGACACGTGGTTCTCGTCGGCGCTCGTGCCGTTCTCGTCGCTCGGCTGGCCGAACGAAACGCCCGAACTGAAGCACTTCCTGCCGTCGTCGGTGCTCGTCACCGGCTTCGACATCATCTTCTTCTGGGTCGCCCGGATGGTGATGATGACCACGCACTTCACCGGCAAGGTGCCGTTCCATACCGTCTACATGCACGGCCTCGTGCGCGACGCGGAAGGCCAGAAGATGTCGAAGAGCAAGGGCAACACGCTCGACCCGATCGACATCGTCGACGGCATCGACCTCGAGTCGCTGGTCGCGAAGCGCACGACGGGCCTAATGAACCCGAAGCAGGCCGCGACCATCGAGAAGAAGACGCGCAAGGAATTCCCGGACGGCATCCCCGCGTTCGGCACCGACGCGCTGCGCTTCACGATGGCGTCGATGGCGACGCTCGGCCGCAACGTGAATTTCGACCTCGCGCGCTGCGAAGGCTATCGCAACTTCTGCAACAAGCTGTGGAACGCGACGCGCTTCGTGCTGATGAACTGCGAAGGCCACGACTGCGGCAACGACAAGCCGGAAGTGTGCGGCGCGGGCGACTGCGGCCCCGGCGGCTACCTCGACTTCTCCGCGGCCGACCGCTGGATCGTGTCGCTCTTGCAGCGCACCGAAGCCGACATCGCGAAGGGTTTCGCCGATTACCGCTTCGACAACATCGCGAGCAGCATCTACAAGTTCGTGTGGGACGAGTACTGCGACTGGTATCTCGAACTCGCGAAGGTACAGATCCAGAACGGCACGCCGGAACAGCAGCGCGCCACCCGCCGCACGCTGCTGCGCGTGCTGGAAACGGTGCTGCGCCTCGCGCACCCGGTCATCCCGTTCATCACCGAAGCGCTCTGGCAGAAGGTCGCGCCGCTCGCCGGCCGCTATCCGCAGGGCAAGGCCGAAGGCGAAGCGTCGCTGATGACGCAGGCGTATCCGGTCGCGAACCTGCAGAAGCTCGACGAGGCGTCCGAGCAGTGGGCGGCCGACCTGAAGGCGATCGTCGACGCGTGCCGCAACCTGCGCGGCGAGATGAACCTGTCGCCGGCCACCAAGGTGCCGCTGCTCGCGGCGGGCGACGCCGAGCGCCTGCGCTCGTTCGCGCCGTACGTCCAGGCGCTCGCGCGCCTGTCGGAAGTACAGATCCTCGCGGACGAAGCGGCGCTCGACAAGGAAGCGCACGGCGCGCCGATCGCGATCGTCGGCCCGAACAAGCTGGTGCTGAAGGTGGAAATCGACGTCGCGGCCGAACGCGAGCGCCTGTCGAAGGAAATCACGCGCCTGACGGGCGAGATCGCGAAGTGCAACGCGAAGCTCGGCAACGAGGCTTTCGTCGCGAAAGCCCCGCCGGCCGTGGTCGAACAGGAGCAGAAACGCGTCGCGGAATTCCAGCGCACGCTCGAAAAACTGCGTGCGCAGCTCGATCGGTTGCCTGCGTAACAAACGGTAAGGTCGTTTGCGTTCACTATAATGCGAACGTGAACATAGACCGTCTGACAAGTCGATTACAGGAATAAAGGTTCGATCATGTTGAAAGTCACCAAGGCGGTATTCCCCGTTGCCGGTCTCGGCACGCGGTTCCTCCCGGCAACGAAGGCGAGCCCGAAGGAGATGCTGCCGGTCGTCGACAAGCCGCTGATCCAGTATGCGGTCGAGGAAGCGATCGCGGCGGGCATCACCGAGATGATCTTCGTCACCGGGCGCAGCAAGCGCGCGATCGAGGATCACTTCGACAAGTCGTACGAGATCGAGGCCGAACTCGAGGCGCGCGGCAAGGAAAAGCTGCTCGAGCTGGTGCGCAGCATCAAGCCGAGCCACGTCGACTGCTTCTACGTGCGCCAGCCGGAGGCGCTCGGCCTCGGCCACGCGGTGCTGTGCGCGGAAAAGCTGGTTGCCGACAACCCGTTCGCGGTGATCCTCGCGGACGACCTGCTCGACGGCAACCCGCCGGTGATGAAGCAGATGGTCGACGTGTTCGACCACTATCACAGCTCGGTGATCGGCGTCGAAGAGATCCCGCCGTCGGAGACGAAGTCGTACGGCATCGTCGACGGCAAGGAATGGGAAGAGTCGATCGTCAAGATGTCGGCGATCGTCGAGAAGCCGGCGCCGGAAGTCGCGCCGTCGAACCTCGGCGTGGTCGGCCGCTACATCCTGAAGCCGCGGATTTTCGAGCACCTGCGCGCGCTAAAGCCGGGCGCGGGCGGCGAGCTGCAGCTCACCGACGCGATCCAGGCGCTGCTCGCCGACGAACAGGTGCTGGCCTACAAGTATCAGGGCACGCGCTACGACTGCGGCAGCAAGCTCGGCTACCTGAAGGCGACGGTCGAATTCGCGCTGCGCCACCCGGAAGTCGGTGCGGAGTTCGAGACGTACCTGCGCACGCGCGACGGCGCTCAACCGACCGTCTGAACGCGGCAAGGGCGCGCCCCGGCGGGCCCGCCCTCACCTCACGGCCACCGCTTCAGCGCGCGTCGGCCGGCTTCACCGAGACGACGCCCGGCATGCCGCCCGCGTCGTCTTTTTTCGTCTTGACCAGCCAGCCGCTGCCGTCGCCGAACGGCACCTTCGCCAGCGCGCTCTTCACGAGCGCCGGCGCGGCCTGCTGCGTGCCCGGATCGCGGTCGCGCAGCGAGGCCGATACGCGATAGACGTCGGCGCCGGATTTCGCATCGACGAAACGCAGCGTCAGCACGTGGCGGTACACGCGCCCCATGAACGGCAGCGCGAGCGGCGCGGGCCCGTCGACCGTCACGCAGGCGCTGCTCGCCGCGCCGCACCGCTCGGCGATCGCCGCGACCGCCGCCGGCTGCGTCGCATACGCGATCGACAACCGGTAACGCGCGTCCTTGAGCGGCTGCGCATCGAAGCCGCGGCGCGCGAGCTCGTCGCGCACCAGCGTCTCGATCTGCCGGTACTCGGCATCGCCCGCCTGTGCGGCCGTCCGCACGAAATCGTAGCCGTGCGCACCGGATGCAAATGCATTCGGCTGCCCGACCGCGCTCACGCCGGTCGTCACGCCGGCGCAACCCGTCAACAGCGACGCCGCCAGCGCGGTCGCTGCCCATTGCTTTCTCATGACTTTCCCCAAATGCCTGCCGTCGCGCCCGGCCCTGTCAGGCGGACGGCTCGTCGATCGCGGGCAGCGACACCGTCACCGCGGTGCCGACACCCACTTCGCTGTCGACCGACACGCTGCCCCCATGGCGCGTGACGACCGTCTTCACGAACGCCATGCCGAGCCCGGAACCCGAGATTTCGGGCCGCTCGCCGGCATGGAATCGCTTGAAACGCTCGAACAGATGCCGCTGATCTTCCGGCGCAATGCCGTACCCCTGATCGCGAATCGTACAGAACATCCGCTTCGATGCGTGTTCGACCGTCAGCGTACACGTGATCACCGTGTCGGACGGACTGTATTTGACCGCATTGTTCAGCAGGTTCACGAAGGCGCGCGTGATCAGCGAACGGTCCGCGCGCACCCAGCACATGTCGGTGCCCACGCCGGTCTCGACGCGGATGTGTTTCGCCTGCGCCTGCGGCCACACCTCGTCGCTCGCATCGATCAGCACGTCGACGAGGCTCGTCACCTCGAGCTGGTACGCCTGCGACTCGGCGCGCGCCAGCTGCACGAACTCGTCGGCGAGCGACAGCGCGCGGTGCGCATAGCGCTCGATCCGCGCGAGCAGCCCGCGCATCGCGTCGCTCTCGACGCGGTCGCGCTCGATCTCGACCAGCGCGAGGATCGACGACTGCGGCGAGCGCATGTCGTGCGACAGCAGGTGCAGCGCTTCCTCGCGCTGCCGCTCGGCCGCGTGCAGCTCGGTCACGTCGACGAGGCCGGCAATCCAGCCGGTCACGCGCCCTTGCGCGTTGGTACACGCCGCGTAGCGTAGCAGATGGTCGAGCCCGTCGCGATCGCGCACCTCGATGCCGCGCGCCATCGCGTCGTGCTCGGCCTCGAGCGTCGGATCGAGCACGGCCGGCCAGTGCTCGCGGATCGCCGCGTCGTGCTCGGCGTTGCCGTCGACGGTCTTCATGAACGTCAGCTCGCCAAGCGCGGTGCGCAGCGGCCGCCCTTCCGGCAGCGGCAACGCGAGCCGCGACCCGTAGCGTTTCGCCGCATGGTTCGCGATCAGCACGGTGCCCGCGAGATCGGTCACGAAGATCGGCTCGGGCATGCTGTCGAGGCTGTCCCACACGAAGCGCTTCATGTCCTGCACGCGCTGCGCGGCCTGCGCCATCAGCGCCATCTGCCGCTCCAGCACGTCGCCGCCGACGCTGCGCGTACGCGGCGCCTCCGGCAGCAGGTGCGGTTCGTCGGCAAGCTTCTGCAGCTCGCGACGCAGGTACGACATCGTCATTTCGAGCCGCCGCCAGTTCCAGATCGGGTAGACGGCAATCAACCCGAAGATCGCCGGCGCCGGCGTGAGCCAGATGCGCGCCTCGAACAGCAGCACGAGGCTCGCGACGACGGCGAGCGCGGCCAGGCTCAGCGTCAGCAGCAGCGCGCGCCACGGCGACAGCATCAGGAAGCCCCCGAGCAACACGGCGAGCGGCAGCAGCGACGCGACGAACAGCCCCGCGCGCGACGCGGGCGAGATCGCGCTGCCGGTTGCCAGCATGTCGAGCACGTTCGCATGGATGTACACGCCGGCGAGCGGGCCGAACTCGCCGGACACCGGCGTCGCGAAGCGGTCGTACAGCCCCGACGCGGTCACGCCGACGACGACGATCTTGCCGCGCAGCGCGTCGGGCTTCACGCGCCCTTCGAGCACGTCGTCGAACGACAGCGTCGGATACGCGGGCGTATTGCGGCTGAACGGGATCAGGTAGCGGCCGTCGCCCGCCGCATCGCGCGACAGGTCGTGCGCGTTCGCGCCGGGCACGCCGCCGACCGGGTGCAGCCGGCCGGCCTGGATCGCCCGATAGACGGGCACCATCAGCTGCGGCCAGCGCACGCGCCCGTCGCTTTCGAACAGCGCGACGCTGCGCACGATGCCGTCGCGATCGACTTCGAGATTGATATGGCCGAGCCCCGTCGCGCGCGCGGCGAGCGCGGCGACCGGCGGATCGACCGAGCGCGTGCCGTCCGCCTGCTCGGGGCTCAACAGCACCGGCAGGAAAGTCGGCACGCGGCTCATCGCATCCGCGAACGTGCGATCCTCCGGCGACGGTTCGGTAAACAGCACGTCGTAGACGACGGCGGCCGGCTGCGCGCGCGCGAGCGTGTCGAGCAGCCGTGCATGCACGTCGCGCGGCCACGGCCAGCGACCGAGCGCGGACACGCTCTGGTTGTCGATGTCGACGACGACCACGTCGGGCGACAGCGGCAGGCTGCGCAGCATCAGCAGCCGGTCGTAGATCAGCCCGTCGACGCTCGACGACAGGCGGCCGAGCGCGCACGCGAGAATCACCGCGATCCCGAGACAGCCGATCGCGATCCATTCGATCAGGAAGCGGCGGCCGAGGCGCCGCCGCGGAGAAACGGAGTCGGGTTTCATGCGCCGCGGGTCAGCGCGACAACGTGAACGCGCTGACCGGACTGGTCTTCTCGTAGAACTTGCCGCCTTCGAATTCCTCGACGGTCACGGCCCAGAAATAGTCGCCCGGCGGCAGGTGCGCGACGGTGATCTGGCGCGCGTGCAGGCCGACCTGATCGACGACCGGCGCGCTCAGGTCCTTCGAGCGCGACAGCACGAACCGGTAACGCGCCCCCTTGCCCGAACCGTTCGGCGACCAGCGGAACTCGTAACCGCCCGCGCCTTGCGACGCGCTCGCATCGAGCCCCATCACGCGGCGCTCGAACGCATAGGTGCGCGGCAGCCCTTCGAGGCCGTTCGCATCGATCGCGGCGATCCGCACGAAGTAATTCCCGTTCGGCACGTCGCGGAACACCGCACGCGGCGAATCGGTGCGCGTTTCGCGGAACAGGTCGAGCAGCCCCGCGTCGTGCGCGAGCTGCACGCGATACGCGTGCGCCCGCGGGAGCGGCGCGACGTCGAATGCGACGTCGGGCTCGTCCTGCACCTTGTCGGGATGCGCGAGCGAGGGCGCGCCCAGCAGCTGGACGGGCGCACCGACCGCGCCGGACGACGTCGCGACGCTGCCGAAGTTCGCATGCACGAGGGTCGCGCCGGCCGCCTGCCGGCCACCCGCGACGCCGACGGTGCCGTCGAGCACTTCGACGCGCGTCGCCGCATTGCCGGCCGCGTCGTAGTTCACGCGAAAACGCGTGCCGCGCACGCCGGCCACGACCGACGGCGAGCGGATCTGGAAGCGGTCGTCGCGCTTCTTCAGGTGGGTGACTTCGCTGTCGACCGAGCCGCGCGTGAGTTCGAACTCGCGATCGAGCGTGCCGGTCAGCACCGTGCGGCGCAGCGACTTCAGGTCGAGCTGGCTGTCGGGCGGCAGGCTCATGTGCGTGCCGTCGGTCAGCTCGATCGTCACGAAGCCGTTCGGGCCGGTGCGCACGCGGTCGCCTTCGGCGAGCGTCGCATCGTTCGCGAGCGGCGCGAAAGCCGCGCCGGACGCGCGCTCGGCCGTGCCCTGCACCGCGATCACGCGTGCGGTGAGCTTTTCCTTGCGCAGCCGCGCGACCGGCAGCTTCAGCGCGACGCCGGGCTGCAGGTGCTTCGGCGCCGGCACGCCGTTGATCTGCTGGAGCAGTTGCCAGTCGTCCGCGCCCTGCAGGTAGCGCGCGGCGACGTCGTACAGCGTGTCGCCCGCCTGCGTGCGATAGACGACCGTCTTGCCCGCGGCGGCGGGCGGCTGCGCCGCGGCCTGCTGCGCGGTGAACGCCAACGCGACCGCGCAGGCGGCGCGCAGCGCCGCCGTGCGCACGCTCGCCGTGCGCTGCGTGATTCGCATGGTCACTCCGGTTCCCCCTGGCCGACCCGCTCGAGCCGGTAGCCGTACCCGTAGATCGGCGCCAGACGGTAGCCGTTTTCGGGCCGCAGGCCGAGCTTGGTGCGCAGCATCGAAATATGCGTATCCATCGTGCGCGACGGGATGTCGGTCGCCTGCTTCCACACGAGGTCGAGAATGTGCGCGCGCGACAGCGGCCGGTCGAGATGCTGGAACAGCAGCAGCGCGAGCTCGAATTCCTTTTGCGTGAGGCTCACGGCCTTGTCGCCGACGTACGCCTGCTTCAGGTTCACGTCGAAACGGAACTGGTCGAATTCGCGGACGGTCGCCTCGGCGTTGACCGGATACGCGCGGCGCAGCAGCGAACCGATGCGCGCGCGCAGGATCGGGCCCGACACGGGCTTGACCACGTAATCGTCGGCGCCGGCGTTGAGGATCTGCGTGATCCCCGCCTCGTCGTCGCGGCTCGTCATGAAGATGATCGGCAGGCTGTGCTCGGTCTGATTGGCGCGCACCCACTTGAGCACTTCCTCGCCGGACATGTCGGGCACGTTCCAGTCGAGCACCAGCAGATCGAACGTCTCGCGCTGCAGGCGCTTCTTCAGGGCCTTGCCTTCCTTGAACGCATAGCACGTATGGCCAACGGCCGTCAGCGTTTGACTGACGAAATCCGTCTGGGCCGGATCGTCATCCAGTACAGCAATTCTCATAGCACCCCGCAAATCGAAGTCGATTCGTCCATCCGGCTCCCGCGCCTGCCCCGGCCGCGCAGCCTGCGCGCGGCGTCCGGATACCGGCCGGCGAGCCGTCGTTCGCCGCTCGCGCCACCTGCGCAAACCGGCGACCCCGGTCAAATATCTCAAAAACGGGGCACGGACGAACCGGCGATTTCATCATAGTAGTATGAAATTCGCCAAGAAATTGCGCGGACTATCGCCCTTTCTTCGAATAATCCTTTCTGTTGCGCAACCGGGCGCCTATTCGGCGCCCGCGATGCCGGCCACCGGCTCGGCAAAATCGTCGATCGGCATGCGTGGCGACGGCGACTCCGACAGCGGCGATTGCGCAAGCATCCGCTGCAGCTGGTCGCGCACCCGCTCCCAGGCATGGGCTGCATAGTCGGGCTGGCCCGCCGCCCATGCCTGCGCCAGATCGAACACGCGTTCGATCGTCGCACCGCAGTAGGTCAGGCCGGAGCCGTCGTCCCGCGCGGCGTCGCGCAGCCGTTCGTCGAGCCATTCGGCCAGCCACGGCATCTCGGCCGCGGCCGAATCCGCATACGCCTCCAGCGCGGCACGCGCGTGGCGGTCCTGTTGCGGATCGAGCTCGATCCGGCTCAATTCCGAGGTGCGCACGGGCGCAATGCTTTCCGCTCCGGACGGACTTCGAAGGGTCCCTGGTCTGAAGGACATGTCCTCTCCCCGTTGTACGACGGTAGCGTCAGGCATGGCCCCCGTGCCCGCCGTACGACGTACCGTGGCCGGCGCCTCCGCTGGGAGCGGACGACCGGCCGGGTCAGTATACGCAGCCGGTCACGCAACGAGGTTTAAGAATTGTCAGAGAGGGGCGCCCGGCTAGGGGCGCCCGGCTAGGGGCGCCCGGCTAGGGGCGCCCGGCTAGGGGCGCCCGGTCAGGTGCGGCCGGTCAAGCGCGCCGGCCAGGAGCCCGGCGCGGCGGGACGTGCGACGCGCGCCGTCAGCGGCGACGCATCAGGAACACGAAGGTCTTGTCCTGGGTCGTCGATTCGACGATCTCGTTGCCCGTCTGCTTCGCGAACGCGGCGAAATCGCGCTGCGAGCCCGGATCGGTCGCGAGCACCTTGAGGATCTGCCCGCTTTCCATATCGGCAAGCGCTTTCTTGGCACGCAGGATCGGCAACGGGCAATTGAGCCCGCGCGCGTCCACTTCCTTGTGAATCTGCATCGGCTGTCGACCTTCGAATGACGCGCCACACACGGCGCGGGAGGAAGCCGCGATTTTACCGCAGCGCCGCGGCGCCTGCCCGGCCCGCCCACGGCCGGGCGCCCGCCGGCGCCCGGCTCACGCGC
>FTHQ01000268.1_pt1 | contig 16150 bp, 13 predicted proteins | sample 1641001 | NCBI WGS metagenome assembly FTHQ01 (sample SAMEA3914872, study PRJEB12502) | metagenome | biome: forest; material: soil | place: Canada | collected 2011-07-03 | depth 0.3 m | reverse complement strand
CGCGCCGGCCGATACCGGCGCGATTCCTTCCGACCGCTGCACCGCCTGAAGCCACGCGGGCGCGCAGCCTGATCCGATCCGCCGCCATGACCAAACCCTCGAATCTCGTCACCTCGATCACCGTCGACATCGATGCGCCGGCCGCCGTCGTCTGGGAAGTGCTGACCGACTTCCCGCGCTACGGCGAATGGAACACGTTCTGCATCGGCTTCGAAACGACCGGCAAACTCGGCGATTTCGTGCACATGCAGATTCGCATTCCGGGCACGGAGACCGTGATTCCCGTCGACGAAATCCTCGTCGCATACGAGCCCGAACGCCTGCTGTCGTGGGAGCGACGCCCGACCGACGACAACAAGGACGCCGCGCGCCGCGACCAGTACATCGACGCGACGGGCGCGGAGCGCTGCCGCTACTTCACGACCGACCAGTTCCTCGGCGTCAACGCGGACACGATCATGCAGCACCACGGCGCGTGGGTGAAACAGGGTTTCGATCAGTGCGCGCGCGACGTGAAGCGGCGCGCCGAAGCGCTGCATGCGGCACGCACGCGCAAAAGCAGCTGAGCGGGAGCGGTCGATGCCCGATCTGCACACGCTGTCCGATCATCACGACATCCGCGAGCGGGTCGTCCCGTATTCGAGCGCGATCGACTCGTGCGACTTCGATGCGCTCGACACGGTATTCACGCCCGACGCGGCGATCGACTGTCGCGCAATGGGCGGCATCGCCGGTCGCTATCCGGACGTGAAAGCGTGGCTGCGCACCGTGCTGCCGCGATTTCCGCGGTATCAGCATCTGGTCGGCAACCTGTCGATCCGGCTCGACGGCGACACCGCGCGCGGCCGCACGATCTGCTTCAATCCGATGGAAGTCGCGCTGCCGGACGGCGGCACGCAGGTGATGTTTCTCGGGCTGTGGTACGTCGACCGGTTCGTGCGTACCGCGCACGGCTCGCGCATCGCCGAGCGCGTCGAGGCGCGCTGCTACGGCCACAACGTGCCGGCCGCGCTCGCCGGGACGATCGGCTGATCCGGTCATGCTACGCGCGCCGTGCGATGGCTGCGCGACGCGCGCAGCGTCGATGCATTGCGTCGATCGCGGCGTCAGTCGAGCCGGAACGCGGCCTCGAAACGCTCGGCGAATGCGTCGAACTCGGCTTCCGGCAGATGGTTGATGCCGCCCGCGCGCTTGCGCCCGCCGCCCGTCGCGAAGCCGCGGCAGAACTCGTCCGCGCCGATCGGCCGGCCGTCGGGCACGCGCACGCTGACGACCAACCCGCCGTCCGCGCGCGGCGACAGCACCGCGAGCGCCGCATGCGGCGCATTGCGCATCCGCTCGTTCGCGAGCATGCCGGTCGCACGCCGCGCCCACGGGTGGTCGGGCATCCGGACCAGCGTCGCGCCCGGCACCTCGCGCAGCGGCGCGAGTGCACACGCGCGCGCCATGTCGTCGCGGTAGCCGTCGCGCAACGCGGCGAACACGGCCGTCTCGCGCACGAACTCGAGCGGATCGGTGCACGGCAGCATCGCGTCCGCGAGCGCCGCCGGATCGAAATGCAGATCGCCGACGCACTCGCCGTACGCGTTGTAGTTCAGGTAGAGCCCGAGCTCGGCCAGCACGCAACGCTCGGCTTCGTCGACCCCATGCTCGCGCGCGAGTGCGTCGCCGAGCGCCGGCAGTTCGTCGCCGAACGCCGCGACGATCGCCCAGCGCACGTACCGGCCGCCGAGATAGCGATTCACGATCGCGCTCGTGCAGACGTCGGCTGCCGTGTCGATATGCGCGTCGAAGCGCGGATCGTCGGGCAGCGCGCCCGCGAAGTGATGGTCGAAATAACGGACCGTCGCGCCGTCACGCAGCAATCGCGCGCACGCGTCGCGGTTCTGGTCGTGCGATACGTCGAGCACGGTGACGAGGTCGCCCACGCGCGCGTCGATGCGCTCGAGCAGCCGGATGTCGCGCTTCACGCCGGTCACGAGCGTGCCGTGCACGCGTTCCGCGAGCCGCAGTTGCTGAAGCGCGCACAGGCCGTCCGCGTCGCCGTTGAACGCGAAGACGTGCCGCGCGTACTGGTTGTCCTGCATGATCCGTGGCTCCATCGTCAAGGCATGAAATCGCCGCCGTTCGCGTCGAGCGTCGCGCCCGTCACCGCGTTCGCGTAGTCGGACGCGAGGAACAGCGCCGCACGCGCGCAATCGTCGTCGGTCGGCAGCTTCGCGAGCGCGATGTTCGACGCGATCGGCGCAACGATCTGCGCCTCCGTCATCCCGTAGTCGGCGGCCGCCTGCCGGAAATAGGTCTGCGTCGGCACGCCCCACATCCAGCCCATGTGGATGCTGTTCGCGCGAATGCCGTGCACGCCGAGTTCGCGCGCCAGGTATTTTGCCGCAACCGCGAGCGCGCCCTTCGATACAGCGTAGCCGCCCTCCCCTGCAAACGGCTTGCGGGTCGCCTGCGTGTTGATCATCACGATCGCGCCGCGCTGCTGCCGTTTCATGTGCGGCACGACTTCCTGCGTGAGCGCCATCGTACCGAACACGTTGGTCTCGAACACCGCGCGCCAGCCGTCGAGGTCGGCTTGCTCCACCGGCTCCGGAAACGTCCCATGCACGAACGCGCTGTTCACGAGCGCGTCGATCCGGCCGAAGCGCTCGACGGCCCGCGTCGCGAGCTGCCGGCATTGTGCCCGATCGGTGATGTCGGTCTGCACCTTCAGCACCGCGCAATCGACATCGAGTGCACGGATTCGCGCGTCGGCGTCGTCGAGCTTTTCCATCGTGCGCGCCGCGACCACCACGCCGCGTGCGCCCTCGCGCGCGGCTTCGACCGCGAGCTTCACGCCGAGTCCCGGCCCGATTCCGGAAATCACGACGATCTTGTCCTTCAGCAACATGGGTTGTCTCCTGGTTGTCGTTCGTCTTGCGTACGCGGCCGTCAGACGGCGGCCTGCAGGTGCCGCGCGCGATACGCGGCGAAGTCGTGCGCGAGTTGCGCGTCGGTGAAGCCGAAGCGGGCGATCGAATAGTCGTGCGCGGCGCGCTTGTCGCGGCCGTTGCGCGCGATCCAGTCGGCCATCGCCGCACGCTGCCGCGCATCGACCGACATGCCGGCGAACGCATACACGGCGTGCGCCACCCCCAGCGGATTCGACACGGTGTCCTCGAACCGCACGTCGAGAAACCGGTGGGCCGGCAGCGCATCGCGCGCCGCCATCGCCGCACCGATCGCGCGCGCCATCCCTGCGTTCCACTGCGCGCCGACGGCGAGCGGATCGGGATCGTCCGCGTACAGTTGCCACAGCGTGTGCGCCATGCTCGCCATCGACGGAATCGTCTGCGCCGGATCGCGGTGCGTGAGCACGACCTGCGCACGCGGAAACACGCGGCACAGCACGTCAAGCGCATGCAGGTGCTGCGGCGTTTTCAGCAGCCAGCGCTCGGCCGGCGCGACGCCGCGCCGCGCCTTCTGCCACTGCAGGAACTGCAGCATCCGTTTCAGGTACGTGTAGACCGGCGTGAGATCCTGCCGCGCGAGCCAGGCCGTATAGCGCGGCACGTTCGCGTACGAATCCATCGCGCACACGAACGAATGCTCCATCAGCATGAATTCCTCGTCGGCGAGCATCGCGTCGAGCGGATGGATCGTCAGGATCTGCGGGATGCAGTCGATCATCGTCGCGACCTCGGCCTGCGCGCGCGCGATGCGCACGGCCGGCGCGTCGAGCGTCTCGCCGGCAAGCGGCGCCGGGTAGCGCGTTTCCCACCACGCGGCCGAATGAAAGCGCGGGTCGACGGCCAGTAGCCGCTGCAGCAGCGTCGTGCCCGTACGCGGCAGGCCGACGATCACGAGCGGATCGTCGATTGCAATGTCCGCGATCTCCGGATGGCGCCGGAAGTAATCCTCGACGACGAGCCGGTTCACGAGCTGGCCGACGAGCTTTTCGCGCATCATCGCCGCGCCGCGCGCGGACAGCGCCGCTTCGTCGATCAGCGACGCGCACATCACGTCGAGCGCGTCGCGATACGGCCCGTCGCCGAACGCGGTGAGCCCGCCCGTGCGCGACACGGCCTCGGCCATCAAGCCGTCGGGGGCGAGCAGCGTGCGAGCCTGGTCGAGCGGCGCGTTCATGCGGCCTCCTTCAGCGCGGCGAGCTTCACGACGCGCGTGCGCGGATGCACCGGTTGCGCGGCGCCCACCCAGCGCCAGCAGATCGTGCCGGTGCGATGCCCGGCGGTATCGAGCCAGTTCGCGCTGCCCGGCCGCGTGGCCGCGACGATCACCGTCACCCCGCCGTCCGCATTGGGCCGAGCGCTGTGCTTGTTCACGCAGATGTCGAAGTGCCGATAGTCGAGCGACTCCATCCAGTAGTTGTTGAGCTGCACGTTCCAGAAATCGCAGTCCGGCACGGTATCGACGTCGATCACGAGCGCCTCGTCGGCGGCGAGCGACCAGCACGAGTGGTAGTAGTAGATGTTCGGATCGCCGCCGACCGACTGGCACAGCGCCTGGTCGGCGGGCGGCAGCGCGTTCACGTGCGGGCGATAGCTCGCGGCCCAGTCCGCGAACAGCTTCGACGTCTGCTCGACGAACTGCGCGGCGCGCATCAGGCCGCCCTGCAGCGCGAGCGGATCGAGCGGCGCGGGGCGCGCCTGCGCATCGATGCGTTCGATCTTCAGTTGCGCGGGCGTCTCCGTGCGCCGGTCGAGGAAGGTCTGGCGCACCAGCAGCGCGTTGGTGTCCGGCTCCATCCGCACCCAGTTGCCCGCGCGCGGCGTCGCGCTCAACACGATCTCGACGCTGCCGTCCGGCGCGATCTCGAGCTGCTTCGCGTCGAGAAAGCCTGTCTGCAGCATCTTGCCGTCGGTCTCGTAGCCGCCCTTCTGTGTGCCGAAGCTCAGGTATGCGACCGTGCCGCGCCGTCCCGTCACGCGGTATTCGCAGCGGCCGTCGACGCGCGCGTACTGGTACAGGTTGTCGGGGTTGTCGGCGCCGATCTTCGCGGTCTCGTGGGACGGCGAGAAGAAGCCCGGCCACGCGCCGTCCGCGAACTCGACGTGCATTTCCAGCGCGATGCGCATCAGTCGGCTCAGGTAGCGGAAGCCTTCCGCACGCGTGAGCGGATCGTCCGGCGCGTCGGTGCGCAGGATCTGTTCTCCGCTGCGTTTCAGGGTGTCGCAGAAATCGGCCCAGGTCTGGCCCGAAAGCAATTGCGTGGCGCGTGTGTCATCCGTCATGTGTCGTCTCCGCCGATGGTCGAGCGCTCACCTTAAGCGGCGCCGCCGTGCGCCACTTCGTCCGGGTGGACTAAGGAAAGATCCGCTCCACGGCCGCGTGCCGGTTTAGTCCACCCGGACGAAGAGCGGCATGCCGCCCGCTCGATACCGTTGGCGTCATGCCCGCAACGCCGCACATGTCGCGCGGCGCCGGCATGAAACAAGGAGACGAACGATGTTGACCCACCTGGAGCGGCTGGAGGCCGAAAGCATCCACATCATGCGCGAGGTCGTGGCCGAGAGCGAGAACCCGGTGATGCTGTATTCGATCGGCAAGGACAGCTCGGTCATGCTGCATCTCGCGATGAAGGCGTTCTACCCGGCGAAGCCGCCCTTTCCGCTACTGCACGTCGATACGACGTGGAAATTCCGCGAGATGATCGCGTTTCGCGACGAGACGGCCGCGCGCCTCGGCCTCGACCTGCGCGTGCACGTCAACCCCGACGGCATCGCGAACGGCATCAATCCGTTCACGCACGGCTCGGCCGTGCACACCGACGTGTGGAAGACGCAAGGGCTCAAGCAGGCGCTCGATCACTACGGTTTCGACGCCGCGTTCGGCGGCGCACGCCGCGACGAGGAGAAATCGCGCGCGAAGGAGCGCATCGTGTCGCTGCGTTCGGACCAGCACCGCTGGGACCCGAAGCGCCAGCGCCCCGAGCTCTGGTCGCTGTACAACGCGCGCAAGCGCAAGGGCGAAAGCCTGCGCGTGTTCCCGATCTCGAACTGGACCGAGCTCGATATCTGGCAGTACATCCGGCTTCACGACATCCCGATCGTGCCGCTCTACTTCGCGAAGGAACGGCCCGTCGTCGAACGCGACGGCGCGCTGATCATGGTCGACGACGAACGCCTGCCGCTGCGTGACGGCGAAGTGCCGCGGATGCGCAACGTGCGCTTTCGCACGCTCGGTTGCTATCCGCTCACGGGCGCGATCGACAGCGACGCGACGACGCTCGACGACATCCTGCGGGAGATGCGCGACACGCGGACGTCCGAACGCCAGGGACGGCTGATCGACAGCGATTCGGCCGGTTCGATGGAAAGGAAGAAACAGGAGGGATATTTCTGATGGCACACGTACTCGCCGCGCCCGAGGCGCCCCCTATCCACGCCGACGAGACGCGAACGAAGGACCTGCTGCGTTTCATCACCTGCGGCAGCGTCGACGACGGCAAGAGCACGCTGATCGGCCGCCTGCTCTACGAATCGAACATGCTGTTCGACGACCAGCTCACGCAGCTCGAAGCCGATTCGAAGAAGGTCGGCACGCAGGGCGGCGAACTCGATTTCGCGCTGCTCGTCGACGGCCTGTCGGCCGAACGCGAGCAAGGCATCACGATCGACGTCGCGTACCGCTTCTTCGCGACCGCGCGGCGCAAGTTCATCGTCGCCGATACGCCCGGCCACGAACAGTACACGCGCAACATGATCACCGGCGCGTCGACCGCCGATCTCGCGGTGATCCTGATCGACGCGCGCAAGGGCGTGCTCACGCAGACGCGCCGTCACAGCCATCTCGTCGCGCTGATCGGCATCAAGCGCGTCGTGCTCGCGATCAACAAGATGGACCTCGTCGACTACGACCGGGCCGTGTTCGAGCGTATCGATGCGGACTACCGCGCGTTCGCGGCCGAGCTCGGGTTCGCCGAGATCGTCAGCATTCCGATGTCCGCGCTGCGCGGCGACAATGTGATCGCGCCGAGCGCACGGATGCCGTGGTACGCGGGCCCGCCGCTGATGCAGCATCTCGACCGCCTGCCGCTCGCCGCGCGCGTGACGCACGACGAACCGTTCCGGCTGCCGGTGCAATGGGTCAACCGTCCGCACCTGAATTTCCGCGGCTACGCGGGCAGCATCGCGTCGGGCGAGATTCGCGTCGGCGAACGCGTGCGCGTGCTGCCGTCCGGCAAGGAAAGCCGCGTCGCGTCGGTGATCACGCCGGCCGGCGAAGCCGGCATCGCCCGCGCCGGCGAAGCGGTGACGCTCACGCTCGCCGACGAAATCGACATCAGCCGCGGCGACCTGATCGCGCGTGCGGACGCGCCGCCGGAAGTCGCCGACCAGTTCGAGGCGACGCTCGTGTGGATGCACGACGAGCCGCTGCTGCCCGGCCGCCCGTATCTCGTGAAGCTCGGCACGCAGACGGTCGGCGCGACCTGCGCGACGCCGAAGTACAAGATCGACGTGAACACGCGCGAGCATCTCGCCGCGCGCACGCTCGCGCTGAACGAGATCGGCGTGTGCAACCTGAGCTTCGACCGGCCCGTCGCGTTCGATCCGTACGACCGGAACCGTCATACGGGCGGCTTCATCGTGATCGACCGCTTCAGCAACGACACGGTCGGCGCCGGGATGCTGCACTTCGCGCTGCGCCGCGCGCACAACGTGCACTGGCAGGCCGTCGACGTCGATCGCGACGCGCGCGCGCGGCAGAAGGCGCAGACGCCGCGCATCGTGTGGCTGACGGGGCTGTCGGGCGCCGGCAAGTCGACGATCGCGAACCTCGTCGAGCAACGGCTGCACGCGCTCGGCAAGCATACGTACCTGCTCGACGGCGACAACGTGCGGCACGGCCTCAACCGCGATCTCGGCTTCACCGAGGCCGACCGCGTGGAGAACATCCGGCGCGTCGCCGAAGTCGCGCGGCTGATGCTCGACGCGGGGCTCATCACGCTCGTGTCGTTCATCTCGCCGTTCCGCGCCGAGCGCGACATGGCGCGCGCGCTGGCGGGCCCGGACGAATTCGTCGAAGTGTTCGTCGACACGCCGCTCGCGGTCGCGGAGGAGCGCGATCCGAAGGGCTTGTACAAGAAGGCGCGGCGCGGCGAGCTGAAGCACTTCACCGGCATCGATTCGCCGTACGAGCCGCCCGTGCAGCCGGAGTTGCGTGTCGACACGGTGACCGAGTCGCCGGAGGTCGCGGCGGATCGCATCGTCACGTACCTGCTGCGCGAACGCGCGGCGTAAGCGGCGCCCGCCTGCCCGCGTCGCCTACTCCGTTCGGATGACGCGCGCGGCAGGCGGGCCGCTATGCTGGTTCGGAATCCTTCATCCGGACCAGGAGAACACGAGCATGCGGATCGCGCTGGCGCCCGGCGACACGGCCGCGCACGATGGTTTCGACGACGCGGCATGGAGCGCGCGCGAGCTCAGCGCATGGCTCGGGCTCGTCTATCAGGGTCCGTCTGAAACCACGCCGTGGGCCGGCTTTCTCGAAGCGGTTCGCGTGCGACTCGATGCGAGCTTCACGACGCTCGTGCTGCGCAATCCGGGCGGCGCGCGACACGGGCTGATCATCAACGCGTCCGCACACGGCCCGCTGCTGCCCGGCGAACCGTCGTACAGCGAGCAGTTCTATGCGCTGTGCCCGTTTCTCGACCACCCGCCCGGCCAGGTGTTCACGGCCGACCGCCTGTTCGGCGACGCCGCGTGGCGCGCGCACGATTTCTACCGGCAATACCTGCAGCCGCTCGACCTGCGCTACATCCTCGGCGCGAACCTGCGCGGCGAACGCGGCGTCGAGTGCGCGTTCTTCGTGAGCCGCCCGCACGGCGGCCGCGATTTCGACGCGACCGAGCGCGCGCAGGTCGCGACGCTGCTGCCGCACCTGCAACGCGCGGTCGAGCTGCACGCGGCGCTCGACGTCCTCGATGCCGAACGCGCGCTGTATGCGGGCACCGTCGACCGGCTCGACGTCGGCACCGCGATCGTCGACGAGGACGGCCGCGTGATCAAGCGCAACCGCATCGCCGAACGGCTGATCGACCAGCAGGACGGGCTGTGCGTGCGGCAGGAGCGGCTTCACGCGTCGTGCCCGCTCGACGAGCGCCGGCTGCAGAAGGCGCTGCAGGCCGCGCTCGAGCATTTCCGCGCCGGGGCGCTCACGCGCATCGAGGCCACCACGCTGTCGCGTCCCGGCGGCGCGATGCCGTTGAGCGTGCTGCTGCGCCCGCTCGCGCCCTATCGCGGCGCCGAGGACCGCCAGCATCGGCCGGCCGTCGCGGTGTTCGTCCGCGATCCGGCCGCGTCGCCGCAGACATCACGCGACATGCTGCACCGGCTGTTCCGGCTCACGCCGATGGAAACCGAAATCGCGCTGCTGCTGGTCGACGGGCTGACGCTCGACGAAGCGGCGGCCGCGACCGGCATCACGAAGAACACTGCCCGCGCGCACCTGCGCGGCATTTTCGCGAAAACGGGTGCGACGCGGCAGGCCGTGCTCGTGAAGACGCTGCTCAACAGCGTGGTGTCGATGGCGTAGCGCGCCGTGCCGGCACTCGGCACGATCTCATTTCACGTCATACGTCATCAGACGTTGTCGAATGACGCGTCGATCACCGGCATTCGCCAAATTTTAGGAAATTTCCGGGTAAACCCGCGACGTCATCGTCGATGCTCCGGCGTACCATGTCATACGACGACATACTACATCGACCGCCAACCAGACGCCGACGCGGGCTGCCGCCCCGTCCGCCGCCCGACCGGAGACACCCTTGAACCCGCCCTCGTCCGCCCTGCCCGGCCGCGACCCGCTCGCGTCGGCCGTCTCGAAAGTGAAGTGGCACGTGCTGCCGCTCGTGCTGATCATGTTCATCGCGAACTACATCGACCGCGTGAACGTCGGCTTCGTCGATCGCCATCTCGAAGCGTCGATCGGCATCGGCGCGGCCGCGTACGGGCTCGGCGCCGGGCTGTTCTTCGTCGGCTATGCGCTGTTCGAAGTGCCGTCGAACCTGCTGATGCAGCGCTACGGCGCGCGCGTCTGGCTGGCACGGATCATGGCGACGTGGGGCATCGTCGCGGCCGCGATGGCGTTCGTGTGGAACGACACGTCGTTCTACACGCTGCGCTTCCTGCTCGGCGCGGCCGAGGCCGGCTTCTTCCCCGGCGTCGTGCTGTACCTGTCGCAATGGCTGCCGCCGCAGGAACGTGGCAAGGCGATGGCGATCTTCCTCGGCGGCTCCGCGTTCGCGTCGGTGCTGTCCGGGCCCGTGACCGGCGCGCTGCTGTCGATCCGCGGCTTCGGCCTGCAGGGCTGGCAATGGATGTTCCTGATCGAAGGGCTGTTCTCGGTCGCGCTGTGCGGCGCGAGCTGGCTGCTGCTGAAATCGCATATCCGCGACGCGACGTGGCTCACGGCCGAGGAACGCACGGCGCTCCAGCACGCGCTCGACGCGGAACGTGCGACGCGCGACGTCCGCTCGAACGTGCCGGTGCGCGCCACCGCGCTGCTGCGCGATCCGCAGATCATGCTGTTCTGCTTCCTGTATTTCGCGATCCAGCTGACGATCTACGCGGCCACGTTCTGGCTGCCGACCATCATCCGCAGGATGGGCGGCCTCACCGATTTCCAGGTCGGCCTGTACAACACGATTCCGTGGATGATCGCGATCGGCGCGATGTACGGCTTCGCGGTGCTGTCGTCGAAGTGGAAGCATCCGCAGCGCTGGCTCGCGTTCTCGCTCGTGCTCGCCGCGTGCGGGCTGTTCGCGTCGACGTCGCCCAGTCCGGTGTGGTCGTTCGCGTCGATCTGCTTCGCCGCGCTCGGTTTCAAAGCCGCGGCGTCGCTGTTCTGGCCGATCCCGCAGGGCTATCTCGACACGCGCGTGGCCGCCGCCGTGATTGCGCTGATCAACTCGGTCGGCAACCTCGGCGGCTTCGTCGCGCCGACGGCCTTCGGCTATCTGAAGCAACATACGGGTTCGATCACGGGCGGGCTGTATGCGCTCGCGATCGCTTCGCTCGTCGCCGCGGTCGCCGCGCTGTTCGCGCGCACGCACCGGCGCAGCGAGCCGCCGCGCGGCCAGCCGGCCGACGAATCCTTCACGCACGCTCCGATGCTCCGCCATGCCGAACACTGACCGCCTGACCGTCGTCGTCTCGAATGCCGTCGACGGCGACCTCGCCACGTTCTCCCTCGCAGGCGACGGCACGCTCGCGCCGCTCGCCCGCTATCCCGCCGCCGACGTCGCGATGCCGATCGCCGTGCAGGCCGACCGCACGCGGCTCTACGTCGCGACCCGCGGCGAACAGCCGACGATCGTCGCGTTCCGCGTCGCGGCCACGGGCGCGCTCGCGCGCATCGGCACGACCGCGATCGACGCGAGTCATGCGTACCTGTCGCTCGACCGCGGCGGCCGCTGGCTGCTCGGTGCGTCGTACGGCGGCCATTCGCTGAGCCTTTACGACGCCGCGCGCGTGCGCGACGGCGACGGTACGCCGCTGCAGGTCGCGGGCGGCATCGCGAACGCGCACGCGGTGATCGTGTCGCCGGACAACCGCTTCGCGTACGTCAGCTCGCTCGGCTCGGACCGCGTGTTCGGCTTCGCGCTCGTCGAGGGCGCCGCCGGGTTGCGCGCGGTCGAACACGGCGAAACGCGCGTGCCGGCCGGCTTCGGTCCGCGTCACCTGCGATTCGCTGACGACGGCCGCACGCTCGTCGTCGTCAGCGAATTCCAGGCCACGCTCGCCACCTTCGCCCGCGACACCGCCACCGGCCGGCTCGGCGACGCACACGTGAGCGCGCGTCATCCGGCCGTCGCCGCGCTCGCGCAAGGCCATGCGCGCCCGCCCGCTCCTGTCGAGCCGTCCGTGTGGGCCGCGGACCTGCACCTGACGCCCGACGAGCGCTTCGCGTACGTCAGCGAACGCACGTCGAGCCGGTTGCTCGGCTATCGCCGCAACGACGACGGGTCGTTCGCCCCCGCGCACGCGACGGCCACCGAAGCGCAGCCGCGCGGGTTCGCGATCGATCCGTCGGGACACTGGCTGATCGCCTGCGGCGAGCAGTCCGAACACGTCGCGGTGTATGCGATCGCGCCGGACGACGGCACGCTGTCGCTGCACGCGCGCGTGCCGGGCGGCCGCGGCGCGAACTGGGTCGCGATCGTCTGAAGTCGGGCGGTCTGAAGAAGAAACGGCGCCCGTACGGGAACCTGCACGCCGATGCGGGTGCGGCGTTCAGCGCCGCTCGCTCGGCGCGACGCCCGTCCAGCGCTTGAATGCGCGCGTGAAATTGGCGCGATCGGTATAGCCGACGCGCGCCGCGATCTCGTCGACCGGCAGCCGCGTGCCTTCGAGCAGCCGCAGCGCGTCGCGCAGCCGGATCTCGTCGAGCAGCGCCGAATAGGTCGCGCCGTATTCGGCGAGCTTGCGCTTGAGCGTGCGCGCCGACACATGCAGCTCGCGCGCGACGTCGTCGACCGACGGATAGCCGCCTTCGCCGCAGATCAGCAGGTTGCGCACGCGCTCGACGATGCTCTCCGCATAGCCGAGCCGCGCGAGTTCAGCCTCGCACTGCTGGACGATCATCTGCGCGGTCTGCGCGTTCGCGGTGCCGATCGGCTCGTCGAGCAGCGCGGCGTCGCAGCGGATGCGGTTCGCGCTCGCATCGAAATGGCAGCGCGGCAGCCGCGCGCGATAACGCTCGAACCACGGCGGCTCGGGCCATTCGAAATGGAGTTCGGCACGCGACTGGAGCGTGCGGCCCGGCGTCGGATACAGCAGCGAATTGAACAGGATCGCGGTTTCGACCAGAAAGTTTTCCACCGCGAACTGGCGCAGCCGGCCGAGCGGAAACGCTTCGAGCACGTCGATGTCGACGATGCCGTCGAGCTGCGCGAGCCGCACCGAGAAAAACGGCACGCGCGTCGGCAGGTAGCGGATGCCGAGCGCGATCGCCTCGCCGAGCGTCGCGCAGCTCATCAGCCCGAAGCCGATCAGTCCCGCTTTCGTGAGGCTGCTGCGCAGGCCGATCTCGATCGCGATCGACGGATCGTCGGTCGCGTCGAGCAGGTTGAACACGATCGCCGCCTGCTGCAGCGGCGTGATGCGCGCATCGGGCTGCGCGAGCCGGTCGCGCTCGACGCCCGAGCCGGCGAGAATGCGACCGCCGTCGATGCCGCGCTCCTCGGCCAGCATCAGCATGAACAGCGCATACGCGGACGACACCGTCGCCTTGTTCAACTGGCGCGCGGCATCCGGAACGGACAGGGCCATGCGGCTAACTCCGGAGCGGTTTCGGCGGATTGTAGCGTCGCTGGCCCGCAATGACACCGCGGCGGCACTCTAGCCATGCGACGGCGCATCGACCGCCGGACCGCCGGACAATGTGGCCCGAAATGACACCACCATTGGCACCGACGGCCCTCGCATGCGCGCCGGCACGCGCCTATGCTTGTCACATCGGCATTGCGCCCCACTCTTTCCGCACGGATTCCGGTCGATGAGCCAACCCGCACGAACCGCCTTTCGCCACGACGCCGACAAGGTCGCGTACGTCCGCCGCGAAGTGAACGCCGCGAGCGACGCGATCCGCGCACGCTTTCCGCTGCTCGACAACCAGAACCTCGTCGGCGCGACCGTGATGGCCGTGTCGGTGAGCGCGATGCTCGCGATCGCGTGGCTGTATGCGCGCGGCGCGATCGCGTGGTACGTCGCGCTGCCGCTCGCCGCGTTCGTCACGTCGCTGATCCACGAGCTCGAGCACGACCTGATCCACCTGATGTACTTCAAGAAGACGCCGTGGGCCTATCACCTGATGATGGCGCTGTGCTGGCTCACGCGGCCCGGCACGATCAACCCGTGGACGCGCCGGCGCATGCACCTGCATCACCACAAGGTGTCGGGCGGCGAATCGGATCTCGAGGAATTCGGCATCACCAACGGCGAGCGCTGGGGCGTGAAGCGCCTGCTGATGATCGCGGACGGCATGCTCGCCGTCGTGCTGCGGCCGGCCGCGATGCGCCGCAAGGTGAAGCAGTACGTGGCCGCGCAGCCGGTGCAGGATCCGTCCGAGCGCCTGCAGTTGCGCATCGAGCAGGTGTCGTCGTACATGCCGGTCGGTCACCTGTACTACACGCTGTGGCACGCGTTCATCGTCTATCACGTCGGCCTGTTCGCGCTGCATGCGTTCGGTTACGCGGTGACGGTGCCGGCCGTCGTCGAACGCGCGATGAGCGTCGTCGATTTCCTGGCGGTGGTGTGGCTCGGGCCGAACTTCGTGCGCAGCTTCTGCATCAACTTCGTCAGCTCGAACATGCACTATTTCGGCGACATCGACTCGCGCAACGTGATCCAGCAGACGCAAGTGCTGAACCCGTGGTGGATGCTGCCGTTCCAGCTGTTCTGCTTCAATTTCGGCAGCACGCACGCGATCCATCACTTCGTGGTGCGCGATCCGTTCTACATCCGGCAACTGACCGCCCGCACCGCGCACGCGGCGCTGCGCGAAGTCGGCGTGCGCTTCAACGACGTCGGCACGTTCGCCCGTGCGAATCGCTGGGGCGGCTATCGCCCGTCTCGCGGCACGCACCACGCGCAGGCCGACGCGTAACGCCGGCGGCGCGCGGCATCAGCGCCTCGTCACTCGCCGATCGGCGGCATCGGCCCCTGCCCGCGGATCCACGACCAGTTCGCGAGTTCGGCCATTTCCTTGTCGCCGCGGCTGTCGCCGTACGCGAACAACTGCTTCGGCGGCCGGTTGCCCCACCATCCGCGCAGCCGCACGACCTTCTGCGGCCCCCAGCAGTTCTCGCCGTCGAGCCGGCCGGCGAAGACGCCGCGCTCGAACGCGAGCCGCGTCGCGAGCACGGCGTCGAAGCCGGCCGTCTTCGCCCACTTCTCCAGATACAGCGACGGCGACGCGCTGACCAGCACGACTTCATGCCCGCGCGCCCGATGCTCGCGGACACGCTCGAGCATTTCCGGACGCACGAGGTTCGGCAGATAGCTATCGACGAACCGGCGCGCCTGCGCATCGAGCACGTCCTCGCGGATCGGCCCGAACGCGAACGACGCGAACTTCGCCTTCGCGTCGCCGCGCGACAGCAGCCCGGCCTTCATCGCGACGATCCACGGCAGCGCGCGCAGCCCCGCCCACGCGAAACGCGGCGTGCCGACCGCCTGGCGGACGAAATGGCGAAAGCTGTCGGTGGTCGTGATGGTGCCGTCGAAATCGAAGGCGGCGACGATGCGGTCGGTCATGGAGAATCGGCGGGAAAGCGATGAGATGCCCGGGAAGATAGCAGACTCGCGGCCGCCCGCGCGAAACCGTCGCGCCCGACACGCGACTGCGCGCGCCGCAGCGCGTGCGGTCGCATCGTTCGCTCAGCGCGACGGCCGCGCGGCCAGCGCCGCCGGCAGCACGACGTTCATCAGGTGATCAGCACGCGACAGCAGGTCGGTCACGCGCTCGTCGAGCCCGCGCAGTTGCGCCGGCTGCATCCGGATCTGCTGGACGGCCTGTCCGACGATGTTGCGGCGGTCGAACAGCGTGCGCTCGACGCCCGCATCGTCCGGCGCGCGCACGACGTCCGACACCGCGCTCAGCGCGGCGAGCACGACCACGAGGTTTTCCTCCGCATGGCGGACCTTGGCGGCGAGTTCCTCGGTACGGCGCGGGAAAAAGCCGAGCGACTGCTTGAGCGCACCGAGCGCCGCGCGATAGTCGACATGGCCGGACGCCGCCCCGAACCAGCGTTCGAACATGCCGGCCTTGCGCGTCGCTTGCGCGAGCATCCCGGCCATCATGTCGGCCGCGCCGAGTTCGTTGAATTCGCGCGTCGTCGCCGCGACGGCTTCGACGAGGTTGCCGGCCGTCTCCAGCGCGCCGTCGCCGATCGTCGCGACCGTCGCGAGCTTCAGCGGCACCAGTTGCCGGATATGCCGCTCGATGCGCGGCGCGTAGTCGGGATAGAGATTCGGAAAGCTGGCCTGCGCGGCGCGGAAGCACGCTTCGAGCTGCGGATGGTTCGATGCGCCGAACAGCGCACGGCCGATTGCGTCGGCGGGCGCCGCACGCACGGCGTGATCGGACGCGGGCGCCGGCCCGAACTCGAGCGCCTGCGGGGCGGGCCGCGCCGGCGCACGCG
>FTHQ01000305.1_pt1 | contig 16244 bp, 14 predicted proteins | sample 1641001 | NCBI WGS metagenome assembly FTHQ01 (sample SAMEA3914872, study PRJEB12502) | metagenome | biome: forest; material: soil | place: Canada | collected 2011-07-03 | depth 0.3 m | reverse complement strand
GGGCACGGGGCACGGGGGACTCATGGAGCGGCGAGAAATTGCCTGGGCGGCGCGAGTGTGCCCGCCCGGGATGTATCGGGATGAAGTCGACCATCAGGGCAAGCCGGCCGGCTGTAACACTGAGTTGTCAGCAAAGCACGGCCGTTCGCGGCGGCAATCTGGCAAGATGCGTCGACTGACTGGATACAGGGTGTCCCATGCATATCGCGATCGTGACCTTCCAGGGCTTCAACGAGCTCGACTCCCTCATTGCGCTCGGCGTGCTCAATCGAATCAGGAAGCCGGGCTGGCGGGTAACCCTTTCTTGTCCGGAGCCTGCCGTCACCTCGATGAACGGGGTGACCGTGCAGGCGCAGTCAACGTTGGCGGACGCTTGCACGGCCGATGCCGTCCTCATCGGCAGCGGTATGCAAACCCGCCAGGTCGTCAATGACGCGGCACTGATGGCGCAGCTCGAGTTCGACCCTGCCCGGCAGCTCATCGGCGCGCAATGTTCGGGCACGTTGGTTCTGGCGAAGCTCGGCTTGCTCGGCAACATCCCGGCCTGCACCGATCTCACGACCAAACCGTGGGTGCTCGAGGCGGGCGTCGACGTCCTGGATCAGCCATTCTTCGCTCGAGGCAACGTCGCCACGGCGGGTGGCTGCTTTGCTTCGCAGTATCTGGCCGCGTGGCTCATCGCGCGCCTGGAAGGCGAGGACGCCGCGCGCAGCGCGCTGCACTACGTCGCGCCGGTCGGGGAGAAGGACGAGTACGTTTCACGCGCGCTGACGAACATCAAGCCCTACTTGGGGTAGCTCGACGAGCAATGACGCCGCCTCCATCGCAGCAAGCCGGGCGCGGCGGGTTGACGGGCCGCTGTGGTGTTCCTCACGGGAGGCGTCGGCGACGACGATTCGCGCCGGTCAGGCTGGATAGCGGTTGATGCGCGATCAACCCGGCCCGTCGCTCGCTGCCGCGAGCAGCGGCACGACCAGATCGCTGATCGGCGTCGGAATGCCGTGGGTGCGTCCGTACCGCTGCACGACGCCATTCCGGCAGTCCCACTCGAGGGGGCGGTTGCCCTGTCGGTCGGCAAGAATCGACGTACCCAGATCGGGTGGAAAGCCATGGAATCCATCGACGATTTCCTGCGGCACGTCATCGCCCAGCTTCGCGCCCTCCGCACGCGCGACCTCGAGACATTCCCGCAGGTAGGCGAGCGCCAGGGCCGTGATGTCGCTGCGCGAGAACATGCCGGCGCGGCGGCCGGTCAGCACCATGAGTCCCGCCACGGCATTCTGCAAAAGCTTTCGCCACGCGAGCGAGATGAAATCCTCCGCGACCTCGGGCGAGCAGCGCGTGCCGCGTAAAGCCGACACCACCACATCGCTCGCCGGCGTATCGGGCAGCGTGAGCCGGGGCTTGCCCCGCAGCCACACCGACGCGTCCGGTTCGCGTTGCGCCGGAAACCAGACGACCGACGGCACCACCGCGGCGCCGGCCGCATACGGTGCGAACGCGGTCTTTTGCTCGACGCCGTTTTGCAGCACGCAGACGACGGTATTCGCATCGCATAGCGCGGAGATCCAGGGTGCGGCGCTCGCCACCTGCGTCGCCTTGACCGCGACGAAGACAAGATCGACCCGTTCGTTGATCGCGTGCGGATCGGTCGGTACGGGCCCGGGCACGACGATCTCGCCGCCATCGAAGCGCAACGTCAACTGCGCGTGCGCCGAGCGGCCGCAGATCACCGGCGTGCGGCCGGCTTCGTGAAGGGCGGCGGCGACCGTCGTTCCGATCGCGCCCGGACCGACGAGGGCGACGCGCGGGTGCGGGGATTTCGTCATGGTGTTCGTCCTGTCGAGTCGTGTGCCAGATGCGGGCGCAGTGCGAGCGCGAGCGGGAAAATCGCGACGGCGGTCAACGCGGTCGCATACGTGGCGCCGTGCACACCGATCCTGTCGCCCAGAAAACCGTAGAGCACGGGCGATATCGCGCCCGATGCGATCGTTCCCGTATAGAAAATCGCGAATGCGCGCTCGGTGTGCTCGGGCGCGGACATCTCCGGAACGGTGCCGTACAGCACCGACGAGGTGCCGTTCAGCATCATGCCCAGAATCGGCAGCAGCACCATGGTCGGCGCCAGCGGGAGATACATCACCGCGACGATGCACGCCGCCGTACCGCCCTCCGTGAACAGCACCGTACTGACCATACCCATGCGCGCGCCGAGCCAGCCGCACATGAACTTGCCGGCCGCGCCGCCGATGAAAACGAGTGCAAGAGCCGTTCCCAACAGCTGAGGGGAGACACCCTTTGCGTTGAGCAGGAAAGGCAGGAAGGTGAGGAGTCCCATGCGTACGGCCGTATCGAGCACGCCGATGGAAAACAGCGCGGCGAATCCGCTTGCTCCGGTGCCACTGCGTTGAGTGGACGCTCGTACCTTGGCTGTCGTCTTTGCGGCGGCGCCACGTGGCACGGCGGGAAACCACAACGCGATGACGGCAGCCACGACGCAGCCCAGTCCGGCGACGATCCATAGCGCGTGGCGCCACGGCATCAGGGTCACGAGCAGCGAAATGGCGGCCGGCAGCGCGGATTTCCCCAGATCGCCGGAAAAGTTGTAGATGCTCAGCGGGCCCCGTGCGTCGCGCCCGTAGATGCGAGACAGGGCGCCCGACGCGATCGGATGCTGCGTGCTCGATCCGCCGCCCGAAATCGCCAGCGCCACGCCCAATCCGAGCAGGCCGCCCGACAGGCCCGCGATCGCATAGCCGAGCGCGGCGAGCAACGTACCGAGTGCGAGGGTCGTGCGGCTGCCCAGACGCTGGGCAAGCCGCCCGGCAGACAACTGCAGCGTCGCCATCGTGCCGGCGTAGATGCCGCGCAGGATCGCCAGCGCCGCAAAGTCGAGCCCGAATTCCGACTGCCACACGGGTAGCAACGCATAGATCATGTCCGTATAGCCATCGTGCATCGCGTGTGCAATGCAGGATAGCCATAGCACGCGCCGTCGGGATGGCGCGGTTTCCGACATGACGGGTGGGGAAAAAACCGGCAGGCGCATCGTTGTTCGCTCCGTGCGAGCGGGTCATGGAAGCCGCGCGCGGTATCGTTTTCAGGCTCGATGGGTGAATTTTATGGCTGACGGGACAGCCATTTCAATTGAGCTAAAATCGCGTCAATGGAGAGAAAAAGTCACGTCATGAACGAGAGCCGGGATGCTGCGACGCACCGCGGGGAGTTGCCCCCGCTCAATGCGCTGCGCGCGTTCGATGCGGTCGCGCGGCACGGCAGCTTCGCGGGGGCCGCGGCGGAACTGCATGTCACCCACTGGGCCGTCGGCAAGCAGATCCGGTTGCTGGAGGACTGGTTCGGCCTGCCGTTGTTCGACCGTCGTCCGCGCGGTGTCGTGCTGACCGACGAAGGGGCCGCGTTGCTGAACGACGTCAGCCACGCGTTCGAGCGCCTCGGCACCGCGGTGGTGCGGCTGCGCCACAACACGTTCACGCAGCGGATATCGGGTGTCGTGCGCGTGAATGTGCCGATGAGCTTCGCGCTTTGCTGGCTGCTGCCGCGGCTCGCCGATTTTCACGCGCGGTATCCCGACATCGACGTCAGGGTGTCGACGACCTCGCGCAAGCTGCGCTATGTCGCCGACGCTTTCGATATCGGCGTGCGTTCCGGTCCCGAGCAAGGCGCGGGCGTCGTATCGCGCCCGTTGATGCCCGACCTGCGCGTGCCGGCCTGCAATCCGGCCTTGCTGCGCCAGCATCCGATACAGAGCGTGGCCGACCTGCGTCATCACACCCTGCTGCATTCGGCCACGACGCGCTCCGCGTGGTCGCACTGGTTGAAGGAAGCGGGGGCTGCCGATCTGCGGGCGGCGCGCCATGTCGAATTCGATCACGTGAATCTTCAGCTCGGCGCGGCCATCGAGGGGCTCGGCGTCGCGCTGGCGTCGCTGCCGCTGATCGGGCGCGATCTCGCCGAGGGGCGCCTCGTGTGTCCCATCGCAGCGCCCGTATGGCGTGCCGACGACTACATGCTGGTGACGAACGCCGATCGCGCCGACGAGGCGGCGGTGTCCGCGTTCGAGGAATGGATGGAAGGCATGGCGAGCCAGGAGGGTGGCTAGGCTCGCCGGTCAGATCGGGCGGCAAGGGGCGACGAAACTGGCGGAAGCCTTCGTCGCCGGCGTCGTGCGCCCACTCGTCCGGACTGGCGAGTCGGCGATCAAAAGCCGTGGAACATGCCGATGTTGACCTGCACCTGGTTGCCGCCCGACGAGGTGTTGCCAAAGTCGGCAGCCGACGCCTGCGCGCCCTTCGCGTGAACGTAGGCCCCCATCGCGTACAGCGCGGTACTCTTCGACAGCGAGTACGTGGCACCCAGCGACACCTGGTTGATCGAAGCCATCGTGCGACCTTCGGCCGCTTGCTTGGGCGTGGCCGCGGAACCGTACACATACGTGTAGCCGGTCGCCAGCGACAGCGCCGGCGTGACCCGGTACTGCAGCAGCGCACCCAGCGCGTTGAAGTGGATCGACGGCTGGCCATCGTTGCCGTGGTACTGGGCGTTCGAGTAGCGCAGGCCGGCCGTGTACGGCCCTACCTGGTATTGCGCGGCGATTTGCGCGATGCCCGCGCTCTTGAACGCATTGCCGCCGTTGTAGCCCGAACTCGGATAGCCGAGCGCACCCCCGAAACTCGGTTGTGCCGTTGCGTTCAACCAGCCGTTCTCGCCCTGGTTGACCGCACGAAAGTAGCCGCCGGCGACCGTCAGGCCGCCTTGAGCGTAGGTCGCGGCCGCCGACCACGATTGACCCGAACCGGTTGCGCCGGCCACGCCGCCGAACGAGTACGCGCCTTCAGCCTGGAAGCCGTGGATGATCGGCGAAATGTACTTCACGGCGTTGTTCTGGTTCGTCGTGTTGTCGTTGTTGTCGACGTCGCCCGGGGTCGAGAAGGTCGATGCCGAAATGACGTCACCCGTCAGGGCCTGAACCATCTCCGTCACGGCGTCGAGCTGGCGCCCCATGCGCAGTGCGCCGTACTGTTCGGACGCGAGGCCGACGTAGGCCTGGCGGTTGAACAGCGAACGCGTGGTGCCGATCGGCCCTTGGCCGCCGATGCCGCCGGTGCCGATGTTGAAACCATTCTCGATCTTGAATACCGCCTGGAGACCGCCCCCGAGATCCTCTTGCCCCCTGAGGCCCCACTTGTTCGAACCGGCGGCGCCGCCATCGAGGCCGAACCGGCTGTGACCATTGATGTTCGACGTATAGCCGATGCCCGCATCGAGCATGCCATACAGGGTGACCGACGACTGCGCCATTGCTGCCGACGATGCTGCGAAGGCGGCAACCGCGATAACGCTGATGTTGATTTTCTTGTTTTTCATCTGCATTTCACTGTCAGGAGTGGGTTTCGGGATGGGTTGAAACGGCTTTGTTGTATTCGAATGCAGGTGACGCGCACGGCTTGCGCATCGTTTCGGTCGCGACGGTCAGCGTCGTATTCGCCACAGCGGCGGACCAGATTCACTCATTTCGTGATCCTTACAATCTTGTGTGGAGAACGCCGTATTGCCAGAGCGATCCGGCACCCGCTCGATTGGAACGATCGTGGTGCCACGACGTGAACGAAAGCTGCTGCCTTGCTACGTTGTCGCTTCAGCCGTGCTGCCGCGGCGCGCGCCACGCCCCTGCAACGTGGTCGCACTTTGCAGGTGGAAAAACCATATCAGGAACATAAATTTCCGTCAAAATTAGTTTGATATAAGTTAATCTCGTTTGATGACCTCGCGCCTTACGGAGTTTCCCTTATAGGAACTGCCATCAGGGCGACGTGCTGTCGATGTCCGCGCCATCATGCCGATGATCTCGACAAGGGCAAGCGAATGCGCGCTATGTGGCGGAGGACGATATCCGGCTGAAAGGGGCGGCCGCGATGGGCGACAATCGGGGGCGGAAAGTACCGGTCGGCAGATCTCGCTGATTGCGCGGCGCCGGTCGAATGAGGTCCGTTCGAGAAGCCGAAAGCCATCGCGGAAAATCGGTCACCAAGCGTGGTGCTCGGTAACCGGTCCATTTGCGCGTCGATTGCGATAATCGAAACGGAGAAGGGGATTATTGAATGTCGCGCGTTAGCCGTGCGTGAGCTTTCGTGTGTCGCACTGTTTTCGGACCAGCTACCAGTACCTTACAGGTTCCGATTCCGACCGAACGTCAGTCGCGGACGAAACTCAGCATTCGATCTCGCGCTGCATTAGATAGAATTTCATGTCGTCGCGGCCCTGCATTGAAATCGGCACCGGATCGCGATTAAAGCCGAGCATTTCGTAGAATCGATACGCCGACTCGCGGGCCGTGCACCACAGCAGCGTGCCATGCTGTTCGCGTACATGGCGAAGGGAGAGATTCACCAGCAGGCGTCCGAACCCCAGCCCGCGTACCGACGGATGGACGGCCATGCCGCGCAGGCGCCAGGCCCCGGCGTTCGAAACGCCGGATTGTGCTTCTTTACACACCGATGCCACGGCAACGATCGTATCGTTATCGCGAACGGCAAAATGCATTGTCGTGGGGGCGAGATCGCCGTGTAAAGCACTTCCTTCCTCATCTCCCGCCATCAGGATGGCGGCCCTGAGGGGATAGGTTTCTTCCGCACGGACGGCACAGATGGTGAAGCGCACATCTTGTGAAATCATATAATTATCGGCTCTTTTCGTGACGCAGATTTTCTTGCAGTTCTCTTTCGGTATACCCACTCGCAAAATTAGCAGTTGCCGGATATTGCCGGTAAGGGTAATTTCCTATCCGCCACTTCTTTTCCAATCATACGCTAACTGCGATCACAGATGACGTCGAAAGTCTCGACAGATGCAGAGCTTGCCTACGACGAGATCCGATCGAGGATCTTTGACGGCCGCCTTGCGCCTGGACAGAAAGTATCTCACCGCGGCCTGTCCGACGAACTGGGTTTCGGCCAAATGCCGGTGCGCAGCGCATTGCATTTGCTCGAATCCGAAGGGCTGGTCGTCGTCATCGAAAAGAGTGGAACCTATGTTGCCTCGCCCACGACGAGCGATCTCCGCGAAATTTTTGAAATGCGGCTGGCGCTGGAGAGTACCGCGGCGTTTCTTGCCGCGAGATCGGGCGTCACGCCAGGTCTTTGCGAGGCGGCGGGGAAGATGCGGGAACTGATCGACCGGGACGTCGCGGACATCATGCTCGAGCAACGTATCGGCTGGGTGTTTCATCAAGAGCTGTTCGCTGCCGCACGGAACGTTCGAATCTCGTCGGCGTATGGTTTGTTGCGGGCCCAGACGCTCGCCTTGAACGAACTCCCGCGTGGCGACGCCGAAACCGTCCGGCGCGGCACGATCGAGCATCTGCACATCTTTCAGGCAATCGAAGCGAACAACGGCGAGCTGGCGCGTCAGCACATGTGGAACCACATCGTTGACGGTACGCCGGCACGGATAAAACTGCTAAAGGCGCGGCATGAACACGAAAAATAAAGGGCTTTCCCTCCCGATGCAAATGCTTGGCGGACTTGTCCTGGGCGCCGCTTGCGGCGTGCTTGCTCCGGGCTTTGCCGCGAAGCTGGGCTTCTTGAGCACGATGTTCGGCCACGCGATCAAGATGGTCGTGATGCCGTTGATCTTCCTGTCGGTCACGGTCGGTGTCTTTCGCGCGGGCAAGCTTCGCGAGCGGCTTGGGAAGGTCGCGCTATCCAGTATCGCCTTCTTCGTGTTGATGACCGGCCTGGCTGCGTCGCTCGGCCTGCTGCTCAACTTCGCATTTCGACCGGGGCTCGGTGCGAGCATGGCGCAGTCGGGATCGATGCCGGCAGCGCTCGCGTCCAGCATCGACTGGACGAAGTTTCTCGTTGACCTGATTCCCGCGAACATCGTTGCGGCGCTCGCCGCGGGGAATTCTCTGCCGGTGCTCGTTTTCGGCGTCATTTTCGGCGCGGCATTGGCGGCTGCACCGGAGCGTGCCGAGCCTGCGATCGCCGTTTTCGAGGCGCTGCTGTCGGGGCTGTTCAAGATGGTCCAGTGGGTGATCGCATGGTCGCCGCTCGCGATCTTCGCCGCGATCGCGCAACTGCTGGCGGCCAAGGGCTTTACCGGCGCGCACTCGCTCATCGAACTGCTGGGCGTGGCCTATCTCGGCATGGCGGTGCTGGCCGTCGTACTCACGATCGTCATTCGCATTGCCGGTCAGTCGCCGGTCGCCGTTCTCAGGAAGGTGAAGGAACCGCTGATCCTCGGTTTCACGACGCGTTCGTCCGAAATTACCTACCCGTTGCACCTGAAGAAGCTGGTTGAACTGGGTGTGCCGTACGGCGTCGCGTCCACGATTTTGCCGCTCGCCTATATTTTCAATCGCGACGGCGCCGTGCTCTATACGGCCCTTGCGGTCGGCTATCTGGCCGACGCGTACCACCTGGCCTGGTCCTGGCCGCTGGTGATCACGATCTTGATCCTGACGATCATCACCATCGACGGAGCGGCCAATGTGCCGTCCGGGGCGATCGTCGCCATCACCATCGTCCTCACGTCGATCGGGTTGCCGGCCGATGCGGTGCTGCTGCTGTTGGGCGTCGACGCCTTTTTCGACATGGGGAGAACCGCGCTCAACGTGTACGGGAGCACGACGGCGGCCGCTGTCGCGGTGAGGCTTTCCGGTTCAGACGACATGGCCGCGGAAACCGTGACGCGTCAGGCAAGCGTGTAGGTGCTTCGGAAGCGACGGGCGGCGGGCGTTTTTCAATGTCGCGCCCGGCGAATGTCACGCATTGGGGGGCGCCCGCTCGGCCATCCAGGCGCCGAGAGGAGAACAAGACTGGACGAGCGCGCGTTCTTGTCGAGTTTCAGTGGGTAGGACGACGTATTTTTTGCCGGAGAAAGATGATGGTTGGTTCAGCGTCCGCAGATTTTTTCATGCTGCGCTTAGGCACGCCGCATCCGTCGTGGACATTCACCGATGACAGCAACATGCTCGGCATCGGCGATTGCGACGGGGTGATGAGTGCCATGTTCGAACTGGATCGCAACCAGGTCGCACGGATCAGAGGCTTGGGCCAATCGGTGGGGAGAATCAGGTGTACTTGCGAACGCGGTGGCCGGGAGCTGCAGTTTTATCTCCATGGCAAACAGGTGTCGCAAGGCGTGTGGGTCGGGGTCGCGTCGGCTGATCCCGACTATCTTCCGACGGCGGCGACGATCGCAACGTGGGAAGTGCCGAATCGCGACGATGTCTTCGCGTTTCCGGGCGCGCGGGCAGACCTGATCGCCTCCGCCAGCCTGGCCTGAACTGCGATCACAGATTGTTGCGCGGGCGCGGTCCGGGACCGCTCCGATTCTGGGGACGCGGTCGTCTGACGAGCCCGTCCGTCTGTACGCGCAGGCCGTCTAATGCATGTGGTTCTGGCACGCACCAACCTCGGATCGCCAGAACCAATTTGCTGGCCAGTTCACTGGCCAGCGTTTTTTATTCCTCGAGCCGATCTCGTCGGCTCGTTTGCCGGGCGCTTATCCGGACAAACCGAAAGACCGTTTTGTTCGGGAATTTCGTTCAGAGCGAGGCGAGCGGTGGCTGGATGACCGCTCGCTTTGCGCGCGATCCTTTATCGGGTAAGGTCAGGCAACGCTGCATCGTCGGTAGCGGCACATCGGACACTGTCCCACGCATCGCGTCAATCGCGTCAGCTCCATGCCCCTGATCTTCGTCCCCGTCACGCACGCCGACGCCGAAGCGCTCGTCGCGATCCGCATCGCCGCGATGCGCGACAGCCTCGCGCGCATCGGCCGTTTCGATCCGCAGCGTGCGCGCGAGCGGTTTCTCGCGTCGTTCGATCCGGCGCGATGCCGTTTCGTCGAAGTCGACCATTCGCGTGCGGGTTTCTACACGCTTCGCCCGAGGGCGGATCACTGGTTGCTCGACCATCTGTACATCGTGCCCGCGCATCAGGGGAAGGGCATCGGCGCCGCCGTGCTGCGCGAGATTTTGGCCGAAGCCGACGAACACCGGATGCCCGTTCACGTCGGCGCGCTGCGCGGCAGCGACTCGAACCGCTTCTACGAACGGCATGGCTTCGTGCGAACCGGCGAAGCGGAATGGGACATCTACTACCGGCGCGAACCGGGCACGGCGACGACGTAGCGCTCGCGTGATGGATTCCGAATGAAATCGACACGCACGTATTAGCGTTTCCACCAATGTGGAAAACGCGGGGCCGGCCGATGTCGCAGAGAGGGCGTGAATAATTGATCCGAGGCCGATTATGACGACATCTGCAACAAACGACCTGAATGCCGTGTCGCCCGAAACGTCCGACACCGCGGTGGCATCCGGTGAAGCGGCCCGCGTACCGTCGATCCTGCTCGTCGACGACGAACCGAACGTGCTGTCGGCGCTCAGGCGCGTATTCCGGCCCACCGGCTACGACATCGCGACGGCCGACAGCGGCGAGGCCGCGCTCGAGATCCTGGCGTCGACCGACATCGACCTGATCGTGTCCGACATGCGGATGCCGCACATGAGCGGCGCGGAATTCCTGGCGCGCGCGCGGGCGCTGTACCCGGGCACGATGCGCATCCTGCTGACCGGCTATGCGGAGATCGCGTCGGTCGTGCAGGCCGTCAACGAAGGCGGCGTGTATCGCTACCTGAACAAGCCGTGGGACGATCACGACCTGCTGCTGACCATCGAGCAGGCGCTGGAGCAGCGCCGTCTGCGTCGCGAAGCGGCGCGGCTGGCGGCCCTCACCGAAGCGCAGAACGACGCGCTGCGCCGGTTCAATACCGACCTCGAAACGCAGGTTCGCGCGCGCACCGAGGAGCTTGGCCAGACCGTGATGTTTCTCGAAGCGGCGCAGAGCGACCTGAAAAGCAGTTTCACCGCGATGGTCCAGGTGTGCGCGAGCATGATCGAGCTGCGCTGCGGGGCCGCGAGCGGGCATGCGATGCGGGTCGGCGAGATCGCGCGGCGGCTCGCGCTGGCGTCCGGGATGAGCGAACTGCACGCGCAGGACGTCTATTTCGCGGGGCTGTTGCACGGCATCGGCAAGCTGTCGCTGCCGGACGAATTGCTGCACAAGCCGCTCGCGCGGATGACGACCGACGAGCACCGCGTGTTCCAGGAGCATCCGCTGCGTGCGCAGATGGTGCTGACGCCGGTCGCCCAGTTGCACAAGGTCGCGTCGATCGTGCTGCACCAGTACGAGCGCTTCAACGGCCGCGGCACGCCGGACGGACTGGTCGGCGACGCGATCCCGGTCGGGTCGCGGATCGTCGCGATCGCGCGCGATTTCGAAGGGCTGCGCCACGGCGAAATCGGCGCGCCGCATTCGATCGAGCAGGCGATCGACGTGTTGCGTTCGCAGGCGAACGTGCGTTACGACCCGCAACTGGTCGCGCGCTTCATCGAGTTGATGCGGGATCCGGCGAGCCTCGGCATCGCGGCGTCCGTCGCGGAGATCCGGTCGGCGCAACTGCGCGAAGGGATGGAGCTTGCCGACGATCTGCGCACGCATCGCGGCGTGTTGTTGATGACGAAGGGCAGCGTGATGTCCGCGCATCAGATCGAGCTCGTGCGCCGCTTCGAGGCGCGCGAGGGCACGCCGTTCGACATTCTCGTGCTGGCCCGTCCGGCCGGGCAGGCGCACGCACCCAATGGAGGGGCGCCGCCGGCCTGATATCGAACGTCGACCGGATGACGACCGCGGGGCGCGCGACCGCCCGCACCGCGACGCTGCATTCAACTCGTTGCGGGCGCCCCGATCATGCATGGCATCTACAACCTTCCGCTCGTCCTGCTGTCGCTCGCGATCGCGACGCTGGCTTCCTATACGACGCTCGACCTCGCCGCGTTCATTTCGCTGCTCGACAATCCCAAGCTCAAGCGCGCGTGGCTCGGCGGCGGCGCGGCGGCGATGGGCACCGGAATCTGGTCGATGCATTTCGTCGGCATGCTCGCGTTTTCGTTGCCGGTGCCGCTCGGCTATGCGTGGCAGGAAACGGGCGCCTCGCTCGCGATCGCGGTGCTCGTGTCGTATTTCGCGCTGAACGTCGTCACGCGCGCCCGGCTGGGCTGGCGGCGTCTGTGCGCGGGCGGCGTGCTGATGGGCGGCGGGATCGCCGGCATGCACTACACGGGGATGGCCGCGCTGCACATGCAGCCCGGCATTCGCTACGACGCCGCGCTGTTCGCCGCGTCGATCGGCATCGCGGTGGTCGCGTCGACGGCCGCGCTGTGGATCGCGCAGGCGTTGCGCATGCAGCAGGCGCGCCACGCGACCGCGCAGCGCATCGGCGCGGCCGCCATCATGGGCATCGCGATTACCGGCATGCACTACACGGCGATGGCGGCCGCGCATTTCGCCCCGGACGCGCGGTGCGGCGCCGCGAACGGCGTCGACGCGCCGTGGCTGGCGACGACCGTCGCGCTGTTTACGATGGCAACGCTGGTCGTCACGCTGCTCGTGTGCCGTTTCGATGCGCGCACCACTTTCCTGCGCGGCATGACCGATACGCTCGAACGGCTCGTGCGGGTGCGAACCAGCGAACTCGAACGCGCGCTGCACAGCTACGAGCAGACGACGCAGATGCTGCAACGCACGCGTGAGAACATGGCGACCGAGATCGACGAGCGCAAGGCCGCGCACGCGCTGCTCGAACAGGAGAAGGACGAGCAGCGACGCCTGCTGCATGCGCTCGAGGAAACGCACGAGCAGTTGCTGCAGTCGGAAAAACTCGCGTCGATCGGCCAGCTCGCGGCCGGCGTCGCGCACGAGATCAACAATCCGATCGGCTTCGTCAGCGCGAACCTCAACACGTTGAAGACGTGGGTGCGCAGCCTGCTCGACGTGGTCGCGGCGCATGAAGCCGCGCTGCCGCAGCTCGATCCGGCCACCCGCGACGCGCTGACGGCCGCGCACCGCGCGGCGGATCTCGACTACGTCCGCGACGAGATCGCGACGCTGATCGACGAATCGATCGACGGCGCGCTGCGCGTGCGGCGCATCGTGCAGGACCTGCGCGATTTCTCGCGCCCGGCCAGCGACGAATGGAGCGTGGTCGATCTCCATGCGGGCCTCGAGAGCACGCTCAACGTCGTTCACAACGAGCTCAAGTACAAGGCCGACATCGTGCGCGATTACGGCGACGTCCCGCACGTCGAATGCCTGCCGTCGCAGTTGAACCAGGTGTTCATGAACCTGCTGGTCAACGCCGCGCAGGCGATTCCCGAGCGCGGCGTGATCACGATCCGCACGTCGAGCGATGGCGAACAGGTGTCGATCGCGATCAGCGATACCGGCGCCGGCATGACACCCGACGTCGTGCGGCGGATCTTCGATCCGTTCTTCACCACGAAGCCGGTCGGGCAGGGCACGGGGCTCGGGCTGTCGGTCTCGCACGGCATCGTCGAGCGTCATCGCGGCGCGATCGACGTGACCAGCGAGCCGGGGCGCGGCACGACCTTCCGGATACGGTTGCCGGTTCGGCGTGCCGGCGACCGCGCGGACGCCGCAGCGCTGGAGCAGCGGGTTTGACGTCATGACGGCGGCCGTTCGCGAGCGGCCGCTGCGAGCGTCGCGCGTCACGCCGATCGCTTGCGGCGCTGACGACGAAAGAAATGCCAGAACATCGCGGTCGCGTCCGGCCCCTTGGCGGAATGGAACGGCTCGCTCGGGTCCCCGCCGCTCCACGCATGCGGCAGCCGGCGGACGATGCACACCCTGACGACCAGCCGCCCCCCCTTCAGATAATCGACGTAGTCCGCATCGTCCTGCGCGTAGCTGCGTTGCTCGCCGACGCGGATCGCACTGTGTTCGTCGACGAGCCGGTTGAGCCGCGCGAACGCGATGCCGAGCTGCGTCGCGTTCCGGTCGGTCACGACCGTATCGAGCGCGCCGTGGATGACGAGGGCCGGCATGCCGGGATAGGACGCGACGTCGGCGCACGCGTCGAGCGCGGCGATCGGATCGTCGCGGAGCCCGCGACGCATCAGGCTCATCGCGGCCATCGTCGACGACGGCGGCGCGATGGCCGGGCCGGAGTGCAGGCCGACGGCCGCGAAACGGTCGGGATACCGGAGCGCCAGCACCGCGGCGAGCCCGGCGCCGGCGGACAGGCCGGCCACGTAGATCCGGTCGCGATCGAAGCCGTGGCGCCGCACGATGGCATCGACCAGCGATGCGACGGCCGCGGCTTCGGACTCGGTCGCATCGCCATGCCAGTGCCAGCAGCGGTGCGCATGGGTCGTCTTGGCCTGTTCGGGAAACAGCACGGCGAACCCCGCTCGCTCGGCCAGACGGCAGATGCGCGTGCCCGCGGCGAACGATTCGGCGGTCTGCTTGCAGCCGTGCAGCATGACGATGGCTGGCATGCCTGCTGTCTTGGCAGGCGCGGCGGGAAGATACAGCGCATACGCAAGATGGTTCACGAGCCGGCCGGCGCTCGGGCCGGCGGAATGAAACGAGCGCAGCCAGGTGCCGGGCAGCTCGACCGACGGCGCGCGTGCGGCGGGCGCGGTGCCCGTCCGTTTGGCGGCAGGGGCGGCGACGGCCGGCTTGATGGTGCGTTGAACGACTTTTTTGGCGGCTTCTTGGGTGGCTGGTCGCGGCTTGCCGGCCCGCTTCTTCGGCCGCGCACCGGTCGCGATGGAAAACAGTTCGAGATGCCGTAACCAGAGGCTGGATTTTTTCCTGGGCATGTGCGGTTTCGTGCGGGCGGCCGGCCGTGGCGGGAAGAGGCGGCCGACTCCACCGTCGGATGGAAGTCGAACGGGCGCGAAGCAAGGTTCGTGCTGCCGATGCCGCGGCAACCGAAAGGCGGCGTCCGGCTGAACGGGGGTGACGCGCATCGATTATCGGCGATGCTAGCCGCCCGACGTGACGAGCGTGCGAATCGAAGCCTCCTTCGGCCCTGAAAAGGACCATCGCGCATCGGGAATCGTCCGGTTCGCCGGGCTTTGGCCGCCGGGCATTCACCGCCCACGCGGCCGGAAATGACGACGGCGGCGATCGAATCGTCGGATAACGCCGTTGTTCAGTGATATCGTGCGGTTCGACAGAAGCGTTCACCGTTCATTCCGTTGTGAGGGGCGACATGCGTCTTGCTGATTTCATCGTACGGAACATGGAACCGATCCTGGTGCAGTGGGAAGCGTTTGCCGCCACGTTGTTACCGGCTGCGAGGCACATGAACTCGCAGGGGCTACGCGACCACGCGCGCGAGATCCTGACCGCCGTCGCCAAGGACATCGCGACGCCGCAAACGAGGGAGGAGCAGCACGAGAAATCGCTGGGGCGCGCGCCCCAGCCGGCGAACGCCAGCGAGACGGCCGCCCAGACGCATGCCGTTCTGCGCGCCCGGCGGGGTTTCAACATCAACCAGCTGGCAGCCGAGTATCGGGCGCTGCGTGCCAGTGTGCTGCGGCTGTGGATCGATGCGTGTCACCCGGCGCCGCCTGATATGGGCGACATGATTCGCTTCAACGAAGCGATCGACCAAGCGCTGGCGGAATCCGTGGCTTTCTTTACCGACCAGGTCGAGCAGGCGCGCAACTTGCTGCTCGGCATGCTGAGCCACGACATGCGCACGCCGCTGCAGACCATCCAGCTCACGGCGTCGTATCTTGCCGCCCTCAATGCGGGTGAGGCCGTATCGGAGGCCGCCGCTCGGCTGATCCGAAGCGGCGGCCGCATGCAGGGCCTTCTCGACGATCTCTGCGATTTCAATCGAACCCAGCTCGGGCTGGGCATCAACGTCGTTCCCCGCAATATCGATCTCGCGCACGTGCTCGTCAATGTGGTGGACGAGTTGCGGGCCGGTCATCCGGATCGCGAAATTACCGTCGATATGCGCGGTGATCTCCGGGGTGAGTGGGACGAGCAGAGAATGCAGCAGTTGCTGAGCAACCTGGTGGGCAATGCCATCAAGTATGGCGCGCGCGATACACCGGTGCGGGTGGTGGCCACGACGACCGGTGATGAAGTGTTCGTCGAGGTCGGCAACAGCGGGCCGGCGATCGATCCGCGCATGCTCGACCGCATTTTCGATCCGCTCGAGCGCGGGGAAGAGCGTCAGGGACGGACGGGTGACGATGCCGGCCTGGGGCTCGGCTTGTTCATCGCGAGGGAAATCGCCAAGGCGCATCGCGGCCGGATCGACGCGCGCTCCGATCAGACGGAAACCGTGTTTGCGGTGCGGCTGCCGAGACGTGGGTGAAGCGGGGAGGGCGGGTC
>FTHQ01000046.1_pt1 | contig 16380 bp, 17 predicted proteins | sample 1641001 | NCBI WGS metagenome assembly FTHQ01 (sample SAMEA3914872, study PRJEB12502) | metagenome | biome: forest; material: soil | place: Canada | collected 2011-07-03 | depth 0.3 m | reverse complement strand
GCGCCGCGGCCGGGCGCGGCACGCGGGCCGTGCTGCGCCTGCCGGTCGTGCGCGTCGCGATGCCGGCGGCCTCAACCAACACGTAGACGGAGAAACCCCATGAGCGAGAACAATTTCCTGGTGATCGACGACAACGAGGTGTTCGCGGGCACGCTCGCGCGCGGCCTCGAGCGCCGCGGTTACGCGGTCCAGCAGGCGCACGACAAGGAGGCGGCGCTCCGGCTCGCCGCGGGCGGCAAGTTCCAGTTCATCACCGTCGACCTGCATCTCGGCGAGGATTCGGGGCTGAGCCTGATCGCGCCGTTGTGCGACCTGCAGCCCGATGCGCGCATTCTCGTGCTGACCGGCTACGCGAGCATCGCGACCGCCGTGCAGGCCGTGAAGGAAGGCGCCGACAACTATCTCGCGAAGCCGGCGAACGTCGAGTCGATCCTGGCCGCGCTGCAGACCAACGCGACCGAAGTGCAGGCCGAAGAAGCGCTTGAGAATCCGGTCGTGCTGTCGGTGGACCGGCTCGAATGGGAGCACATTCAGCGCGTGCTGGCCGAGAACAACAACAACATCTCGGCGACCGCGCGCGCGCTGAACATGCACCGCCGCACGCTGCAGCGCAAGCTCGCGAAGAAGCCGGTGCGGCAGTAAGCGGCGCACCAACGAAAACGGGCGACCCCCGAAGGGGCCGCCCGCTTCTCATCCGGCGCCGCGCGCGTTACAGCACGTAGCGCGACAGGTCTTCGTCCTGCGACACTTCGCCGAGCGCGCGGTCGACATACTTCGCGTCGATCGTCACGCGCTCGCCGGCGTGGTTGCCCGCCGAGAACGACACTTCCTCGAGCAGCTTCTCGATCACCGTGTACAGCCGGCGCGCGCCGATGTTCTCGGTTTTCTCGTTGACCGCGAACGCGATCTCGGCGAGGCGCCGGATGCCGTCGTCGGCGAATTCGAGCTGCACGTCTTCGGTCGCGAGCAGCGCCTGGTACTGCTTGACGAGGCTCGCGTCGGTCGCGACGAGGATTGCCTCGAAGTCGTTTACCGACAGCGAATCGAGCTCGACGCGGATCGGGAAGCGGCCCTGCAGTTCGGGAATCAGGTCGCTCGGTTTCGCGAGGTGGAACGCGCCGCTCGCGATGAACAGGATGTGATCGGTCTTCACCATCCCGTACTTCGTGTTGACCGTCGTGCCTTCGACGAGCGGCAGCAGGTCGCGCTGCACGCCCTGGCGCGACACTTCGCCGCCGCTGCCTTCGTTGTTGCGCGACGTGATCTTGTCGATCTCGTCGAGGAACACGATGCCGTTCTGCTCGACGTTCTGCACGGCCTTCGTCTTCACTTCCTCTTCGTTCAGCATCTTCGCCGCTTCCTCGTCGGTCAGCAGCTTCAGCGCTTCCTTGATCTTCACCTTGCGGCGCTGCTTCTTGCCGCTGCCGAGGTTCGAGAACATCGAGCGGATCTGCTCGGTCATCTCTTCCATCCCCGGCGGCGCCATGATGTCCATGCCGACCGACGGCTGCTCGAGGTCGAGCTCGACTTCCTTGTCGTCGAGCTGACCTTCGCGCAGGCGCTTGCGGAAGGTCTGGCGCGTCGCGTTGTTGTCGTCGTTCGCGTGCTCGGCGTTGCCGCCGAAGCCCACCGCGCGCGGTTGCGGCAGCAGGATGTCGAGGATGCGGTCTTCCGCCTGGTCGGTCGCCTTGCTGCGCACCTTGCGCATTTCGGCTTCACGCGTCTGCTTGACCGAGATCTCAATCAGGTCGCGCACGATGCTGTCGACGTCGCGGCCGACGTAGCCGACTTCGGTGAACTTGGTCGCTTCGATCTTGATGAACGGCGCGTCGGCGAGCTTCGCGAGGCGGCGCGCGATTTCGGTCTTGCCGACGCCCGTCGGCCCGATCATCAGGATGTTCTTCGGCGTGATTTCCTGGCGCAGCGGGTCGGCGACCTGCTGGCGGCGCCAGCGATTGCGCAGCGCGACGGCGACGGCCTTCTTCGCCTTCGCCTGGCCGATGATGTGCTTGTCGAGTTCCGAGACGATCTCGGCAGGGGTCATGGTGCTCATGGGGTGTCCTTACTCGATCGTTTCGATGATGCGGTTGTGGTTCGTGTAGATGCACATGTCGCCGGCGATCCCGAGCGACTTCTCGACGATTTCGCGCGGCGACAGGTCGGTGTTCTCGACGAGCGCGCGGGCCGCGGCCTGCGCGTACGCGCCGCCCGAGCCGATCGCGCAGATGCCGCCTTCGGGGTCGAGCACGTCGCCGTTGCCGGTGATCACGAGCGTGGTGGTGGCATCGGCCGTGATCAGCATCGCCTCGAGGCGGCGCAGCATCCGGTCGGTGCGCCAGTCCTTCGCGAGCTCGACGGCCGCGCGGGTCAGGTTGCCCTGGTGCTTCTCGAGCTTCGCCTCGAAGCGGTCGAGCAGCGAGAACGCATCGGCGGTGCCGCCCGCGAATCCGACCAGTACCTGGTTGTTGTAGATCCGCCGCACTTTCCGCGCGCCACCCTTCATGACGATGTTGCCGAGGGTTACCTGGCCGTCGCCGCCGAGCGCGACCTTGTCGCCGCGCCGGACCGAAACGATGGTCGTGCCGTGAAATTGCTCCATCTGCGTTCCTTGAGAAAAACGGGGAAGAGTCGGGCGGCGCGACGCGCCGCCGCGTGAATCCGCAGTGCGCCGGGGAGCGGCCCGGCGCGCGTCCGTTTCATTTTAGGGCGGGCGCCGGGATATCAAGAGGGGGAGGCAAATCGGCCGGCAGCCGGGAACCGGTGCCGGAAAACAAAAAGCGCGCGGCAGGCCGCGCGCTTTCGGGAAGCAGCGTGTCTGAGCGGAATACCGCTCGATCAGTCGCCGAACAGCTTCTGGCGCAGCTCGCGGCGCTCCTGCGCCTCGAGCGACAGCGTGGCGGTCGGACGCGCGAGCAGGCGCGGAATGCCGATCGGCTCGCCGGTTTCCTCACACCAGCCGTAATCGCCGGAATCGATGCGGGCGAGCGACTGCTGAACCTTCTTGAGGAGCTTGCGTTCGCGATCGCGCGTACGCAGCTCGAGCGCGTGCTCTTCCTCGATCGTCGCGCGGTCGGCGGGATCGGGGACGATCACCGTCTCGCGCAGGTTCTCGGTCGTCTGGCCTGCATTCTTGAGGATGTCCGCCTGCAACTGTTCGAGCCGATTTTTGAAGAAGGCGAGCTGATCCTCATTCATGTAATCCTTGTCGCTCATCTTCAGGATTTCGGCTTCGGTCAAGAGTTTCTTCGTCATCTGCTTGCTTCTTCAATGTGCGGCAAATCAAGAGATATTGCCTGCACTTTGGGATTACCCGCAACCGCGCTTGCAATCATTTGCGATTTGCCGCCGCGGGGCCGAAAGCCTCTGGAAAACCGGTTCTCAAATACCAGGATAGGCCTGGCGCGGATTTGCGCGCGCTGCGAACCGGTGTGCTGCGCGGCAGATCGCATCGGCCGCGGCCGGGAGGCGGATGGGCGATCCGGCGCGGTTGCGATGCCCGGAAAACTGGTTCAGCAAGAACCGGGCCTGTTTGTTGCCGTACTCCAGCGGGCACGTATTGTAACTGAATCGCAAGCGGCCGCCGTATCGGGTCGATCCCCGTCGGCCGCGCCAATATCTAGAAAATATAACGCGCAAATCGCGAAAAAGCGATGACGGCGAAACCCTGCCCGGAAAAGGCGTCGCGCGGCTGCCGCAGCCGCCTGCGAAGGCGGCCGGCAGCGGGGTGCGGCAGGCGCCCGCGCGGGTCAGGCGAGGCAGGCGTCGAGGCCGTCGGTGATCAGGTCCTGCGGCAGGTCGACGCCGATGAACACCATCTTGTTGGTTTTCTTCTCGACCGGCAGCCACTTCGCCGCGAGGTCGCTGCCCATCATCTGGTGCACGCCCTGGAACACGACCTTGCGGTCGACGCCCTTCATGTACAGCACGCCCTTGTAGCGCAGCATGCGCTCGCCGTAGATCTGCAGGATGCCGCCGAGGAAGTCTTCCAGCTTGTTCGGATCGAACGGGCGGTCGTTGCGGTACACGAACGACTTGATCTTGTCGTCGTGGTGCGCGTGGTGATGGTTGTGGTGGCCGTGGTCGTGATCGTGCGCGCATTGGCCGTGATCGTGGTCGCAATTCGCGTGATCGTGATCATGGTCGTGATCGTGGTGGTGGTGCGCGTGATCGTCCTCGGCGAGGAAATCGGGATCGATCTCGAGCTTCGCGTTCAGGTTGAAGCCGCGCAGGTCGAAGATTTCCTTGATGTCCGCTTCGCCGAAATTCACGACCTTGATCGCGGCCTTCGGGTTCATGTGCATCAGGCGGTGCTTGAGGCCCGCGACGGTCTGGTCGTCGACGAGGTCCGACTTCGTGATGAACAGGCGGTCGGCGAAACCGACCTGGCGCTGCACCACTTCGTGTTCGTCGAGCTGCGCGTTCGCGTGCTTCGCGTCGACCAGCGTGATGACCGCGTCGAGCAGGAAATCGTCGGCGATTTCGCTGTCGATGAAGAACGTTTGTGCGACGGGGCCCGGGTTCGCGAGGCCGGTCGTCTCGATCACGATGCGGTCGAAGTCGAGCTTGCCTTCGCGCTTCTTCGCGGCCAGATCGCCGAGCGCGCGGGCGAGGTCGCCGCGGATCGTGCAGCAGATGCAGCCGTTGCTCATCTGGATGATCTGCTCGTTCGAATCCTGCACGAGGATTTCGTTGTCGATGTTCTCTTCGCCGAACTCGTTCTCGATCACGGCGATCTTCATGCCGTGCTGTTCGTTCAGGATGCGCTTGAGCAGCGTCGTCTTGCCGCTGCCGAGGAAGCCGGTAAGGATGGTGACGGGAGTGGCCATGTCGGTCGCCTGTGGTTCGTGAATCGGGGTCAAAACCAGGATGTGCGTCGCGCCCTCGCGCTGCGAGCCGGGGCGCACAACCATCCATTGAAACATACCTGTCAAGCCCCCGCCCATCGTCCGGACGACAGGGGCGAGGCGCGGCCCGACAGGCGGAGCTGGCGGACCGGGTGTCCGCCAAGATCGGGGCGATCAGACGATTTGCAACAGCAGGCCCTTCAGATATTCGCCTTCCGGGAACGCGGCGAGCAGCGGATGATCGACGCCCGCGCCGAGCCGCTTCAGGATCCGCGCGTCGACCTTCGCGTCGGCGGCCGCGCCCGCGACGATCTTCTGGAACAGGTCCATGTCGATCGCGCCCGAGCACGAGTACGTGAACAGCAGGCCGCCCGGACGCAGCAGCCTGAAACCGCTCAGGTTGATGTCCTTGTACGCGCGCGCCGCGCGATCGACGCTGTCGCGGGTCGGCGCGAACTTCGGCGGATCGAGCACGATCAGGTCGAATCGTTCGCCTTCGTCGACGAGGCGGCGCAGCGTCTTGAACGCATCGGCGTCGAGCCAGGTCGCGCGTTCGGCGTCGAAGCCGTTGGCCACGACGTTCTGCTGCGCGAGCGCGAGCGCATCGCCCGACGAGTCGATCGACACGACGCGTTTCGCGCCGCCCTTGAGCGCCGCGAGCGAGAAGCCGCCGGTGTAGCAGAAGCAGTTCAGCACGTCGCGGTCGGCCGCGTACTGCGCGACGAGCGCGCGGTTGTCGCGCTGGTCGACGTAGAAGCCCGTCTTGTGGCCGTTCGGCACGTCGACGTGATAGCGCACGCCGTTTTCGTTCGAGATCAGCGTCGCGGGCGGCGCGTCGCCGGCCAGCACGCCGGTCGTCTGTTCGAGCCCTTCCTTGTCGCGGATCGACACGTCCGAGCGCTCGTACACGTTCGGGCAGCCGGTCGCGCCGGTGAGCGCCGCGACGATCGCGTCCTTCCACGCTTCGACGCCCGCGGCCATGAACTGGCAGACGAGCTGGCCGCGCGGCGCGGCGCCGGCCTCCGCGGTGTCCGCGACGTAGTAGTCGACGATCAGCCCCGGCAGCCCGTCGGCTTCGCCGAACACGAGCCGCACCGCGCCCGTGCCCGACACCATCGTCGTGCGGTGCGCGACCGCGCGCTGCACGCGGCGCTTGAAGAACGCGTGATCGATCGGCTCGTGCTCGTCGAAGCTCCACACCCGCACGCGGATCTGCGACTGCGGGCTGTACGCGCCGCGCGCGAGGAAGCGGCCGTCGTGCGCGCGCACGAGCACGGTCGCGCCGGGCGCGGGCTTGCCGTCGACGCGGTCGATCGCATTGGCGTAGATCCACGGATGGCGGCGCAGCAGCGATTTTTCCTTGGACGGCTTGAGGGTGACGGTTTGCATGATGAGATCGAAATGGGCCGGGCGCGGCGCCGGCCGATGCCGGCCGCCGCGCGTGGCGGGTAACACGGGACGCGCGTCAGTCGCGCTTCTTCGCGCGCGGATGCGCGCTGTCGTAAATCTTCGCGAGATGCTGGAAGTCGAGCGACGTATAGACCTGCGTCGCGGCGACGCTCGCGTGGCCGAGCAGTTCCTGCACCGCGCGCAGGTCGCCGCTCGACTGCAGCACGTGCGTCGCGAACGAGTGGCGCAACACGTGCGGGTGGACGTTGGCGGGGATGCCGGCGGCGAGCGCCGCGCGCTTCACGCGCTCGCGCACGACGCCCGGCGACATCCGGTTGCCGCGCACCGACACGAACAGCGGATGCGGATCGTGCTTCACGAATTCGCCGCGCACCGCGAGCCACGCGTTCAGCGCGTCGATCGCCTTGCGGCCGACCGGCACCTTGCGCTCCTTGTTGCCCTTGCCGCGCACGGTGACTTCGGCTTCGGCGAGATCGAGCCAGCCGGCCGAGCGGTAGCCGTCGGCCTGCGTGTACGTCACGTCCAGCCCGATCAGCTCGGCGAGGCGCAGCCCCGACGAATAGAACAGCTCGAGGATCGCGTGATCGCGGATGCCTTCGGTCGTGCCGGCGAGCGGCGCGTCCATCAGCGCGGATGCGTCGTCGACCGACAGCGCCTTCGGCAGCGTTTTCGGGCGCTTCGGCGCGCGCACCGCGGCCACCGGGTTCGCGGGCATCTCGATGCGTTGCGCGAGCCAGCGGTAGAACGCGCGCCACGCGGAGAGCCGGTGCGAGATCGAGCGCGCGGACAGCCCGCCCGCATGCGCGCGGGCGACCGCGCCGCGCATGTCGGCGGCGGTCAGCGCGTCGAGCGGCCGGCCGGCCGCGAGCTTCTTCAGTTCGTCGAGTTCGTGCGTGTACGCGCGCAGCGTGTGTTCCGACAGCTGCCTGACGTGCTTCAGGTTCGACAGGTAGGCGGCGATCGGATCGTCGGTCATCGCGTGCGGCGGATCAGTGCGGCAGCAGGCGCGTGAGCGCGGCGCTCGCGAGCGTCGCGATCTGTGCGAGGAAGTCGGTGGCCATCCCGTCGTGGAAGCGGCGCGGATCGGGCGAACCGAGGACCAGCAGGCCGAACGCGGGCGCATCGTTGCCGGCGAGCGGCGCGCGCAGCGCGAGCAGTGCGACCGACGCGGCCGAGCCGTCGCCGGCCGGCGCGGCTTCGGTGCCTTCCGCGGCGCTCGCGGCCGGGGCGGCGAGCGCGGGCGCGAGCCACTGGGCGGCTTCGAAGCCCGTGTTCGCGCCGCAGTACGGCGTCGACAGGCCGTTCGTGAACAGGCGCACTTCCTCGCCGACCTGGCGCGCGAAGTCGGCTTGCGCGTAGGTGTCGGCGACGTCCCACACGCGCAGCGCCGTCTGCGGCACGTCGAACACGTCGGCGATGCCGTCGGCGATCGTGCGCGGCAGCGCGTACGGATCGCGCTCCGCGATCACGCGCGCGGTCCAGCGGCTGAATTTCGCGGACAGGCTGTCGTTCTCGTGGCCGTAGCGCACGAGTTCGGCGAGCCGGCGCTCGAGGTGCTTGTTCTTGTCGCGCAGCATCTCCATCTGCCGCTCCTGCAGCGAGATCGCGGCCTTGCCGTGCGGGTTCGCGAGACGGATCGTCGCGAGCAGCTCGGCGTGCTGCGCGAAGAATTCGGGGTTGGCGAGCAGGTAGTCGGCGACTTCGCGATCGTTCATGTGGCTGGAGCGTTCAGTTATCAAGGACGTTGCAGGGTCAGGCGTTCAGGTCGATCTCGCCTTCGAACACGGTCGTGGCGGGGCCAGCCATCATCAGCGCGGCGGCTTCGTCGCGCGCGCCGTCCCAGCCGATCGTCAGCGTGCCGCCGTGCGTGTGCACGGTCACGGGCGAATCGAGCAGGCCGCGCCGGATGCCGGCCGCGACCGCCGCGCATGCGCCGGTGCCGCACGCGAGCGTCTCGCCCGCGCCGCGTTCGTACACGCGCAGCTTCACTTCGCGGCGCGACACGATCTGCATGAAGCCGGCGTTCACGCGCTGCGGGAAGCGCGCATGACGCTCGATCAGCGGGCCTTCTTCCAGCACCGGATACGCTTCGGCATCGTCGACCACCTGCACGGCGTGCGGATTGCCCATCGACACCGTCGAGATCCAGCGCGTCGCGCCGCCGACGTCGAGCGGCCACAGCGTGTCGCGGCCTTCCTGACGGCCGTCGAGCCCCGCTGCGTCGAACGGCACCTGCGCCGGCGCGAACACGGGCGCGCCCATGTCGACGACGACTTCGCCGTTGTCCTGCAGCGTCAGCGTGATCAGGCCCTTCATGACCTGCACGCGCACGCTGCGCTTGTCGGTCAGGCCGCGGTCGCTGACGAACTTCACGAAACAACGCGCGCCGTTGCCGCAGTGCTCGACCTCGCCGCCGTCGCAATTGAAGATCCGGTACTTGAAATCCGCGCCGTCGACGGTCGGTTTCTCGACCAGCAGCAACTGGTCGGCGCCGATGCCGAAATGGCGGTTGGCGAGTGCGCGCACCTGCGCGTCGGTGAGCGGCGGCAGCGCGCGCGAATAGCCGTCGAGCACGACGAAGTCGTTGCCCGCGCCGTGCATCTTGGTGAACGAGAGTTTCACTGGGTCCGGAATTCCATGGCGAACGAGGCGGTCGGCACGACACGGACGGCCGGCGGCCATGCCGGGGCAGCCTCGTTCGTCGTGCTGATCTCAACCGCAAATGATACATGCAGCCGACAGGGGCGTCCTGCGCGGGCGGGGCCGCGCGTCCGTCGTGCAGATGGAAGGGGGCGCAATCTGCCGATTGGCCGATTGGCCGACTGGCCGACTGGCCGACTGGCCGACTGGCCGCGCGAACGACGAGCGGCCGGATCGACAGGGGGGCGGTGCGGCAGGCGGGCGCGCAAAGGGCGCCGAAGGCGGCGAGAGCGCAGGCACGCACATGACGGCGCACCCGCGCATGTTTCGCGGCAGGGTCAGTACAGGCTCGGCTCGCCGGGCGGGCGCGTCTTGAAGCGCTTGTGCACCCAGTAATACTGCTCGGGCATCAGCGGAATCTGCTCCTCGAGGAATTCGTTCATCCGCCGCGCGTCGAGATCGTCGTCGCCGGTCGGGTAGTGATCCCACGGCTTGAACACCCTCAGACGATAGCCCTTGTAGTTCGGCAGCACCTCGCCGATGAACGGCACGACCTGCGCGCGGCCCGTCTTCGCGAGCCGGCCGACGGCCGTCAGCGTGCAGGCCGGCACGCCGAAGAACGGGACGAACGTCGAGTTGCGCAGCCCGTAATCCATGTCCGCGCCGAGCATCACCGGCTTGCGGTCGCGCAGCCAGCGCAGCACGACGCGCGCGCTGTCCGCGCGGCCGACCATCTCGGCGTCGAAGCGCCCGCGCGCCTTCTTCGCCTCTTCCTCCAGCACCGCGTTCGAGAACGGCTGGTACAGCGATCCGCAGCGGCGGTGCAGCGAACGGTTGAGCCAGATCGAACCGGCCTCGATGCCGACGAAGTGCAGGCCGAGGAACAGCGTCGGCGGCAGGTCGGGATCGGTGAGATCGACCGCGCTGTCCACCTGGATCAGCTTCGCGAGCTTCTTCTCCGAGCCGAACCACTGCACGCTGCGCTCGACGTAGCTGCGGATCGCATGACGGAAATGCTGGCCCGCCACTTCCTCGCGCCGCTCGTCGCTCCAGTCCGGGAAGCAGAGTTTCAGATTCGTATGTACGATGCGCTTTCGCCGGCTGGGGATCTGATACAGCAGCCAGCCGAGGCCATCGCCGAACCGTGCGGTCAGACCGTACGGCAGCAGGGCGAGCAGCTTCAGCAAGCCGATGGCGAGGTGCGTGCCGAGGCGGCCTAGCATGCGGAATCTCCGTAGGGCCGGCTGGCCGGCACGTTGCGAACAGGGTGGTAAGACAGCGGAAGATGCAGCACGGGCGGCGCTCTGTGACAATTCAGGAAAGCCGCTATAATACGGGCTTCGCCGAGTTAACTGACAACTTGCGGGGCGAAGCCGGTTGGCGCGACACGCGCTGCCCGGTCCTGGTAATCCGCTAAAGCGTCGCCGCTTCAGGCCCAACGAAGCTGGCTACGTGAAACCAACCGTAACCACACAGGAGCCTGAAAAAGTGGCAAACGATTATCTCTTCACGTCCGAATCCGTCTCCGAAGGCCATCCGGACAAGGTCGCGGACCAAATCTCGGACGCGATTCTCGACGCCATCCTCGAGCAAGACAAATATTCCCGCGTTGCGGCGGAAACGCTGTGCAACACGGGTCTCGTCGTGCTGGCCGGTGAAATCACCACGACGGCCAACATCGACTACATCCAGATCGCGCGCGATACGATCAAGCGCATCGGCTACGACAACACCGACTACGGCATCGACTACAAGGGTTGCGCGGTGCTCGTCGCGTACGACAAGCAATCGCCGGACATCGCGCAGGGCGTCGATCGTGCACACGACGACAACCTCGATCAAGGCGCGGGCGACCAGGGCCTGATGTTCGGCTATGCGTGCGACGAAACGCCGGAACTGATGCCGCTGCCGATCTACCTGTCGCACCGCCTCGTCGAGCGCCAGGCCAGCCTGCGCCGCGACGGCCGCCTGCAATGGCTGCGTCCGGACGCGAAGTCGCAGGTCACCGTGCGCTACGTCGACGGCAAGCCCGATTCGATCGACACCGTCGTGCTGTCGACGCAGCACGCACCGGACATCGAGCTGCCCGCGCTGCGCGAAGCCGTGATCGAGGAAATCATCAAGCCGACGCTGCCGGCCGACCTGATCAAGGGCGACATCAAGTTCCTCGTGAACCCGACCGGCCGGTTCGTGATCGGCGGCCCGCAGGGCGATTGCGGCCTGACCGGCCGCAAGATCATCGTCGACACGTACGGCGGCGCCGCACCGCACGGCGGCGGCGCGTTCTCGGGCAAGGATCCGTCGAAGGTCGACCGTTCGGCAGCGTATGCCGGCCGTTACGTCGCGAAGAACATCGTCGCCGCCGGCCTCGCGTCGCGCGCGCTGATCCAGGTGTCGTACGCGATCGGCGTGGCCGAGCCGACCTCGGTGATGGTCAACACGTTCGGCACGGGCCGCGTGTCGGATGCGGTGATCACGAAGCTCGTGCGCGAGCATTTCGACTTGCGTCCGAAGGGCATCATCAAGATGCTCGACCTGCTGCGCCCGATCTACGAGAAGACGGCAGCTTACGGCCACTTCGGTCGCGAAGAGCCGGAATTCTCGTGGGAAGCGACCGACAAGGCGCTCGCACTGGCCGAAGCGGCCGGCGTGGAGCCGACGGCACGCGTCGCGTAAGCGTCGTCCGCCCGAAATGAAAAACCCCGGCTAAGCCGGGGTTTTTTTATGGGTTTCGATCGTCGAAGCAATGGCGGCGATCGGGGCGGGCCGTGCCCGCCAGACACTCGCTCAGCGCGCGCCGAACCCGAACCAGCCGTTGCTCGCGGCAAGGCGGCGCGGGCGGTTGACGCGGCGCTGCGGGCCGAGCGTGCGGCGCAGCGCGAGCGCGCGCAGCGACGACGGCTTCTGCAGCAGCGAGCGCAGGCCGGCGCGGCGGGCGAACGCCTGCGCGCTCATCATCGAGAAAAACGCGTGGAACCACGCACGGATGCCGTCCAGCCGGCTGTGCGTGTGCGTACGCTCGGCCAGCGCCTGCGTGCGCGCGCGGTGATGGCGCAGCGAGCGGGCAGGAGCGGACGGCACGACGCGCTTCGCAGCGCGGTTGAAACGGGAAGTCAGACGGAATGGCATGTGAACGATGCTTCGCTTGTATGGGTGGCGCCCTGGAGAGCGCACTGGTATGAACGGCCTCGGATGGCACAACGGATCTTACCGAAACCCGTTGCGCGCCGCGCCCGCCAGAATTGACAGGCCGCGTCAGGCTACAGGGGATTCATGACGGGCAAAAGTCGCGATAAACCCTTGTGCCGCAAGGCGTGTGCCGCATACCGCCTGTCGCTCAGGCAGGTGCCGCGCCGCACAGTTCCCTTGAGCTGGGTCAAATCCGCGATTGGCATGCCCCTGCGCACGACAATGGTGCTGTTCGCGGTATCCGGCGCCGATTTACAATCGTCACATTCACACAATAAACGTCTGGCATCCCATGTCGTCTCCATTGCAGTCGGAATCGATCCGCGCGCAAGTCGCGGAATTGCGCGAGCGCGGCTTCGTCGTCGCGCGCGGCCTCGTCGGCGAAGCGCAGTGCGCGGCGCTCCGGCAGATCGCGGAGCGCCAGTTGCGGGAGGCCGCCGAGCCGATCGAGTTCGAGGCCGACCTGCGCTACCCGGGCGCGCCCGAATCGAAGCACGCGCCGGGCGGGCATACGGTGCGGCGGCTGCTCGATGCGTATTCGCGCGATCCGGCGTTTGCCGAGCGCGCGATCGCGCCCGAAATCGGCGCGTGGATGCGCGCGTATTTCGGCGAGGAGCCGGTGCTGTCGCGTGCGCATCACAACTGCATGATGACGAAGCATCCGGCGTACGGCAGCCTGACCGGCTGGCATCGCGATTTCCGCTACTGGGCGTTCGAGCGCCCGGACATGGTGTCGGTGTGGCTCGCGCTCGGGCCCGAAACCAACGAGAACGGTGCGCTGTGGCTCGTGCCGGGTTCGCATACGGCCGAATTCGGGCCGGAAGCGTTCGATGACGCGAAATTCTTCCGCAGTGATGTGCCGGAGAACCGCAGGATGATCGAAGCGGCCACCTGTCCGCCGCTGCAGACGGGCGACGTCGTGTTCTTCCACTGCAACACGCTGCATTCGGCGGGGCAGAACCGTTCCGACCAGGTGAAGTTCTCGCTCGTGTACACGTACCACGGCGCAAGCAACCGGCCGGTGCCCGGCACGCGCTCGGCGTCGAAGCCGGAAGTGCAGTTCTAGGCGCCGCTCCGGCGGCGCGGCGCGGCGCGGTCGCGATGCGCAGACGATGCGGGTGCATCGCGGGCGAACGAGAATGAAGCAACGGGCGGCCAGGCAGCCCGTTTCGTTTGATGCGGCCCGCGCGTGACGCGAGTCGTACGTGCGTCGCGCTGCGGCGCGATCAGCGCTTGCCGCCCGGCATCGCGAGGCCGATCAGGCCGACGAACGACGCCACGGCGCCGCCGGCGATCAGCAGGATCGTCTTCGTCGCCGGCGAGCCGGTGAAGAAGCGCGACACGTTGTCGTTGATCGAATGGAACGACTGGCCGCCGAAATACAGCAGCACGACGCCGCCGACGAGCAGTGCAACCGAGATGACCCGGGACATACCAACCTCGCTGAAACGGTGATTCGAGACGCCGCAGTGTAGGCGACGACCGCGGTCGCGTCCATCGTCGCGCCGCCGTGCGTGATCCGGCCGCTTTCGCTACCATAGTCGTCGTATGACTCCTTCGCCGCCGTCGCGTCATTGGCGTGGCCGGCGCGCGTCCCTTTCCCCGATGTCCTGACGGAACAGACTCATGGCCTACGAAGCAGCTTCCGAACGTTATGCCGGCATGCAATACCGCACCTGCGGCAAGTCCGGGCTCAAACTGCCCGCCCTGTCGCTCGGCCTGTGGCACAACTTCGGCGATTCGACGCCGATCTCGACGCAGCGCGAGATCCTGCGCACCGCGTTCGACCTCGGCATCAACCACTTCGACCTCGCGAACAACTACGGGCCGCCGTACGGCAGCGCCGAAACCAACTTCGGCCGGCTGCTGAAGGAGGATTTCCGGCCGTATCGCGACGAGCTGCTGATCTCGACGAAGGCCGGCTGGGACATGTGGCCGGGGCCGTACGGCAGCGGCGGCGGGTCGCGCAAGTACGTGCTCGCGAGCCTCGACCAGAGCCTGCAGCGGATGGGGCTCGACTACGTCGACATCTTCTATTCGCACCGTTTCGACGCGCACACGCCGCTCGAGGAAACGGCGGGCGCGCTGGCGTCGGCCGTGCAGCAGGGCAAGGCGCTCTACATCGGCATTTCGTCGTATTCGGCCGCGAAGACGCGCGAGATGGCCGCGCTGCTCGCGCAATACAAGGTGCCGCTGCTGATTCACCAGCCGTCGTACAACATGCTGAACCGCTGGATCGAAGAGGATCTGCTCGGTACGCTCGACGACGTCGGCGCGGGCAGCATCGCGTTCACGCCGCTCGCGCAGGGCTTGCTCACGTCGAAGTACCTGAACGGCGTGCCGGCCGACGCGCGCGTGAACAAGCCGGGCGGCGGCTCGCTGAAGCAGGAGCACCTGAGTGCGGACAACCTCGAGCACGTGCGCAAGCTCAATACGATCGCCGAACGGCGCGGGCAGAGCCTTGCGCAGATGGCGCTGGCGTGGGTGCTGCGTAACGGCCGCGTGACCTCCGCGCTGATCGGCGCGAGCCGGGCCGAGCAGGTGCGCGAGAACGTCGGTGCGTTGCAGAACCTCGAATTCTCGGCGGAGGAACTCGCGGAGATCGATCGTTACGCGACGGAAGGCGGCATCAATCTGTGGGAAAAGCCGTCCACCGATCAGGCGATCTGACCGGAAGTCGATACGGGATGCGAAATATCGTGTGCCGTATCGCCGCCGCACACGCGATGCGGCCCATCGCTGCGGTGCAGCGATGGGCGTCGCGCACGGCGAGGCGCTAGATCAGCGCAGGCAGGCCTTCAACGAGCAATACCGCGACGCCGACGCCGAGAATGACGCCGAGTACGCGCAGCAGGTTGTGGCGGAACTGGGTGGCGCACGGTACCGCGCCGAGAAATAGCGCTCCGGCCAGCGCCATCGGAATCAACAGGATGAAGTCGCCGATCGTGAAATAGGTCGTCATGCGTGTCTCCAGTGTCGGCCGAAGTGGGCGCTTCAGTGCTTGCCTGGGCGGCTCCATCCCTGCGGGATATCGGCCTGAAACGGCACGCGTGCGCTCACCCCGGCCCCATGCCGGGTGTTTCTAGTTGGTCCGGCCCGTTACGAGCAGGCCGGTCAATTCGAGTATAGGCAACCGGTGGCGTTTTTCGCTATCCGAACCATTAAAAATCAGTAGAAAGCCCCGCGAATCACGCGTTTTTCGTGCGAACAAGACGAACGCCTTGCGCGTATCTTTCCCGTTCCTTTCGATTTTCGCGGAATCGTCGTATGTGTCCGATACGGGCCGCCGCACCCGCGGGCGCGGCGGCCCGTATCGGACACATACGACGATTCCGCGAAAATCGAAAGGAACGGGAAAGATACGCGCAAGGCGTTCGTCTTGTTCGCACGAAAAACGCGTGATTCGCGGGGCTTTCTACTGATTTTTAATGGTTCGGATAGCGAAAAACGCCACCGGTTGCCTATACTCGAATTGACCGGCCTGCTCGTAACGGGCCGGACCAACTAGAAACACCCGGCATGGGGCCGGGGTGAGCGCACGCGTGCCGTTTCAGGCCGATATCCCGCAGGGATGGAGCCGCCCAGGCAAGCACTGAAGCGCCCACTTCGGCCGACACTGGAGACACGCATGACGACCTATTTCACGATCGGCGACTTCATCCTGTTGATTCCGATGGCGCTGGCCGGAGCGCTATTTCTCGGCGCGGTACCGTGCGCCACCCAGTTCCGCCACAACCTGCTGCGCGTACTCGGCGTCATTCTCGGCGTCGGCGTCGCGCACGGCGAGGCGCTAGATCAGCGCAGGCAGGCCTTCAACGAGCAATACCGCGACGCCGACGCCGAGAATGACGCCGAGTACGCGCAGCAGGTTGTGGCGGAACTGGGTGGCGCACGGTACCGCGCCGAGAAATAGCGCTCCGGCCAGCGCCATCGGAATCAACAGGATGAAGTCGCCGATCGTGAAATAGGTCGTCATGCGTGTCTCCAGTGTCGGCCGAAGTGGGCGCTTCAGTGCTTGCCTGGGCGGCTCCATCCCTGCGGGATATCGGCCTGAAACGGCACGCGTGCGCTCACCCCGGCCCCATGCCGGGTGTTTCTAGTTGGTCCGGCCCGTTACGAGCAGGCCGGTCAATTCGAGTATAGGCAACCGGTGGCGTTTTTCGCTATCCGAACCATTAAAAATCAGTAGAAAGCCCCGCGAATCACGCGTTTTTCGTGCGAACAAGACGAACGCCTTGCGCGTATCTTTCCCGTTCCTTTCGATTTTCGCGGAATCGTCGTATGTGTCCGATACGGG
>FTHQ01000173.1_pt1 | contig 16572 bp, 14 predicted proteins | sample 1641001 | NCBI WGS metagenome assembly FTHQ01 (sample SAMEA3914872, study PRJEB12502) | metagenome | biome: forest; material: soil | place: Canada | collected 2011-07-03 | depth 0.3 m | reverse complement strand
ATCTCAAAGCGAAGATCCAGACCGTATACGACCACCACAAGGGCCGTTACGGCTATCGGCGAATCACGGCGGCGATCCGGCAGACCGGAGATGCGATCAACCACAAGACCGTGCAACGGTTGATGGGACAGCTGCAATTGAAATCTCTGGTACGCCCAAAGAGATATCGTTCCTGGCGAGGCGAAGTCGGCCGCGTTGCCCCGAATCTACTGCGGCGTCAGTTTGATGCTGAACGCCCGAATCAGAAGTGGGTGACCGACGTGACCGAATTCAATGTAGAGGGCCAAAAGCTCTATCTATCGCCGGTGATGGACTTGTACAACGGGGAGATCGTCGCTTACCAAATGGATGAGCGCCCGAGCTTCGAGTTGGTCAGCTGCATGTTGAAGAAGGCGTTGGCCAAGCTCGATGATGAAGGACGGCCGTTACTGCATTCGGATCAAGGCTGGCAGTATCAGATGCCCGCCTACCGTCGGCTGTTGAAGCAGCATGCGCTCACCCAGAGCATGTCGCGCAGAGGCAACTGCCTTGATAACGCAGCCATGGAGAGCTTCTTCGGCACGCTGAAATCCGAGTGCTATCGGCTGACGCGCTTTGCGAGCGTGGAGCAGTTGCGAGATGCGTTGAGCCGCTACATCCACTACTACAACCACGAACGCATCAAGCTGAAATTAAATGGGCTGAGTCCCGTGCAATACAGGACTCAGCCCTTGGCCGCTTAGCTTTTAACCGTCCAACTTCGTGGGGTCAGTTCAGTCGCGCGCCGGCGGCGGCCGTCGCATCTGGCCGCGAAAGCCCGTCTGGCGGGCGTCAGCGCCCGTCCGGCTGCCGTTCCGGCCGGGTGGCGAAATAGTGCGCGGGCGAATCGCCGAGCGCCTTTCGGAACATCGCGATGAAGTTGCTGGGCGATGCGTAACCCAGCAGGTCCGACACCTCGGCCACCGGACAGCCGCGGGCGAGCAGGTCGAGGCCGCGCGCGAGCCGGGCCTGCTGGCGCCATTGCGCGAAGCTCAACCCGGTTTCGGCCGACATGAGCCGCCGCAACGTGCGCGGCGACATCGCACCGAACGCCGCCCATGCATCGAGCGTGCGCCGGCTGCCGGGATCGTCGAGAAGCGCCCGTGCCACCCGCGCGAGCCGCGGATCGGCGGGCATCGGCACGTGCAACGCCTCGCGCGGCGTGCGACGGATTTCGTCGTGAATGACCGCAGCCATCCTCGCGTGCTCCGGCGCCAGCGGCGCGTGCTTGTTCCATTCGATCGCACGATGCGCGAGCGAGCGCAGCACCGCGCTGATGCCGATCACGCACGGTTCGTCCGGCAGGCCCGCGCAGAACGGCGGCGCGGCCAGCAGCACCCAGCCACCGGGCGCGCCGCTCACCCGCACCTTGTGCGGCATGCCGGGCGGCACCCAGCCCGCACGATGCGGCGGCAGCAGCCACGCACCGCGCGGCGTATGAACGTGGATCAACCCCGCCTCGACACACAGCACCTGACCGCGCGCATGCGCGTGCCAGTCATAGTCGCGTGTGCCGAGCCGATACGCGCTGGCCGGATCGTCATTGCCGCGCAGCGCGATCAGCGCGGGGCCGTCCAGCCATTCGCTGTAGTCGGGAAGCGCCAGGTCGGCGGCGGTACGGTTATCCATATTGGCCAGTCTACGGCATTGAACGGCCAGATGCCGTTATCCGCCCACCCGTGACGCACGGAACAATGCATGCCGGACCGCGCGCCCCGCGCGGCTAACGGAGAACGTTCCATGCATGACATTCACGTCGCCATCGTCGGTGCAGGTCTCGGCGGCCTGGCCCTCGCCCAGGCCTTGAAACAGGCCGGCATCGCGTTCGATGTCTACGAGCGCGACCCGGCCCTCGACAGCCGGAGGCAGGGCTACCGCATCCGGATCGACGCGACCGGCCAGCGCGCGCTGGCGGCCTGCCTGCCGGCCGGGCCGGCGGCATTGTTCCGGGCATCGGCGTCGCAGGGCACTGGCGCCGTGCGGCTCGCGACGCCCCGGCTCACGCCGGCCCACGGACATGCGCCCGCCGGCTGGCACACCGCACCGGACACGGCGGACCTGAGCGTGAACCGGCTGACCCTGCGGGAGATCCTGATGGCCGGCATCGAGGATCGCGTGCATGTCGGCCACGCGGTCGACCGCTATCGAGTACTGCCCGACGGCCGCGCACACGTGACGTTCGCGAGCGGCACGTCGGGGTCCGTTACGTGCGACGTGCTGGTCGGCGCGGACGGCATCCATTCGCCCCTCCGCGCGCAGCTCGTTCCGGCGGCCGCGCCGGTCAGGACCGGCGCCCTGTGCGTCTACGGCAGGACCCGGCTGCCGACCGACGATCCCGCGTTCCCCGAAGCCGCCGGGTTGCGCGCCGCCACCACGGTGATCGTGGCCGACGGGTGCGCGGCGGTCCTCGAGGACATGCGGTTCCGCACCGACCTGCGGGCGCTCGCGGCCCATGCGCTGCCGTGCAGCCGGTTCACGCCGCCGGACGACTATTTCTACTGGGCCGCGATCGGACCGTCGAGCCGCTTCGGGCTGGATGACGCCGACCCGACGGCTGCGCTCGCGGCTCGAATCCCGGCCGCGCTCCGGCATGTCGTGCGGGACTGGCACCCGGTGCTGCGCCGCCTGCTGCTCGACACACCGTCCGACGCCGTCACCGCGCTGCCCGTGCGTCGCGGACGCCCCGACGTAGCGCTGCCGGCCGGCCCGGTCACGCTACTGGGCGACGCGATCCATGCAATGAGTCCCGCCGGCGGCGCGGGCGCCAATACGGCGCTCAGGGATGCCGCCGCGCTGGCGGCGCGGCTGGCCGGGCAGACCGCCAACGATGGCGATATCCGGCACGCGCTGACGCGATATGCGGAAGACATGCGCGTGTGGGCGACCGACGCGGTGATCGCGTCCGATCGCGCGGCCGCGCGGCTGTTTGCCGGGAATTGAGCGGAATGTGTCCGTCGATCGGAAATCCAGATCGCCGATTGCGGCGACGCACGCCAAAGGAAACGATCGGCCGAGTGCGCGCCTGCACGGCCCGAGCGGTGAAGGTCGCCGGTTATGGGAATGTCTGCCGAAAACCGGCCGTGGAAACCGCAAAAGGAGCCGGTTATGGGATTCAATCCGCGAACCCGCGCATCCGCGCCACTCAGCGTCGCGCCCGCGTCACGCCCGCCGCCGATACGTCCCCGGCGTACTCCCGGTCCAGTGCCGGAACGCGCGATGAAACGCGCTCGGATCGTCGAAGCCGATATCGGCGCCGATCGCCGCGATCGTGTCGGGCGTATCGGTCAGCCGCTGGATCGCGATATCGCGCCGCAGCTCGTCCTTCAGCACCTGGAACGTCGTCCCTTCCGCCGCCAGGTGACGGCTCAGCGTCCGCACCGAACAATGCAGATGCTCGGCCGCCTGGTCGATCACGGGCAGATCCGGCAGCGCCGCCGACAGGTATTGCCGCACGCGATGGCACACGAGCTGTTCGCTGAACGATTCGAAGATCCAGTCGCCGGGCGCGCGCGCGAGGAACTTGCGCAGGTTGCGCTTGCTCTGCCGGATCGGCGCGTCGAGGTAGTCGGCGCTGAAGCGCATCAGCGTGCGCTCGCAGTCGAACTGCACGGCGCCGGTGAAGAAGTACAGGTGATCGACCGCATGGCGCGGCCGCGGGCACGCGAACTCGATCTGCAGCAGCGGAATCTTCTGCCCGATCAGCCACGAGCACACGCCGTGCACGAGCTTGAGCATCAGCTCCTGGCCGAGCGCGCCGATCGGCCCGATGGCGTCGTTCGGACGCAGCAGCACCTGCGCGACGAGATCGTCGCGCTTCGATTCGACGAAGAAGTCGTCGAGCAGGATATGGAAAAATTGGCCGAAACGGTGCAGCGCCGTTTCGAGATTGCGCGCGTCGAGCAGGCTCAGGCACAGGTACTTCAGCGTGCCGCCGCGCAACGGGCGCGAGAAGATGCCGGGCATCTCGTCGTCGAGGTCGATCGCGAGCGTGCGGTACAGCGTCGAGAACTGCTCCTCCGTCACGCGCGCGTGCGGCTCGCCGAGCAGCTCGATCGGAATGCCGGCGCCGCGCAGGTAGCGCTCGACCACGTCGCGCTGCACGCCCGCGCTCGCGAGAAAGCCGTTGACGAGCGAGATCGGCACCGTCGCGCTCGGCGACGGCAGCGCACGCCCGGGCCGGGCGGAAAGTGAATCTGAGCCGGTCATCGCGTCCCCGTCGATCGAACCGACCGCATTGTACTTGAGCGGCCCGCGCGCCCCCTTCGGCGTGGCCGGCGCGCCGGGCCGCGCCGCCGCGGCCGCGCGGCGCGTCGTGCCCATCAGTCGGTGCGGCTGAGTTCCCGGCGCAGGATCTTGCCGACCGTCGACTTCGGCAGCCGCTCGACGAAACGGACGAGCTTCGGCACCTTGTACGCGGCCAGGCTCGCGCGGCAATGCGCGACGAGTTGCGCCTCCGTCACGTCGGCGTCCGCCGCGAGCACCACGAACAGCTTGACGGCCTCGCCCGTGCGCGGATCCGGCACGCCGATGCACGCGCATTCGGCGACGCCCGGCAGCGCGGTCGCGACCGCTTCCACCTCGTTCGGGTACACGTTGAAACCGGACACGATGATCATGTCCTTCTTGCGATCGACGATCCGCAGGAAGCCGGCCGCGTCGAACACGCCGACGTCGCCGGTACGGAAATAGCCGTCCGCGGTGAACGCGGCCGCGTTCGCGTCCGGCTTCTGCCAGTAGCCGCTCATCACCTGCGGCCCCTTCACGCAGATCTCGCCCGCCTCGCCGATCGCCACCTCGCGATCCTGGTCGTCGAGCAGCTTCACGTCGGTCGACGGCAGCGGCAGGCCCGTGGTGCCCGTGAACCGGTCGATCGACTGCGGGTTGAACGACACGACCGGCGACGTTTCCGACAGCCCGTAGCCTTCGCGGATGAAATTGCCCGTCACCGCCTTCCAGCGCGACGAGATCACGTCGATCACCGCCGCCCCGCCGCCGGCCGACAGCTTCAGCCGCGACCAGTCGACCTCCTTCAGGCGCGGATGGCCGGCGAGCCCCGCGTACAGCGTGTTCACACCGACGAACACCGTCGGCCGCGCGGCCTTCAGCACGTCGATGAACCCGTCCATGTCGCGCGGGTTCGCGATCAGCCAGTTCTGCGCGCCGATCGCGAAGTAGGACAGGAAGTTCACCGTCAGCGCGAAGATGTGATACAGCGGGATCGCCGTGACGACGACCTCCTCGCCCGGCCGGCGCGCATCCGGCACGATCGCCGCGAACTGCGCGATGTTCGCGACGAGGTTGCGATGCGACAGCGCCGCGCCCTTCGACAGGCCGGTCGTGCCGCCCGTGTATTGCAGCAGCAACAGGTCCGCGCCGCTCAGCGCCACCGGCTCGCATGCGAGCGATTCGCCGGCGGCGATCGCCTGCGCGAGCGCGGTCGAACCGGGCGGCAGCGCGTCGCAGGTGCCGGCCGGCGCATCGACGACGCCGAGATCCTCGCGCCCCACGCTCAGCACGGTGCGCACGCGCGTGCCGCCGACCACGTCCGCGAACGTGCCCATCGACCCGCCGCAGACGATCGCCACCTCGACTCCCGCGTCGTTGAGCTGATGCTCGAGCTCGCGCGCGGTGTAGTGCGGATTCACGTTGACCTGGATCGCGCCGATCCTCGCGACCGCGACGAACACGACCGGGAACGCGAGCACGTTGGGCAGCATCACCGCCACGCGATCGCCCTTGCGCACGCCGACGACCTGCTGCAGATACGCGGCCAGCGCGGTCGACAGGCGCTCGACGTCGGCATAGGTGAGCGTGCGGCCGAACGCATGGAACGCCGGACGGTCGGCGAAGCGGCGCATCGCGTCGTCCAGCAGCGCGCTGACGGAAGGATGGCGATCGGCGTCGATCTCGGCGGGGATCGAGCCATACGACCCGGTCCAGTGTCTCTTCGTCATGTCTCACTCCTCTTTGGACGGCACGCCAGCATGCGTACCGTTCGCACGGGGCCTGCACGCCGGAGGGACGCGGGCCGCCGCCTGACCGGCGACTATCGCCCGCGCGACGCGCTTTGCAAATGATCCGGGCGGCCGAAAACATGATCGAAACGGACATGCGTGCTCGCTCCCTGTCCAGGCAACTCGGCCGCGCGCATATTCCCCGGCGCGAATTGCAAAGCAGCAAGCGGCATGGCGCGGCGTGTCGCCGTTCTTCATAATCGACGACCGTCCCTCATCCGCCGAGACCATGCAGCCGCTCGCCCTGGCCCCCGCCGACACCTTCTCGTCCGTTCGCTTCCTGCTGACCGACATGGACGAGACCCTCACGCATCGCGGCCGCCTCGCCGCGCAGACCTATGCGGCGCTCGAGCGGCTGCAAGCGCGCGGCATCCGCGTGATCCCGGTCACCGCCGCGCCGGCCGGCTGGTGTGACCAGATGGCGCGGATGTGGCCGGTCGACGGCGTGATCGCGGAGAACGGCGGACTCTTCATCCGGCGCAGCCCGGACGGGCACGGCGCCGAACGCCGCTATTGGCATGCGGACGATGCGCTCGACGGCGCACGCGACGCGCTCCGGCGCATCGCGCAGCATGTCGCGACGGCCGTCCCGCCCGCCCGCCGCGCGGACGACCAGGACTTCCGGCTGACGTCGCTCGCGTACGCACGCACCGGCGGCGACCAGGACGACCGGATACTCGACGCGCTGATCGAGGCCGGTGCCGACGCAACCATCAACAATCTGTGGGTGATCGGCTGGGTCGGCGGGTACGACAAGCTGTCGATGTCGCTGCGCGTGCTGGCGGATACGTTCGGCGTCGATGCCGGCGCCGCGCCCGGGTGCGTCGCCTATTCGGGCGATTCCACGAACGACGCGCCGATGTTCGGCTATTTCACGCATACGGCCGGCATGAGCACCGTTATCGAGTATCTGCCGCAGTTGTCCGCGCTGCCGCGATGGATCACGCAAGGCCCGGGCGGCCTCGGCTTCGTCGAGTTCGTCGACGCGATCCTGCGCGCGCAGCCCGGCGATCGGGGCTGACTACCCGCGCGGCGGGGTGGCGCCGGCGTATATCAGGGTGAACCCGGTGGCGGATGGGATCGTTCCCGCGCAGAATTGCGTGCCGTCAACGATATCGATTCGGACGCAGGATCCCGTCATGCCGCGCAGTGCGCTCTTGAAACCGACCGACGCCCGGCTGCCGGACGCCGCTTCCGCGCACGCGTTGCGCGAGCAGCGCTTCACGCCGGCCAAGCTGGCCGTGCTGGTCGACGTGGCCGCGCAAGCCGGCCTCGATCCGGCCGCCGTGCTCGCCGGCACCGGCCTCGCGCCGGCCGACGTCGCGGACCCGTTCACGCTCACGTCGCCGCTGCAGTTCCTGACGGCCGCGCGCAACGCGGTCGCCCGCTACGACGGCCCCGACCTCGGCGTGCGCGTCGGCCGCCGGCTGCGCGCGTCGAGCTACGGGATGTACGGCTACGCGATGCTGTGCTCGGAATCGCTCGCGCACGCGTTCGATTCCGCCGTCAAATATCACCGGCTCGCGAACGGCATGCTCCCGATCCGCTGGGTCGAACAAGGCGATACCGCCTCGTGGCTGTTTCCGGACCGCCACGAAGTCGCGCTGCCCGATCTCGACGAGCCGCTGTACCGTTTCCTGATCGACATGCAGTTCGCGCTGCACGTGACGATCATCAAGGACGTGATGGGCGGATGGTGCGTGCCGGCGCGCGCGCAGTTCGCGCAGCCGCAGCCGCCGCACTGTGCGCTGCTGGCCGACGCGCTCGAATGCCCGATCGCGTTCGACCAGCCGCACCACGTGCTCAGCTATCCGGCGGCCTGGCTCACGCGCGCGCCGCAGCTCGCGAATCCGATCACCGCTGCGCAGGTGTCGTCGCACTGCGCGAGCCTGCTCGACGAAATGCGCAGCCAGGCCGGCGTCACGCGGCGCGTATACCAGGAACTCACGCGCACGCCCGGGCAGTTTCCGGACATCGACGCGATCGCCGAGATCCTGTGCATGACCTCGCGCACGCTGCGCCGCAAGCTCGAAGCCGAAGGCACGTCGTACAGCGAACTGCTGACGAGCGTGCGCAAGGCGCTCGCGATCGACTACCTCAGCACGACCACGCTCAGCACCGAGGACATCGCGCTGACGCTCGGCTTCAGCGACGCGGTGGGATTTCGCCACGCGTTCAAGCGCTGGACCGGCACGACGCCGAGCGACGTGCGACGCAAGCGCGGCGGCTGACGCCGCCGATCGAAGCTCAGCGTGCGTCGCCCGCCGCCGGCGACGCGACCGCCAGCGCAAACTCGAACACCGCGCCGCGCCCGGCCCGGTCGACGAGCCGGATGCCGCTGCCGTTGAGCGCCAGCATCCGGTGCACGATCAACAGGCCGAGCCCGCCGCTCGTCGCGGTGCCGCCGCTCATCGGCCGCTGCGGCCGCTGGAACAGCCCTTCGCGCCGCGCCGCCGGAATCCCTGCCCCGGTATCCGACACGGTCACGACCACGCGGTCGCCGTGCGGCGCCAGCGCGATCTCGACCTCGCCGTGCGCGGGCGTGTGCCGCAGCGCGTTGTCGAGCAGGTTGGTCAGCACGCGCTCGATCATCCCGAGATCGGCCGACACGACCGGCACGCGCGGCGGAATCCGCGCATGCAGCGCGACGCCGCGCGATTGCGCGCTCAGCTCGAACTTCTGGAATACGTCCTGCACGAGATCGACCAGCGAGAACGGCTCGCGCTCGGCCTGCACGCCGCCCGATTCGAGCCGCGCGAGCTCGAACAGCGCCTGCGCGAGCCGCCCGACCTTCGCGCTCTGCGCGAGCGCGATCGACAGGTAGCGCCGCCGTTCGGGCTCGGCCAGCGTGTCGGCCTTCAGCGACAGCGTCTCCAGATAGCCGTGCAGCGACGTGAGCGGCGTGCGCAGGTCGTGCGAGATGTTCGTGATCAGTTCGCGCCGCTGCTGGTCCTGGCGCGTCAATGCGCGCCACTGGTCGCCGATCCGGTCGGCCATCTGCGCGAACGCGGATTCGAACACCGCGATGTCGTCGCCACGACGGCCCGGCGGCAAACGCAGCACCGGCGGCTGCACATCAGCCGCGCCCGGCGCGCCGGGCGCACCGTTCGCGTCGAAGTCGCGCATCGCGGCCGTCAGCCGGCGCAGCGGGCGCGTGATGAAGCTGAATGCGGTAAGGCCCGCGAGCAGACCGAGCAGCGCGACGATCGCCATCGACCACAGCGTCGTGCGCAGCACGTTGCCGGCGTCGACGCGCGCGGCGAGCCGGTCGTGCGCCTCGCCGAGCAGCACCACGTAGATGTAGCCCGACGGCGGCTGCCCTGGCCGCTGCAGCGGCGCGGCGCTGAACACCTTGCGCGCGTCCGGGCTGCGCGGATCGTCGCCGAGGATCGGCAGCGGCTGGCCCGCGATGAAGCGCTGCACCGGCGCGAGATCGACGCGGTCGCGCTTCACGTGGCCGGGCGGCGCATCGTCGCCCTTGATGCGCCCCGCGTTGTCGAGCAGGTACACCTCGACGCTCGGGTTCACGCCCATCAACTGGCCGAACAACGTGCGCACGGCGTCGGGGCGCAACCCGTTCGCGTCCATCAGCGGCGCGCTGCCGGCGATGTTGGTGGCCAGGTCGCGCGACAGCGCCTGCACGACTTCCTTCTCGCGCATGTCGTTCGCGCGGATCTGCAGCCACGCCGACGCACCCGAGCACGCGAGCAGCAGGATCGAGAACACGAGCGACAGCCGCCGGGTGAGCGTGAGCTTCATCATGCGTCCCGCTGACCCGGCGCGGCGAGCTTGTAGCCGCGCCCCCACACGGTGAGGATTCGCACGGGCTCGGCCGGATCGGCCTCGATCTTCGCGCGCAGCCGGTTGATGTGGGTGTTGACCGTATGTTCGTAGCCTTCGTGCTGATAGCCCCACACCGCATTGAGCAGGTCCATCCGCGAGAACACCTTGCCCGGATGCCGCGCGAAGAAATACAGCAGGTCGAATTCGCGCGGCGTGAGGTCGATGCGTGCGCCGTCGACGCTCGCTTCGCGCGCGATCGGGTCGATCGCCAGCCCGGCGACGTCGAGCGTGCCCGCGTCGAGCCGCGAATCGCGCGCGAGCGCATCGACGCGCCGCAGCAGCGCCTTCACGCGCGCGACGAGTTCGAGCACCGAGAACGGCTTCGCGAGGTAGTCGTCGGCGCCGAGTTCGAGGCCGAGGATCCTGTGCACCTCGCTCGATCGCGCGCTCGTGATGATGATCGGCGTGTAGCGCGTCATCGCGCGCGCCCGCCGACAGATCTCGAGGCCGTCGACGCCCGGCAGCATCAGGTCCAGGATCAGCGCGTCCCAGCCGCCCTGTTCGAGCAGGCGCAGCCCTTCGGCGCCGTCCGCGCTGTGCACGACTTCGTAGCGCTCGTCGCGCAGGTGCAGGCTCAGCACGTCGGCGATGTCGGCATCGTCCTCGACGATCAGGATACGTTTCGGTTGGTCCATGGCGGTGGGCGGCGGCACGTCGGAGCGGGGCTCGGTCACGGTTGTCGGGCGGCGATCGGAGCCGGCGCGAAGCACGGCGGAAGGCCGCGCTGCCGTCATTGTGCAAAATTTTGCGGCGGCAAGGGATCACATTTCGTTTATGTTTGCGCCGCGCGTGCACCGTCAGCCCACGCCGTCAAGGGCGGGCGCGGCAATCTGGCCCCTGAAACGCGATGTCGGACACGCCGGGCGGCACGCTCGATCGACAGCGCACGGTTCGCCAGCCGACGGATCGGCGTCGCCCGTCCCTCAACCTCTCGATTCCCGCGGCACGATCCGGGCATGGGCCGCCCGCGACGCGCCTCTGCGTTCCGCGTCGCGCATGAGCTTCGTGAGTTCGCGCAATCGCTCGGCAGAAATTTCGTCGCGTTCCAACCCTTCGCGGCCGTCCACCCCGGCGCGACTCCCGAACGTCGAGCGACGCGGTCCGGTCGACGCAATGTCGGACGCCATCCCACCCACGATCGACTTCAAATTCGATGTCGAAGAAGAAGCGTTGTCGATGCCGTCCGTTTGCATCCGTGCGATCCACTCGATCGTCATCGCATCGTCTTCGCTCACGCCTTCCATGCGAAAAATGCCGGGCGCACTTGGCGAGCGATCGGCTCGGCGCAGCACCGTACGCAGGAATCCCTTCGCGAATCCTATGCGGCTGAATTGCCAGTCGGCATCATGCTCGACAAGGTCATCGTTGACGGTCTGCTGCATCGAGATGTGGTCGGTGTATCCCGCATAGCCTTTCGGCTCGCCGGGAAAGTACTGAAAATCCAGCGAAGGCGATGCGTCCGACCGCGGTACGCGTGGTGCCGCCTGCTTTTGCCTGCTGTTGTTCACTGCCGCCACGAACGCCAGCAGACCGGCGCACGCGCCGACCAGGATGGCAAGGACAGTGTGTTTCATCGTTCGTCTGACGCGCTAGCGGCAGGTGTCGTTGCCTGGCGCTTCCGGGGCCGCGATCAGGCGCGGGTCCAGTTCGGTCAAACCGTCTTCGAGTCATGTCCGTGCCCGCCGTCGAAGGACGCTGCCAACGTCAGCGGTCGGCGCGACACAGGCGCTGCCGTCGCCGAAGGTGCATGCGTGCGTCGATGCGATGAGCGCGAGGCTCGGGGAAATGCGGCCGGCCGCACCGCCAAGGACGACGCGGGCGCAACGCTTCGCAGGCCGAAGCATTCGGCCCGCGGGTCCGTCAGCGATGCGCGTCACCTGCGAGCCGCGCGTGCAAGGCCTCGATCGACGTTGCGACGAACGACGAGAACGCGCGAATCCGCGCGGTGTCGCGCAGGTCCGGATGAGTCAGCAGCCACAGGTCGGTCGCCAGTTCGTCGATCCGGCCGCCCAGCCGCACCAGATCGCGCTCGTCGTCGGCCAGGTAGCACGGCAACACGGCTGCACCGATGCCGGCGCGTGCCGCGGCGAACAGGCCGAGCAGCGTATCCACCCGATACCCGCAACGCGCATCGGCGCCGTGGGCATGCATCCATCGCTCGAGCGGCCGGTAACCCATCCGCCGGTCCGGCCCGACCCACGCAAGATCGTCGGCGCGCTCGCGCCACCCGGGTGCCGCATAGACGGCCTGTGCGATCGTACCGACCCGGCGGCCGATCAGCACCTCAGGCGGCGACGACGACGGGCGGATCGCGACATCGGCCTCGCGCTTCGACAGGTCGAAGACCGCGTTCGATACGGACACTTCCAGCGTGATCTCCGGGCAGGCATGCCGGAACGCGGCGAACACCGGCGACAGCAAGCCCGACAGCAGCGTGTCGGTCGTCGTCACGCGCACGGTGCCCGATGGCCGCACGTCGCGACCGGCCACGCGCCGCTCGACGCCATGCACCTCGTCCTGGATCCGTTCGGCGGCAGCGGCGGCGTCCTCGCCGGCCGGCGTCGGCGCATAACCGGCGCGGGTGCGCTCGAACAACTTGACGCCCAGTTCGGCCTCGATTGCCGCGAGGCGGCGAAACACCGTCGCGTGGCTGATGCCGAGCCGCCGCGCCGCGCCCGCGAGCGAACCGGCCTGAGCCACCGCCAGCACGAGCCGCAGATCGTCCCATGACAGCCGCTGTTCTTTCATGCAAACCTCGTTTGCGAAACTGGCCAATTCCCGTTCATTCTCGCAACGCGTACCGTATCAGGCAAATCCCGGCGCAAGCCGCCTTCACCGGCACACCATGAGGAACGCCGCCCATGCACACGCTGATCGTTCATTGCCATCCCGAACCCCGCTCGTTCAACGCCGCGCTACGCGACACCGCCGCGCGGACGATGCGCGCGCTCGGCCATGACGTCGAGGTGTCGGATCTCTACGCGGACGGGTTCGATCCGGTCGAGGCGCCGCGCCACTACCCGTGTCGCGCGAACGCCGACGTGTTCTCGGCGCTGGTCGAACAGCGCCACGCGAGCACGCATGCCACGCTGCCCGCCGACGTGCGCCGGGAGATCGCCCGGCTCGAGCAGGCCGACCTCGTGGTGTTCCAGTTTCCGGTCTGGTGGCATGCGGCGCCCGCGATGCTGAAGGGCTGGTTCGATCGCGTGTTCGTGAACGGCGGCCTGTACACGGGCAGCCGCCGCTACGATCGCGGCCACTTCCGCGGCCGGCGGGCGATCTGCTCGGTCACGACCGGTGCGCCGGCCGCGACGTTCGGCCCGGGCGGGCGCAGCGGCGACATCAGCCTGCTGCTGTGGCCGATTCATTACTCGCTGCATTACATGGGATACGACGTGCTGTCGCCGGTGCTCGCGCATGGCGTGCAGGACGCGCACGGCGGTTACGCGTATCAGGACGATGCGGCGCTGGCGGGCGAACTGGCCGCGCATCGCGACACGCTCGCGCGCCGGCTCGCGAACTGGCAGACGGACCGGCCGTTGCGATTTCCGGGTTGGGATGACTGGGACGAGCACGGGACGCTCAAACCGGGAATCGTCGGGTACGACCGATACGTGCGCGGGTGTGCATGAGCCCCTCACGGGAAATTCCGTGATGCTGCGTCGAATTGACTTGCGCCCGGACGGGAGGAAAGGCTGCGGGTAAGGCTGGCCCGACCTGTTCGACGCGCAGCGCGTTCGGGGCCCTGCACGGCAGCTCGCCGATGCGCGAGACCGCCCAGGCGCGGCGAGACCGGTGACGACGTTCGGCACGAACCTGCATGCCGCCCGCCTGGCCACGCCGTTCAGGTCAGCAACGGGCATCGCACCTTGCAATCGATCCGGACCACGAGTTTGCAGATGCGTTACCCCGCGACTCTCTCGAACGTATCCGCATTGGTCTGGACGGCATGTGCCCATCCAGACTCCGATGATCGCGAGCCTTGCCGAGGCGCCTGGCTGGTAACGACATGCCATACCGTCTGCAGCTTGCCGTCACGCAGCATGCCCGTGAAAGAACAGATCACGGTAACCCGGTCATTCGATATGCCGAAAGCGAAGTTGATGCAATCGCCGAACCAGACGCCCGAGACAGGCAGATCGTGACCGAAGAAGGCGCTGTCCTGCAACGCGGTGCTGAATACGCCACGAATGGCGCCCTCCTTGTCGTCGGTGATGGAAAGTGTGGAGCCGTATTGATTACGCCACGTACCGATCCAGTTCATAACGCACCTCCGGAGCACGCGATCACGCGCCAATGGGCCGAGCGTTCCAGGCGCCGGCGCCTTCTCGCGGCAATCGGGCTCGCAAAGCCGGCGCCGCGCATGGGCGAGCACCGTCGTGACAGAAAATCCTGGCGCGAATCCAGCAATAGTGATGCATCACCAGCGCCCACGGCGCCGGCATGACGATCAAAAAGTATAGACGCTCGTCGGATGATATGAGGCGGTGCATGTGACGATCCGGCCAGTGCGGACGCTTGTGTTCCCCCACTTTGTTGACCACACGATGCCGTCCGGCACGAAGGCTCGCCTGCGTCGACATGAGCCGATCAAGGGGCCCGCACGTTTTCCCATTGCTGCTGCGGTCGCCACGACGGCGTCGGGAAGATGTCGAGCAACTTTCTCGCCTGAACCGCTTGGGGTTTCTGGATGAGATTCACGCGGCTCGCTCTTGCAACGCCCCGTCGTTGCGACGGCTATCTCGACGGCGGACAACAGAGCGCGCCGTCACGTTCCTGCCAGTCGGAAAATCGGGCCGGCGCCCGCGTGACGACGTGACCTGCTGCATGCCGCCACGCAGCATCGTCAACCACGGGCGCGCGACCAATCCCCGCCCGCCGTCCATGCATACTCAGTATGACTTGCCGCCCACCGTCGCCGATTCCAGTTCGCGCGTGATGATCTGCGTGCCGCCCACATCGGCGATCGACTTGACCATGCCGACACCCGGCGCGAGCCAGTCGTCCGCGATCGTCTTGCTGGTCAAGGCCGGGTTGGTGAAGGTCTCCGTCGTGTGATAGTGGCATGCATTCGCGAAGACCTTGCCGTTCCGGAGGCTGACCGTTTCGCGCGCGACGTAGGTCCGCTGGATCGAGACGGACGTTTGCGCGCCGCCGGACGGAAAGACGGGCGTATCGACATAATTCACCGTCTCGCTTCCCGTGAGCCCGATCGTCTCGACATAGGGCGGCGAGTTCACATCGCGCAACGCGAGCGTGCTGCCGCTGTAGACCTCGCCGCCGTAGTTCGTGCGCACGCCGTTGCCGACAAGATAGTAGTGGTTGGTCTGAATCGGCGAGCCGGTCGTGGTTTCGGCCTGCTGCGTGAGCGCCACGCCCTCGAACGTCGCCGGCGCGAAGGTCCGCGTGTACACGCCGTTGTCGACCGCCGGGCTCTGCGCCGTCGCTTGCGTGTACATGTGCAGTTGCACGATATCGCCTTGCTGGTAGACCGGATCGCACTCGACGTTCGAGGCGGTCGGCGAACCCGAATTGCCATCGGATGTGCCCGTCGTTGGCGTGCCGCCCGTCCCGCCGCTGCCGCCGTTGTTGGTCGTGCCCGATCCGCCGGACGCCGCGGGCGAGGAATTGTCGTCGCCACCGCCGCAAGCGGTCAGCGCCAGGCAGGTCAATGCAATCAGTGCAACGGCTTTCATCGGGATCACCTTCGGAACGAACAGGACGAACGCAGCCGCTGCGCGCATCGTGCCGCACGCACCGACCCTCACGAATCGGACATCAGGAATCAAGGCAATCGGCCGGCGGCCCTCGCCGGCCCGGCGACGTCAGTTGACCTGCAGCTGGCCACCGCGGCCCAGCCCGCCCTTGACGTCCTGCGCCTTGTAGCTGCGCAGCGCGACGACCATCTTGTTGTACGCATCGATGAACGCGACGACCGTCGCCTTGCCTTCCGGCGTCGCCGAGAAACCCGCCAGCGCGCCGCCCACGCCGCCGCCGAACCCACCCAGCGCCGCGCCGTAGTTGGTCGCCGTCGAGCTGCCCTCCGACGCCGCGATCTGCACCGCCGAGCGCACGTCGAACAGCGTCAGCGTCACGACCGACGCCTTCGTCTGCAGGTGGCCCGCCACCGCCGCCACCGCGCTGTTGCCGATCAGCCCGCCGATCATGCTGCCGATCCCGCCGATCGGCGAATCGTTGATCACGATCTGCGGCTCCATGTAGTAGTCGGCCGCGACACGCTGGCCCTTCTGCTGCTTCGAGCCCGCGCGGTATTCGCCCGAGTTGCGCTGCAGCTGCGTGATGCGCGACAGGCGCGCGTCGCTCTTCTGGTTGCCGATCGACGTGATCACGAAGCAGTTCGACTGCTGCACCGCCAGGCGCAGCAGCGGGTCGATCGTGGTCATCTTGGTCGCGCTGCCGAACGGGCCCCACCAGTCGGCATTGCGGCCGTCGTCGACCGCGATCGTGCCGAGCGGCGACGTGCAGCGCTGCAGTTGCGAATCGGCGCCGGCGCTCGCGCCGCCAGCCGCGGCGCCCGTCACGCCGGCGTTCTGCCCGCCGGGCGTCACCACGCCGCCGCAACCCGCGACGGACGCGCCAAGCGCTGCAATCAGCGCACCTTGAGTGAGACGTTGGAGAAGGTTGGTCTTCATTGTCGTTGTCGATCGATTAGAGTCGTTGTTCGGCTTATGTGTCC
>FTHQ01000006.1_pt2 | contig 16588 bp, 11 predicted proteins | sample 1641001 | NCBI WGS metagenome assembly FTHQ01 (sample SAMEA3914872, study PRJEB12502) | metagenome | biome: forest; material: soil | place: Canada | collected 2011-07-03 | depth 0.3 m | reverse complement strand
GTCGTGGCCGCCGCACGCGGCGAGCAGCAGCGCACAGGCCGCTGCGAGCGCGGGCAGGCGCGCGGCCCGCGCGACACGATGAGCGAGTGTGCGGTTCATGCGGCGTCCTTCACGAGTCCCGGCGTCGTCAGCACCACGTCCTTGACGGCTTCGTAGTAGCGGACATAGCCCGTGCAGCGGCAGAGATGCGCGTCGAGCGCGTCGGTGATCGTGCGTTCCACGTCGGCCTTCGCGATCGGCTCGCGCTTCAGGCGTTCGATCAGCACGGTCGCCGCGTTGACGAAACCCGGCGTGCAGTAGCCGCACTGGAAGCTGAAGTGTTCGAGGAACTTCTGCTGGATCGGCGACAGCTCGACCACTTCGCCGGCTTCGTTGCGCTTCGCGTGGCCTTCGATCGTGCGGATCGAACGGCCGTGGAAGAAGTGCGCGCCGGTAATGCAGGTGCGCATTTCCTCGCTCGTGCCGTCCGGCTGGTCGACGATCACGACGCACGCATGGCAGATGCCCTGCCCGCAGCCGAGCCGCGACCCGGTGAGGCCCGCGTACTCGTGCAGGAACTCGATCATCATCAGACCTTCCGGCACCTGCATCGGACCGACGGTCTTGCCGTTGATCCTGACCGACAGCGGTTTCTGCTGGAACCGGACGAGCGGACGCTCGACGGCGGCCGCGGCCGATGCCGGCGCAGCCGGGGCAGCGGGAACGGACGCCGATGCGGCCGAAGTTGCCGCCGGTGCGGAAGCGCCAGTCGCAGCCACGCTGGCGCTCGCGGCCGAAGCCGCGGTTTGGGCGGTCGTCATGCGAGCACCTCCTGAATCTTTTGCGGGGTCACCGGCAGATCGGTGAAACGATGGCCGATCGCGTGCGCGATGCCGTTCACGATCGCGCCGACGACGGGGATCATCACCACTTCGGCGACACCCTTCGGCGGATCGGTCTCGGACAGCGGCGGCAGCACGTCGCCCGTCTGCGTCCAGACGGCGACGTCGGACGCGCGCGGCAGCTGGTAACGGTTGAAGTTCCACGTCCCGTTGCCCGGGCCGTCCTCGTAAAGCGGCAGGTACTCGTGCAGCGCATGGCCGATGCCCATCGCGAGACCACCCTGCAACTGGCCCGACACGAGCTGCGGCGAAATCTGGTTGCCGCATTCCATGATCGAATGGTGCGTGAGCAGTTCGACCTTGCCGGTCGCTTCGTGCACGGCCAGCTCGACGAGCGTGCCGACCGCCGTGTAATACGTGACGGCCGCGTTGTTGCGGCTCGTCGGCGGGATGAACACGCGCTTGCGGTCCAGCACGCGGTAGCCGTTCGCGGTCGGCGGCAGCGTGCCGCGCAGCGCGGTCGCGCCGGCCGGCGCGGCGGTGCCCGGGATCGGACCGTCATCGCCCGTCTTCGGCGCGCCGACCCGCAGCGACAACCCGTCGATCGGCAGACGCTCGACCGCGCCACCTACCTCGAATTCCGCATCGGTCCACTGCCAGCGGTTGAACACGTGCACGACGGCGCCGGTCGGCAGGCCGAGCGCATGCGCCTGCTTCGCGAGCTGTTCGAACGTCAGCGGCTCGAGGCCGTCGGCGGTCAGCTTGCCGTCGACCCAGCGTGCATCCTCGATGCGGATCGTGTACGGCGCGGCCTGGCCGCCGCCGAGGCCGCGCGTCCAGATCGACATCGCGGCCGGCCACAGCCCGTAGCGGAACACGGCGCGCGCGGCTTCGCGCGTGCTGTGCGTGAAGTAGTACGCGGAGTTCGTCGCGCTCGACGGCGACGCATAGCCCGGCGACCAGCGCGGGTTCGCGCTCAGGCGGTCCTGGTCGGCCTGCGACATCAGGTACGGATCGCCGCTCGTCTCGACCGGCAGGTCCGGCCATTCGGTCACGGCCACGCGTACGTCGGTCGCCGGACGGCCGAGCCATTTCGCGACCGCGACGGCCTGCGACGTCGACATCCCGGTGCCGATCTCGGCCGCGGTGTGCTGCAGCGACACCTTGCCGTGCTCGTCGAATTCGACCTTCGCGAACGACGCTTCCGCGCCCGTGCCGAAATCCTTCTGCACGCACGCGAAGCCGACGCCGTAGCGCTTGCCCGGATGCGCGGCCTCGAATTCGGCCTTGCGCGCGACGCGACGCGTCCACAGCGGATGCTGCTTCGCGCGCTCCAGCACTTCGTCGACGCGCAGCGCGCCGGCGGGAATCGCGCCCTGCGTGTTCTTCATCCCCGAACGCAGCGCGTTGCGCAGACGGAAGTCGATCGGGTCGATGTTCAGTTGCGCGGCGATCTCGTCGACCGCCATCTCGGTCGCGGCCATGCTCTGCAGCGTGCCGTAGCCGCGTGCGGAGCCGGCGTCGATCGCGCGCGACGCGATCGCGACGGCCGCCAGGTCGCTCTTCGGGAAATAGTAGATCGATTGCGCGGCGGTGGCGCCGACCATCGCGACCGACGGCGAGAAGTTCGAGCGACCGCCGCCGTTCGCCTCGAAGTCGCCCTTGAACGACTGCAGCAGGCCCGTGTTGCGGTCGACCGCGATCCGGTAACGCATCTTGAACGCGTGACGCTTCAGCGACGTCTGGAACTGTTCGTAGCGGTCGTTCGCGAAACGCACCGGGCGGCCGTCCGCGTACAGCGCGCAGACGAGGCCGTAGAACGGCACGTTGAAGTGGTCCTTCGAGCCGTAGCCGACCGTGTAGCACGGATGCACGAACAGCTTCTTCACCGGGAAGCGGCATTTCGCGACCATCGCGGCCGCGTTCTCCGACACTTCGAGCGGCGACTGGGTCGGCACGACGAGGTGCAGCGATTGTGTCGCGGCGTCGTACCAGCAGTTCGCGTTGTCGGGTTCGAGCGCGGCCGTATCGACCGACTGCGTGTTGTATTCGCGGTCGAACACGAGCCAGTCGGCCGACGGATGGTCGAGCTCGCTGGCGATCTGCCCGGCGAGGAACATGCCCTGCTCGTCGAGCTTGCCGTGCTCCTTGCCGTCCGGCCAGACCGGCAGGTGCTTGCGCATCATGCTCGGGAAGATCGGCGCGTCCTTCAGGCTCGAATAGACGTCGTCGTCATAGGCCGTCTTGCCGCCCACGCGCACGTAGCGGAAGGTGCCCCACGGATCGCGCTCGAGCGGGCCCGTGACCGCGCCGTAGCGGATCACGTCGTCGCGGAACTTCAGCGCGTTCTTCGCGAAGCGGAAGCGCGCGAAGTCGTGATAGATCAGGATCGCGACCGCATGGCCGAGATACGCGGGCGTCTTGCCGGCCGGCAACAGCATGTCGTCGCCGTAGAACGCCGGGAACGCGACGCCGTCGCGCGCGAGATCGTCGGCCGTGACCACGCGGTCCGGCTTCAGCTCGTCGCCGAGCAGCGACAGGTCGAAACCTTCGTACGTGCGGTCGGCCTGCGTGACGCGCAGAATCAGCGCGTGCGACTGCTGCTGCGGCCAGTGCGGCATGTCGGCGGCGCGCACGTCGCGGGCGAACACTTTCGAGCCCGTGACCTTCGCGATGCCGTCGATGCGGAATTGGGGGATGCCGGTGACGCTATCCCACTTGACGGGGGTGAGGAGTTTTTCTTCGAAGAGCGCCGCGAACGCGCGGCTGCCGATGGGCGCGACATACACCGCGACGCCCGCCAGCACGCTGGCTTTCAGAAAACCCCGCCGTGACAGGCCGTGGTTTTTCATTGGGGGGAACCTCCTGATGCGGCTCGGACGGCGATCGGGTGTCGCGGCGTTCGGAGCGGCGCGCATTCTGGCATTGTTTTTGATATATCGCCTATAGTATTTCTCGCATGAAATACTTATTGGATTTCTTATAACGGGATTCAGCCGGGCTGCGGCGGGCGGTCGCGGGCGCGAATCGCCCGCCGTGCGCGTGCGGCCGGCGGCCGCCACGCCGGCTGCCCCCGTCTCCTGCCGGTCGCCGCACATCGTTCCGTTCGCAACGATGCTGCCTTCGCGCCGCCGAATCCGCAAGCCTCTCGCAACCGTGGTTTACGACTACCGCGCGAAGCGGTGCGCGGCGCCGTCGGGCGGCCCGCGCCGCCGGTTTTTCATGGTAATGTCGTGCGCATCCGGCTCGGCCGGGCGTCCGCCACGTGCCGTGCGGGCGTCGCCAGCCATCCCGACATCGTGTCGAGGTCAACGACCATGGCAGTCAGGGCCTCTCTCCTGAACTCCGTTCTCGCCACTCCCCCCTCCGGCAACCACCGCGTGACGGCCGCGCTGCGTCCGTCGATGCTCGTCACGCTGTTCGAGGACGTGCGCCCGATGGCGCTGTCCGGGCTCGCGAGCGGCTTCGTCGCGGCCGTCGCGCTGATCCGGCTGCAGCAGCTGTGGTGCCTCGCGTGGCTCGTCGTCGACGTCGGCCTGCTCATCGCGCGCCTGTCGATCGCACGGGCCTACACGGTGCGGCGCAACGCCGGCGACGATCGCGCCGAATACTGGGCGAGGCGCTATGCGCCGGTGTCGCTCGTCGCGTGCTTCGTGCTCGGCCTCGGCGTGATGGGCTGCGTGCAGGCGGCCGACGTCGAGCTGGGCACGCTGTCGGTGATGGTCGCGGGCGGCGTGTTCGGCGGGATCGCGTCGCGCAATTCGGCGCTGCCGCGGCTCGCGATGACGCAGGTCGTGCTCGGCGTGCTGCCGATCGGCGTCGGTGCGCTGCTGGCCCCGCGGCCGGGCGCATGGCTGCTGGTGCCGCCGCTCGCGATCTATCTCGCGGCGATGCGCACGGTCGTGCAGCGCCACTACCGCGTGCTCGTCGCGCTGATCGCCGCGCGCCAGCGCAACGCCGAACTGGTCGCGCGCTTCGACGCCGCCCTCACCTACATGCCGCACGGCCTGTGCATGATCGATGGCGACAGCCGCGTGATCGTCGCGAACCGGCGCACCGCGCAACTGTTCGGCTCGCCACGCGAGATCATGCTCGATACGCCGCTGCCGGCCGTGGTCGCCGCACTCGGCGCGAACGCCGCGACCGATCCCGGCGGCATCGGCCTCGCCGCGCAATGCGACAGCTGGCTGAGCCGCAACGAGCCCGCGCCGTTGGACATCGCGCTGGCCGACGGCCGCCAGCTCGAACTGACGCGCCACCGCGTGCCGGACGGCAACGCGGTGATCATCGTCGAGGACGTCACCGCGCGCCGCCAGACCGAACAGCACATCCGGCACCTCGCGCGGCACGACGCGCTGACCGGTTTGCCGAATCGCCACGAGCTGCACGCGGCGCTCAAGCGGATGCTCGCGCGCCGGCCGCGGCTGCCGAGCCCGGCGTTCGCCATCATGTATCTCGACCTCGACGGCTTCAAGTCGATCAACGACCGCTTCGGCCACCAGGCCGGCGACGAAGTGCTCACGCAGGTCGCCGAACGGCTCGGCAAGACGCTGCCGCCGGGCGAGCTCGCGGCTCGCATCGGCGGCGACGAATTCGTCGTCGCGATCGACGACACGACGATGCACGCGTGCTCGATCCTCGCCGCGCGGATCATCCGGCAGATTTCGGCGCCGTATGGGTTGTCGAACGGCGAGACCGTCTGCATCGGCATCAGCATCGGCATCGCGCTCGACGACGGGCACGGCTCGCCCGACGAACTGATCCGGCAAGCCGACAGCGCGCTGTACGACGCGAAGTCGGCCGGCAAGGGCATCTACTGCTTCTATTCGAGCGGCAGCCGCCGTATGGCGCCGGCCACCGCAAGCTGAGCCCGTGACGCGCGCGCCGCGCATCAACTTTCCGTGCCCGCTGCGTTCTCCCGACGATTCAATTCCGAAACGCTTTGCCGGTCCGCACATGACGCCGTGCGTTCGCGTGTCACGTGACGTGTTCCGTAACATCGCCATCCGACGCGCCGCAAGATGACTGCAGAAGCCCGCACGATCGAGACCGGGCACGGCATTTCGCGGCTGGCACTCTTATTGCTCCTTGATGGGGAAAGAACGTTTCAGGGAGCCCAACATGAATACCGTCGACGTGCTCGCACGAACCGAAATCATCGACGAACAGGCCGTGATCGACGGCGCATCGCTGATCCGCCGGCTCGTGTCCGAGCGCCGGATGCCGGCCGCGCGCGAAGCCGCCTGCATCGACAATCCGCCGCTCACGCTGTATGGCGCGTTTCGTCAGGGCGTCGCCGATCACGCCGCGCGACGCGCGAATCCGTATCGCGCCGGCAGCCGTTTCTGGGCACTGTGGGAAGAAGGACGTCTCGAAGCTGAAACATCCGGCCGGTAAGCGCGTCGCGCGCGCCGGCCCCGTCACGACACGGGCTGGCGCGAGAGCCGGCACGTCAATGCAGCCGGCCGGCGCGCCGGCATGGCTTCATCGCTGCAACATCGCGCGCGCCCGCGTATCGGCCCGGCAAGACACGGCCGTGCGCCCGTCCGCGGTCACGCGCTGCCTGGCCGATCCCGCCCGCCGCGCCGCGCGGCGCCGGTTTCCCCTATAAGATGGCAGATTCCGTTCATCGAACGACGCTGCCATGACTTCCTCTCCTGCTCGAAACCCCATTCACTGCGAAATCGATCTCGACGCGCAAGGCAAGCACGCGGGCTACCTGCGGCTGCCGCACTCCGTGCACCGTTCCGCATACGGCTGGCTGCCGATCCCGATCGCGTCGATCCGCAACGGCGACGGCCCGGTCGCGCTCGTAATGGCCGGCAACCACGGCGACGAGTACGAAGGCCAGATCATCGTGTCGCAACTGATGCGCGAGATCGAACCCGACATGGTCCGCGGGCAGTTGATCCTGCTGCCGATGGCGAATTTCCCGGCGGCGGATGCGGGCCTGCGCGTGTCGCCGCTCGACGAAGGCAACCTGAACCGCAGCTTTCCCGGCGACCCGACCGGCACGCCGACGCAGATGATCGCCCACTACATCGAGCACGCGCTGCTGTCGCGCGCGCAGTATCTGGTCGACCTGCATTCGGGCGGCAGCTCGCTGCTGTACCAGGGCGGCAACATGCTCGCGATCGATCCGCTCGACGCCGACGAAGCCGAGAAGCTCAACGGGCTGCTGGTCGCGTTCGGATTGCACAATGCATTGCTGCACGCGCCGAATCCCGTGCATTCGGCGTCGGCCGCGCGCCGGCAAGGCGCGATCTCGATCGTCACCGAACTCGGCGGCGCCGGGATGGCCGATCCGTCGCTGATCCGGCTCGGTCGCCACGGACTGCTGCATTACCTCGGCTATATCGGGTTGCTGCACGGCGCGCTCGTGCCCGACGCGCCGCCGACCGTCACGCGCTTCATGCGCGTCGACGGCGATCGCCATTTCGTCTATGCGTACGAGCGCGGGCTGTACGAGCCGCTCGTCGAGCTCGGCGACCAGGTGAAGGCCGGGCAGCCGGCCGCGTGGGTGCATTTCCCCGATACGCCGTTGCGCGAACCGGTGCTGCACCGGTTCAACGGCGACGGCGAGGTGGTGTGCAAGCGCGTGCCGGCGCAGGTGCGGCGCGGGGATTGCCTGTTTCAGCTCGCGGAGCCGTCGACGCCGCCGCGCGTCATCGCGTGAGGCACCCGACTGACGCGTTCACGACCGTCGCACGCTGCCAGTGCGGACACGCCGACCGTCAGTCGGACGACACCGGCGACTCGTTTCCCTGCGCAACACCGCATTGATGGCAATGCGGAAAGAAGAAGAAATTCCGGCCACCGCATTCGCACACATTGAAAAGCCTCAATCCGCAATGGACGCAGAACGTGGAGTCGTTGCCACCGAGACTCCATTGTTTGTCGCATGACGGGCAGCGCTTTTTTTCGAGCGACCGGACGGCTTTTTCGTATCCGATCGTGCGCGCGCGTTCGCCCTGATCCTGCTGCAATTCGAGCCGTTTGCGCTCGGCATAGCGCTGAAACGCCTTCATCATGTAAAGACCGGCGAATACCGTGAGCACGATGCCGACCAGGACCCGGACATAGCCGCCGAAATTCGGCAGGTACGGCACCAGTTCAATGAAAAACGCGCTCAGCGCAAACAGGCCGAAACCGTACACGAACGGCCAGTAGCGCGCGTTGCGGTAGCGGATGAACAGCCAGGTCGCGACCAGCAGTATCGGCAACGTCAGCGCCAGCCGCAGCCCGAACACCTGCATCTCGTAGCGCCGGGTCGCGTCGTCGAAGCGCCGTTCGGCTGCTGTGTCCGCTTCGGCGATTTGCGTGTCGACTTGCGTCTGCTGCGATGCCAGCGCCCGTTGCTGGTCGCCGATCGCATCGATCTGATGCTGCCAGTTGACGACCACTGCCTGCAGCGTATCCAGCTTGCGCGTTCTCGCCACGATGTCCGGGTCCGTCGCACCGTCTCCCGTCACCGCGCGGGTGGCCAGCCAGTTGCGGAAACTTTCCTTTTCGGCCGCGTACGCCTTCACGGCGCGGCCGCGCGCCACTTCCATCGTGTCGACCTTCTCGGCGAGCGCATCGCGCTGCGCCTGCAACTGACGCCGCGCCGCGTCCAGCCGCGCTTTTAACGGAGCGTCGGCGAATTGCTCGATGACCGGCGGACCACCCCGAGGCGCGAACGCCATGTCGCGAATCACGAGACTGCCGAGCATGTTCAGAAAGACGGCGAAGATGATCGCGATCACCCATGACGCGAGTCGCAGGAGCCGCGCAGGGCTGGTCAGGCCGTCGCCGGAAGTCATCATGGTTTTTCCTTCCTTGTTGTTGGAATGGTTTCCATTGGTATCAATCTTGATGCAACCGTCGATGCTCTCTTTGTCGTCGGTTGCCGTGCGGCGCCGCGCTGATGCCGAATGCCGATCCTAAACGGTCGGCCCACATTCGCGCTAGCGGACAAGTCCCCTCGACATTGGCGTCGAATCTCCGCCACTGACCGGCAATCGCCCCCGTCAGATAGAATGACGCGCTTTGCCCGTACGCCTATGTGGTTCAAGAATCTCCAGCTTCACCGTCTTCCCGCGCCCTGGGCCGTTACTGCCGACCGGATGGAAAAATGGCTCGCGCCTCACGCATTCCAGCCGGGCAGCAGCGTCGAAATGCAGCGCGTCGGCTGGGCGTCGCCGCGTGACGACGGCGCGCTCGTGTATTCGATCAACCGGCAGATGCTGCTGGTGTTTCGTGCCGAAAAGAAACTGCTGCCGGCGTCGGTCGTCAATCAGGTCACCAAGGCCCGTGCGCTCGAACTCGAAGAGCAGCAGGGCTTCAAGGTCGGCCGGAAACAACTGCGCGAACTCAAGGAACAGGTGACCGACGAACTGCTGCCGCGCGCGTTCAGCATTCGCCGCGATACCCGCGTGTGGATCGATACGGCGAACGGCTGGCTCGTCATCGATGCGGCGGCCCAGGCGCTCGCCGACGACGTTCGCAGCCTGCTCGTCAAATCGATCGACGGATTGCCGCTCGCCGGCGTTCAGGTGGCGCGCTCGCCGGTCGCCGCGATGACGGACTGGCTGCTGTCCGGCGACGCGCCGGGCGGATTCACCGTCGACCAGGACGCCGAGTTGCGCTCGAGCGGCGAAGGCGGCGCCACCGTGCGCTACGTCGGCCACGCGCTGGAAGCGAACGACATGCGCCGGCATATCGAAGCCGGCAAACAATGCATGCGCCTCGCGATGACCTGGGACGACCGGATCTCGTTCGTGCTGACTCCGTCGCTGACGATCAAGCGGGTCACGCCGCTCGACGTGATCAAGGAGGCGGCGGACCCCACCGCGCAGAACGACGACGAGCGCTTCGACTCCGACTTCACGCTGATGACGGGTGAATTGGCGCGGATGCTGACCAGTCTCGTCGATATCCTGGGCGGGGATCGGCAGGACTCGGTTCCTCAGCCGGCAGCAGCCTGAACAGCGTCGTCGAGGGTCGTCGCCGCGCGACGACGCGACAATTCAAGGGGGACCGTCGCCATCATGGCGGCGGATCGCGGCCGGGGGCGCGGCCGTGAAAAGCCTGCCCTCATCGGCATCAGGCATGACCGGCAGGCGATCGAAACGACGACACCCCGCCAATCCACGGCGGCCCTTCCCCGTCGTCCACACCGCAAACGGGCACGGCTCTCCCACGCCCGCTCGCCCCACCCCACGCCCCCTGCAAGCCTTCTTACGCCTTCCGCGAAATCCTTATCGAAATTGCTTCGTTCGCCTTTGCCGGCCGCGCCGCTAACGTGTTCAAAACGGCGGCGGCACGCCGGATGCCTCGCATCGGGCACGACAGCCGCCGCCATCACGACAACTGCGTCGCGATAACGGAACAGACCGGACGGGCCGCGTGCCCGCACCCCGCCAGGAACGTCCGCATCGCGCGCCATTCGCGATGCCCATGGCCACGAACGACCGCATCATCGACACGACGCCGCTCGACGTCCGCGCGCAGCCGCTGATCGACGCGCTGATCGACGAGTATTCGATCCGTTACGACGCGTACCGCCCCGACAGCCGCGCGTCGGCCCGCGACGAACTCGCACGCTACCCGGCCGAACTGTTCGCGCCGCCCGAAGGCGCGTTCGTGCTGTTGCTGCGCGACGGCGAAACGATCGGCGGCGGCGCGTTCAAGCGCTACGACGCACGGACCGCCGAACTCAAACGCATCTGGACGCGCGCCGACCTGCGCCGCCAGGGCCTCGCCCGGCGCATCGTCGAAGCGCTCGAACTGCGCGCCGCGCAGCAGGGCTACCAGCGCCTCTACCTGACCACCGGCTTTCGCCAGCCCGAAGCGTGGGCGCTGTACGACCGCACCGGCTATACGCGGCTGTTCGATTCGTCGATCGATCCCGAAGCGTATTTCCATCTGCGCTTCGGCAAGGATCTCGTCGATCCGTCGCGCACGTCGACGCTGGCCGACCTGTGGGCGCCGGTGCCCGAACCGGTGCTGCCGCGCTGAGTGCACGACGTCCCGCATTCCATCTCGCCCATTCCGCTTTCCACGCTTCCACGACAGGACGTCTTCATGCATCGAGCCGTACCGTTTTCATCCCGTGCCGTGCGCACGCTGGCCACCGCGCTGATCGGCCTGAGCGCCTTCGCCGCCGCGACGGCTGCAGCCGCCGCGACGTTCGACCTGAGCCCCGAACAACGCGGCCGCCCGCGTGGCACCGCCGATGCGGCGGTCGAGCGCGCGGTGCCCGCGTCGTTCAAGTTCGCCGACCCCGGCACGCTGACGATCGGGATCGCGCCGAGCCTGCCGCCGATCAGTTCGTATGCGACCGACGCGCGCACGGTGATCGGCTTCGACGCCGACGTCGGTCAGCTCGTGTCCGACAGCCTCGGCCGCAAGCTGAAGATCGTCGCGCTCGCGTGGGCCGACTGGCCGCTGGCGCTCGAATCGGGGAAAGTCGACGCGGTGATCTCGAACGTGACCGTCACCGAGGAGCGCAAGCAGAAGTTCGATTTCTCGACCTATCGCAAGGATCAGGTCGGCTTCTACGTCCGCAACGACAGCAAGATCCAGGCGATCCGCGAGCCGAAGGACGTCGCGGGGCTGCGCATCGTGACCGACGCCGGCACCAACCAGGAAAAGATCCTGCTCGCCTGGGACCGCGAGAACGTCGCGCACGGGCTGAAACCCGTGCAGATCCAGTATTACGACGACCAGGCGATGCGCATCGTCGCCGTGCAGTCGGGCCGCGCCGACGCGGTGTTCAGCGTGAACTCGGTGCTCGCGTATCAAAGCGCGCAGCAAGGCAAGACGCGGCTCGTCGGCGCGATCAGCGGCGGCTGGCCGCGCACGGCCGACATCGCGATCGCGACGCGTCGCGGCAGCGGCCTCGCCGAGCCGCTGACCGTCGCGCTGAACGGGCTGATCAAGAGCGGCCGCTACCAGCAGGTGCTCGACCGCTGGAACCTCGCGTCCGAAGCGATCGACCAGTCGCGCACGAATCCGCCCGGGCTGCCGAAGAGCTGAGCGCCGCGCGCCCGCAACCGTCCATCCACGCTCACGCAGGAACGCCGCTCACCATGTCTTATTCGCTTTCGTTGCTGGACAAGAGTCCGATCGCCGACGGCGCGAACGCCGCCGATGCGCTGCGCTTCACCACGACGCTCGCGCAACGCGCCGAACAGCTCGGCTACGCGCGCTTCTGGGTCGCCGAACATCACGGCACGCCGGGTTTCGCGAGCTCGGCGCCGGAGATCGTCGTCGCGCACCTGCTCGCGCACACGTCGCGCATCCGCATCGGCTCGGGCGGCGTGATGCTGCAGCACTACAGCCCGTTCAAGGTCGCGGAGACCTTCAAGCTGCTGGCCGCGCTCGCGCCGGGCCGCGTCGATCTCGGCATCGGCAAGGCGCCCGGCGGGCTGCCGCTGACCACGCGCGCACTGCAGTGGTTCCACGACAAGGCGCGCAAGCCCGATTTCGCGGGGCAGCTCGCGGCGCTCGACGCGTTTCTCGGCTGGGGCGTGGCCGAGGATCATCCGCTCGCCGGCGCGGTCGCGATGCCGGTGCCGCCGCAGTTGCCCGAACGCATCCTGCTCGGCGGCTCGCCGGACAGCGGCGCGCTCGCCGCGCGCAACGGCTGGCGTTTTTGCTACGCGGGCCATTTCAACGGCGACGACGCGAATCTCGAACGCTCGCTCGACGCCTACCGCAGCGCGGGCGGCGAGAAACCGCTCGTCGCGCTGTATGCGGTCGCCGCGCCGACCCGCGACGAAGCCGAACGACTGATCGGGCCGCTGAAGATCTTCAAGCTGCAGTTCGCGGGCGGCCAGAGCTTCAACCTCGCCAGCGCGCAGGCAGCCGCGGAATTCGCGCGGCAAAGCGGCGCATCCGACTACCGGATCGACGAGCTGCGCCCGACGGTGCTGGCCGATACGCCCGAGCGCGTGCATCGCGCGCTCGACGCGCTGAGCCGCCGGCTCGACGTCGATGCGTTCGTGATCGATTCGCCGGTGTCCGACTACGCGGCGCGACTCGCATCGGCCGAATGGCTCGGCGGCGCGCTGTCCACCACGCCGTTGCAGGCGGCCCTCGCGGCCGACCGCTCCCTCTCCCCTGACCCGAACGCGTGACATTCCCATCATGACGACCCGACGATCGATCCCCTTCGGCCTGATGCTGCAAGGCGCAGGCAGCCACATGAACGCGTGGCGGCATCCGAGCAATCCGCCCGACGCGAGCATCAACCTCGATTTCATGATCGGCGTCGCCCGCAAGGCGGAAGCCGCCGGCATCGCGTTCGCGTTCGTCGCGGACGGCCTCTACATCAACGAGAAGTCGATCCCGCATTTCCTGAACCGCTTCGAGCCGCTGACCGTGCTGTCGGCGCTCGCGGTCGCGACGAAGAAGATCGGGCTCGCGGGCACGATCTCGACGTCGTACAGCGAGCCGTTCACGGTCGCACGCCAGCTCGCGTCGCTCGACGCGATCAGCGGCGGGCGCGCCGGCTGGAACGTCGTGACGACGCCGCTCGAAGGCACCGCGAAGAATTTCGGCAAGGCACACCCGGATCACGAACTGCGCTACGAAATCGCCGACGAATATCTCGACGTCGTGCAGGGCCTGTGGGACAGCTGGGACGACGATGCATTCGTGCGCGACCGCGCGACCGGCCGCTTCTTCGATCGCGACAAGCTGCATACGCTCGATCACCACGGCCGCTTCTTCCAGGTCGCGGGCCCGCTGAACATCCAGCGCTCGCCGCAGGGGCAGCCGGTGATCTTCCAGGCCGGCTCGTCCGACACCGGGATCGGCCTCGCGGGCAAATACGCGGATGCCGTGTTCACGCATTCGCCGTCGATCGACGAAACGGCCGCGTTCACGCGGCGCGTGAAACAGAGCGCGATCGAGCACGGGCGGCAGGCCGGCGACGTGAAGATCTTCCCCGGCGTCGGGCCGATCGTCGGCCGCACGGCCGCCGAAGCGGAGGACAAATACCAGGCGATCCGCGACCTGCTGACGATCGACGAGGCGCTCGCGTACCTCGGCCGCTATTTCGATCACCACGACTTCACGCAGTACCCGCTCGACGCGCCGTTCCCGGAACTCGGCGAGCTCGGCCGCAACAGCTTCCGCTCGACCACCGACCGGATCAAGGCCGATGCGAAGCGCAAGGGCCTGTCGCTGCGCGAGACCGCGCTCGCGGTCGCGACGCCGCGGCCGAACTTCATCGGCACGGCCGAGCACGTCGCCGACGAACTGATCCGCTGGCACGACGCGGGCGCCGGCGACGGCTTCATCCTCGGTTTCCCGGTGCAGGCGCAGGGCGTCGACGATTTCATCGAACTCGTGATTCCGGTGCTCGAGGCGCGCGGCCGCTACAGCCGCGACCTGCCCGGCGCGACGCTGCGCGATCACCTCGGTCTGCCGCGCAAGGCGAGCCGCTACGCGACGCCCGGCGCCGCACAGGAAGCGGCGGCCGAAGCGCACGCCTGACGCCGCCGCGCCGCCCGTGCGCGGCGCGCCCGCCGATCGATCGATTCGAGGATTCCCACGACATGAGCGACACGACCCATCTCGGCGGCGCGCTGCCGCCGCTCTCTTCCCCCGGCGCTCGCGAGCCCGGCACGCGTTTGCGGATCGTGCCCGCGCGCCACCGGTCGCGCACGGCCGGCACCGTGCTCGCGCTCGTGCTGATCGCGCTCACGCTGCATTCGATTCTCGGCAACCCGCAGTGGGGCTGGCCGGTGTTCGCCGAATGGTTCCTGTCGCCGCCGGTGCTGTCGGGGCTCGCGCGCACGCTGGTGCTGACGCTGCTCGGCGCGGTGTTCGGCTTCGTGCTCGGCGCGTTCGTCGCGCTGGCCCGGCTGTCGCGGTCGCGCCTGCTGTCGGCCAGCGCATGGACCTTCGTGTGGCTGTTCCGCTCGATTCCGCTGATCGTGCTGCTGCTGATCCTGAACAACCTCGGCTACCTGTACGAGCACGTGCGGCTCGGCGTGCCGTTCACCGACATCGTGTGGTTCGACACGCCGACGACCGACCTCATCAGCCCGTTCCTCGCGGCCGTGCTCGGCCTCACGCTGAATCATGCGGCGTTTTCCGCGGAGGTGATCCGCGGCGGCATTCTCGCGGTCGACCAGGGCCAGCTCGAAGCCGCCGCCGCGCTCGGGCTGCCGCGCGGCCGCCAGACGTCGCGGATCGTGCTGCCGCAGGCGATGCGCGCGATCCTGCCGACCGCGTTCAACGACCTGATCACGCTCGCGAAAGGCACGTCGATGGTGTACGTGCTCGCGATGCCGGAGTTGTTCTACACGGTGCAGGTGATCTATCGCCGCAACCTCGAAGTGATTCCGCTGCTGATGGTCGCGACCGTCTGGTACCTGATCATCCTGACCGTGCTGTCCGCGATCCAGGTACAGGTCGAGCGGCACTATGCACGCGGCGCGCTGCGCAACCCGCCGCCGTCCGTGGTCACGTTCGCGCTGGCGCGCATCGGCAGACTGTGGCGGCGTGTCACGTCGCGCCGCACGGCCTCGATCGCCCGTGCACGAGGCGAGGCCGGCCCGCCTGCCGATACCGTGGCCGCGGTGTCGCGCACCGGCGGCGAAGTGGCCGTGCATGGCGTGTCGAAGCAGTTCGGCATGCAGCGCGTGCTCGACAACGTGTCGTTCGTCGCGCCGCGCGGCAGCGTGACCGTGATCGTCGGGCCGTCCGGCTCCGGCAAGTCGACGCTGCTGCGCACGATCAACCATCTCGAACGCGTCGACGACGGCTTCATCGACATCGACGGCGAGCTGATCGGCTATCGCCGCGACGGCGACGTGCTGCACGAGCTGAAGGAGCGCGACGTGCTGAAGCGGCGCACGGCCGTCGGCATGGTATTCCAGAACTTCAACCTGTTCCCGCACCTGACGGTGCTCGAGAACCTCATCGAAGCGCCGGTCGCCGTCGCCGGCGTGACGCGCGATGCGGCCGAGCACAGCGCACGCGCGCTGCTCGCGCGGGTCGGCCTCGCGGATAAGGCCGATGCGTACCCGCGCCAGTTGTCCGGCGGCCAGCAGCAACGTGTCGCGATCGCGCGGGCGCTCGCATTGCGGCCGAAGGTGCTGCTGTTCGACGAGCCGACGTCGGCGCTCGATCCCGAACTCGTGAACGAAGTGCTCGACGTGATCAAGGAACTCGCGCGCTCGGGCACGACGCTCGTGATCGTCACGCACGAAATCGGCTTCGCGCGCGAAGTGGCGGACAACGTGCTGTTCATGGAACGCGGGCGCATCGTCGAGGCCGGGCCGCCCGCCGCCGTGCTCGATGCGCCGTCGCATCCGCGCACCCGCGCGTTCCTGTCGCGGGTGCTGTGATGCGCGCCGCTTCCGACTCGCGGGGTGCCGCACGATGACCGATCGACGCCAGTTCATCACGGCCGCGCTGCTCGCGGCATCGGGCCTGCCGTGGCAGGCGGCACGCGCGGCGGCGGCCACCGCCGACCTCGACCCGCGCCAGGCCGGCCGCTTGCGCACCGGCCCCGACGACGCGGCCATCCGCGCGGCCAGCGGCTACCGCTGGGTGCGCGACGGCGCGTTCACGGTCGCGATCTCGCCGCACGCACCGCCCGTGTCGACCTATGCGACCGACGCGCGCACCGTGGTCGGCGCCGATCCCGACTATGCGCAGCTCGTTGCCGACGCGCTCGGCCGCACGCTCGTGCTGCTGCCGATCGCGTGGGCCGACTGGCCGCTCGGGCTGACGTCCGGCAAGTACGACGCGGTGATCTCGAACGT
>FTHQ01000119.1_pt1 | contig 16619 bp, 11 predicted proteins | sample 1641001 | NCBI WGS metagenome assembly FTHQ01 (sample SAMEA3914872, study PRJEB12502) | metagenome | biome: forest; material: soil | place: Canada | collected 2011-07-03 | depth 0.3 m | reverse complement strand
CCGCTGAGCGCCGTCGGCCGTCGTCGCGGCCCACCGGCGTGGATGCCGGCTGCGCGCGACCTTCGCGGCGGCGCGGGCCGACGGCCGGAGCGGGGCGGTACGACATGCCCCGCCCCGTTCGCGTCCGGCCGCTCGCCGCTACTCGCCGCTACTTGCCGTTACTCGCCGTTACTCGCCGGCGACGGCCGGCCCGCCGGTATTGCCGCGGCGGTTGCGGCGCTTCTCGGCCCATACGCGGAACCGGTCCATGTACAGGTAGACGACCGGCGTCGTATAGAGCGTCAGCACCTGCGACATGACCAGGCCGCCGGCGATCGCGATCCCGAGCGGCGCGCGCAATTCGGCGCCGTCGCCGTTGCCGAACGCGAGCGGCAGCGCGCCGAGCAGCGCCGCCATCGTCGTCATCATGATCGGGCGAAAGCGCAGCAGGCACGCTTCGTGGATCGCGTCGAACGACGACTTCCCTTGGTTGCGCGTCTGGTCGATCGCGAAGTCGACCATCATGATCGCGTTCTTCTTCACGATGCCGATCAGCAGGATCACGCCGATCAGCGCGATGATGCTGAACTCGGTCTTGAACAGCAGCAGCGCGAGCAGCGCGCCGACGCCGGCCGACGGCAGCGTCGACAGGATCGTGATCGGATGGATGTAGCTCTCGTACAGGATCCCGAGCACGATGTAGACGGCCAGCAGCGCGGCGAGGATCAGGATCGGCTGATCGTTCATCGACTGCTGGAACGCCTGCGCGGTGCCCTGGAAGCTGCCGACGATCGTCGGCGGAACCCCGACCTGCGCCATCGTCTGGTAGATCACCTGCGTCGCCTGCGACAGCGACACGCCCGGCGGCAGGTTGAACGAGATCGTCGTCGCGACGAACAGCCCCTGGTGGTTGACCGACAGCGGCGTCGTGCTCGGCCCGAAGGTCGCGATCGCCGACAGCGGGATCATCGTCGACTTCGACGTCGACACCGACGCGCCCGACGACGCGCTCGACTTGCCGCTCGCCGCGATCGAGTTGAGCGCCTGGTTGCGCGCCGAGTCGGACGCGATCGCCGCGGCGCTTTGCGCGGCCGTGCCGGCGCTCGACGTGCCGGCCGAGGTCGCGACGAAGGTGCCGGCGGCCGCGTTGGTGGTCTGCGAGCCGTTCGCGCTGCCGCCCGACGTGCTGATCCAAACCTGGTTCAGCATCTCCGGGCTCTGCCAGTATTTCGGCGCGACTTCCATCACGACGTGGTACTGGTTCAGCGGGTTGTAGATCGTCGAGACCTGGCGCTGGCCGAACGCGTCGTACAGCGTGTTGTCGATCTGCGCGGGCTTGATGCCGAACCGCGCGGCCGTCGCGCGGTCGATCGTCACCATGGCCTCCATGCCGCCTTGCTGCTGGTCGGAGTTCACGTCGGTCAGCTCGGGGCGCTTCTGCAGCGCCTCGGTCAGCAGCGGCCCCCACTTGTACAGGTCGGCGGTCGAATCGCCGAGCAGCGTGAACTGGTACTGCGCGTTGCTCTGCCGGCCGCCGACGCGAATGTCCTGCGCGGCCTGCAGGAACGTGCTCGCGCCGGCCACGTCCGCCAGCCGCGGGCGCAGCTGCTGGATCACCTGGTCGGCCGACAGCTTGCGCTCGGTGCGGTCCTTCAGCGTGACGAACATGAAGCCGGAGTTGGTTTGCGTGCCGCCGGTGAAGCCCGCGACGCTCTTCACGTTCGGGTTGGCCTGCACGATCCGCATCATCTCGGAGAACTTCAGCTTCATCGCCTGGAACGACGTGGACTGGTCGGCCCGAATGCCGCCGATCATCAGCCCGGTGTCCTGCTGCGGGAAGAAGCCCTTCGGCACGACGACGTACAGGTACACGTTCAGCCCGATCGTCGCGAACAGCGTCAGCAGGATCAGGAGCGGCCGGCGCAGCGCCCACGACAGCGAGCGCTCGTAGCCGCGCTGCAGGCGCGCGAAACCGCGTTCGAGGAAACGCCCGAAGCGGCCCTCGCTTTGCGGGTCGTGCTGTTCGGGCAGCAGGCGCGCGCACATCATCGGCGTGACCGTGAGCGACACCGCGAGCGACACGGCGATCGCGAGCGACAGTGTCAGCGCGAACTCGCGGAACAACCGCCCGACGATCCCGCCCATCAGCAGGATCGGCAGGAACACCGCGACGAGCGAGATGCTCATCGACAGCACCGTGAAGCCGACTTCGCGCGCGCCGTCGAACGCGGCCTGCATCCGCGGCTTGCCGTTCTCGATGTGCCGCGAGATGTTCTCGAGCACGACGATCGCATCGTCGACGACGAAGCCGGTCGCGACGATCAGCGCCATCAGCGACAGGTTGTCGATCGAGAAGCCGAGCAGGTACATCGCGCCGAACGTGCCGATGATCGAGATCGGCACCGCGACGCTCGGGATCAGCGTCGCGCGCCAGTTGCGCAGGAACAGGAACACGACCATCACGACGAGGCTGACCGCGATCAGCAGCGTATGCTCGGTGTCCTTCAGCGATGCGCGGATGGTGGTCGAGCGGTCGAGCACCGGCGTGACCGTGATGTCGGCCGGCAGCGACGCGGTGAGCTGCGGCAGCGCCGCGCGCACGCGGTCGATCGTGTCGATGATGTTCGCGCCGGGCGAGCGATAGAGGATCACGAGCACCGCGCGCTTGCCGTTCGACAGGCCGAGGTTGCGCAGATCCTCGACCGAATCGACGACGTCCGATAGGTCGGACAGCCGCACGGCCGAGCCGTTGCGGTAGGCGACGACAAGGTCGCGGTATTGCGACGCCTGGGACGCCTGGTCGTTCGTGTAGAGCTGGTAGTGCTGCGGGCCGAATTCGATCGCGCCCTTCGGCGCGTTGGCGTTCGCGGACGCCAGCGCCGCGCGCACGTCCTCGAGGCCGATCCCGTAGTGGAACAGCGACTGCGGTTCGAGCTCGACGCGCACGGCCGGGTTCGCGGAGCCGCTCACGGTGACCTGGCCGATCCCGTCGATCTGCGACAGCGACTGCTGCAGCACCGTGGACGCGGCGTCGTACAGCTTCGCGGGCGACGACGTCTCCGACGTCAGCGACACGATCATGATCGGCGAATCGGCCGGGTTGACCTTGCGGTACGTCGGGTTGCTCTTCAGCGCGGCGGGCAGGTCGGCGCGCGCCGCGTTGATCGCGGCCTGCACGTCGCGCGCGGCGCCGTCGATGTCGCGGTTCAGGCCGAACTGCAGGATGATCCGCGCATTGCCGACCGTGCTCGTCGACGTCATTTCGGAGACGTCCGCGATCGAGCCGAGGTGCCGCTCGAGCGGGCTCGTCACGCTGGTCGCGACCGTTTCCGGGCTCGCGCCCGGCAGCGACGCCTGCACCGAGATCGTCGGGAAGTCGACCTGCGGCAGCGGCGACACCGGCAGCTTGATGAACGCGAACAGGCCCGCGAGCGCGACGCCGAGCGCGAGCAGCGTCGTCGCGACGGGGCGGGTGATGAAGGGGCGCGACAGGTTCATCGGTTATGCGCCCGTGTGCTTGCCTGCATCGGCGCCTGGCCCGTGCCGTTCGAACCAGCCGCGCACGCGGCGCGCGAGCGAATCGAAGCCGAGGTAGATCACGGGCGTCGTGAACAGCGTCAGCACCTGCGACACGATCAGGCCGCCGGCGATCGCGATCCCGAGCGGCTGGCGCAGCTCGGAGCCCGCGCCGGAGCCGACGATCAGCGGCACCGCGCCGAGCAGCGCGGCGAGCGTCGTCATCAGGATCGGCCGGAAGCGCAGCAGGCAGGCCTGGTAGATCGCCTCGCGCGGCGGCTTGCCTTCGACGCGTTCGGCCTCGAGCGCGAAGTCGATCATCATGATCGCGTTCTTCTTCACGATGCCGATCAGCAGCACGATGCCGATGATCCCGATGATGTCGAGGTCGTGCCCGGTGATCATCAGCGCGAGCAGCGCGCCGACGCCGGCCGACGGCAGCGTCGACAGGATCGTGATCGGGTGGATGTAGCTCTCGTACAGCACGCCGAGCACGATGTACATCGTGACGACCGCCGCGAGGATCAGGAACAGCTGGTTCGACAGCGACGCCTGGAACGCGAGCGCCGCACCCTGGAAGCGCGTCTGGAACGAGCCGGGCAGGCCGATGTCCTTCTCGGCGGCCTCGATCGCCTTGACCGCTTCGCCGAGCGACGCGCCCGGTGCGAGGTTGAACGAGATCGTCGTCGACGGGAACTGCGACAGGTGCGCGACCAGCAGCGGCGACGGCCGCTCGTGGAACGACGCGATCGACGACAGCGGCACCTGGCCGCCGCCGGCCGACGGCAGGTAGATGTCGTTCAGCGATTGCGCGTAGTGCTGCTCCTTCGGCTCCGATTCGAGAATCACTCGGTACTGGTTCGACTGCGTGAAGATCGTCGACACGATGCGCTGGCCGAACGCGTCGTACAGCGCGTTGTCGACGGTCGCCGGCGTGATGCCGAAGCGCGCGGCGCTCGCGCGGTCGATCTCGATGTATACCGACTGGCCGTTGCTCTGCAGGTCGGTCGCGACGTCGGCGAGCGACGGCTCCTGCTGCAGCCGCGCGACGAGCTTCGGCACCCAGGTCGCGAATTCTTCCGAGTTGGGGCTCGTCAGCATGAACTGGTACTGCGTCGGGCTGACCGTCGAGTCGATCGTCAGGTCCTGCACCGGCTGCATGAACAGCGAGATGCCGGTGATGTTCGACACGCGCTGCTGCAGGTCGCGGATGATCTGCGCGGCGGTTTCGGTGCGTTCGTCGCGGGCCTTCAGGTTGATCAGCATCCGGCCGCTGTTCAGCGTGATGTTGCTGCCGTCGACGCCGATGAACGACGTGAGGCTGTCGACGTTCGGATCCTTCAGGATCTCGGCCGCGAGCGCCTGCTGGCGTTCGGCCATCGCGCCGTACGAGATCGACTGCGGCGCCTGCGTGATCGCCTGGATCACGCCGGTGTCTTGCGCGGGGAAGAAGCCCTTCGGCACGAACACATAGAGCAGGGCGGTCAGCCCGAGCGTCAGCAGCGCGACGACGAGCGTCGAGCGCTGGCGGTTCAGCACCCATTCGAGCGCGACCGCGTAGCGCGCGATCACCCAGTCGATTGCCTGGTGCACGCGCGCCTCGAAGCGGTGGCTCTCCGGCGGCGGCGAATGGCGCAGCAGCTTCGCGCACATCATCGGCACGAGCGTGAGCGACACGATCGCCGAGATCACGATCGTCACCGCGAGCGTGATCGCGAATTCGTGGAAGAGGCGCCCGACCACGTCGCCCATGAACAGCAGCGGGATCAGCACCGCGATCAGCGAGACCGTCAGCGAGATGATCGTGAAGCCGATCTGCCGCGAGCCCTTCAGCGCGGCCTCGAGTCCCGATTCGCCTTCCTCGACGTAGCGCGCGATGTTCTCGATCATCACGATCGCATCGTCGACGACGAAGCCGGTCGCGATGGTGAGCGCCATCAGCGACAGGTTGTTCAGCGAGAAGCCGGCCATGTACATCACCGCGAGCGTGCCGATCAGCGACAGCGGCACCGACAGGCTCGGGATGATCGTCGCGTAGACGTTCGCGAGGAACAGGTACATCACCAGCACGACCAGCGCGACCGCGAGCAGCAGCTCGAACTGCACGTCGCGCACGGCCGCGCGGATCATCGTCGTGCGATCGGTGACGATCTCGACGTCGAGCGCGGCCGGCAGCGTTTCCTGCAGCTTCGGCAACTGCGCCTTGATCGCGTCGACGGTCGCGATCACGTTCGCGCCCGGCTGGCGCTGCACGTTCAGGATGATCGCCGGGTCCGCATTCACCCACGCGCCGAGCTTGGTGTTCTCCGAGCCGGCGACGACCGTCGCGACGTCGGTCAGCATCACCGGGCGGCCGTTCTTGTACGCGACCACCGCGCTGTTGTACTGGTCGGCGCTCGTCAGCTGGTCGTTCGCGTTGATCGTGTACGCGCGCGTCGGGCCGTCGAAGTTGCCCTTCGGCGTGTTGACGTTCAGGTTCGAGATCGTCGTGCGCAGGTCGTCGAGGTTCATCCCGTACTGCGCGAGCGCGGTCGGGTTCGCCTGGATCCGCACGGCCGGGCGGTTGCCGCCCGACAGGCTGACGAGGCCGACGCCGGCGATCTGCGAGATCTTCATCGCGAGGCGCGTGTCGGCCAGGTCCTGCACCTGCGTGAGCGGCAGCGTCTTGGACTTGACGGCGAGCGTCAGCACCGGTGCATCGGCCGGGTTCACCTTCGCGTAGATCGGCGGAGCCGGCAGGTCGGACGGCAGCAGGTTGCCGGCCGCGTTGATCGCGGCCTGCACTTCCTGTTCGGCGATGTCGAGCGGCAGGTCGAGCGAGAACTGCAGCGTGATCACCGACGCACCGGCCGAGCTTTGCGACGACATCTGGTTCAGCGACGGCATCTGCCCGAACTGGCGTTCGAGCGGCGCGGTGACCGACGACGTCATCACCTCCGGGCTCGCGCCCGGGTAGAAGGTCTGGACCTGGATCGTCGGGTAGTCGACCTCGGGCAGCGCGGCGAGCGGCAGAAAGCGCAGCGCGACGAGGCCGGCCAGCATGATCGCCGCCATCAGGAGGGCGGTGCCGACCGGCCGGAGAATGAAGAGGCGGGATGGATTCATCGAGCGGCCCGCGCGTTACTGGGCCGCGGGGGCCGCGGCTTGCGACGCGCCGTGCCGGTGTCCGCCGCGATGGCCGGCTGCACCGGACGCAGCCGATGCGCCCGACGCCGCGCCGGCGCCGTGCGCGCCCGAGGCGCCTTTCGGCTTGTCGGCCGGAATCGAGATCTTCGAGCCTTCGCGCAGGCGGTCCGAGCCGTCGGTCACCACGCGCTCGCCGAGCATCACGCCGCTGACGATGCTCGTGCGTTCGCCGTCGACCGGGCCGATCGTGACCTTGCGCACGGTCACCGTGTTGTCGGGCTTCACGACGTACACGAACTGGCCGATCGAGCCGGTCAGCACCGCGGAGGTCGGCACGATCGTCGCGTTGCGCAGCACGTCGACGAGCAGTCGCGTGTTCACGAACTGATTCGGGAACAGCATGCCTTCCTTGTTATCGAAGTTCGCGCGCAGCTTGACCGTGCCGGTGCTCGTGTCGATCTGGTTGTCGAGCGTCGCGAGCGAACCCGTCTCGAGCGGCACGGTGTTGTTGCGGTTGTACGCGGTGACCGACAGCTTCCGGCCCGCGTTCACCTGCTTGAGGATCTGCGGCAGGTTGTCTTCCGACGTCGTGAAGATCACGCTCATCGGCTGCAACTGCGTGATCACGACGATGCCGTTGGTGTCGCCCGGCGTCACGTAGTTGCCGGGGTCGACCTGGCGCAGGCCGACGCGGCCCGACACCGGCGCCGTGATGCGCGCATACGTGAGGTTCAGTTTCGCGGAATCGATCGCGGCCTGGTCGGTCTTCACCGCGCCTTCGTACTGCTTGACGAGCGACGCCTGCGTATCGACGGTTTGCGACGCGATCGAGTCCTGCGACAGCAGCGTCTGGTAGCGCTTCAGGTCGAGGCGGGCCGTCGCGAGCAGCGCCGCGTCGCGCGCATGCGTGCCTTCGGCGTTCTCGAGCGCGACCTGGTACGGACGCGGGTCGATCTGCGCGAGCACGTCGCCCTTCTTGACGATCTGGCCTTCCTGGAACGACACCGATTGCAGATAGCCCGACAGTTGCGTCTTCACCGTCACGTTCGCGAGCGGCGTGACGGTGCCGAGCGCGGACAGCACGATCGGCATTTCGCCCTGCGTCGCGGTGGCGACCTGCACCGGCTGCGGAACGTTCGCCATCGCGGCGGGGCCGCCGCGGCCGCGATGGCTGCCAGCGGCCGCGCTGGCGCCCGCGCCTTGCGCTGAACTGCCTGCCGCGGGCGTGCGGTTCCACGGATGCCACCACAGCAGGCCGCCGATGACGACGACCGCGACGGTGCCGAGCAGCAGCGTGCGGCGCGGGCGCCGTGCGGCGGCGGGCGCGGGGTCTTTCGAAGGGGGCGTGGGCTTTTGTTCGTTATCCATCGTGTTCTGTCAGGAAGACGGCGCGGCGTGCCGGAAATCGGACTGCTGGGCTGCGCGTGGGCGTGCGGGTGACGGGACGGGGCGGCCCGGCTCGGTCCGGGGCCCCGCCGATCCGCGCGGGAAAAGAGCGGTGCGCGCCGCGAATGCGGCGCGACGATGGGCATGATCCTACGTGCCGTCCCCGTTACAGTCCAGCGGTCTATCTTTCAACGGGTTACGGTCGTTACAGAACGCGACACGGCGATGACGAAACGATTACACGCCGATGCGCCGGGCCGGCGCGCCGCCGATTTCGCGGGTGATTTTCGCGATGCATTCCTGCAGCGCGGGCACCACGTGTTCCTGCAGCCATTCGGGCGGGCACTGGTGCGACGCGCCGCCGCAATTCACCGAATAGCGTTGACCCGACGGGCCGACGAAACCGGCCGCGACCGCATTGAGGCCCTCGCGCCATTCGCCGATCGCGATCGCATGGCCGTCGCGCATCGCTTCGTCGAGCGCGGGCGTGAGGCGAGCGGACACGTGCGGCCAGTCGTCGCCGGCGGTGGTGCGCAGCGATTCGAGCAGCAGGCGACGCTCGTCGTCCTCCAGCGCGGCGAGATACGCGCGGCCGACGGCCGTACGCGCGATGTCCATCCGCGAGCCGATCTCGAGGCGCGTGACGAGCACGGCCGAGCGCGGGCGGATCACGTCGATCGCGACCATGTCGAGGCGGTCGCGCACCGCGAGGTGCACGGACAGCGACGTGCGTTCGGCCAGCTCGATCATGAACGGCCGCGAACGCGCGCGGATGTCGAAGTTGCGCAGGAAGCCGTGGCTCAGTTCGAGCACCGACGCGGTGAGCACGAAGCGCTCGCTGTCGGGCAACTGGAACAGGAAGCCGGCGCTGACGAGCGTCGCGGTGATGCGCGAGACGGTCGGCTTCGGGATGCCGGTCAATTAGGTCAGTTCGCGGTTGCTGACGGGCGCGTCGGCAGCCGCGATACGGCGCAGCACGGCGAGGCCGCGGGCGAGGGCGGTGATCTCGTCGGGTGACGATTCACGGTCCCGCGACGCGGGAGGGGTTACAGTTGTCGACACGAGGGATTCTCTCTAATTCCGAAACTCGATTTCAATTTTGTTGGTATTGTAGGACTATTGTCAAAAGATGCATGTTCCGTGGGTGAACCGGTCATTGGATGAGATTTTACGGGTTCACCCTTGGTTTATTAGGAAAACGCTCAAATGAGCGTTGCCGGAAAGTGCATGAACCGGTGCAAATACCGCTTGACTTGTCGGGCGGAAACGGAAAGAATGTCTCACGTTTTCGAAACATCGTTTCAAGAGTTTAACCGGCAACGATGTTTCGCGCAGTCTCTCAGGTTCTAGCACGGCCCTCGGAATGGCTAGAACTTTTTTAGCGCCACGGTCTCCGTGGCGCTTTTTTTTGCCTGTCTTCCGACGGTCCGCCCGGACGCGTCGGCCCGTATTATCTCCTGATCGCCACAAATGCCCGTCCGGGCCAGTTTCGCGCGTGCTGGCACGCGCGATGGGCGCCGTCTGTACGCTTCCCGCACGCAAAAAAAAGCGCGACGCCCGCAGTGGGCATCGCGCGTGAAACGGCGTGGAGCGCCGACGAATGAACGGTGATGAAGAAAGGACGCCCGGTTAGGGACGCCCGGTTAGGGACGCCCGGTCAGGGACGCCCTGCAGGGGCGCAACGCCCCCTCGCGCGAGGCGGTCAGTCCTTCGCGAGCTTGATGCTGGTCTGCTCGGCCGTCAGGTAGCCGACGCTGGCGCCGAAGCGATCCTTGTAGTTCGCGCGCACGAGCGGGTCGAGCGTCGGCTTGACCTTGTCGTGCAGCGGCGTTTCCCAGTCGCCCGCGTGCTGGAAGTTGCTCATGATGTAGGTCCAGCCGTTGATCTCGTCGACCGCGTGCAGGCCCGTCGATTCGGCGCCGGCCGGGCACGACAGCACGCGCGCGAGCGACTTCGTGTCGACGTTGTAGGCCCACAGGAAGTTGTTCACGTGCATGCCCGAGTCTTCGCCGATGAACAGCGTGCGCAGCTTTTCGGAGAACTTCAGGTTGTCGGGGTTCGCGATCTTGTCCGGGTTCGCGAGGTTGCCGAGCGCATCGGCCGCGGCGAGGTCCTCACCGACCAGCGCGGCCGGCGCGCCCATGTCGACCGGCACCCATTCGCTGTCGATCGCGCCGCCCGTCGTGTCGCGCTGGCCGGCCTTCAGGTTCAGCGCGTAGACGGCGCCCGCGGCGATCTTCTTGTCGACCGCGACGTCGCGCGACACCGCATTGCCCTTGACCATCGACGTTTCGATCCGCGACATCGCCGTGTAGACGATCTTGTCCTTCGCGTTCACGGTCGTGCCTTCGAGCTTCGTGAACGCCATGCTGCCGCCGAGCAGCGCCGCGTAGCGGTGCGTCTCGAGGAACGCGGCCGCCTTTTCCATCCCCGGCTTCACGCGCATCCAGTTGAACTTGCCGCCGAAGTGGATCTTCGTGTAGCTCGCATCGTTCGGATCGGTGGTCACCAGGTCCATGATGTCCGACGCCTTCAGCGTGTTCGCGAGCGTTTCGATCTCGCCGCTGGTCGCGTGGCCGATCTTGATCCACGTCAGCGTCGCGGTGCCGGCGCCGGCGGACGACGTCTGCGTCCACTTCGCGACGTACAGCGTGCCGGCCGACAGGTCGGCCGCCTTGTCGGCGACGAACATGAACAGGCCGCCGTTGGTCGCGTCGTCGCCCATCATCACGGTGCGCTGGTCGGGCATCACCTGGATCAGCTCGTGCGAGATGCGGCCGAGGCAGTAGTGCTTCTTCACGGTGCCGGTGCCGTCCGGGTTCACGGTGATCTCGGGCAGGTGGCCGTAGTGGTAGGGGTTCGCCTTCGTCTCGTCGCCGAAGGTGTTCTTGCTGAACGCCTTGAACTGCGCGTCGGTCGCGGCCTTCGTCGCGTCCGGCTCGTATTCCTCGCTCGACAGGTGCGTGCCCCACGGCGACAGGCTCGCGCCGCAGGTGATCCACAGGCCGTGCGCCTTCGACGTGTCGACGTTGTGGTACTTCACGACCTTCAGCGCGCCGGTGGCCGGGTCCTGGTCGAGCGTGAGCACGGCGATCGGCGACGGCAGCTGGCCGTACTGCGACGCGCTCGCCTGGTCGCGCGTCGTGTATTCGAACTGCACGACCGCGAACACCGTGTTGCCCTTCACGCCCGGCACGTTCGCGTTCTTCAGCGTCAGGAGCGAGCTGCCGTCCGGGCAGTCGGAATAGAACTGGCGCTCCTTGCCGGCGACCGAGCGATCGATGATCGGCTGGTTGTTGATGTCGTAGTAGCCGCCCGCGAGCGTCGTGCCGCCCTTGCCGTCCGGCACCATGTCGCCCGTCACGAAGAACGGCCGGTACGCGAGCTTGAAATTGCGCGACGAGCCGTCCGAGAACGACACCGACAGCGTCGAGCCGACCGTCGTCGTGGCCATCGCGGCCGCGTTGTCGAGCGTCGGCGCGGCCATCGCCGAGAATGCCGCCGACGTATAGGCAGCGGCGACCGGGGCCGGCGTCGACGCGGGATCGTCGTCGCCGCCGCAACCCGTCAGCAGGGCCGGCAGCGCGAGGCCGGAAAGGGGAAGCATCGGCGCGCCGGCGAGGATCTTCAGGGCCTGACGACGGGAAGCATTGGGCAACGCGGGCATGTGGAGTCCAGTTTCGGTTGTTGGAAGAATGGCCTTCGCGAAGCGGGCGAGCGGCAAGCTCCGCGAAGGCATATTGAAAACTGGACGGAAGTGTAAGGACGATAGATGAAAGTTTTTTGAATTGAAAACGTAATGACGCGTCCGGGGGCGTTCAGCGGGTCAATCGCGCTCGGGCGTGGCCGAGATGCGGTGGATCGACAGGTCGGCGCCGTCGAATTCGGCTTCGCGGTCGAGACGCAGGCCGACGGTCGCCTTCAGCGCGCCGTAGACGAGCGTGCCGCCCGCGCTCGCGAGTGCGATGCCGCCGAGCGTGCCGACGAGCTGCGACAGGAACGACACGCCGCCGAGGCCGCCGAGCGCCGGCTGCCCGAACACGCCGGCCGCGATGCCGCCGAGCGCGCCGCACATCCCGTGCAGCGGCCAGACGCCGAGCACGTCGTCGATGCGCCAGCGGTTCTGCACGCAGGTGAACATCGCGACGAACAGCGCACCGGCTGCGGCGCCCGTGACGAGCGCGCCGATCGGGTGCATCACGTCGGAGCCCGCGCATACCGCGACGAGGCCAGCGAGCGGCCCGTTGTACGTGAAGCCCGGGTCGTTGCGGCCGGCCATCCATGCCGCGAGCGTGCCGCCGACCATCGCCATCAGCGAGTTCACCGCGACGAGGCCGCTGATCTTGTCGAGCGTCTGCGCGCTCATCACGTTGAAGCCGAACCAGCCGACCGCAAGCACCCAGGCGCCGAGCGCGAGGAACGGGATGTTCGACGGCGGGTGCGCGGCGATCCGGCCGTCCTTCGCGTAGCGGCCGTGGCGCGCGCCGAGCAGCAACACGGCCGGCAGCGCGACCCAGCCGCCGAACGCATGCACGACGACCGAGCCCGCGAAGTCGTGGAACGGCGCGCCGAACGCGTGCGTGAGCCAGGCTTGCACGCCGAAGCGCTCGTTCCACGCGATCCCTTCGAAGAACGGATAGATGAAGCCGACGATGATCAGCGTCGCGACGAGCTGCGGGTTGAACTTCGCGCGCTCCGCGATGCCGCCGGACACGATCGCCGGGATCGCCGCGGCGAACGTCAGCAGGAAGAAGAAGCGCACGAGCGCGTAGCCGTTGTGCTGCGACAGCGTGCCGATGTCGTCGAAGAATTCGACGCCGTACGCGATCGTGTAGCCGATGAAGAAATACGCGAGTGTCGACACCGAGAAGTCGACCAGGATCTTCACGAGCGCGTTGACCTGGTTCTTCTTGCGGACCGTGCCGAGTTCGAGAAATGCGAAGCCCGCATGCATCGCGAGCACCATGACGGCGCCGATCAACAGGAACAGGGTGTCGACGCCGGATTTCAGACCATCCATGCCGTTACTTCCTTGCGCAAAAAACGGGCAAGGAATGCAAGTATCGAGCCAACCTGGTGAACGACTGCGTGAAATTGGTGCCCGGTTGCCGCGCGATGCGGCATTCCGGTGAATCGCGCACGGGATCGGGGCGTGATCGAGGGCGAGCGACGGCGGTGCCGGCTGCGCGCACGTGGTGCGGCGCGTGCTGAACTGGTGCGTACGACGAACGAAGCGGTGCGCGGCGTGCGCGGTCACGCACCGATCTGGCGCGTCAGTGGCGCGCGAACAGCGCGGGCGGCCGGCGCAGCCGCAGCGCGCACGCCGACCAGTAGGCGGCGACGGTCGCCAGCCCGAGCGCGGCGAACGCGAGCGCCGCGAAGCCCGCGAGCGACTGGCCGTCGCCGTCGGCGCCGAGGATGCCTTGCGCGACGATCAGCGCGGCCGTCCAGAAGCCGATCACGGCCTGCGTGAGCAGACGCGCGCATGCGATGCGGCGCGGACGCCCCGATTCGGCGAGGCGGCGCGCCGACGGCGCACGCAGGCACAGGAACAGGGTGGCGGCGAGCAGCGCGGCCAGGACGATGAGCCAGTCGACGAGGAAAGCCATAACGAGGAAAAGTGGGGGACACGTACGAAGCGTGCCCACTTTAGAGGCATGGCGCGTGCGATTGAATCAGACGAATCCGAAATTGAAAGGCATTTTTAATGCCGGGTCGTGATTGGGCCTGTTCCACAGGCGGTATCATCGACACCGGTCCAACCACGAGGTCGTGCAACGCGCGGCCGGAGATTGCTGATGAACATGAAGACATCGCGGGCGCGTCGCGTGCCCGGGTCCGTGCTGGCGGCCGTGGCCGCCGGTGCGCTGCTGTTGCTCGCGGGCTGCGAGAAGTCCGGTACGCCGGTCGCGCAACCCGATACGGCCGCGAGCGCGGCCGCCGACGCCGCGAACAATGCGGCAAAGGCGCTCGACCAGGTGGCGAGCACCGTCAACCAGCAGATCAACGCGGCGAAGGCCGGTATCGCGTCCGCGGCGTCGGCCGTGCCGCCGTTGTCCGCGAGCGGCCTCGCGTCGGCCGCGCAGGCGCAGATCGACGCGGCGGCGTCCGCGGTCGTCGCGCATGCGGCTTCCGAAGCGGGCGCGAAGATCGCCGAAGCCGGCAAGAAACTCCAGCAGTGGAGCCAGCAGAGCGCCGCGGGGGCCAAACCCGCGAGCGGTGAATGACGCGGGCTTGCACGATCCGCAAAATGTAATTATTATGGTTACACATTTCGCCGGTTGCGGGTCGGGCCGGCGTCGCCGAGTGAGTCAGGAATGAATACCAGCAGCCGGTTCGCGTTTGCCGTTCACGTGCTTGCCTTGCTGTCGATGCAGGAAGGCGTACCGTTGTCGTCCGACATCATCGCGGGCAGCGTGAATACGAATCCGGCGCTGATTCGCCGGCTGCTGTCGATGCTGGCGGCCGCAGGCCTGACCACGTCGCAGCTCGGCGCGGGCGGCGGCGCGCTGCTGGCGCGCGAGCCCGGCGAGATCACGCTGCTCGACGTGTATCGCGCGGTCGACGATGCGCAACTGTTCGCGCTGCATCGCGAGGCGCCGAATCCGGCATGTCTCGTCGGGCGGCACATTCAGAGCGCGCTGACCGGCTATATCGGCGACGCGCAGCGCGCGATGGAGGCGTCGCTCGCCACGCGCACGCTGGCCGACGTGACGGCCGACATGCTGGATCTGGAGCAGCGCACGCAACGGGCGGCGCGCGCCGGCGGGTGACCGGCGCCGGGTGCCACGCGGGTATCCGGCGGCAGGCAGGGCGGGAAGCCGGACGGCGCGTACGCGCGGCGATCGGCACGACGGGGGCTTTGCCCCGTTTTTTTCGGTCTTATATGTAATTGAGTATGTTACACATTTTCATTTCTGGAGAATCGATATGACGCAACGTTCATTGAATATCGCACTGTTCGGCGCCACCGGCATGATCGGCACGCGCATCGCGGCGGAAGCCGTGCGGCGCGGCCACCGCGTCACGGCGCTGTCGCGCCATCCGCGCGCATCCGTCGAAGGCATCACCGCGAAGGCGGCCGACCTGTTCGACGCGGCCAGCATCGCGGCCGCGCTGCCGGGCCATGACGTCGTCGCCAGCGCGTACGGCCCGAAGCAGGAAGATGCGGCGCAGGTCGTCGCGGCCGCGAAGGCGCTGGTCGCCGGCACGCGCCAGGCCGGCCTGAAGCGGCTCGTCGTGGTGGGCGGCGCAGGTTCGCTCGAAGTCGCGCCGGGCAAGCAGCTCGTCGACACCGAAGGATTCCCGGAGGCGTACAAGGCGCAGGCGCTCGCGCACCGCGATGCGCTCGACTACCTGAAGACGGTCGCCGATCTCGACTGGACCTTCTTCGCGCCGGCCGCGTTGATCGCGCCGGGCGAGCGCACCGGCACGTTCCGCACGGGCGTCGGCAAGCTGATCGTCGACGCGCAGGGCAACAGCAAGATCTCGGTGGAAGACTACGCGGTCGCGTTCGTCGACGCACTCGAGCAGGACAGCTTCGTGCGCGAGATCGCGACGGTCGCGTATTGAGCGGCATGACGGCCGGCGGCCGGTGAGCGCCGGCCGGCCCGGCGCGACGTGCGAGCCGCGACGCGCAGTCAATTTCGGGCGATGCCACTCCGGCGGTGGCGTCGCCTGTTTCGTTTGGCGCGGCGGACGAATCGTCTGCGTGCCGGATCGGTATTTACACCGGTCGACGCGCCGCGGCAGTTTTCATATTGTTCCCCGTTGGGCAGGATGAATAGAATAAATTTCTATCGACGAGGGAATGGAGAAATGGACGCCATCGATCGCAAGCTGCTGGAGCTGCTGCAGGCGGATGCCACACTGCCGATCGCGGAACTGGCACAGCGCGTGAACCTGTCGCAGACGCCATGCTGGAAGCGCGTGCAGCGGCTGAAGGAAACCGGCGCGATTCGCGCGCAGGTCGCGCTGTGCGATCCGCGCAAGCTCGGGGTCGGCACGACCGTGTTCGTCGCGATCCGCACGAACCAGCACACCGAGGAATGGGCGCAGCGTTTCACGCAGGCGGTGCGCGACATGCCGGAAGTGGTCGAGGTCTACCGGATGAGCGGCGAGACCGATTACCTGCTGCGCGTCGTGGTGGCCGGCATCGACGACTACGACCGCGTCTACAAGCAACTGATTCGCACGGTGCCGCTGTTCGACGTCAGCTCGTCGTTCGCGATGGAGCAGATCAAGTATTCGACCGCGCTGCCCGTGCGCGATCTGGCCGAGCCCGCCTGACGGGCACCCCGCCGCGCCGGCCGCGCGGCTTCAGCGGCCGCGCGCCAGCGCGCGTGCGCGTTCGTCGGCCAGCGCGTCGCGGCGCACGAAATCCGCGACGAACGGGCTGGCCGGATGATGGTGCAGCGCATACGGCGTATCCCATTGCGCGAGCTGCCCGTCCTTCATCACGCCGATCCGGTCGGCGATCGCGAACGCTTCCGCCTGATTGTGCGTGACCAGGATCGCGGTGTGGCCCGTGTGCTTCAGGATGTCGCGCAGCTCGAATGCGAGCCGCTCGCGCGTATCGACGTCGAGATTCGAGAACGGCTCGTCGAGCAGCA
>FTHQ01000301.1_pt1 | contig 16658 bp, 14 predicted proteins | sample 1641001 | NCBI WGS metagenome assembly FTHQ01 (sample SAMEA3914872, study PRJEB12502) | metagenome | biome: forest; material: soil | place: Canada | collected 2011-07-03 | depth 0.3 m | reverse complement strand
GTGCGGACGCCGGCGCCGGGTCCGCACCTGCGGCGCCGAGCGACGCGGTCGCCTGCCGCGCCGCGTCGCGCAAGGCCACGGCGATCGGGCCGTCCCAGTCGACATCGATCGATCCCGTCGAACCGATCACCGTCAACGCGAGTTGCAGGCGCCCCTGCGCATCGAAGACGGGCACGCACATCCCGCTGACGCCGGGGCTCGGCCGGTCGATGCTGCGTTCGATGCCGCGCATGCGGATCGCGTCGAGTTCGGCAGGTTGCGCACCGGCGTCCGGCGCGACCGGCGCGCTTTCGGCGCCTGCCAGCGTATCGCCCGCGCCGGCCTGGCTGGCCGCCATCGCGTCGAGTTGCGCGGCGTCGCCGAACGCGCGGAACACGCGGCCGGTCGCCGTCGTGTCGAGCGACATCACCGAACCGACGTGCAGGTTCACGTGCAACGGATAGCCGCCGTGCTCGATGCGCACGATCGTCGGGCCGAGCACGCCCGGCACGGACAGCGCGACGCTCAGGCCGACCGTTTCCGCGAGCCGCACCGCGTGCGGAAGCGTCGCGCGGTAGGCCGGCTGGCGCTCGATCGACATCAACCCGAGCCGCAGCGACAGCGGGCCCGGCTCGTAGTTGCCGGTGAGCGCGTCGCGTTTCACGAGCGCGAGTCGCGTCAGGCTCACGAGATAGGTGTGCGCCTGAGCGGTGGAGAGATCGGCCGCCGCGGCCAGCTCCGACAGCCCGAGCGGCTTGCGCCGGCGCGCGAGCGCGTCGAGCAGCCGGCCGCCGACCTCGACACTCTGGATGCCGCGCTGCGCCTTGGGCGGCGCATCGTCCGCGCTGACTTCGTGGTTCTGCACGCGATGATTCTTCCGTTGACGAAACCCCGCATGGTATCCGACGCCATTTCTCGCGCCAGCCCGCAGGTTTACCCGTATTAGACAATAACAAGCACGTTTGCCATTGACAAATATTCGGCGCGAGCAGATGATCCGCTGACACCCCTCAACACATGGCTCGCAGCCACGGAACGCACAATGGCCAAAGCATTCGCCTCCCAAGCCGATCTGGAAGAGAAGAAAGTCACCTGGACGAAGCTGTCCGAGAACGCCTACGCGTACACAGCCGAAGGCGACCCGAACTCGGGCGTGATCATCGGCGACGACAGTGTGCTGATCGTCGACACGACCGCGACGCCCGCGATGGCGCAGGACCTGATCGCGAAGATCCGCAGCGTCACCGACAAGCCGATCAAGCACGTGGTGCTGTCGCACTACCACGCGGTGCGCGTGCTCGGCGCGTCCGCGTATTTCGACGAAGGCGCGCAGCACGTGATCGCGAGCCGCGGCACGTACGAGATGATCGTCGAGCGCGGCGAGGCCGACATGAAGTCGGAGATCGAGCGCTTCCCGCGCCTGTTCGCCGGCGTCGAGACGGTGCCGGGCCTGACCTGGCCGACGCTCGTGTTCGAGCGCGAGATCACGCTGTTCCTCGGCAAGCTCGAAGTGAAGATCATGCACGTCGGCTCGGGCCACACGAAGGGCGACACGATCGTCTGGCTGCCGTCGCAGAAGGTGCTGTTCTCGGGCGACCTTGTCGAATACGACGCCGCGTGCTATTGCGGCGACGCGCAGCTCGAACAGTGGCCGGCCACGCTCGAGGCGCTGCGCGCGCTCGGCGCCGAGAAGCTCGTGCCGGGCCGCGGCCCCGCGCTGCTGAATCCGGCGGAAGTGAACAAGGGCCTCGACTACACGAAGGATTTCGTCACGACGCTGCTCGCGCAGGGCCGCAAGGCCGTCGAGCGCAATCTCGACCTGAAGGCCGCGATGGCGCTCACGCGCGAAGCGATGGACCCGAAGTTCGGCCACGTGTTCATCTACGAGCACTGTCTGCCGTTCGACGTGTCGCGTGCGTTCGACGAGGCGAGCGGCATCGCGCATCCGCGCATCTGGACCGCGCAGCGCGACAAGGACATGTGGGCCGCGCTGCAGGACTGAGCGGCACACGGCGGCGGGGCGGCGCTCACATGATCGCCTCGCCGTTTCCCTGAAGGTTGCGGCAGTCGCGGCGGCATCGCGCCGCGGTGCCGGCAACCGTATCCGGTCTCACAAGAAAGCAGGGCGCATGCACGCCCTCGGAGACTGCCGCGCGCTCGACATCGCGCGGCCCGTTTGGAGAGAGACATGCCCCAATCGCTTCCCGCCGAAGCGACGCTCGCGCACGCGAGCGCGTCGGCGCCGACTTCCGCATCCGCCTTCAGCGACGCGCTGCTGTTCCGCAAGATCGCGTGGCGGATCGTCCCGTTCCTGTTCCTCTGCTACGTCGTGTCGTTTCTCGACCGCATCAACATCGGCTTCGCGCAGTTGCAGATGAAGCACGATCTCGGCTTCAGCGATGCGATGTACGGCCTCGGCGCCGCGGTGTTCTACGTCGGCTACGTGTTCTGCGAAGTGCCGAGCAACATGCTGCTCGCGCGCTTCGGCGCGCGCCGCACGTTCACGCGGATCATGCTGCTGTGGGGCCTCGCGTCGACCGGGATGATGTTCGTGTCGCAGCCGTCGCATTTCTACGTGCTGCGCTTCCTGCTCGGCGTGTTCGAGGCCGGCTTCTTCCCCGGCATCGTGCTGTACCTGACCTACTGGTTCCCCGCGAACCGGCGTGCGGCGGCGATCTCGGTGTTCTTCGCGGGCGTCGCGGTGGCCGGTGTGCTCGGCGGCTTGTTGTCCGGCTGGATCATGCGCGACATGAGCGGCGTGCTCGGGCTGCACGGCTGGCAATGGATGTTCGCGATCGAAGGGGCGCCGGCGATCCTGCTCGCGTTCGTTGCGTTCACGTTGCTCGTCGACCGGCCGCAGGACGCGCCGTGGCTCACGTCCGACGAAAAGGCGCGCGTCGCCGCGCTGTGCGCCGAAGGCCGCGCACACGGCAATGCGCACGACGGCCGCAGCGTGATGACCGCGCTCGCGAATCCGCGCGTGTATCTGTTCGCGTTCATCTATTTCTCGCTGACCTGCGCGTCGCTGACGCTCAACTTCTGGATGCCGCTGATGATCCGCGACTTCGGCGTGACCGACGTCGTCGCCGTGAGCCTCTACACGGTCGTGCCGAATGCGGTGGGCGCGGTCGGGTTGGTGCTGATCGCGCGCCGCTCGGACCGCACCGGCGAACGCCGCAAGCACTTCGCGTGCTGCACGATCGGCGGCGGCCTCGCGCTCGCGGCGCTGACGCTGCACCTGCACAGCTTCGCGGCGATGCTCGCGTGCCTGTCGATCGCGGCCACGCTGATCTTCGCCGCGCTGCCGATCTTCTGGGCCGTGCCGACCCGCTACCTGTCCGGCAATGCCGCCGCGGCCGGGATCGCGTTGATCAGCAGCATCGGGATCACGAGCGGCATCGTCAGCCCGTGGGTGATCGGGATGATCCGCACGCGCACCGGCAGCATGGATCTCGCCGTGTACCTGCTGGCCGCGCTGCTGGTGGCGAGCGGCGTGGCGCTGATGCTCGGCGTGAAGGGCGAGGGCGCGCGGCGCGGCTGAACGTCGGCTTCGGCCGGTCGCCGTCGGCGGGCGGCGGCGACCGGCGTTGCACGTCCTGCCCGCTCCCTGTTGACTTCCGTGGAGGAGACGATCGATGTCAGCCCCTCTCCCGGCAGACGCCGCGCATGCCGCAGCGTCCGGCCCTCGTGCGTCAGACCACGACGCGCTGTACCGCCGCATCGGCATGCGCATCGTGCCGTTCCTGTTCGTCTGCTACATCGTGTCGATCCTCGATCGCAGCAACATCGGCTTCGCGCAGTTGCAGATGCGGCAGGATCTCGGCCTCACCGACGCGATGTACAGCCTCGGCGCGGTGCTGTTCTTCGTCGGCTACGTGCTGTTCGAGGTGCCGAGCAACGCGTTGCTGCGCCGCTTCGGTGCAAGACGCACGTTCGCGCGGATCATGTTCCTGTGGGGCGCGGTGTCGGTCGCGATGATCACCGTCGACAGCGCAAGGCAGTTCTACGTGCTGCGCTTCCTGCTCGGGCTTTTCGAGGCCGGCTTTTTCCCGGGCGTCGTGTTCTACCTGACGTACTGGTATCCCGCGCGCCGTCGCGCGTCGGTGCTGTCGATCTTCTATGCGGGCGTCGCGGTGGCCGGGATGGTCGGTGGACTGCTGTCGGGCTGGCTGATGCGCGGGATGTCCGGCGTGCTCGGTCTGCACGGCTGGCAATGGATGTTCGCGATCGAGGGCGCGCCGGCGCTCTTGCTCGGCGTGACGGCGTGGTTCTGGCTGTGCGATCGCCCCGAACACGCGCGCTGGCTGTCCGACGACGACCGGCGGCGGCTCGCGGCCGACCTCGCCGCCGATCGCGCGGAGGCACCCGCGCACGCGGCTTCGTCGCTGCGGCAGGTGCTGGCCGAGCCGCGCACCTACCTGTTCGCGTTCATCTATTTCTCGCTGACGACCGCGCTGCTGATGCTGCTGTTCTGGATGCCGCTGATGATTCGCGAATTCGGCATTCACGACGTGGTTCACATCAGCCTGCTGTCAATCGTGCCGAACGCGATCGGCGCGGCCGGCCTGATCGCGATCGCGCGGCGCTCGGACCGCAAGCGCGAACGCCGCCGGCATTTCGCCGCATGCGCGTTCGGCGGTGCGGTGGCGCTCGCGTTGCTGACGCTGCATCTGCCGAGCATCGTCGCGATGATGGCGCTGCTGTCGATCGCGGCGATGCTGATCTTCGCCGCGCATCCGGTGTTCTGGGCCGTGCCGTCCGCGTATTTCGCGGGTGCCGGTGCGGCAGGCGGCATTGCGCTGATCAGCAGCATCGGCGTATCGAGCGGGATGATCACGCCGTGGATCGTCGGCGTGATCCGCACGCGCACCGGCAGCATGGATTCGGCGATGCTGATGATCGCCGGATTGCTGGCCGCGTGCGCGGTCGCGATGCTGCTGGGCGTGCGTGCCGCACCGCGCGACGCGGGTCCCGCCGGCAATCAGCGCGCCGCGGTGTAGCGCGGCGCGGGCGTATCGGCCGACAGGTGCGGCGCCATCGTGCGGCGCGCGGCCTCGTATGCGTCCCATTCGTCGCCCGCGTGCAGCGACGGGATCGTCACGAGTTCGCCGCGCTCGAACCCGACCAGCGCCGCATCGACCATGTCCTGCGCGGTCATCACGATTTCCTTCGGCAGGTGCTCGAGCGGCAGGCCGCCCGTCTGCCAGAAATCGGTGGCCGTCGCGCCGGGCAGCACGGCCTGCACCTGCACGCCCTTGCCGGCGAGCTCGTGATGCAGCGACTGGCTGAACGCGAGCACGAACGCCTTGCTGCCGCCGTACACGCCGTTCAGCGTTTCCGGCGAAATCGCGACGATCGACGAAATGTTGATCACCGCGCCGCGGCCGCGTGCGACGAAGCCGGGCACCGCCGCATAGGTCAGGCGCGTGAGCGCGGTCACGTTCAGGTCGATCATCCGCGTCATCGCGTCGACGTCGCTGTCGAGCAGCGGCGCATGCGTGCCGATGCCCGCGTTGTTCACCAGCAGCGTGATGCTCGCGTCCTGTTTCAGCTTGGCCTCGACGGCGGCGAGCGCCGCGCGGTCGTTGAGGTCTGCGTCGACGATCTCGACGCTGCGCTGCGTGTCGTTCGTGATGCGCTCGGCGAGGGCGCTCAGGCGCTCGCGGCTGCGCGCGACCAGGATCAGGTCGTAGCCGCGGCGCGCGAGGCGGTCCGCGTAGACGGCGCCGATGCCCGACGACGCGCCGGTAATGAGGGCGGTACCGCGATGGGCTTGCGTCATGATGTACTCCGTTTCGATGAGGATGGCCGGATGGCGTGAAAGCATTCTGGCCTCGAAGCGCTTCGACACAAATGACGTAGATGGGTATGATTCCGGACATCGCAGCGATCGACACGGGACCGGAGGACGCACATGCACCGAATCGGCTTTTTGATCAGCGACGGCTTCCAGATCATGGCGCTCGCCGCGCAGTCGGTGTTCGAGTACGCGAACATGGGTCTGGAGAAGCCGTTCTACGCGATGGACAACTATTCGGTCGACGGCGGCGACGTGCGCTCGTCGCTCGGGCTGCCGGTCGCCACGCGCGCGCTGCGCGGGCGGATCGGCGTCGACACGTGGATCGTCGCGGGCGTCAACGATCCGCTCGCCGCGCCGGCGCCGGCCGGCGTCGTCGCCTATCTGCGCCGCGCGAATACGCGTGCGCGGCGGATCGCCGGCATCTGCACGGGGGCGTTCGTGCTGGCCGAGGCCGGGCTGCTCGCGCAGCGTCGCGCGACCACGCACTGGGCGTTCGGCCGCGACATGCAGCGGCATTACCCGGAGATTCGCGTCGAGGACGACCGGATCTATATCGTCGACGGCCCGATCTGGACGTCGGCCGGGATGACGGCCGGGCTCGATCTCGCGCTCGCCATGGTGGAAAAGGATCTCGGCGCCGATGCCGCGCGGTCGGTCGCGCACAAGCTGGTGATGCACCAGCGCCGGGCCGGCGGCCAGTCGCAGCATTCGGAAATGCTCGATCTCGCGCCGAAATCCGACCGGATCCAGAACGCGCTCAACTACGCGCGGCAAAACCTCGGCCGCGCGCTGACCGTCGAGGATCTGGCCGAGGCCGTGCACCTGAGCCCGCGCCAGTTCAGCCGCATATTTACGCTCGAGACCGGACAGTCGCCGGCGAAGGCGATCGAGCGGCTGCGGCTCGAAGCGGCGCGGCTGATGATCGAACAGAGCCGCCATCCGCTCGACGTGATCGCGCAGGAGAACGGTTTTCGCGACCGCCGGCACATGCGCGAGGCGTTCGTGCGCGGGTTCGGCGTGCCGCCGCAGGCGCTGCGGCGCGACGCGCGGGCGGACGAGCGGGAAACGGGCTGACGAGCGCGGCCGCCCGCCGCCGGCGCGAGTCGGAAAAAGCGCGCAGAATCTCGTCGACATGCTTCGCGAGGAGACACGATGCACGCCGTACCGTTCGACATTGCGATACCTGATCAAGCGCTCGATGATCTGCGCCGGCGCCTGCGCGACGCGCGCCCGCCGACGCTGACCCCCGCCGAGCCCTGGCAGCAGGGAGTGGACGGCGCATGGCTGCGCGAGCTGGTCGCGTACTGGGCCGGGGGCTTCGACTGGCGTGCGCTCGAGCGTGCGCTGAACCGGCTGCCGCAGTTCGTCGCGGACGTGGACGGGCAGCGCGTGCATTTCATCCATCGGCGTGGCGCGGGACCGACACCTTATCCGCTCGTCATCACGCACGGCTGGCCGGGCTCCGTGTTCGAATTCGATGCGCTGCTCGATCGGCTGTGCGACCCGGCGGCATTCGGCGGCGATCCTGACGACGCGTTCGACGTGGTCGTGCCCTCGCTGCCCGGTTTCCTGTTCTCGCCGGCGCCGGCGGCCCCCGGCATGTCGGCGTTTCAGGTCGCCGATCGCTGGGCCGGGTTGATGGCCCGCCTCGGGTATCGACGCTTCGGCGCGCAGGGCGGCGATATCGGCGCGGCCGTGTCGGTGGCGCTCGGCGCGCAACATGCCGACAGGGTGGACGGTGTCCATCTGAACTACCTGCCCGGCAGCTACGAGCCGGCGATCGACCCGGCCGCGCCGCTGACCGACGAAGAGCAGGCATTCCTGAAGCAGCGCACCGACTGGGTCGCGATGGAAGGCGGATACGCGCACGTGCACGCGACGAAACCGCAGACGCTGGCCGTCGCGCTCAACGATTCGCCGGCCGGGCTGGCCGCCTGGATCGCCGAGAAATTCCGCACGTGGAGCGATTGCGACGGCGACGTCGCGCGGCGGTTTTCGCACGACACGCTGCTGACGGGCATATCGCTCTACTGGTTCACCGGCTGCATTGGCTCGTCGATGCAGATGTATTGGGAAAACCGGCTGCAGCCGATGCGCTTCGCGCCGGGGCAACGCGTGGCGGCGCCCGTTGGCTTCGCGCGCTTTCCGAAGGAGATCAGCCGTCCGCCGCGCAGTTGGCTCGAACGCGTGTTCGACGTGGTGCAGTGGACCGACATGCCGAGCGGCGGCCATTTCGCGGCGCTGGAGGAGCCGGACTTGCTCGCCGACGATATTCGGCGGTTTTTCCGGCGTTTCCGGTAACGGGCGGGCAGCCCGCTCGGCGGAAACCTGGGCCGCAGGGCGCTCGCGCGGTTCAGGCGTGACGGGAGCCGGCGCGATGCGAATCGCGTCGCGCCGCCGCCGCGTGTCTTATCGCGTGACGAACGCCGTGGCCGCATCCGGCGCCGTACGCGCATGCTTGCGCTGGCGCAGCAGCGCGACGCGGCAGTTCTCGCGCGCCGTTTCGCGGCCGTCGTCGTCGAGCAGCACGAGGTCGCCGCGCATCACGTTCAGCGTGATCACGTCCTCGCCCGGCGCGCCGAGGGTTTCCGGCGTGTGCACCGAGCCGGCCGGTTCGAGCACCGTCGAGCCGGCGTGCGCGATCCAGTCGTATTCGCGGTAACGCCACGCACCCTGCAGCGTATGGACGAACACCTCGCCGTCGTGACGATGGCGCGGCAGCGTGCCGCCGGCCGACATCTTCAGCAGCGCGGTCAGCGTGTCCTCGGCCGCATTGATGTGCAGGTACTTGATCGCGAGCCCCGGCAGGTCGGCGCTCATCGGCAGCCACGGCAGCGCGTCGCCGGGCAGGCAGGAGATCGGCGGCAGGTCGGTGGAGAGCGGGGCGGACGGCTGCGTCATGGCGGAAGGCGGAGCGGAAACGGAAAGAAGCCCGCATTATCGCAGAGCCGGATCACGCGGCCGAACGGAGGCGGCGCCGCGGCGAAGGCCGGCACGGCGGGGGCGATCCTTACACGCCGAAATATACAGTCAAACTGTACAGTTTGACTGTCGATGTGCTATCTTGAATTCATGAACGCGCCATCGTCTCCCCCCGACCCACTCCCGCTGGCCGGTCTCGCCGGCGAACTCCGCATCTCGGTCGGCAAGCTGATGCGGCGGCTGCGGGAACAGACCCATCCGAACGACCTCACGTCCTCGCAGAAATCGGTGTTGCTGCGGCTCGACCGCGACGGCCCGGCGACCGTGTCGGCGCTTGCGCGTGCCGAAAGCGTGCGCCCGCAATCGATGCGCGTGACGGTCGCGACGCTCGAGGCGCTCGGCGCGGTCGCCGGCGCGCCCGATCCGAGCGACGGCCGGCAGACGCTGATCGCGCTCACGCCCGGTTTCCGCAAGGTGCTGCAAGCCAACCGCGCGGCCAAGGACGACTGGCTGTTCCGCGCGCTGCACGCGCAACTGTCGGTGGCGGAACAGGCCGAGCTCGCGGCGGCCGTGAAGCTGCTGCAGCGGCTCGCCGAATTCCAGGACCCGGCGCGTCCGTGAACCGCTCCGATCCACTCGCCGCAAGGACAATCCGTGCATGAACTTCCTGCCTCTCGTGTCGTACTTCTTCGGCGGTGCGTTTCTCGCGAACGTCGTGCCGCATCTCGTCAGCGGGCTGCGCGGCGAGCCGTTCCAGACGCCGTTCGCGAATCCGCCCGGCCGCGGGCTGTCGTCGTCCACCGTGAACGTGGTGTGGGGCGTCGTGAACCTCGTCATCGCGTATGCGCTCGTGTGCCGGGTCGGCGATTTCGACCTGAAGCGCACGGCCGACGCCGCGGCGCTCGGCCTCGGCATCCTGGTGCTCGGCCTGTTCCTCGCGCGGCGCTTCGGCGCGCTGCACGGCGGCAACGAGCCGGACCGGGAGCGGCCATGAGCGTGCCGGCCGCGGGCGTATTTCGCTCGCTTCGCAGTTTCAACTATCGCGTGTGGGCGATCGGCTCGCTGGTGTCGAACATCGGCACGTGGATCCAGCGCACCGCGCAGGACTGGCTCGTCCTCACGCAACTCACGCATCACGATGCCTCGGCGGTCGGCACGGTGATGGCGCTGCAGTTCGGGCCGCAACTGCTGCTGTTGCCGTGGACCGGCTACGCGGCCGACCGCTGCGACCAGCGCAAGCTGCTGATGGCGACGCAGGCGCTGATGGGCGCGCTGGCGCTCGTGCTCGGCGTGCTGACGGTCACCGGCGCCGTGCGGCTCGAGCACGTGTATGTGTTCGCGTTCCTGTTCGGCTGCGCGTCGGCGTTCGACGCGCCGGTGCGGCAGACCTTCGTCGCGGAACTGGTTGGCGACCGCGAGCTCGCGAACGCGGTCGCGCTCAATTCGACGTCGTTCAATGCCGCGCGGATGGTCGGCCCGGCGGCGGCCGGGTTCCTGATCGCATCGGTCGGCACCGGCTGGGCGTTCCTCGCGAACGGGCTCAGCTTCTTCGCGGTGCTGGCGTCGCTGTCGCGGCTGCGGGAGGACGAGCTGCGCGCGAACGTGCGGGCGGATCGCGCGCGCAGCAGCCTGCTCGACGGGTTCCGCTACGTGTGGCGCCGCCCGGACCTGACGGCGATCCTCGTGATGCTGTTCCTGATCGGCACGTTCGGGCTCAATTTCCAGCTGTTCATTTCGACGATGGCCGCCAGCGTGTTTCACGTCGACGCGCGCGGGTTCGGGTTCCTGTCGTCGATGATGGCGGTCGGCACGATCTCGGGCGCGCTGCTCGCCGCGCGCCGCGAGCAGCCGCGGTTTCGTCATCTGTGGATCGGCGCGACGCTGTTCGGGCTCGGCTGCACGTTCGCCGCGCTGGCGCCCGGCTACTGGTCGTTCGCCGCGGCGCTGGTGCTGACGGGCATCGCCGCGATCACCTTCATGAACTCGACCAACAGCCTGATGCAGCTGTCCACCGAGCCGGCGATGCGCGGCCGCGTGATGGCGCTGCGCCTCGCGGTCGCGTTGGGCGGCACGCCGATCGGCGCGCCGGTGGCCGGCTGGGTGGCAAACCATCTCGGCCCGCGCTGGGCGCTCGGCGTCGGCGCGGCGTCCGGCTTTGCGGCCGCGCTCGTCGCGACCCATTTCGTCGCGCGCAAGCGGGCACAGCCGCGTACGGGCGGCGACGCCACCTGACCGGACCGCAAGCCGCGGCTACGCCGCCGGCCGTGCCGCCGCATGCGCGGCGTCGAGGCACGACTGGAACAGCAGCGCCGCCCGCGACGGCCGCGGCGAGCGCCGCAGCAGGCTCACGAACCGGCAACGGTAATTGAACCGGTGCGGCGCGATCGGCTGCATCAGCCCCTTGTTTTCGAAACTCTCCGCATAGTGATCGGGCAGGAAGCCGAGATAGCGGCCCGACAGAATCAGCGTCGCGATCGATTCCTGGTCCGATGCGGTCGCGCTGCGGGTGAGCTTCGCGCGATGGCTCAGCTCCATGTTCGGCGAATGGAAACCCAGCCCGGCGAACGCGTGGTTGCGGATCGTCGTCCACGTAAGCTTGCCGTGCGGCGCATCGAATAGCGGATGCTGGCGGCCGCAGTAGAGCAGCATCCGTTCGTCGAACAGCTCCGAATACACGAGGCTGCCCGAGTTGCGGTGCACGGGAATGATCCCGACCTGGTAACTGCCGTCGATGATCCCGCGCTCGACCTCGTTGATCGACGCGACGTGCAGGTTCAGCGTGACGTCGGGCGCTTCGTCGGCGAACTGGCGGATCGCGTCGCCGAGGCGGGCATTCGCGTTGGTGGCCGTCTTGTCGAATACCGCGATGTGAAGTTCTCCGCCCATCCGGTCGTGAATGCCGTCGATCCTGCTGCGAAATGCTTCCATCGACGCGAGCAACCGCAGCGTCTCCTCGTACACCGTCTGCCCCTCGGGCGTCAGCGTGAAGCCCGCGCGGCCGCGCCGGCACAGCACGAGGCCGAGCCGCGTTTCCAGATCCTTCACGTGCCGGCTGATCGTCGAGATGCCGATATTCAGTTCCAGTTCGGCCGCCGCCATCCCGCCGCACTGCACGACGCCCTTGAAGACCCGCAGCAGACGGAGATCCATGTCGCTGAGCTGCCCGAGCAGCGCGCGGCTCTTCGGTTTCTTTGCTTGCATAGTTGAGCAAGTGAACATTGATATTGCGATATTCAAAAGACTAATTGTCGTCCCGACAATGTGCAACATCATCACAAGGAGGAGGGGCGCGCCGCGCCGACCGACATGACCGACATCACCACCGCCCAGCACGACGACACGAACCTCCGCACCGACGCCGCCTGGCTCGATGCGCACTGGATGCCGTTCACGGCCAACCGTCAGTTCAAGGCCGATCCGCGCATGATCGTGTCCGGCAAGGGCGCGTATTACACCGACGCCGAAGGCCGCAAGATCTTCGACGGCCTGTCGGGCCTCTGGTGCACGGGCCTCGGTCACGGCCGCACGGAAATCGTCGAGGCCGTGAGCCGCCAGGTCGCGCAGCTCGACTACGCGCCGGCCTTCCAGTTCGGCCATCCGAAATCGTTCGAACTCGCCAACAAGATCAAGGAACTGACGCCGGCCGGCCTCGACTACGTGTTCTTCACGGGTTCGGGCTCGGAAGCGGCCGACACGTCGCTGAAGCTGGCCCGCGCGTACTGGCGCGCGAAGGGCAAGGGCACGAAAACGCGCCTGATCGGTCGCGAGAAGGGGTATCACGGCGTGAACTTCGGCGGCATCTCGGTCGGCGGGATCGGACCGAACCGCAAGCTGTTCGGTCAGGGCCTCGATGCCGATTTCCTGCCGCATACGCAACTGGCCGAGAACAGGTTCTCGCGCGGCATGCCCGAGCACGGCGCCGAGCTGGCCGACCGCCTGCTCGAGCTGATCGCGCTGCACGACGCGTCGAACATCGCGGCCGTGATCGTCGAGCCGTTCTCCGGTTCGGCGGGCGTGGTCGTGCCGCCGAAGGGCTATCTGAAGCGCCTGCGCGACATCTGTACCGCGCACGACATCCTGCTGATCTTCGACGAGGTCATCACGGGCTTCGGCCGCGCCGGCGCGATGACGGGCGCCGACGCATTCGGCGTGGTGCCGGACATCATGAACTTCGCGAAGCAGGTGACGAACGGCGTGCAGCCGCTCGGCGGCGTGATCGCGACGAAGGAAATCTACGACACGTTCATGGCCGCGGGCGGCCCCGAGTACATGCTCGAGTTCCCGCACGGCTACACGTATTCGGCGCATCCGGTCGCGTGCGCGGCCGGCGTCGCGGCGCTCGACCTGCTGGTGAAGGAAGACGCGGTGGCCCGCGTGCGCGATCTCGCGCCGCATTTCGAGGCGGCCGTGCACGGGCTGAAGGGCCAGCGCCACATCGCGGACATCCGCAACTACGGGCTGGCGGCCGGCCTGACGATCGCCGCGCTGCCGGGCGAGCCGGCACGGCGCCCGTACGAGATCGCGATGCGCTGCTGGGCGAAGGGCTTCTACGTGCGTTACGGCGGCGACACGATCCAGCTCGCGCCGCCGTTCATCGCCGAGAAGCGCGAGATCGACAACCTGGTCAACGCGCTGTCCGACGCACTGAACGAAGTGGACTGAGCCACCGCTCGCCCGCAGCGATAACCGAATTCACGAAAGAGCCCGAAACATGAAACACGACAGCAATGTGACTTCCACCGTCGGCCACCTGATCGACGGCAAGCGCGTCGACGGCGGCAGCCGCGTCCAGCCGGTGTTCGACCCGGCCACCGGCGAATCGCACAAGAGCGTCGCGCTCGCCGACAAGCTGACCGTCGAAGCCGCGATCGCGTCCGCGCAGGCCGCGTTCCCGGCGTGGCGCAACACGCCGCCGCTGAAGCGTGCCCGCGTGATGAGCCGCTTCAAGACGCTGCTCGAGGAACACGCCGACGAGCTGTGCGCGCTGATCACGGCCGAGCACGGCAAGGTGCTCGCCGACGCGATGGGCGAACTGCAGCGCGGGATCGAGAACGTCGAATACGCGACCTACGTGCCCGAGTTGCTGAAAGGCGAGCACAGCAAGAACGTCGGCCCCGCGATCGATTCGTGGAGCGAGTTCCAGGCGCTGGGCGTCGCGGCCGGCATCACGCCGTTCAACTTCCCGGTGATGGTGCCGCTGTGGATGTGGCCGATGGCCGTCGCCTGCGGCAACACGTTCGTGCTGAAGCCGTCCGAGCGTACGCCGTCGTCGACGCTGCGCATGGCCGAGCTCGCGCTCGAGGCCGGCCTGCCGCCGGGCGTGCTGAACGTCGTGAACGGCGACAAGGAAGCGGTCGACACGATCCTGACCGATCCGCGCGTGAAGGCCGTGAGCTTCGTCGGCTCGACGCCGATCGCCGAATACATCTACTCGACCGGCTGCGCGCACGGCAAGCGCGTGCAGGCGCTCGGCGGCGCGAAGAACTTCGCGGTCGTGATGCCGGATGCGGACATCGGCAATGCGGTGAACGCGCTGATGGGCGCCGCGTACGGCTCGTGCGGCGAGCGCTGCATGGCGATTCCGCTCGTCGTCGCGATCGGCGACGAAACGGGCGACAAGGTCGTCGCGGGGTTGAAGGCCGAGATCGAGAAGATGAAGGTCGGCCCGGGCAGCGGCGCGGGCGTCGACATGGGCCCGCTCGTCACGAAGCAGCATTTCGAGAAGGTGACGGGTTTCGTCGAAGCGGGCGTGGCAGCCGGCGCGACGCTCGTCGTCGACGGTCGCGGCGTGAAGGTCGACGGCCATGACGGCGGCTACTACCTCGGCCCGTGCCTGTTCGACAACGTGAAGCCCGGCATGCCGATCTACCAGCACGAGATCTTCGGGCCGGTGCTCGGCGTGATCCGCCTGAAGTCGCTCGACGAGGCGATGGCGCTGATCGATGCGCACGAGTACGGCAACGGCACGTGCCTGTTCACGCGCGACGGCGAGGCTGCGCGCTATTTCGGCGACAACATCCAGATCGGCATGGTCGGCATCAACGTGCCGCTGCCGGTGCCGGTCGCATACCACTCGTTCGGCGGCTGGAAGCGTTCGCTGTTCGGCGACCTGCATGCCTATGGTCCGGACGCCGTGCGGTTCTACACGAAGCGCAAGACGATCACGCAACGCTGGCCGTCGGCCGGCGTGCGCGAGGGGACGGTGTTCAGCTTCCCGTCGAGCCGCTGAGCCCACGCGCGCACCGGCTGCATGCGGCCGGTGCGACGTGCGAAGCGGCCGGAGCCCGCCCCGATCGACGATCGGGGGCGGGCTTTTTTACGTCCTCGCGAAATGCGCGGAAGGCGGCGAAAGAAGGCTTACGGCGCGACCACGTGCCACACGTTCTTGAAGTTGTCGCCGTTGCGCTCGCCCTGTTTCATGTCCTTCGAGAAGAAGTACAGCGGCTTGCCCTTGTACGCCCATTGCGGGCTGCCGTCGTCGCGCTTGACGATCGTGTAGGGCCCGACCGGTACGTCGGTCGCGCTGGCCTTGTAGGGTGGCCACAGGGTTTCGCATGGGCCTGTACAGGCGCTGGTGCCGGCGTTGGGCTTGTCCTTGTCGAATGCGTAGACGGTCATGCCGTTGGCGGCGACGAGCGCGCCGTTCTCGACTTTCGTGATCGAACCTTGGGCCGAGGCCGAGGCGGACGCCATGGCGAGCAGGACGGAGCTGACGAGCAGCGCAGCTTTCATGTGTGCCTCCTGGTAGTCGGTGGGCGGGCGCGATCGCGTGCACGGGCGAGCGTGCGCGACGACCGCGGTGAATGGCGCCGGAACGCAAGGCCGTTGCCGCGGCGGGCGACGCACGGTCGAACGGCGGCAAACGGGGGCGCTTCATTCACGATAGGAGGTTTTTGGCGGGGCTGCGAGAAGATCGGGGGGCGTATCGGCCCGACGTATGCAGCACGCAACGGCATGGCGGGCGCCTGCATCCGGTATTCGGCATCCGTCCCCGAACGCGGCGCACGCCGACGCATCAGCGGTTCGCGCGATTGGTCAGTGCGACGCCCGCGATCACGAGTGCGCCGCCGGCCAGCATCGACGGCGACAGCGGCTCGCCGAGCAGCACGACCGACAGCAGCACGCCGAACACCGGCACCAGGTTGGTGAACACGGCCGCGCGGGCCGGCCCGAGGAGGCGGATGCCCTGCGAATACCAGACGAACGCGATCACCGTGCCGACGGCGCCGAGATAGAGCATCGATGCGACGGCCTGCCACGTCAGCGGCGTGCCGCCAGTCGCCGTCGCGTCGAACAGGTGCGTGACGAGCAGCAGCGCGAGGCCCCAGAGCGCCGCGTACGTGGTGGCCGCGAGCGGCGACAGCCCGTCGAGCGCGCGCCGGCCGATCACGGTGTAGGCGGCCCAGCTCAGCACCGCGCACAGCATGAAGCGTTCGCCGGCGCCGAACGTATTGCCGAGATCGGTCAGCACGCGCAGCCAATCGCCGCGGCTGATCACGACCAGCGCGCCGCACAGCGCGACCGCGATGCCGGCCCAGCGCGACAGCGACAGGCGTTCGCGCACGACGACCGACAGCAGCACGGCGGTGGCGACCGGATTCAGTGCGACGAACAGCGCGGTGCGCCCGGCCGGCATCCGCGCGAGCGCCGCGAAAAAACACACGTTGTACAGGAAGATGCCGGTCGCGCCGAGGCCGAACGTCGTCACGATCTGGCGTCCGCTGAGTGTCGGCAGCCCGCCTTCGACCTGCCAGGTCAGCACGACCAGCAGCAGCGCGGCGATCGCGAAGCGTCCGGTGGCCGCCGAGGTCGCGGACATCGTCGCGGCGAGGATCCGGCCTGCGATGAACGTGCCGCCCCAGAACAGCGCGACGAGCGTGAGCTTCACGTAGATGGCCGCGTGCGGCCGGGGGGCGACGACGCTGGCGGGCGGGGCGGGAGCATTCATGTGGCGTGC
>FTHQ01000387.1_pt1 | contig 16792 bp, 18 predicted proteins | sample 1641001 | NCBI WGS metagenome assembly FTHQ01 (sample SAMEA3914872, study PRJEB12502) | metagenome | biome: forest; material: soil | place: Canada | collected 2011-07-03 | depth 0.3 m | reverse complement strand
GTCCGGCATCGGCCGCCGCGCCCGCGGAAAGCAGCCCCGCCGCGAGCCGATCGCGGTTCCGTCGCGCCGCGCCGGCCGATGCCGGACAGACCGATGCCCGTTGCCCGACGCACGCGTGTCGTGCAGCGAACGATGCCGTCACCCGCGGCATGCCGCTCGCGCACAGCCCGCACCGGACAGCATCGCGCATGCCCGGGATCGTCGGCCGTGGGATCGAATCGTGCTGATTCGAGCCGGCGAATGTCGCGCAACCCTTTTCCACGGAGATGCCATGTTCATCCACAACACACGGCTTCAGTACACGGTGCGCGTGGGCGCGCCGAATCCCGGGCTCGCCAACCTGCTGCTCGAGCAGTTCGGCGGCCCGCAGGGCGAACTTGCCGCCGCGATGCGCTATTTCACGCAGGCGATCACCGAGGAAGATCCGGGCCGCAAGGACATGCTCCTCGACATCGCCACCGAGGAGCTGAGCCATCTCGAAGTGATCGGCTCGATGGCCGCGATGCTCAACCGCGGCGCCAAGGGCGAACTGGCCGAAGCGGTCGACGAACAGGCGGAGCTGTACCGCAAGCTGCACGGCGCCGGCAACGACAGCCACGTGACGCAGGTGCTGTACGGCGCGGGCGCGCCATTGACCAATTCGGGCGGCGTGCCGTGGTCGGCCGCGTACATCGACACGATCGGCGAGCCGACCGCCGACCTGCGCTCGAACATCGCGGCCGAAGCACGCGCGAAGATCATCTATGAACGGCTGATCAACGTCACCGACGATCCGGACATTCGCGACGCGCTCGGCTTCCTGATGACGCGCGAGGTGTCGCACCAGATGTCGTTCGAGAAGGCGCTGTATGCGATCACCGCGAATTTCCCGCCGGGCAAGCTGCCGCCCAAGACGCCGTATGACCACGTGTACTTCCGGATGCAGCCGGACGCGGCGCCGCTGGTCGGACCGTGGAACCACGGCGGCGAACTCGAGATCCGGCCCGGCGAGCCGGCGGTCGATGGCGGCAGCGGTATTCCGGAAGGCATGCTCGACGCGCAGCAGGCGGACGCCATCGAAGCCATGGCGCAGCGACTCGCCTCCGATCCGAACAGCGACCCGGTGACGGGCGCCGAACTCGGCGCGGGGCCGCCGGCGCCTCAGGGCCGCAAGCCGGGCAAGCCGGACGGCGCGTGAGCAGGGGCGCGCTGGCGCGCGATCGGGATTCCGGCGCGCCGGCGAAGCGACATGACGCGCGCGCCGGATGCATCGCCGCACGTGCGGCCGCGCGTCAGGCGCCGGCTTCGTCGGGCTCGGTCTGGTCGCCCTGGTCGGCCATCAGGTACTGGATGACCAGCGTCGGATCGGCAATGTCGAGGATCAGGCGGCGCATCACGCGCTTGCGCATATGGTCGTCATCCAGCGTCCACGGCCCGGCCGCGTCGCCGAGGTAGCGGCCGATCGCGCCGCGATTGTCGCCGTCGAGCGGCAGGCCGAGCCGCGCGGCGAGCAGGCCGGCGATGACGTCGTCAAGTTCGACGTGCAGCGGCCTGGAATCGATCGAAAGTTCGAGTTTCATGGTCGGTCTCGCAAACACGAAAAAAGCGGCGCGACGCGCCCCCCGCTGTCGCGCGCGCCGGGCAAAGCCGCTCCGGCCAGCGGCTGTTCGACGATCGCAGGCGAGCCCGCGACGCAGGTCAGTAGCCGAGGTCGGGCGCGGCGGCCGGCTCGGCGCCGTCCTCTTTCGGCGCTTGCGCGACGGTCGCATCGGTCGTCAGCACCAGGCTCGCGATCGATGCCGCGTTCTGCAGCGCGGTCCGCGTGACCTTGGTCGGATCGACCACGCCCGCATCGACCAGATCGCCGTACTCACCGGTCGCCGCGTTGTAGCCGAAGTTCCCTTTGCCTTCGAGCACCTTCGAGATCACGACCGACGGTTCGTCGCCCGCGTTGGCCGCGATGACGCGCAGCGGCGCTTCCAGCGCACGCAGCACGATCCGGATGCCGGCATCCTGGTCCGCATTCGCGCCCCGGATGTCGGACAGCGCCGCGCGCGCACGCAGCAGCGCGACGCCACCGCCCGGCACGATGCCCTCCTCGACCGCGGCACGCGTCGCATGCAGCGCATCGTCGACGCGGTCCTTCTTCTCCTTCATTTCCACTTCGGTGACGGCGCCGACCTTGATCACCGCCACGCCGCCCGCGAGCTTCGCGACACGCTCCTGCAGCTTCTCGCGATCGTAGTCGCTCGTCGCTTCGTCGATCTGCGCGCGAATCGCCTTCACGCGCGCGTCGATGCGCGCCGCATCGCCTGCGCCGTCGATGATGATCGTATCGTCCTTGCGCACCTCGACGCGCTTCGCACTGCCAAGATCCTCCAGCGTGGCCTTGTCGAGCTGCTTGCCGGTTTCCTCCGAGATGACCGTCGCGCCGGTCAGGATCGCGAGATCTTCCAGCATCGCCTTGCGCCGGTCGCCGAAGCCCGGCGCCTTGACGGCGGCGACCTTCAGGATGCCGCGCATCGAATTCACGACGAGTGTCGCGAGCGCTTCGGCCTCGACGTCCTCGGCGACGATCAGCAGCGGCTTGCCGGCCTTGGACGCCGCTTCGAGGATCGGCAGCAGATCGCGGACACTGGAGATCTTCTTGTCATGCAGCAGAATCAGCGCATCGTCGAGATAGGCAGCCTGCTTGGCGGGATCGTTGATGAAATACGGGCTCACGTAACCGCGATCGAACTGCATGCCCTCGACCACGTCGAGTTCGTTCTCCATCGACTTGCCGTCCTCGACGGTGATCACGCCGTCCTTGCCGACCTTCTCCATCGCATCGGCGATGATCTTGCCGATCGCGTCGTCCGAGTTCGCGGAAATCGCGCCGACCTGCGCGATTTCCTTGTGGGTCGAAATCGGTCGGGACAGCTTGCGCAACTCGTCGAGTACCGCGCCGACGGCCTTGTCGATGCCGCGCTTCAGATCCATCGGGTTCATGCCGGCCGCGACGTGCTTCATGCCTTCCTGCACGATCGCCTGCGCGAGCACGGTGGCGGTGGTGGTCCCGTCGCCGGCCACGTCGGCCGTCTTCGACGCGACCTGCTTGACGATCTGCGCGCCCATGTTCTCGAAGCGGTCCTTCAGCTCGATTTCCTTCGCGACCGACACGCCGTCCTTCGTGATCACGGGCGCGCCGAAGCCGCGCTCGATCACGACGTTGCGGCCCTTCGGACCGAGCGTCACCTTCACCGCATCGGCCAGCACGTTCACGCCCTTGACGATCTGCTGGCGCGCGCCGTCGCGGAATTTCACGTCTTTTGCAGTCATTTTGTTGCTCCGGATACAGTCGTTGAACGGGATGCCGCGCGCACCGGGTACACACCCGTGCGACGCGGTCGAATCGGCATTCAGGCCGCTTTCCTGGCGGCCGGTGATTCGGGTTCGAGTACGCCCATGACGTCCTCTTCGCGCATCACGAGCAGTTCCTCGCCGTTCACCTTCACGGTCTGGCCTGCATATTTGCCGAAGAGAACCTGGTCGCCGACCTGGAGCTGCAGCGGGCGCTGCGAGCCGTCCTGCAGCAGCCGGCCGCTGCCGACTGCAATCACTTCACCCTGCTCGGGCCGTTCGGCGGCCGAATCGGGAATCACGATGCCGGAGGCCGTCGTCCGCTGCTGTTCGATTCGCTTGACGATAACCCGGTCGTAGAGGGGACGAATCTGCATTTTCATCTCCTGAGCGATGAGATCACCTGGAAAAGGGAATCCGCCGGCGCCTGTACGCGCAAAGCCCGCGATGCGCCGGCGTGCCATCGATTGGCGAAAAGCGAAATAGTGGCGTGGGGAGCGCGCTTCAAGAGGGTGACGCGCGCCCAATATGTAACAAAATGTTTCATCGCGAAACCGGCGCGCGCACGACCGGCGGCTGTCTCCCGACGCTCCGTCGCGAGCGGCAACACGACCTCGACGACCGCCGCTCCGGGCCGCGCGAATCGTCGTGCAACGATGCTTGAAATCCGCGCGTCCCATCCTATTTTGGTATCGCTCAAGCAGCCGCGGCTTACGCGCTGCGTGTTTCGATTTGTTTGTCAGCGAGATCTTTCGCGGATCGACGAACTGGAGCGCGTGGTCCGGTTCGTCCTCCGTGCGAGGTCCAACCGGGAGCGAATCATGAACGATCCTTTCTTCATCTTCGATCGGCTGCCGGAGGTCGGCCGCCGACCACGACGCGTCGCCCGCGTCGTCAAGGGTTTGCCGACCGGCCTATGGATAGCGCGCAACGGCACCGGTCGCTTCGCGTCGATCGGCGCGTGGGTACGCGGCGCGCGCAAGCCATTCGCGTTGCGTCGCGCGGCCCAACCCGCCGCGATCGGCCGACCGAAGCCGCCGCGCCGCCGCGTCGCCACGCCAGGACGGGTGCTGCACCACATTTCATTTTTCGGCGTTGCGCCCGCGCGTGGCGGTTTCGTGCGCGACGGGAGGCGGCCATGCTGAGCCCGCATGAATTCGCGACGCTGATGCTGGTGTGCCAGGCACCAGATCAACTCGACATGAACCGCGCCGAACTTGATGCGTTGCTCGAACGACAACTCGTCATGCTCGAACATGGCGCACCCGGCCGCCGGCGCGCGTACCTGACGAAGAAGGGCCGATCGATTCTCCACGCGCTCGGGGCCGACATCGCTTCCCGCGGGCGTCGTCACGAGGCCGCGGCAGCGCGCGACCATCCATACGACGCGCCCGTCGCGCTGTCGGACGACGCCGGGTGACCCGGCGTTCGAATCAGTGCCGCGGCTACCGACGTGCGTGCGTGATCATGCTCAATGCACGCGGTATCCGCGCAAGCGCGCCGCCAATACTGAAGCTCGCGTTTCGTCGACGACCCTGGCGGCGGTCGTCGAACCCGCAGCCGACAGCCGCGGCCAACGACGAAGGCGCGATGCATGCTCCGGCGGACAACCGCCGTCCGGATCACTGCATCGATGCGCCGCCCGCCCCTACTTGTCGATACGAACCGATATGCCCGATGCGCTGTAAAGCGCGGTGGCGTTGTACCCGTCCACGACCACCGAATCGAAGCGCCCCTGAAGTTGGCTGCTGTCGACGAGCGAAACGACGTCACCGACCTGCGGCGCGAGACCCGCGGCGAACCGGACGTGCAGCGTGCCGCCGGCAAGCGTCGTCATCCCTGCCACCGCGAGTCGTCCGGCGTCGCCGGCGCCACGGTCGAGTTCCAGCGTACCGCCCTTCAACTGCGTGTAGCGGCCGTTGATGTTCGCGCGCGCCGCGGCCTTGATCGCCACCGTGCCGCCGCCGACATAGACGTCGCCGGCACCGAACGCCTGCGGCGATCCCGCCGCGAGCGTTCCGCCCCGCACTTCCGTGCCGCCGCGATAGGTGTTCGCGCCGGCAAGCGTCAGCGCGCCCGTGCCGGCGAACGTCAGCTTGCCGTCGCCGCCGATATCGTTGCGCCAGGTATCGGCTGCATTGAATCCGCCGAGCGAAGCATCCATCGTCACACTGACGTCGCCGGCAAAATTCGCGTACCCGTCCGCGGCGGCGAACAGGTTGAGCCGGCCCCATCCCTCGGCGTCGTCGAGCAGCGGATAACCGGACGTCAGCGCCGTCGTCTTCAGCACGACGCGTCGCTGGTCGGCGCTCAGATACGGCAGACGCGTCTCGAGCAGCACTTCGGCCCCCTTCGGCACGACTGCGCCGTTGGTGGTGGTGCCGATCGGCGCGAAGCCGAACGTGAGTCGGCGCGCGTAATTGGCCCGATTGGCGGCCGGGTCGGCAAAGCGGTCGCTCGACGCCGTACCGGCATGCGCGGCGGCCAGGAACGTGGCCGGCGTGGTGCGGGTCAGCGAATACAGCGTTGCATGCGCCTGCTGGAAGGCCGTCTGCTTGAGCGTCGCGTTGGCCGGATCGACGAGGTTCGCCGCCACCACCGCCTGGGCAAGTATCCGGCCGCCGATCACGTCGAGCGGCGAATGCATGCCGGCGAGGATGCGGTTCTCGCCGAGTTCGAGCCCGCGGCTGATCATTTCCTGGAAACGTTCGGGAATCACGTACGCCATCGCGAGCGCGTCACGCATGCCTTCCGCGGAATGCCCGCTCGGAAAACCGCCGTCCGTGGCCGGCGTGGTGCTTTCTGCCGGTACGAGCGTCGGCGCGACGATGACGCTCGTACTCCACCGATACGGACGCGCATATTTGTAGAAGCGTTTCGCCGGCTCCGTCGAGCCGTTGTTTCCCATCGTATTGATGAAATCGACGACGGAACCGAACCCGGCATTCGCGCTGCCGCCGACGCCGGTGTTGTTGCCCGTATCGTTGTAGAGCTTCGTCGTCGCGTCGGCCGGCACCGACGTGATGCTCGTCGTCTGCTGCGCCGCGCCGCGCCACGCGTCGGTAAGCGGCCCCATGCCGTCCGACACGCTATAGCCCTTGCCGCGGCGGTCGTCGTAGTACGCGGCCTCGGCCTGCGCGGCGGTACGCTGCGACGTCGCGTCGACCACATACTGGACATTCGCGTTCAGCACGGCCGGGTTCAGCGCCGTCCCGCCTGGCGTACCGTCGTTCGGAAGACCGGTCCACAGCGACGGCGCCACCGCCGGAAAACCGTCGGCCGCAGGTGCGCTCGTCCCGGCATCGACGAGGTCGGTCAGCGGCTGCCACAGCGCACGGAAGCCGTTCAAGACGCGCACGCCGGCGTTCGTGCTCATCGTGGCGTAACGCGCATCGCCGCGCTGGTTGGTCGCCGCGTTGTCGACGAACGCCGGCACCGATGCCTGAACCGGGGCGCTGTCCACGAAACCGGGGTCCGCGGGTGCTGCCGGCAGTTGCGCGACAACCGACGGTGGCTGGTTGCTGTCGACGTCGTCTCCGCCGCAAGCCGCGACAACGAAGGCTGCCGAAACGGCGATAGCGAAGGTGTGCAAGGCAATCCGGCGATGCGCTGACATGACTGGGCGGTTCCCGTGGAGTGTCGAGAAAGCGCGTACGATATAGTTAGTTTGTGAAAGATATGAGAAAGAGCCGAGAAAGTTCGGGGGAAGGCGACGTCGCGCCACCGTCCCGCATCACGGACAGTTGCCGAGCACGTGATACCCGGCCGACGTCACCACCCGGCGTGTTCGAATAAAAGACGTTGTCCAGCCCCATGCTCCGGTTCGCTCCGTTCGCATGCGTCGCGCGCCTACCTTCCGCAGAACAGCCTCGCCGACGCTGCACGCAGCCAGTTGTCGTTCTACGAAATCACGAACGGTCAGCACTTCGACGTATTCCTGTCCGTGGATGGTTTCGATACGCGCTTCATCCCGGTTCGCTACTACTATCTGCAGGCGCTCGACCGGAGGATCACCTGACGCGCGTGAAGCCGTTGCCGCCGTCGCAGGTGGTCTGCACTGCGCCGCGTGGTGGTGTAGCCGGGCAGATGCCGCAACTCACCGTGGCGAATCCTCCACCGATCGCAAGCGCGCCCGCCGCGAATGCGATCCAGGTCGCGAACAGCATCGTCGATATCCCGCGCTGACGGGGCAACGCTGCGGCCGGCCGCCTGTCGCGCATCCCCCGGGATGCAACGCACAGGCGACCGGTACGGGTTCGATCCGGCATCCTCGCCGGCGCAGGTCTCAGCCGAGCCGATAGACGCGCGGCACGATGCCGCGAAACAGCGTGCGCGCTCGCTCGGGCGCGCGTGCGCGACAACCCTGAGCATCAATCCGGCGCCCATCGCGGTCGATTCGGATCCGGCATCGCGCGCTGCGTGCCGCTCTCGTCGCGCCGGCGGCAGCAAATCGTCCCTAGTCCGGAAAATCTGCGCGCTTCGTCGTCTCCACCCATGCGCCGAAGTTGTCGCGCAACGCATCGAGCCGCGCCAGCGCGTCCTTCAGCGCGGCGCTTTCCCGCCGTTTCCGTGTAGTCGTCGATCCGCGTCGCGGATTCGACCATCGACCGCCCCGACCAGTCGGTACGAAACGCGCCCGGCTCACCGATCGTCACGCGAATGCCGAGCGGCGAAACTTCATGAGACAGCGATTCGGACAGCGCCTCGACCGCGAATTTCGTCGCGTGGTAGTAGCCGGTCGCGGCGAACGCGACGAGCCCGCCGAGCGACGACATGTTGAAGATGTGGCCGCGGCGCTGCTGCCGCATACCGGGAAGAATCCGCTGCGTCAGCGCGTTGAGGCCGAACACGTTAACCTCGAACTGCGCGCGGATCTCGCGGTCCTCGCCTTCCTCGATCGCGGCAAGATAGCCGTAGCCGGCGCTGTTGACGAGCACGGCGCTAGCGATCGAAGCCGGGGCGGCGATGTCGAGCGGCAGCGGCAACGCGCGCGCCGTACCGGCGCGTGAGATCCGACAGGCTGTCGGGCCGGCGTGCGGTGACCACCGTGCGCCAGCCACGGTCGAGCACGGCTTCGGCGAGCGCATGGCGAGGCCGGGCGATGCACCGGAAATGAGCCACGCGGGAGATCGATCGTTCATCGGTTGCTCCTCGAGGAAATGGCGCTTCAGCTGGTCTGGCCCGTCGGCCGGACCGTGGGTTCGTTCATGCTGACGCTCGCCGGCGACTCGATCACGTGGCGCACCACGCGCCCGATATCCGCCGGTTGCAGCGCGATCGCGCGATACTCGCGCATGAACGCTTGGGTCGGTGCGTGGGTGATCGTGTCGGCCAGTTCGCTTTCGACCACACCGGGATTGACGCAGGTGATCCGCAGCGCCGGATGCTCCTGACGCGGACCGTCCGACAACGCGCGCACCGCGAACTTCGTCGCGCAGTAGACGGCCGCACAACCGACAGCGCGCCGATCGAAGCGATGTTGGCAATCTGCTCGGCGCCGCGCAGTCCATGTGCGACAGCACGGCCGCGACGTTCCACAAGACGCCCTTGAGGTTGACGTCGATCATGCGGTTCCATTCGTCGTGATGGCCGGCGACGAGCGGCGACAGCGGCATGACGCCCGCGTTGTTCACCAGTACGTCGATCTGCCTCCGCGCGTCCAGCGCCGCATCAGCAAACGCTTGCGCCGAGTGGCGGTCGGTCACGTCGAGCGCGCAGGTTTCGACTGCAGTGCCCGCCACCCGGAGATCGCGCGCGATGCCATCGAGCCGGTCCGTGCGCCGCGCCCCAGCATGAACTTCGCGCCCGGTGCGGCCAGCGCGCGTGCGATGCCTTCGCCGATTCCGCTCGATGCGCCCTTGATGAGAATGACTTTGTCCATGACACCTCCTGTTTCGATGACAGGACGATATCGCCACTTCTCTGTCGCTTGTAGATGGTGAATACTGAATGGGCTCGTTAGCATCACTGGACAATGATATGAACCCGAATCTTCCGCCGCTGCTCCTCGCCGTCGCCAAGGAACGGAAGTTCCGCGCGGCGGCCGACCGGATGGGCGTCACCCGTTCCGCAGTCAGCCAGGATATCCGGCGGCTCAAGGACACGCTCGGCGTCGCGCTGGTGGTGCGCACCACGCGGTCGGTTCAACTGACCGACGCGGGTACGCAGTTGGTGCAGTCGCTGGAGGGGCCGCTCGTCGACATCAGCAGCGCGCTCGATGCAACGGGCACGAGCGACGCGCCGCGCGGCCACCTTCGGCTCACGGCCACGTCGATTGCCGAGCCCTTCCTGTTGGGCCCGTTGCTGGCGAGCTTTGCGGAGCGTTATCCCGACGTGACCGTCACGGACGAAGAATTCGATATCGTCGAGCGCGGATTCGATGCCGGGATCCGGTTGGGACAGGTCATCGAGAAGGACATGATTGCCGTGCCGCTGGGCGGCGAGCAACGCGAACGCGCGGCGGCCGCCCGGTTACGTCGAAAAGTACGGCGCGCCCGGTCACCCCGACGAGCTCGTCCGGCACTGCTGTATCAGCTGGCGGCTGTCGCCAGAGCTGACGCCTTACCGCTGGGAGTTCGTGGAAGACGGCTGCCCGTTCGACGTCGCGGTCGAGCCGCAACTGACGACGAACGATTTGCGCCTGATGCTGCGTCTTGCGCTGGCGGGCGCCGGCATCACGTTCGCGCCCGAGGATTGCCTGCGCGCACATTTCGACGACGGCTCGCTCGTGCCGCTGCTGGAGGCATTCCTGCCACCGTTTTCAGGCTTCTTTCTCTGCTTTCCGCAGCGGCGCAACATGGTGCCGAAGCTGCGTGCGTTGATCGATTATATGCGGCAATGGCAGGCGCCGTCCGCTGCTTGCGGTTGACGCGTGCCGCGTAACGCGGACGCTCCCGCGATGGTCGTCAGGATAGCCCCAATAATCTACACACGGCACCTTCAAAGCCGCGTCTTGCCACGCAGCTTCGACGGCCCAATCCCCGGCGCAAGCATGCGCCAAATATTGTTCCAGTGGCTTCGTCATAAACGATCGCACCGTCGTCGACATAGGCCGACGCAGCGCGTGGGCACTTCGCCCAGACTAATTCGAGAGCCTGAGCCTCCGCCTCGCGGCACAATGGGCTACGGTTGCTCCACATGTCGCTTCCCGATTTCGCGCACGCGAAAATCACCGTCCGCCCTTCTATCGCACCGTGCCGTTCTTGCAGTGTCCACGTCACATGCCTTTGCTCGCATTGCACAATGCGGGGCGGCCGCAATACGGGCAACGGCTGGGGATTGCTCTTGGATACATCGCATTTCCTCGCTCAGAACGGGATCGTCAACCGGTACGTCGGTCCCGTGGCGCATCAGGACTACTTCGGGCAAAGCTCGCTACTCCTTGGCGCCAGCCGCCTCGTGTGCGCAATGCAGGCGCTGGTCCGCGCCGCCCAACTGCTCAGCTAACACCGGCTAACTTTACGACCACGACCGATCAACCGTTCATCGCAAACCGAGGTGCGGGAGTGAGTCGACATCTGGCTGCGATCGGCCCAACTGTGACTGCGGATGGAAGCGACGCAAGGAAGCGCCCTTCTGAGACTCGTGGCCTGGAACGCATGAACCGTAGCGCCAAAGGGAACGAACTAGCAGTGCCGACCTCGCAAATTTAACTCGACCAAGCGTCTGCACCGACGGAAGACGCGAGCAGACGTTCTGCCGGTGGCTAACGAAAAGGCATGGACGACCTCGCAGACTCCACGCGCGGACCTCACGAAAGCATCGGTCGAAGCACTGGAAAAACGGCATTGCAAAAGTGATAGCAGGATAGGTTCGCGTCGGTTTTGGGCACCATGCACGTCTGAACTGCCCGGAATAAGAGTTCGAGCGACGGAAAGCTGCACCGCGACCAGTGGAAGTTCCGCTACTGTCCGGCTGTACCTCAGTCTTGCAATAGCCGGATCACCCCTCTGATAACGTATGTCAATGGCCAGCGGCACACATTAGGAAATACATCGGGCCCGCGCCATCGGATGAAGTACCGCCACCGAAGGCGTCTACATCCAACGAGACCCGCCACCATCATAGCGGTGCGCGGTGGCGGACGGTTGCGTCAAAAAAGCCAGTCGTCGTTCCTGGGGAGGACCGTTGACGCGGCTTGCTTCAGCAGGAGAGTCATCGGCCTTAGTGGGGCCCGATCTCATCTACAGGTCGCGCGTCTCGTCGTCGGCCGTCTTAGCCGCCCTTCGACTCACCGTTCTGTTTCGTACGGTGTGTTGATACACCCATGGTGTCTATAAGCGCCAGCACTGCAATGCGCTGATCTGCGTCGAGAGCCCTGTATCGAGACAAGATCTGCTGTTCCTCGACGGTCGATGCAAGCGTCGCAACCCGCCCAGTAAGCAGGTAGTACACATCCACGCCGGCAGACGCCAGCCCGACGAGGTAATTGGAGTTCGGTCGGCGGGTCCCTCGCTCGTAATGAAACTGGGCCTGCTTATGAACCCCACCCAGCTCTGCGAATTCGGGCTGAGTCAAGCGCATGCGCTTGCGTTCCTGCTTGAGGCGTGTCGGAAAATCATCCATTTGTCATGTTTTGCTGGTTGACATAGGTACAAACGAGTACTAATCTCGTCATACCATTTGACTTCTCGATGTTACCGCACGCTGTCGAGCGAGGCGCCACTGCGCTCTACTCACGCGAGCGGAGAATCGGTCCGGAGGAAACCATGGCCAACTACATACTCCGTGGCGCGCTACCGGTCCGTGCCCAATTTCGCCATGCGCACGCCGAGAACCTCGCCAACAAGTTGACCGAACACGTTGATGCTGACTTTTATTTTGCCACCGACACCGTGGCGCGCTGTCTAGTCATCTGCCTCGCCGGCGCACTATTACCGAACGAATGGTTTGCAGTCGAGCAAGTGCTTGCCGACTTTGCGCAGAAACATGGGAGCGCCGCTGCAATTTTCACAAGGAACTGGGCCGGCGACGTTTCATTCTTGCCGCTCGGCCTTGACCGCCATATCGACCTCTCCCGAGATTCGATCAACTGGACACGCAGACTAGAACGTTGCGCATCGACAGGGGATGGCGACTCCTGACTTTTCTGCCGAATGCCCAGCACGGCAGCACGCCGTTGCGTGGCCGCTGGCCGAGTGTCCCACGCCGGAGCATCGAGCCAGCCGCTTGACCTGTCCGGCGAAACATCAATGGAGTGACAATCATGGAGATCGAAGATGCCCTAGACAAGGGCGAATATGTATTGTGCGGCGCGATGCCAGTGGATGCAGATATGGAGCTCGAACATCTCGAAAGCGTTCGCCGGCACTTGGGCGGCATTGCCGACGTTTATCTCGCGCGTGACGATGCGGCGAGCACAGTCTCGATCCGCCTATCTGGCTCCATTTCGCGTGACGATGCAAAAGTGGTCGACAGACGGATCCAGAAGTTTGCACACGATCATTGCAGCGCCGGCGCCATCCTGTGGCGCGGATGGAACAATTCGTGGAAATGGTTCGTGGTCGGGTTGGATTGGCAAGCCCAATGCCTGCTGAAGCTTGCCGCAGCTGAGGAACAGTTCGAGCGCCTCGAGGAACGGGGTTTTGATTACATTTTCTGGGTCCATCTAGATGCGACAGCCCACGGCGATCACACCAAACGTGGCAACCGGGTCGGCCGCCTTTCAATTAAGACAGAAAGACGAGAGTGACGAGTGACGGACCGGTTCTACGCCGGCGGCGAAGCCGGTCCGTCCCTGATAAACGAGAAGTGGACGTTTCAACTTAGCCACTACAAGCGCTTCCGACGAGAGTGTTAATTATGTAAAATTCAGTGTTCCTAATTAAATTGCCTCGTTGGCAGCGTCCCACCCGCCGCGCCACCCACAGGCTCACCGAATTCTGGTCGCCCGCCAAGCCCACGAGCTGAACAATAGCGCGACCGATCGAGTGCCCTCGCGGGACTATAATGTGCGTGGTGTATGCGACGCCGCGTCGAATACCGATGGGCTTTTTACTCACTGTTAATTTTCTAAGAAGACATCCCTGCACACTGGAGTTGACCCTGTAATACCGGACACGACATCACACTAAGGTTGCTGAATCCATCGAGCGCCGGAACTCGCGAGGCGAGCGGTATTTCAGCGCGCTATGGGGATGCTTCTCGTTGTAATGCTCGAACGCGATGGCCAAGTTGCGTGCAGCAGTCGCTGCGTCCGGTTTCGGCATGAAGGCGACGTAGTCGCGTTTCATCGTTTTCACGAAGCTCTCGGCCATCCCGTTACTTTGCGGGCTGCATACCGGCGTGGTCAATGGCTTCAGGCCGATGGCCACTGCGAACCGGCGCGTGTCGTCGGCCGTGTAGCCCGAACCGTTGTCGCTCAGCCACTCGATTTCGGACGGGGTATGCAGTTCGTTGCCAAACCGATTTTCCACTGCAGCCAGCATCACGTCGCGCACGATGTCGCCGCTGTGGCCTGCCGTCGTGGCCGCCCAGCTCATCGCCTCACGGTCACAGCAATCCAGCGCGAACGTTACGCGCAGCGGCTCGCCATTGTCGCAGCGGAACTCGAAGCCGTCCGAGCACCATCGTTGATTGCTGCGCGCGACGGCCACCTTGCCGTCGTGTCGACGTTGGGGCCGAGGTGGAATCGGTCGGCGCTGCATCAGCAGCCCATGTGTGCGCATGACGCGATAGATTCGCTTGGCATTAAACGGCACCAGCCCTACCGCGACGCGCTCGTTGCGCAATATGCCCCAAACCCGGCGATAGCCATAGCTGGGCAAATCGCCGATGACCCGGCGGATTTCCTCGACCGCGGCCGCGTCGTCAGTCTGCCTCGATTGACGGCCATCGCGCCACGTCGCCGGACGCGACACTCGTGCCGATACGTTCGAGCGCGACACGCTGAGAACTTCACAAACCAGTTTCACTGGTCGTCCTCCGGCAGCGAGGGCGAGTGCGCTATCCATTTTTTTGCCCGGCCGTACTCGACTGCTTCGCGGAGAATCTCGTGCTCCATGGTCTTTATATGGACGCCTCCGGCTTGCCAAGGTTTGTTGCTCTGTCGAACAGATACAGGCTGCGGTTTTATATCCGGCCCATGCAGGTCGAAGCCCGCTGGCCCCAATGGAATCCGCTGACTCATGCCTCATTTTTGCCACGGACCGTGATGTCCAGAAGACGATGCAGGTTTGATGAGTCCCGGTCTTACCTGTTTGCCATTACAACACTACCTTGCGCAACCTTGGACTACAGATCGGTGATAGAACGCGATACGATCTCGACACACATCATGCTGCAGTAACTGGAGGCGGATAGCTCTCGCAGTATGAGCGGCCATGAGCTAGCAGAGCCCAGATCGTCCGCGCGATCTTGTTGGCCAGTGCAACGACTACGACATTGAGCGGACGCCGCATGCTCAACTGCACTGCCTGGAGCAGCCCCTGAAACACCGGACATAGCCTCTCACTTAAACTAGCGGGTAGGCATAAGACTGTGTTTTTGACTAACACCAGGCAGGAAGTGATGGAAGTGTTGACGGGCCCTGAGCGTCGGCGGCGCTGGACGGCGGAGCAGAAGCTGGCGATGGTTCGCGAGAGTTTCGAGCCGGGGAAATCGGTTTCGATGGTCGCGCGCCAGCACGGCGTGAATCCGAACCAACTGTTCCACTGGCGCAAGCTGTACCAGGATGGGAGCCTGTCAGCGGTCAAGGCCGGCGAGGAAGTAGTCCCGGCCTCGGAACTGGCCGATGCACTCAAGCAGATTCGTGAGCTGCAACGGATGCTCGGCAAAAATGGTATGGACGCCTCCTCATCGCATAATGAGGCGTCGTTCAACCAGGAGAACGCAAATGGAACCGACAGTCGTAGGCGTAGACATCGCCAAGCGGGTCTTCCAACTGCACTGGATCGCTGCGGACACCGGCGAGGTGTTCGACCGGCAGCTCCGCCGCAGTGATTTTCTCGAGCACTTCGCCAATCGTGAGCCCTGTCTCATCGGCATGGAGGCCTGCGGAGGCTCACAGCACTGGGCACGCCGTCTCACCGAGCTCGGCCATCAGGTCAAATTGATGCCAGGCAAACTGGTCAAAGCGTTCGTGACAGGAAACAAGAACGATGTCGCCGATGCGCGCGCAATCTGGGCAGCTGCACGACACCCGGGCGTGAAAGCCGTCCCGGTGAAGACCGAGGCCCAGCAAGCGGTTCTGGCACTGCATCGTATTCGACAGCAGTTGGTTATATTTCGGCGCTCTCAATCTAACTGCCTGAGAGGCTTGCTCGGCGAGTACGGAGAGGTCATGGGCGTGGGACGCGCAGCAATGAATCGCGCCATGCCCGACCTGCTGCTACGCCTCGAATTGCGCCTGCCGCGAGTCTTGATCGATTCCCTGCGGGAACAGTGGCAACGCCTTGTCGACATCGACAAGCAGATAACCCTCATCGAGCAGCGACTCCGCGCGTGGCTGCATGAAAACCCGGCCTGCAGAACGATTGCCGAAATCCCCGGTGTTGGGTTCCTGACCGCCACTGCTGCCGTAGCAGCTATGGGCGATCCCAAAGCGTTTCGGTCCGGCCGCGAATTTGCAGCATGGCTGGGTCTCGTCCCTGCGCAGTTTGGAACTGGTGGCAAGGTCCGGCTGCTCGGCATCAGCAAGAGAGGCGATCGATACCTGCGCACGCTGATGATTCATGGCGCACGGTCCGTCATGAAGCACGCAAAAGACCCGGGTTCCTGGGCAGTGCAGTTGAGCATGCGGCGTCCGCTCAATGTCGTAGTCGTTGCACTGGCCAACAAGATCGCGCGGACGATCTGGGCTCTGCTAGCTCATGGCCGCTCATACTGCGAGAGCTATCCGCCTCCAGTTACTGCAGCATGATGTGTGTCGAGATCGTATCGCGTTCTATCACCGATCTGTAGTCCAAGGTTGCGCAAGGTAGTGTTGTAATGGCAAACAGGTAAGACCGGGACTCATCAAACCTGCATCGTCTTCTGGACATTGTTGGGCGCAAAGTAATAATGAGCCACTTCGCGCGAAGTAAATCTGAGCCACCTTTCAGTACAGTCAGCCTTTTGCGCGCAAAGGCTGGCGATGCTCCAGAAGGAACAGTGGATGCAAATCCATGTGCTCAAAGCCCAAGGCGTATCGGAGCGCGAGATCGCGCGGCGCCTGGGTATTTCTCGCAACACGGTGGCGCGGTACCTGTCGGCCGAGGACGTGCCGCGCTACAAGCCGCGTGAACCGCGGCCAACCAAGCTCGGAGCGTTCGAGGCGTACATCCTCGATCGCATGAGCGCCGCAGCACCCGAGATCATCGCTGCGCCGGCGCTGCTGCGCGAGCTGCGTGCGCGCGGCTACGAGGGCCAACTGCGAAGCCTGCAGGCTTTCATGAACGCGCATAAGTCCGTGCCCAAGCCAGACCCGGTCGTGAGGTTCGAGACCGAGCCTGGCCGGCAGATGCAGTGCGATTTCGTGGTCTTCCGCCGAGGC
>FTHQ01000023.1_pt1 | contig 16952 bp, 16 predicted proteins | sample 1641001 | NCBI WGS metagenome assembly FTHQ01 (sample SAMEA3914872, study PRJEB12502) | metagenome | biome: forest; material: soil | place: Canada | collected 2011-07-03 | depth 0.3 m | reverse complement strand
TTTTGGCCCGCCCCAACGGCGCGAATCGATGAGGAATCGACTGCGGCTCGCGAGAAATCGATTTGGTCTGCTGCTCGCAGCTTCGCAAGCAGCAATTCGTGCAGGCGATCCCATACGCCCGCAGCCTGCCAATCGCGTAGCCGTCGCCAGCAAGTCACGCCCGAGCCGCAGCCCATCTCGGCGGGCAGGTCGCGCCAGCGCAGTCCGGTCTTGAGAACGAACAGGATGCCGGTCAGCGCGGCGCGATTCGAAACAGGCAGGCGGCCTGGGTTTTTCTCGCGCCGCGGCTTGGGTGGCGGCAATAACGGCTCGATCAATGTCCACAGTTCGTCGTCAATGATCGGCTTGGCCATCTCCTCGGTCTCAGTTGTTCCGATGCCTGAGGTTAACAGCTCGCCGCGCAAGTTAACAGCCCCACCGGGCCTTTTTGAAACCGTCTCTAAGTACATTGACATAGTTGTTTTCCTTTTAAGTAGCCGATGCCGCCGCGTTCGCTGTCAAGTTCGCGCCTGTTTGGTTCTGCACAACCACATTGACTTTGACGCCCGCGACGGTTTGCACTGTCCCGCGCATTACGTCGCCGTAGCTGTTGAACGCCTGCATGCCGTATTGCGCTCGCTTCGCGTCGTTCGCCTCTGCTTCTGCGGGACGCTCGTAATCCCTGCGATGGATCGTTGCCGCTTCCTCTATCGAGCGGGCGCTATTCAACTTCTGCAATAGCCCCTTTTGTGCTGCGGCTTCTTGCCAGTGGAACGCGGCTTGCACCTTCATTTCCGACCATGCAGGGTGCTCCTTACGGAACTTCTCCAGCGCGCGCTGGCGGTCCTTCGAAAGCCACTGAGCGGCACCGTAGGCACCGATAGAATTTCGAACGAACACGTCGTAACCGGATTCCTGAGCGATGGAACCGAGTGCCCCGGCGATTGCTTCCGGTTTCATGCCGCGTCGCCGTCCTTCTGCGATAAATTCCCCGATGAACTGCGCTTTCTCATCGACGGTTGCGGGGCCGCGTGCTTTCCCGTCCGGCGTCACATAAGTTGCCCCCGCCATACGATCTGAGGTGAGGGCGGTTTTCTGCATGCCGCCGTCGTCGCTGTACGTGTTGACCGTGTTGGGGATGTTCGCGTCCGCTTCCGCTGCGATCTGCGCGTTCAGTTCGTCACGCTTCGAGTACAGGTCTTTCAGTGAATCGCGTATAGATTCAGGGCTGGCCCCGGTGCGCGCGATTGCCGCTTGAATTGGATGCCCTTGCTTCTGCAATTCGTCCGCTTCTTTGTAGCGTTGCTGCGCCAGCTTCAGGTTAGCTTCTTCCTTCGCGATACTCTCATTCGTTGTTTTTAGAAGCTCCTGCGGATTCTTGTACTTGCCCGTAAGACTTCCCGGCAACAGCTTGTAAATCACCCCGGTCAGCCGTGTGAGCACTACGGCCAGCTTGAAAAAGTCGTTGGTGACTGTCTTGAGCGCGTCCGTAAATCTGTCGCTCGTCAAGAATTCGGAGAACTTCGTGATGCGTGCGGGCAGTTCGTCCAAGAATCGTTTGAATCCCGGACTGTCGAGTACGTTCGTAACCAGCTTGCCGAACGACTTTGCAACCTTGTCTAAGCTTGGCTCAAGCGCAATCAGCTTGTTGAACACGCCAACCCGGATTTTCTCGAACACTTCAGACAGGTGAGAGGTGAATTCGAGCGCCTTACGTTGATCGGCCGCGCGTGCGTCCAGCTCGGGCGTCTGCCGCTCGTACTCGCCGCGTAGACCCTCAATCTCACCAGCTTGGGCGGATTGAACCGTCGTGACTTGCTCGGGGGTGATGAACTGTCCGCCCATTGCACGCAGAACCAGAGGATTTGCCGTGCGTGACGCGTTGATAAGGCGGCTCATCACCTCGCCGGCGTCCGTCCCCTGTTCGGATAGCTGCGCCGCTTCTTGCTGGCTGATACCGGCCGCTGTGAGTGCTTGAATCAGGCCCGCCCGCTTGTTGGGGTCGCGCTGCGCCTCTGCTACTGCGCGAAGTTGCGCATCCGAGAATCCGTAGCGTCCGTACGTGTTCTCAAACGCCTTGCGCGAACCTTGTGAGATTCCGCCCATTTGAAGGTTCGTTGCACGATCAGCGCCGAACGAACTCATCAACTTTGAGAACCCCGCGAACATCAAGAGGGGCAGGCTTGCCAGACCAGCAACCCCGCCAATGGTGCTCAGTCCGGGCAGCAATTTAGAGACGTTGGACATTACGTCCTTCACGTCCTTGTTGATGCCCTTGACCGTTCCACCGATGTTCTTCCAATGCTTCTCCATTACCGTGAGTTGCTTGTTGGAATCCTTCAAGCCGGACGTTTGGTTTTTTTGACCTTGTTGTAGACTCAATTGAACGGCTTGCAAGAGCTTTGCATTCCGGAGTGCATCTTTCCAAGCATCCGGCATTCCTTGTAGCTGATCGTCAAACGCCTTGAAGTCTTTGAAATATTGATCCGCTTCGGCTCGATCTACTTGAATTTTCAGAATGGAGACGGCCATTGTCTACCTCAATTTTTAATGGTTATATGCGTCATCGGAGTAACGTTGTCGGTAGTGGTGCGCATCTTTAAAGCCGTCAAATCGTCCCTCTGCTGCGTCTTCGCCGTAGCAAGCTTGCCAACCTTCCGTTGCGACCCAATCCAGTACGGCATGGATTAGGCTTCGGGGGTCTTCTCGTCCGTAGCAACGTCCGTTGTCGAGGTCTGCAAGGAACCGAGAAAATCCGTAAAGGTTGACGACGTACTGACCACTTGGGACATTGAAAGCGCAATAAGGGTTAGGCCCCGGCCCCACCTTGCCCGCAAGGTTGCCTCCCAAAAGCACAAAAAATTTTCAATTTCGTCTTGTGCCTCCGCGTTGATCTTTCCCTGACTAAATGCCAACCCGAACGGAAGCGTCTTGAACCCGTCAGTCGTATCTGGAAATCCAACTGTGGTACAGCGTTTAATCTCCGCAAAGAACGGTTCCGCATCCATGCCACGTGATGCGCACGCGTCGCGGAATAGGTCAGCGGCCACAACGTGACCTGCACGGGGCAGACTTGCAATTTCATCAAGTGCAATTCCGAGCGGAACACGATAAGAGCGCCATAGATCGTGCGAAATTGGCATCACGTACGCATAGGTTCCGTTGTCAAATTCGAACACAAGATTTAGGTTGCGATCCAGCTTAGGTTGATTTTCAAACATGTTGGTAATCCGTTTTATTGAAAAAATTATTGAAAAAGGGGGCGTCTCGCCCCCTCTGCTTTAATCAAATTGCGTCTGACTTTAGATCCACATTGAGTCGTTGACGTACCACGTCCCGGCGAGCGTCACAGTAAATGAGCCGTCTGTACCGGCCGTATTTACAGCACCTTGCGATTGAATCGAAACGTTCTTGATCGTGTATTTCGAGAGAACCGGGGAATCCGTATATACGTCCACATCACCAAGAACACCATATTGCTGAATTTGTCTCTTGAACAAATCCGCTACAGGGCTTGTCTTGTTGAGGGCGATAGTCAAGTGAACTTGCACATACGGTTCCGGGCTGTTGATAGTGCCCGTCATCGCTTCAATGATTGTCACGACTGCGCCCTGCGGTTCAATCGAGACGCCCGCCTTAGCCAAGTTTTCCGGAACGATATTGAGTTGTGGAAAGCTGTTAAAGACAACATGTGCGGCAACGCGGTTAAGCGTTCCCAATGGCTGCATTGAATTTCCGGCCATGTTAATTTCCTTTATTTATTGACTGGGAACGGGCGTGCGTTATCGCCGTGCAGTGCGCACGGTAGAAGGCACTCCCATTTGATTTTTCGATTAGCTCGGGCTATTAACGAGGTCGGTAACTGCCATGTTGAACGTCACGTGCGTAAAGCTGCGTGCCGGAATCACGGTCACCGAGAGGCCGCGATAGATACCTTTGTGGTAATCGCTCGGGTTCTGATTCGTGTACGTGGGGAAGTCAACCGCGTTCACAATCCCGGTTCCGGTCGCTTGATTGGCGGGAAGTAGGACGCCAGCCGCAACTAGGGAATCGATGGTCACTTGTGCGACTTGCTGCAATCGTTCGATACCGCGTTGGTCGAACTTCAATGGATTGATTGCGTTTGCGTTGCCGTTGACAATCGCGTTCGCAAGCGCCAAATGCTCATTAATCGCGGTTCTGTCCGATGCGTACCAGTACTCGAAGAAATCGCCGGACGCATACGTGTTGCCCTTGAGGACAGTGCTAGTGAGTCCTGCCTCTGTGCCTACGTCCGGGTAGTTGACGAAATACTTGAGGAACAACGCGCGTTCTGCGGAGGTCCACTTGCTAGGCTGTACGCCGTAGACGGGGCGCGGTCCAAGAGGCAACAGCTTTTGCGTTGCTGTCGGGTTCTGACTGACAATCAAATACGTCAACGCAGCAGCGCCGAATACGTTTTGAGTCGCCAAGTCTTCGTCAGACTCCGCATACAGCAGAACGGATTTGTGGCCCGTGAATGTGGCGCCTACGGTCTGCAAATTGGTGCGCGTTGCGGTCACGGCAAAATACGTCATCGCCGTTGGGCTGTCGTACGACGAAACGAGAATCGAGAAATCTTGACTCGTCGCCCACGAACGCGGAACCACGTAGACGTAGTTCTGAAGCGCGTTTTCTTCGAGATACGCGCGGAGTGCTGCAACCGCGTCCGGACCCGACGCAAGACCCAACTCAAGGACGGTCGTAGCGATTGAGGCTCCGCCCGCGAAGAACGAGTTACCCATGCTGCGGAGTTCGGCCACTGCGGCCGGGGTAGCAGTGCCGAGCGTTTGTGTCGTACCCGGATCGTTGCTCAGGCTGAACGTGAAGGACGTTGAGGAAACGCCCGTGACCGTGAATGTCCCGTTGTATGCTGATGGAGACACGCCCGCGATGGTGTACTGCGCGCTTGCTCCGGCCGCGAGCGAAATCGTGCCGCTGACAACCACCGTAACGACGCCTGACGACCATTGAATCGAACTGATCGGGAGGGGCGATTGCAGGACCGACGTAATGTCCTTCGGGCTGGCGACGAGCTGCGTTGTGCCTGCCGGGAGCGTCGTACCACCCTGCGAGACTAGAACGGAGTTGCGCTGTAGATTGTTCGCGATTGGTGCTGTTTGCACCGAAATTACGATATCGACAATATCATCGATTTGATTTGCCATTTTTAATCCTTAAATTGGAATGGGAAGTTAGGCGCGAGCGGACCCACCCGGCCAAAAAGCAGGGGAAATTGACTTGCGTGGTGCTAAATCGGTATTTCCGCGTCCGTTCGCGTCTCGCGTTTCGGATTTTTATTGTTGCGGCGGGAACGGCGGCACCAAGTAGCCCGGTTGATTGGTGTACAGGCCCGGTACACTAAAATTGGGTTGCGCCTTAAGAATTAGCGTAATCGCGTAATCCAGAGCCTTGAATGTTTGATAACTGACCTCGAAATCAATAGTTTTTTTCTGGCCGCGTATGTTGTATTCCGACTGGATGATCGGAACGTCCTTCATGTCAGGGCCAGTCATCAATCCCATGACCGAATTTCCATGATTTAGAAAGAACGTCATCAGGTAATCGATGTACGCCATTGCATGGTCGTTGTCGAAGCCGTACAGATGCAATGTCACCTTGTCCCGTTTCAGTTGCGACATGAATTCGCGATAGACAGGTGGATTTACGGAATCGTCCTCAAACGCATACTTTCGCGGCTGTGGCTCAATGCTGGTCGTCTCGTGAATCTCCACCGCGATATACGGCGGTTGCTGGTTCGCGGCTACGAGGTATTCGCCAAACACTGCCAGCGGTTGGACGTAGCCGGGGACAGCGGAGAGCGGACCTGTAAGCGATAGCCAAATCGGAATGCTATTACTCAGAATTTTCGATGTTGGTATGCTGGCGGTGGAGTCTAGAAACTGCGTCCGCATCGTAGGGAACACAGACATACCCGCATAGTGATTTAGGTCCGTTTGCCAATATCGCATAGTCCTGCGATTGAACGCGAACAACATATCGTCGTACTCGCAAACCCACATCGTGGACGGTGCAATGTCTTGGAATTTCGAAACAACCTCCAAACTCGTAAAAATCACGGTGTTCTGTGCATACGATTCAGACGGTCTTTGTTGTTGCTCGTTGGTTACGTGCAGCGAACCTTGTACTGTGAAAGTAGTACCGGGCTGACGTATCCAGTACACCATTCCGTCAAGAGGCAGGACATATTGCTGATATTGGGTGAATGTCAGTTCTTGATTGTTAGAAATGGTGCCGACGCCGGACTTGAGAACACCAGATAGAGCGTTTCCGATATTCTCGTTTGCCAGTCCGGGGAGCTTTGGACTTGGGGTGTCAATTATCCCCATAATCTCCCCCTGTTCTTAGTTGGTTGGTCCGCCTGACGTACCGCCGCCGGGTTGTACGCCGGTATGTTTGTGGGTGGATTGCGTAACGCCGTTGATCGTCGCCTCAGGTGCCGTGATAGGACCGGTCGTGTCGAGCTTGTTATTGATCTTGACTGGCGCGTTAATCGTCGCCGTACCGCCTGAACTATCCGTAGCCGTCAGAGTGCCGTTGAGCGCGATTTGCGGGGCGGTCAGATTGATTGACGAACTGGCCGTGATATCGACCATGCCGTTCTTCAACGTCGCCGTGATTCCGCCTGTCGTGATCTTGATTCCATCCGGCGCGACAGTGATCGTTGAATTGCTCGCTGTGTCGTGCAGGATGACCCCGTTAGGCCCATAGATTTCGACTGCCTGCGGATCGCGCGGAGGCGTCCAGCGAGCGTGACCACAGGGCAGGAAGACATGCGCCGATAGGTTGGGCGGTTGATCCAGCGTAGGAGGCGTATTCGCGCCCAGACCGGACACCTTGCCGAGCGACACGTCGGAGGGAACAGCCAGGCCCGCGTCGCCTTTCTTGATCGGGTATCGGATGTACTCCGGGCCGAATAGCGGCATCTGGATAGGCGGAAACGTCCATTCACTGGTGACGTCCAGACGCACGGTCACAATCGATCCTTGAACGCTTTCAACGATGACGGGCCACGCCTTGGACTGGCTCCACGCTTTTTGATCCGCCGCTGTCTGGGAAACCTGCTTGAGGGAGGCTTGGAAAGGGCGTCTAATGTGTTCGAAATCGTTCATACGCGCCCCTTACACCAGACTCCACATAGAGCCTTGCATTTGCAGGTAGGCCAGTAGCTGCCGTCCCCAAGGATCTTTCATCCATTGCAGGTCTTGCAGCGTTGCGCGCTTCACCCAATCAGGTACGACAGCAGCCGCACTAGTGCCTTGGTCGGCCGCGCTCTGAATGATCCCGTTGAAGCCTTCGAGCAAACCAAACTTGCTACGAATGTCATCAAACCAGCTTTGCCCCGGTTGATCGGGCGTGTTGTTCAGTAGGAACGATGTGGCCGCGCTGTAGACCATGATTTCGTAGATAGTCGCGCTCGCGCACGCGAAGCCACGCGGCACTAGCTCCGTACCCACCTGATAGCTCAGGGTTACGGACATGCTGTCGTCAGGCAGTGCCGCAACCGGCACGCCTACAACGTCCCGCAGATATTGCAGATATCCCGCTTGTGAAACTGCCATAAAAAGCTCCGTTTAGTATCGAGCGCGTCTAACGTCTACGTCGGCCATAGAATGTTGTTGTGCCGACCGTAACTGAAGCTGCGTATTGAGTTCGTTAATCTGCGACTGCTGCTTGTTCTGGATATCGTGCATTTCGGCTACTACGGGCTGCACTTGCTGATTGATAAGGTTGGTCACATACAATCCGGCAATCGCGGCGATACCGGTGAAGGCGGATGGCATGATCCATTTCGCAAGCTTGTTCGCCCACTTCGCCGCGTTGGATGCGGAAACAACCTCATCGCGGATCGGTTCAAGCTTCTTGTCAAGATCGTCTACGCGCTTTTCGAGTTGTGGGATGCGTTCGCTACGTTCTTCGAGGCGCGTAATACGCTCAATGAATGCGGTCAGGGTGGCGCGAATCTCACTGATCCCCGATCCGAGTTGCGCGAGCGAATCTCTTATTTCGCTCCGCAATTGATTTACTTCGTCGTTGTCAGGCATATTCGGCCCTTTATATTTGTTGTGGGCTTGGGGACCGGATTAGTCCTTGCCGATTTCAAATTTAGCGATATCTGCTGCACTGCGCGCAAGTGATTGATCGCCTTCCAATACGTGGACAGGCTGCGCCGTAATTTCCACTTGGTTCTTCTTGGCTGTCTTGCCGCGCGTAATTTCCTTCTCTACGGCAGTGAGTGCCGCTGTCTCTTTCTTCAGTTCGTTAATCGCATTTTCGTTTTGTGCAATTGCACGTCCACGAATGACTGATTCTTGGTCGGAAAACGAGAATGGTTTGTCAATGCGATAGAGAAGGTGAACACGGACGCGGTTGGCCGCTGTCAAACTGCGGTTGTATTCCGCTGCGTCCATCAAGCCGTACTGTTGAAGATGGTCAACAATCACTCCGATAGTCTCGGCGTCGCCGTCATAAACACACTGCTGTTCACCCGGTAGCAGGTCAGCATACTGCGCCGCACGTACATTCGGGATACGGTAGAACGCGTTGTAACGTTGTTGCGTCGCGTTCAAGATATAAAGCTTGCTCATACTGTTTCCTTGAAATAAATTCGGTGCGGTTATATCGACCGCTTACTATATATAATTGGGGATTTCTGGGCCATTTTTTGCCCCATAGCCAATATTATTTACGGGGTAAGCGGCTGCATGTGGGAAGGGAATAAAAAAGGGGAGTCCGGTTAATGGACTCCCCAAATTCGGGCATAGCCCTAAACCGCTATCGTTTTAGTTGTACTTGATCGACAGCAGCGTAAGCGACTCCGGACGAACCACCCATCCGGCCGATGCTTCCATGTGGTAAAGCACGTCCACCGCGCCCATACCCGGAATCGGAGTCGGGAATTCGGTTGGTGCCGCACGATCTGTGTATTGCAAGGCTGCGTCTTCAAGCGAAGGTTGCAGCGTCGCAAATTCGTTCGTGTTGATCGAGCTACCCGATTGCGGGTTAATCAGTTCCGGTGCGTTGATGATGCACAGGTCCGCGCCACCAGCCCCGGCACCAATCAGCGTGTCGTCTACCGAAAATTCCCATTCGGTGCCGTTCCAAGCGCCCGTTTCCTCAAGCGCGCCTGCAATCGATGCAGAACCCGCGCCCTGACGTTGGTACGACGTGACCTCAACAATCGATTGTTGGAGGCGACCAATCACGCGCTGCGGAGCCGTGAAGTTGATACGGATGTTGCCTTGGCTGATCGACATGATGCGCGAACGCAGGTCCACAACCAGTTGTTGCAGGAACGAGAACGTATGATCCGGGTCAGCCGTGACCAGCGTAGCGTTACCCTGAGCGTCCGCCGTGAAGTTAACAGCCGTAGCGTTCGGAGTGTTGATGATCCCTTCGCCGTCGCCCGCGCGAACGCCGTTCAACAGCAGACGGCGCAGAACGTTGAATTGCCCGTGACGGTTGGCCTTGGTATAGGCTTCCGGCAGCGCGACGTTCCAGTTGCCGGCGTGTTGCACGTCCGACATATCCCACTCTGCACGGTTGCGGATCGTGTAGAGCGGCGTGCTAATCAGCGTGGTTTGGAATTCCGGAGTAGGGAGCGATTCCGCGCCGGATTGGTTTACGCGTGCGTCACTACGCATATCCAGCTTGTGAATGTAGACCTTCTTGTCGCCCTGTGCTGTCGTCATGCGTGGCTTGCGGCCTGACAGTGCGTTGAATGCGCCCGACTTCTGCGCGTAGTTGAGGATAATACGCGGCTCAGTGAATGACGGCGTGATTTTCTCGAATGCTTGAAAAGCCATAGTTAAAACCTTCTTATGATTGAGCGGACCCGTGCTTTAGCACGCACGTAAGCACGCGCTCTAGCAATAGCTAAAGCACGACAGAGCCGCGTTTCTATTTTTGTGCTGGGGATTTAGTGCGTCAGAGAATTACAGACGGACCACAGCTACCGGACCACGGCCATAGGTGACCGTATCGCTAGCAGCGTTGTAGACAAGCGTAATGCCGTCCTCAAACACTTCCGTAACCGTCACAGGGATAACGTCCGTTGCGCCGGTCGATGCGATGATTTGCTGCTTCGTGAAGTCGAACGAAACCGGCGTGTTCGGAGCGCCATAGAGCGTTTCTGCGAACGTCGGATCGATGCCGAGGTACATACGAACGCGCGAGCCGATACGGGCGAAATGCACGCCGTCATGCAGCGCAACTTGCGGGGCCGTGTTCTGTGCGGTCACTACAGCGTGATACATCTTGCTATCGATGACGAAGCCTTGAACGTCTGCCACGGCTGCGGCCTTCGTGACGCCCGCACCGAGTTCCATACGTCCCTTCGCGCCCATCGTTGTCTTGATCGCCACACCACCGAAAAGGGCGGTCGGCTCGTTGCTAAATCCGCCTTCGAGGCTGTAACGCGTGTGCGGCTCTTGAATCCATGCGCCTTGAACGCCACCCTGCATCCAGCCGCTTGAGAACATCCCATCCGCAAAACCGGTCGTGTACTTGCTTGGAGTTGCCATTGTTTATTACCTTTAATATTTTTTGTGGAGTTCGCCCCGTTCTATAAAAGTGGGGCAAACTTGTTTGATTGGCGTGTCTGATTAAACAGTGACGTACTTGCGGTCACGGTGTGGCTTAACGACCGAAACAGGCAGGCTTGAATCTGCCATCCATGAGCCAATGTCGCCCACATATTCGAAATACGTTTGACCCATTGCGCCGCGCTTTTCGATCTTTTGCAGACCACGCTTCATCGTGATTCCCGATTGAGCAGCCTTTGCAGCATCCGCATAGACTTGTTTCTCAACGTAGGCCAGATATTGAGCGTCGTTAATGGCGCTGATCTTCACGTCCTTTTGCGAGTCGCTAAACTTTTGCAGACCCTTAGCGAGGCGGCGGCGGTATGCGAGCAACGATTCACGCTCCATCGGGCGCGGGGCGCGTTGGCCGTGCAACTGGTAGACGCTATCGGCGTGGACCTGAGCATCAGCAATTGCCGCTTCTTCTTCGTCCGAGAGGACAGGCGCAGCCTTGGTAGCAGCTTCGAGCGCGGCAATCTTTGCCTTCAGTTCCGCGATTTCGGCGTTCTGGCCGGATTCTTGTGCTTCGTCCGAGTCAGCCGTCACGGGCGCAGCAGCGGCAGGCGCTGGCATGTCGCTATCGTCTTCCTTTGTATCGAGCGGACCCGCGATAGCTTCCGCAGCGGCCGGAACAGCGTCGTGTTCCTTCTTCTCATCCACGGACGGCTTTTCTTCGTCGCTTGAATCGTTGTGCGCTTGAACCTTAGCGGCCTTGAGCGCTTCCAGTTCGGCGCGGAGTGGGGCAACGCTATCATTCATTACCTGAGTCATCAGGGCTTTGAGTTCTTCAGTGGTCATGTTTTGATTTCCTGAAATTTTTTAATTAATTGCGCTCAAGTCAAATACTTTCGGCGCGGTAGGGGTAATCGCCTCTAGCCAATCGATTGCTTGGCCGGTGCTAGATGGCTCATGTTCATTAAATTGGCTAATTCCTGACGAATCGGCGTGTTTATTTTCTTCTGGGCCGATTTCTCCGCCTGATTGCGCGTTTTCTTCTAGCTCGGCCGTGATCGACTCAGCGTCAGTAGCCGGAAGGATCGTTTGGTCGATCCCGGACGGCGGGCCTTGGTGATCCCATACGCCCAACTCGCAGATAGCCAAGTGGTCAGGCGCAGCAATGGGCGCACCCTCTACGATTACCCCGTCACTGATCCTTGAGCCTGCAACTACAATCGACGGGGACGTAGACAGAATCTTGGTCAGCAAGTCTTGCTGCATGAAACCGTCAATGATCCGGAGGACGCACAGGATTTCGGTTGGATCGGCCGGGTTCGGGAACGCGTGAATTACCGTGCCTACGATCCGTACGTCGGCCGGGTTGATCGTTGCCGAGTCCGTAGGGTGATTCATGATTACCGGCACACCCGCGCATCGGTCTAGAAACTCTTGGGTCAGGTAGTACTCAGGCGGGCGGAACATTTCCCCTTGTTTCGAACGCCACACGTCCCCCGTTCCTGTCAGGCGCGCAAGGTAGTAAAGGCTGTTGTCGTAGGGAATGGGGGAGGCGGCACCGGCCTTTAGTTGTTCAATGATTTCTGTTTGTCTCAGCACACTTATTTACTCCGTTATTAGTTGCCTGTGCATGTATTCCGTCCAAAAGCCCGAATTTGTGTTAGTCACCTCGAAAATGGGTGATTTGGCCCCCGAAAAATCGTTAGCGCCCATTATGTAAAGTAAAATGGCCGACCTGCATAAGCCGGTTAATCTGTCAATGTCGAGCAGCTATAAAAAGTCAGTGCAGATCGATGGAATTACAAAATGCTTACTAAACTGCGTTGTATCGGCGCATCAGAGCGGGGCGGGATAGTTGCCTAGGTCAAGCAATCTGAGCGCGGGCGTCCACGTATTTCTGAGTGAACATGTAGGGCGCTTTTCGATATAGGGCGGACAGGCTGTAGATATACGAGGTGGAACAGCGGCAGTTGATTTCCTGTCCGGGTATCTCGGGCAAGTCCTCAACGTATTCGATGGATGAATTTCGAATCCATCCCTTGCTGTGAGCGGTCTGAATAATTGGCGAATCACGATAGAGATAGACTATCCCATCGCGTTTTTCATGGTCTTCGCGGGGGTGTTTAGACCAGTGGTGTTCCCACACGAATCCGAGCGCCTGATTGTTGATTGCGATTGTCTCGGCAATACCGGCCGCTAACTTGTGACTTTGATCCTGTACGACCCGCTGCGCCTCATATCTGGCAAGGGCTTTCTCTGCCGCCTTGCTGATGTTGTCCCGATCCGCACGCAGTTTTCTCATCGCGATGGATTCGGTTTTCTCAGGTCCGGGCGGGGCTTGGACGTATCGGGTCGAGTAAGTCCGCACGCGCTTATGGGTCTTGACCTTCCGGTTTATACCCGCTTCACGTAGCCTTTCTTGCTCTCTTTTAATCTCAAGCGGGCTTTTTTCAACGATTCTGAAGCCTTTTTCGACCTTCTCAATGACCTGTCGAGGATGGTCTACAGTGAGTTTAGGAGGCAGGGATGACGCCCAACCTACGAACCGTTGTACGGTCGTTTCTACAGACTTTGTGCGGTTGAGTTCGATGAGCGACAGTGACTGTACGATTTTCTCGTCTAGTAATTGCTGTGCTGACTGAGCTACGCGTGCACGGGCGAATGTTCCAGTGGGTGAGGGAGGTTGATTTTTTAGCTCTTTATCGTGAATCTTTTTCAGTGTGGCCCGAACGCGCTCTTGTATTTCTATTGCGTCGTCGGGGGATTGCTTGAGTAGTTCACGTATTTGGGAAACAGCAAGGGCGAGGTCGTTGGTGGAGCGTGGACTATCCGCAAACTGTTTCATAATATTTGTGATTGTGGATTTCCACGCCATAATTTATACCTTCTGATTTGAAGCTATCTGCGTCCCTGCGGCTTCGTCGTCGGGCAAGTCCTCTGATACGCGTTCTGAACCACGGAATTCCGTTGGTGCAGGCGTCGCAAAGTCTTCCTCTGTGAATTGAATATCAATAGGCTGCGGCAGAAGCTGCGCCATATCGTCATTGTTCGTCAGGTCAACAATCGACTGAGCCAATGCACGTCTGGTTTCTGGATTCTGCACACCCGCTTGCAAAGTTTCGTAGAGTGTCTTGTATGCGTTGAAAATGCGTTCTTGTCCTTCACGCTTTTCTTTGTCAGGCTCAGTCAGATAATTGGGCCATTTATATTCAAAGTTGTTGCGCCAATGGTTCGTGGCTGACTGGAAGCTGATCGACGCATATGACGGATTCGCCATGACGAAAGAGGCATACCATTCTTCTGTCCACGCCAATTCCTGTATGCGCGGAATCATGAACTCAAAGATATGCTCAATCTCGTTACGGTAGCGTTCTACGAAGTTCGCGATAACCTTGGAGTCTTCCTTACCTTCCCCGAATCCGTTTGTCAGCACGTCGTTTTGCAGGATGACTGCCGGTGCGTCTAGGGCGGTAGCAATGTTGCTAATGACGTTGTTGCGTGCGGTCGTCATGGCGTCGGCCGTGTTCGCCATGTTGAGCGTAGAGATATCCTCGTCAGTCTCGATCGCTAGGACGTTCCCGTTGAGGGAGCGCTTAACGTCCGACGCCTTCTTGCGCTGCCACCAATGAGACGCGCGGTTTGCTGCTGCGCCTACGGGTTTCGTCTTGGCGACCAGTACGCCCGACTTCTTCAGTACCAGCGCGTCCACCTCCATAGAGACGAGGAACGCGGCGAGCTGGGGAAGCATGTTGTAGTAGACGGAGCGGCCCGTGTACCCGAACGCGGATTGGGCGTAGGCCAGGTAGATCGGCGTGCCGTTGAACGCGACGACGGAGTTCTGAGGCGTGAATTTGAAGTCTCGAACAACCGGGTCGTTGGGCGTCAGGAAGTCCCGCGCTAGCGGCTCGCTGATGTTGCCGACCATCGAACCGGCCGTGAGCAGCGGATCGTAGATTTTGAACGTCCCTTGTCCGAGGTCTACGAGCGTTCCCAAGCCGTAGATACGTGCGTGACGCGCGCAATTCTTGATGGCGGTGTCTGCCCGTGCAGCGGCCCACGCGCTCTTAAACGCCTTCTTCGCGTCCTCAGGGACACCGGAGATAGTGCGCTCTTGGCTGAATGCCAGATTGATGACGTTATCTACCGCGCGCTGCCCCATAGGGTGCTCAAGGTAGATTTGCTTTGCCAGTTGGTAGGAGAGGCCCGTACCCGGCTCGATAACCTCGTTGACGAGGTTGTTGTATAGCTGCGTATTACGTTGAGGCTCAAACCCATCAACGCAATTGTCGGGCTGGCCGGACGCCTGAGTATCCGCAGCAGCGAATGATGGTGCAGACATAAAATGTCCTTAATTATTTTTATTGGATAATTCAGGGACGAGGGTTTGAATCACGGAATATGCGAAGCAGTCGGCCAAATCATCGGCGCGTTTGTACGCTTCCTTGTCGCCAATGCGGTAAGAAAGAATTTGCTTAAGTGCGTGATTTTTCGATTCGTTCTTGAATTCCACTAATTTGTTAAACGATTCGTGGACAAACTTGACGCGGTTGGCATGCACTGGATCAACGCAAATGCGCATGCGCTCATCTTTACCCAAGGCCGTAAATTTGCTATTAATGGCCTCGACGGGAAGCCCAGACTCTTTACCTTGCTGTAGTAATACGATCCCGGATTGTTTGTCTTCGATGTAAGCTACAGTGAACCCTTGGTGGCTCTTGTAGTGTCGGGCCAAAGCTTCGCCGTGGTTGAGAATGCGTTTCAGCCAGTCGTATTGACCGGAGGCGTCAAGGCTTGTCACTTCCCAATCTAGTATGTGTAGATTGTCAGGGCCGAATACGTCTGAGTAGCCGAGCCACATGCACGCGGTTCCGTCGTGTTCGATACCGGATTTCATCGCGGTATCAATGACAGCAAATACCGCGTCATAGCGGGGGTGTGGATCGACAGGTTTGTTTAGGTTCGGGAATAATGAAATGCCAGACCAATCTACGAACTCGCCTTCGATTTCCTGACGCCATGAAAGAGCAGAGCGTTTTCTATATTCACCGCGCAACCATTTGTCATCTACAAGGGGATTGCACCATGACGGCCGGTGATGCACTTTGAACCGCTCATAGTTATCTGCGCCGATTTTTGGATTCCACTTATAGTCTTTATGCTCATGGAGGGCATAAAAGAAGTTCGACAAGTCCATAACAAGGGGTGTCGAAAACGAAAACATGCGGAAGCCGGGGCGCGTCGCAACAACGGGTGAGATTGCGTCTCTGTAGATTTCTAGCGTGCCGTCCTTGGTGAACGCTGTTTCGTCAAAAAGCAGCAGGTCATATTCACGTCCACGTCCGAATAGGCCGGATTCGAGTGACCAAAAATCTATCCCGCCGCCCGTTACTTTGGATTCGATCAAGTGTCCCTTGTTCGACCCTGTTACGACGGGCTCAATATCGCCGTAGATTTCGTTATATGTTTTTGTCAGGGTGGCGAATTGAGGGGCGTAGACCCCTACCAGTTGTCCTTTAAGTAAGGCGTCACCTGCCAGATAGCGCAGGATGTATGACTTTCCGTACCGTCGCCCGCAACGTACTACATTCCACTGATGATCAGAAAACGCGATTCCCCATTGATCCGGCCGTAAATTAGGGAGTTTGATTGTCTGACTCATCGTCGGCACCTTCGATCAAGCGTGCTTTGATTCCGGACAATCGGTCATCAGCAAACTGTCTTAGAGACGGTTTCAAAAAGGCCCGGTGGGGCTGTTAACTTGCGCGGCGAGCTGTTAACCTCAGGCATCGGAACAACTGAGACCGAGGAGATGGCCAAGCCGATCATTGACGACGAACTGTGGACATTGATCGAGCCGTTATTGCCGCCACCCAAGCCGCGGCGCGAGAAAAACCCAGGCCGCCTGCCTGTTTCGAATCGCGCCGCGCTGACCGGCATCCTGTTCGTTCTCAAGACCGGACTGCGCTGGCGCGACCTGCCCGCCGAGATGGGCTGCGGCTCGGGCGTGACTTGCTGGCGACGGCTACGCGATTGGCAGGCTGCGGGCGTATGGGATCGCCTGCACGAATTGCTGCTTGCGAAGCTGCGAGCAGCAGACCAAATCGATTTCTCGCGAGCCGCAGTCGATTCCTCATCGATTCGCGCCGTTGGGGCGGGCCAAAAACTGGGCCAAACCCCACCGATCGCGCGCGACCAGGTTCTAAGCACCACATCGTCACCGACGCCAATGGCACGCCGCTCGCGGCGATCCTGACCGGCGCGAACGTTCACGATGTCACGCAGCTGCTGCCGCTGATCGATGCGATTCCGCCAATTCGTGGGTTGCGCGGCCACCCACTGCAGAGACCGCGCGTGGTCTACGCCGATCGCGGTTACGACTCTGAGCGGCATCGACGCGCG
>FTHQ01000450.1_pt1 | contig 16969 bp, 12 predicted proteins | sample 1641001 | NCBI WGS metagenome assembly FTHQ01 (sample SAMEA3914872, study PRJEB12502) | metagenome | biome: forest; material: soil | place: Canada | collected 2011-07-03 | depth 0.3 m | reverse complement strand
CGCTGCGCGCGCGCGGGCTGATCGAGGCGGAAGTCGCGGCGCTCGCGGCGACCGAACGCAAGGATGCCGATCTCGACCGCCTGTTTTTCTCGCTGACGACGATGCGCGAGCAGATGAACGACAAGGCCGCCTACGACGCGGCCGATCGCCAGTTCCACCTGCGAATCGCGGAATCGACCGGCAACACGGTGCTGCTGCACATGGTCACGGCGATGTGGGATTGCGCGCGCAGCGCGGTCGAGTGAAAGTGCTCCTCGATCTTGTCCCACAGCGGATCGCTGCGCGCGCAATCCCACATCGCCGTGACCATGTGCAGCAGCACCGTGTTGCCGGTCGATTCCGCGATTCGCAGGTGGAACTGGCGATCGGCCGCGTCGTAGGCGGCCTTGTCGTTCATCTGCTCGCGCATCGTCGTCAGCGAGAAAAACAGGCGGTCGAGATCGGCATCCTTGCGTTCGGTCGCCGCGAGCGCCGCGACTTCCGCCTCGATCAGCCCGCGCGCGCGCAGCGTCTCGATCGGCCCGGGGCCGCGCGGGACTTCGAACGTCACCGGCCGCGCGGCATCGGCCGCCGACACGTAGATGCCCGAGCCGATCCGCACCTCGACGATCCCCTGCACCTCGAGCGCGATGATCGCCTCGCGCACCTGCGTGCGGCTTACGCCGAACTGGTCGGCCAGGCTGCGTTCCGACGGCAGCCGCGCACCGGCTTCGAACGCGCCGGCGGCCACCATCGCGTGAATCTGCCGCGCAAGGCCGATATAGGAGCGGTCCGCGGCATCGGTGTCGCGGCTGGCAGGCAGGCTGGAAAGATCGGTCATCGGAAGGCTCGCAACAGGCTGGCGGGCGCCGCTGCGGCGCCGGATCGTCAAAATGGTACACCAATTTGGCGACACCCCGGCTCGCCCGTTGGCCGGCCTCGCCTGACGCTTCCGGAAACGTCACACGGGCCGATGCTCGTCCAGACAACTGGTAAACCACTATCCCTCAAAACTGGCATACCAATCATAATCCGCACACCGACGACGGGCCGGCACGCTGCCGCCCCGCTCGTCCAACGCATGAACCGCCAGCCAGGAGCCGCTCCAGTGAAGATGTCTTTCCGTTGGTACGGCGAGTCCGATCCGGTCTCGCTGCAATACATCCGCCAGATCCCCGGCGTCACGCACATCGTGTCCGCGATCTACGACGAACCGGTGGGCGAAGTCTGGCCCGCGCACAAGATCGAAGCGCTGAAGGCGACGATCGAACGCGCCGGCCTGCAGTTCGACGTCGTCGAATCGGTGCCGGTGCACGAGGACATCAAGCTCGGCAAGCCGGGCCGCGACCGCCTGATCGACCACTACCGGCAGACCATCCGCCATCTCGGCGCGGCCGGGATCCGCGTCGTCTGCTACAACTTCATGCCCGTGTTCGACTGGACGCGCACCGAGCTGTCGAAGACGCTCGACGACGGCTCGACCTGCCTCGCGTTCAGCACCGATGCGGTCGACCGGATCGATCCGAACGACGGCATCGCGCTGCCCGGCTGGGATTCCAGCTACCGGCCCGAACAGTTGCAGGCGCTGCTCGCCGACTACCGCGACGTCGACGAGAACGCGCTGTGGGCCAACCTCGAATACTTCCTGAAGGCGATCATTCCGGTCGCCGAGGAAGCCGGCGTGAAGATGGCGATCCACCCCGACGATCCGCCGCGCCCGATCTTCGGGTTGCCGCGCATCGTGAAGAACCGCGACGATCTCGCGCGGATCGTGCGCCTCGTCGACTCACCCGCGAACGGGTTGACGCTGTGCTCGGGCTCGCTCGGCGCCGGCCCCGAAAACGACGTCGAAGCGCTCGTGCGCGAGTTCGGCGCGATGGGCCGCATCCATTTCGCGCACATCCGCAACGTGAAGGTCGACGCGAACGGCGATTTCGAGGAAACCGCGCATCTGTCGAGCTGCGGCTCGCTCGACATCGCCGCGATCGTGAAGGCGTACCACGACACCGGTTTCACCGGCTACGTGCGCCCCGACCACGGCCGCATGATCTGGGGCGAGACGGGCAAGCCCGGCTACGGCCTCTACGACCGCGCGCTCGGCGCGGTCTACCTGAACGGCCTGTGGGAAGCGCTGGCGAAGTTCGACCGCGCGCCGCAAGCGTCGCAGTAATTCGCCTTTCGAGGCGGCCGGCGCAGCGGATCGCCGGTCGCCCGCCACGACATTCCGCGCGGAGACACCGCCATGCCACGCATCCGATGGGCCATGATCCTGATGTGCTTTCTGGCCAACGTCATCAACTTCATCGACCGCGCGAACCTCGCGATCGCGGCGCCCAGCATCCGTGCCGACCTCGGGCTCGACGCGGTCGGCATGGGGCTCGTGCTGAGCGCGTTCTTCTGGACCTATGCGTTCCTGCAGTTACCGGCCGGCTGGTTCATCGACAAGGTCGGCGTGCGCGTGAGCCTCGCGCTGGCCGTCGGCTGGTGGTCGGTGTTCACCGTCGCGACCGGCGCCGCGCGCGGCCTCGCGCAACTGGTCGGCGTGCGGCTGATGCTCGGCGTCGGCGAAGCGGCCGCGATCCCGTCGTTCGCGAAGGTCGCGTTCAACTGGTTCCCGCGCAGCGAGCGCGGCCTCGCCAGCAGCATCTTCGACAGCGGCTCGCGCGTCGGCTCCGCGCTGTCGCTGCCGCTCGTCGCGTGGCTGATCTCGCTCGTCGGCTGGCGCGGGTCGTTCGTGATCACGGGCGGCATCGGCATCGTGTGGGCGCTGGCGTGGTGGTTCGTCTATCGCGACCCGGAACGCTATCGCGCGATCGCGCCGGACGCCGTCGATGCGCTGCTCGCGCAACGCGGCGCGCCGACGGTTGCGGCCGCAACCGACGGCCCGACGGTGTCGTGGCTCGACCTGTTCCGCTACCGCACCGTGTGGGGGATGATGATCGGCCTGTTCTGCCTGAACTTCGCGATCTATTTCTTCATCACGTGGTTCCCGAGCTACCTGCTGCAGTCGCGCGGCTTCTCGCTCGCGTCGCTCGGCACCTGGGGCATGCTGCCCGCGCTGCTCGCGATTCCCGGCGGCTGGCTCGGCGGCTACGTGTCGGACAGCCTGTTCCGCCGCGGCTGGAGCGCCACCGCCGCGCGCAAGACCTGTCTCGTGCTCGGCATGCTGCTGTCGTCGTCGATCGCGCTGTCCGCGTTCGTCGAAAACGTGTGGGCCTGCCTCGGCCTGTTCGCACTCGCATATGCCAGCCTGTCGTTCGCCGGCGCCAACGTATGGACGCTCGTCGGCGAAGTCGCGCCGACGCCCGCGCACGTCGCGTCGCTCGGCGGCATCCAGAACTTCGCGGGCAATCTCGCGGGCATCTTCATCACGACCTTCACCGGCGTGATGCTGTCGATCACGAAAGGCTCGTTCGTGGTGCCGCTCGCGGTGGCCGGCGCGCTGTGCGTGGTCGGGGCGTTGTCGTACCTGTTCGTGGTCGGCAAGGTCGAGCCGTTGCCGCCGCTGCGTCGCGGCGGCAGCGGGCGGAATGTCGAGCCGAACGCGGCGTGACGCGGCGGGACGGCGCGGCCGAAACACCCGCGCTTTCCTTTTCGGGCCGCGCATCGGACAATGAGCCGCGCCCGCCGGCGCGGCGCCGCTCCGGCCCGCGTGCGGCGACGCAGCGCTCCGCCCACGCCGATGAAACGCTACGAAACCCTCGCCCATACGATCGCCGACGACATCCGCAACGGCAACCTCGCCGTCGGCACGCGCCTGCCGTCGTTGCGACAGATCATCGCGCAGCATGGCGTGAGCCAGTCGACGGTATTTCGCGCGTATTACCTGCTCGAACAGTGGGGGCTGATCCGCGCGCGCGAACGCTCGGGCTACTACGTCGCGCCGGGCGCGCAGCCGGCTGCGAGCCCGGCGACGAAACGCCGTACGCGCCGCACCGACGCAACCCGCAAGGTCGACATCAGCAATCTCGTGTTCTCCGTGCTCGATGCGGCCACGCAGCCCGGCATCGTGCCGCTCGGTTCCGCGTTCCCGGCGCCGCAGCTGTTTCCGCTGCCGCGTCTGGCGAAGTCGCTCGCGCAGGCCACGCGGCTCGTGAGCCCGTGGAGCACGGTCGTCGACCTGCCGCCCGGCAACGAGGCGCTGCGCCAGCAGATCGTGCGGCGCTATCTCGCCACCGGCATCTCGCAGCCGATCGACGAACTCGTCGTCACGAACGGCGCACTCGAAGCGCTGAACCTGTGCCTGATGGCCGTCACGCGGCCGGGCGACGTCGTCGCCGTCGAAGCGCCCGGTTTCTACGCGGCGCTGCAGGCGATCGAGCGGCTCGACCTGCGCGCGGTCGAGATTCCCGTCGATCCGCGCACCGGCCTCGACCTCGCCGCGCTCGCGAACGCGCTCGACCGGCACGACATCCGCGCGTGCTGGTTCATGACCAATTTCCAGAATCCGACCGGCGTCACGCTGACCGTCGACAAAAAGCGCGCGCTCGTCGAATTGCTCGCGGCGCGCAACGTGCCGCTGATCGAGGACGACGTCTACGGCGAACTGCATTTCGGCCCGGACTATCCGCTGCCCGCGCGCGCATTCGACCGTCACGGCCTCGTGATGCACTGCAGCTCGTTCTCGAAGACGCTCGCGCCCGGCTACCGGATCGGCTGGGCCGCCGCGGGCCGGTTCGCGGAGAAGGTGCAGCGGCTCAAGCTGATGACGACGCTGTCGGCCAGCATTCCCGCGCAGGCCGGCATCGCGAACTATCTCGAGCACGGCGGCTACGACCGGCACCTGCGCGTGCTGCGCGGCGCGCTGCACGCGCAGCTCGACCGGATGGACGACGCGCTGCGGCGCTGGCTGCCGGCCGACGTCGAGTGGGTGCGGCCGGAAGGCGGGTATTTCCTGTGGCTCGCGTTTCCCGACGCGATCGACGCGATGGCGCTGCATCGCGAGGCGATCGCACGCGGCATCAGCTTCGCGCCGGGTCCGCTGTTTTCGGCCGCGCACGGCTTCGAGCGCTGCGTGCGCGTGAACTTCGGCCATCCGTGGAGCCGCGACATCGAGCGCGCGATCCGCGTGCTCGGCGAACTGGTCGCGCAGCCGTCGGTCCGCAAGGCCGGCTGAGCGCGCAGGGAGCGCGCCGCGCTGACGGTGTCGCGGCCATGCAGCCGATCCGCGCGCGGGTTACATTGCAGGTCCTGCCGCCCCTTCACGATTGCCCATGAGCCCACTGCCTTACCTCGATCACGACGCGCTGCTGACACTGACGGCCGAAGCGGCGCACGTCACGCAGCCATGCACGTGCACCAAGACCTCGCTCGCCGGCTGGACGACCCTGCCGCTGTCGCTGCCGGACACGCAACTGCTCGAAGTGGCCACGCTCATGCCGCCGGGCGATGCCGAGCCGACCTACGCGGAATATCATCCGGCCGGCACGCACTATGCATCGGACGACGCGCCGATCGCGCCGCGCCATTTCCCGTACAACCGCTGCACCGTCAGCCGCTGCCGCCCGTGCGGCCGCCTGTTCCTGCGCTACCAGGAAGGCGGCGGCTACTTCATCGACCAGCGCATCCGCGCGCTCGATCCGGCGCTCGTCGTCGACGCATGACCGCGCTCACGGGCATGCACGCATGCCCGGCCTGCGCCGGCGCCCCGCCGGCCATCTGCTGCGCCTTTTCCGTCCCGATCTGCTGCTTGTCCCGCCGCACCGCGTTCCCTACGCTGTCTTCCGTTGCCTGACATCCGTCGCAACGCCCTGCCGCGCCGCGCGCCCTGCGCCGCGGCGCCTCTCGCGTATCACGTCATGTATCGATATACCGATTTCGACCGGGCGCTCGTGCGCAGCCGCGCCGCCCAGTTCCGCGACCAGCTCGAACGCTGGCAGCAAGGCACCCTCGGCGAGGATGCGTTCCGGCCGCTGCGCCTGCAGAACGGCTGGTACGTGCAGCGCCACGCGCCGATGCTGCGCGTCGCGGTACCGTACGGCGAGCTGTCCAGCGCGCAGCTTCGCGTGCTGGCGCGGATCGCGCGCGATTACGACGTGCCCGACGACGCCACCTACCGCGCCGCGTGCGACGCGCAGGCCTTGCTCGGCACGTTGCGCCTGCCGACCCGCAGCGCGCACTTCACGACCCGCACCAACGTGCAGTTCAACTGGATTCCGCTCGCGAAGGCGGCCGACGTGATGGATCTGCTCGCGACCGTCGACATGCACGGCATCCAGACCAGCGGCAACTGCATCCGCAACATTTCGTGCGACGAACGCGCGGGCGTCGCGCCGGACGAGATCGCGGATCCGCGCCCGTTCGCCGAGGTGATGCGTCAATGGACGACGCTGCACCCCGAATTCGCGTTCCTGCCGCGCAAGTTCAAGATCGCGATCACCGGTGCGACCGAGGACCGCGCGGCGACCGACTGGCACGACGTCGGGCTGAAGCTCGTGCGCGACGACGCGGGCGCGCTCGGCTTTCGGGTGAGCGTCGGCGGCGGGATGGGCCGCACGCCGATGATCGCGACGCTGCTGCGCGCGTTCCTGCCGTGGCAGCACGTGATGAACTACATCGAGGCGATCGTCCGCGTGTACAACCGCTACGGGCGGCGCGACAACAAGTACAAGGCGCGGATCAAGATCCTCGTGAAGACCGAAGGGCAACGCTACATCGACGACGTCGAGGAAGAGTTCCGCCAGATCGTCGACCTCGACGGCGGCCCGCACACGATCCCGCAGGCCGAATTCGAGCGCGTCGCCGCGTCGTTCGTGCCGCCGCGGTTAAAGCCGCGCACGCTCGACCTCGCCGACGCGAATGCGCGCGTCGCCGCGCAGGCGAGCCGTCATCCGGCGTTCGCGCGCTGGCTCGCCCGCAACGTCGCCGACCACCGCGACCCGGCGCTGCGCATCGCCACGCTGTCGTTCAAGCGCCGCCTGCAGGCACCGGGCGATGCGTCGCCGGAGCAGCTCGACGCGCTCGCCGAGCTCGCCGACCGCTTCTCGGCCGGCGAGGCCCGCGTCACGCACACGCAGAACGTCGTGCTGCCGTGGGTCCACGTCGACGACCTGTTCCTGCTGTGGGAAAACGCCCGCGCGATCGGGCTCGCGAGCGCGAACGTCGGGCTGCTGACCGACATGATCGCGTGCCCGGGCGGCGATTTCTGCGCGCTCGCGAACGCGCGCTCGATTCCGGTCGCCGACGCGATCGCCGAGCGCTTCGACGATCTCGACCTGCTGCACGACGTCGGCGACATCGACCTGCACATCAGCGGCTGCATCAATTCGTGCGGCCATCATCACAGCGGCCACCTCGGCATCCTCGGCGTCGACAAGGACGGCGCGGAGTGGTACCAGGTCACGCTCGGCGGCTCGGACGGCTCGAGCGCGAGCGGCCCCGCGCGGCCGGGCAAGGTGATCGGCCCGTCGTTTTCGGCGGACGAGATCGTCGATGTCGTCGACGCGATCGTCAACGCCTATCTCGATGCGCGCATCGACGCGAACGGTCGCGGCGAACGATTCATCGACACGGTGCGCCGCATCGGCACGGAACCGTTCAAGGCCGCCGCGAACGCCGCACGTCATCAGGAAGAGCCGGCATGAAGCACGAGACCTCGAACCCATCCGCACGCATCCGGCTGCTGACGCCGGCCGAGCACGCAGACGACACGCAGCAGCACGACGCGACGACACTGACGATCGGCAACGACGAGGAACTGCCGCCGCTGGCCGCACGCATCGCGCACGCCACGCGCATCGACCTGCAGTTTCCGTCGTTCACCGACGGCCGCGCATACAGCCAGGCCTACCTGCTGCGCAAGCGCTACGGCTTCGCCGGCGACCTGCGCGCGACCGGCGACGTACTGGTCGACCAGTTGCTGCTGATGGAACGCACGGGGTTTTCGAGCGCGGTGCTCGGCGACGCCGCCGATCTCGCGGTCGCACGGCGGCAGCTCGACCGGTTTCCGGGCTTCTATCAGCGCGATGCGCGAACGGTCATGCCGCCGCGGGACGCGGCGGCGCAGCCCGGAAAATGAAACGGGCGGCTCGCTGGCCGCCCGTCCGATGAACCGGAACCAAACCGGCCGGCGCCTGCCGTCACGCGGGCGCCGGCCGATGTTCAGCGCGCCGCCACCGGCTTGCCGAACCCGCCGAGGATCTTCTTCTCGAGCGCGATGTAATCGCGGCCGAAGTGGTGATCGCCCTGCGTCTTGATCACGTCGGCGCCCGTGTTCGCGAGCGCCGGACACATCGTGTCCGTCTCTTCCGCGCCGTAGAAGCACTGCACGAGCGCCGGCGGCACCTTCGCGATTTCCGGCGCGACCTTCAACGCCTTGTCGCTCGCGGGCATGCCGAGCCAGCCCGTCACGCGGATGTGGAAATCGGCCGACGGCGCGAAGCCGAGCAGCGACACCACCGCGACCTTGTCGCGCAGGTCGGCCGGCAGCCGGTTGTACGCGAACGGCATCACGTCCGCGCCGAACGAGTAGCCGACCAGCGCCACGCGGCCGGCATGCCAGCGCGCCATGTAGGTGCGCATCACGCGGGCCAGATCGCGGCTCACCTGCGCGGGCGGCTTCTCGCTCCAGAAATAACGCAGGCTGTCGATGCCGACCACCGACACGCCGTCGCGCTGCAGCGCCTCGGCGATCGTCTTGTCGAGATCGCGCCAGCCGCCGTCGCCCGAGATCACGATCGCGAGCCGGTCGCTGCCGCCCTTGGCCGGCAACTCGACGAGCGGCAGGTCGGAGACGTCGAGCTCGTCGCTGCTGCCGGTGGTGTCGCGCAGGTGCGGCGTGACGAGCGACACGAGCTTCGCGGTGTCGCCCGCGGCAGCCGTTTCGACGAAGCCCGGCATCGCGCGTCGCACGATCGTCGGATCGGGCGGGCACGGCTTGAAGCGCGGATCGAGCTTCGCGGCCGGACCGACCGCGACGACGCCGGCGATCGTGTTCTCCGGCGCCATCGCGAGGATCTGCTTCGCGATCGCGCCGCCCTGGCCCACGCCCGCGACGATCGGCGTGAAATAGCGCGACGACTGCGCGAGACGTTCGAGCTGATGGCTGACCGCCTCGGCGTCGCCGTCGAGGTGGTGGCAAGTCTCTTGCTTCGCGGCGAGATTCGCCGCGTAACGCGCGGAATCGACGCCGACCGTCATCGTCCCGGCTTTCGCGAGCGCGTCGGCCGCCTGCTGATCGGCGACCCGCCAGCCGCCCTCACGCGAGAACAGCACGACGAACCCGCGCAGCGGCCCGCTCGGCCTGGTCACGGTCACGGGCCCGTAGCGGCCGCCGGACACGGTTTCGGCTTTCACCGCGGCCGGCTGCGTGGCGCACGCGGCGCCGGCCAGCATCATTCCCGCGCAGACGGCTGCCGCCCGCGCGATACCCTTCTTCGACATCATGAACGCCGACCTCCAGCCAGCAATGACAGATCCGCCAGCGTGACGAACACGCCGACCGAGCCCGAGGCCGCGAGATAACGCGGCTCCCAGTGCGGTTCGAACTTGCTCTTGAAAGCGCGCAAGCCGCGGAAGTTGTAGAAGCGGCCGCCGAAGCGCCAGACCATCAGGCCGAGCCGGTGGAACGGCGACGGCATCTTCGCCGCCCCCATCCCCGAGAACGGCGCGATACCCAGGCTCAGCTTGCGGAACCCCGCTTCCTTCAGATGCAGCGCGAGCTGCGTAAACAGATACTCCATCGCGTACGGCGAAGCCTCCGGCAGATGGCGCATCACGCCGACCGTCGCCTCGGTGTTGAGGTCGGTCGTCATGAACGTGACGAACGCGATCGGCTTGTCGGCCTGCCGCACCAGCATCACCGACTGCGTCGCGAGATAGCCGTCGTGGAACGCGGCCACCGAGAAGCTCTTTTCGCGCGCATCGCGGCTGTCGAGCCAGCCGTCCGAGATGCCGCGCAGCGCCGGCAACGCGGCCGGCACGTCGCCCGGCGCGATCACCTCGACCGTCAGCGCATCCTTGTCGCCGCGCCGCAGCGCATAGCGCAGATGCGAACGGTTCGATCCCTTCAGGTCGAACTGGTCGAGCGCGATGTGCGCTTCCTCGCCCAGCTTCATCAGCGTGAGCCCCGCGTCGAGATACAGCGGCAGCGCGTTCGCGCGCACCTGGTAGAACGCCGCGCGGCCGCTGTGCGCATGCGCGAGCGCAATGAACTTGCTGATCAGCGCCGGCCACTCTTCACGCGGCCCGACCGGGTCGTGCAGCGCGGCCCACGTGCGGCCGTTCTTCGCGTACATCAGGAACGCGCGCCGCGACTCCGAGAACAGGAACGACTTGTCGCCCATCAACGCCAGGCCCGCATCGCTGCATTCCTGCGCGCGGATGATCTGCTCCGCGTCGACCAGATCCTGCTCCGCGGGCTTCACGAACCGCCCGGGCGCCGGGCGCAGCAATTGCCACAGCGCGAACAGCGCAACGAACACGCCGGACGCGAGCGTCGCGCGCAGCGCCCGCGGCGCGCGCGCGTCGAACGAGAAATGCGACCACAGCTCGCGCGTGTAAGGCACGTCGCGGAACGCGAAGAACAGCACCCACACGGCCAGCATCAGCACCATCGCGACCGACACGAACCAGCTGACGGTGAAGCGCTCGGCCAGCAGCGACGAATGACGATTGAAGCGGCGGCGGCTGACGAGCAAAAGCACGAGCAGCGTGCCGAGCACGCCGGCCTCGACGAACGCGAGGCCCTTGGCCAGCGACAGCGCGAGGCTCGCGAGCGTCAACGCGAAGGTCATCCACCACGCACCGTCGAGCCGGCGCAGCAGCCCGCGCGCGACCAACAGCAGCGCGACGCCGAGCACGCTGCAGATCACCTGCGAGCCTTCGAGCACCCACAGCGGCACGATGTGGCGCAGGATCGCGATCCGGTGCCAGAACGCGGGCGTCGCGCTCGAGATCACCAGCATCCCGCCGACCGCGAACGTCACGAGGCTCAGGAACACCGGCGCGAGCTGCGACACGCGCACGGCCTGCCGCGTCACGAGCCGGCGCCGCAGCGCGCGGCCCTCGAAGCCGGCCAGCAGGCCGGCCGACAGCACGAGCGGCACGCCGAAATAGATCGCGCGATACGCGATCAGCGCGGCGACCATCGCGTGCGCGGGCACTTCGCGACCGAGCGTGAAAACCATCGCCGCCTCGAACACGCCGATCCCGCCCGGCGTATGGCCGATCATCCCGAGCAGCAACGCGGCCGCATAAACGGTAATGAAGGTCGGGAAGCCGACCGGCGCTGCCGGCAGCAACACCCACAGCGTCAGGCCCGCGGCCACCACGTCGAGCACCGCATAGACGACCTGCGCGACGAGATCGCGCCGCGCCGGCACGTCGAACGACAGCCATTTGAAGCGCGTGACGACCGGGCGCGCGGTGTTGCCGCACAGCGCGACCAGCGCGGCGAGCGCGACGAGCAGTGCCGCGCCCGTCCACGTGAGCACACCAGGCGCGACGTGCAGCATCGCGGCGAGCGCCTCCGGCACGCAGACCATGCCGACCGCCGTCATCAGCACCATCGCGAGCGCCAGCGTGCCGCTGGTGAACACCGTCATCCGGCCGATCTGGGCCGGCGTGACGCCCGACACACCATACACGCGCGCACGCACCGCGCCGCCCGTCAACGCGCCGAAGCCGGTCGCATTGCCGAGCGCGGAACCGGCAATCGCGCCGATCCACAGCGCGACGCGCGGCACCTTGGCCGCAACATAGCGCAGGCCGACCGCATCGCGGGCGACGAGCGCGAGATAGCTGAGGGCCGTCGCGGCCAGCGACGCGCCCCACTCGGCGACGGACATGTGACGCAACTGGCGGATCACCGACCGGTAGTCGACGGATTCCGACAGATGCTGGAAAACCACGATCAGCAGCAGGCCGATGCCGAGCGCGAGCAGCGGCGACAGCACGCGCTCGTGGCGGATGAGCGCCCAGGCACGGGCGATCACAGCCTCGGCACGGCCGGGCGAACCAGGGTGGCGGGAAGACATAACGTGTTCAGTGGTGGTGCATAGCGTGTCGCGGCGCGGGTTGGCCGGCGGCGACGTATCTGGTTGTTCTGCATGGGCGGCCGGCCGAAGATGGGCTCGTGGCGCCTGGATCAGAACTTACGAGTATACGGAATTAATATTACAGAATCTTTCACGTCGGCTTTGTGCGGATTTGTGGTGTCTCTCGCATCAAAACGCATAAAGAAACCGTGCGTCCTACGAACGCAAGGTGCGCATCATACCGGGAACCGGGGCGGTTTTTTCATCGGATGAATGACTTGCGATGCATTTGGGAGGAATCTGCCGGCACGACGCCAGCCCAAGAGGACGAAAGCGTCGTGTCGCGAGGCTTTACCGGAATGGGGGCAGATTGATTCGGACGTCCGCGTGCGCGCAGAAACGTCCGGCCTCCCTTACTTCGCCCGCTCATGCTCCCCCAACCCGATCGCCTTGTAATCGTAAGTCGGATAGAACTCCGTCCGGTACACCCCCCACGCCGTATCCTCCAGCACGCGATTGACCTCGCGCAGCCGCGCCGCCGGCAATCGCAGCACGACGATCTGCCCGATTCCCATCGTCACCGTCCAGCTCACCACCTCGACGCCCGGCGGCGGAAACGCCTTGTAGAACCCCTGCTTCGCAAGCTGCGCATTCAGCTCGGCGAGCGGCCGCGATTCGTCGTGTTTCAGGAAAACGGTCAGCAGGACCGCGTTGTCGGGCGTCGCGACGGCCGATCCTGCCGGCACCGTCGACGTCTGGCCGACGGCCGGTGCGCTGGAAATCGCGGCGGCCGCCAACGCTGCGGCAATCACCCCGGTTCGAATCGAAAAATGCGGAAATCCGGTCATCACGCAACTCCATGGCGTCGTGGCGGGAGTTGCCATCATGCGCCGGCGAATCGATCGCTGCAGTGAGCCGCGCCGATGCGACTACGCCGCGTCCGCGCCAGCGCGCTCGCGCAGCACGTCGATGAACGCGCGCAGCTTGGCCGGCACGTGCTTGCGATTCACGTAATACAGCCACATCGGCGGCAGCGTGCGGCACGTACCGGGCAGCACCTCGACGAGCGTGCCGTCGCGCAGGTCCTGCTCGATCCGCTCGCGCATGAACGCGAACGCAATGCCGACGCCCGCACGCGCCGCATCGATCACCGCATCGGCATCGTTCGTCACGAATACGCCGTCCGGGTCGAGATCGACGTCGCGTCGCCCGTCGTGCAGCAGCCATTTGTGCAACCGCCCGCTTTCCGTAAACCGGAAACGGATGCACGCGTGACGCTCGAGCTGCGCAATCGACGCCGGCGCACCGTGCCGCGCCAGATAACCGGGCGACGCGACCAGCGCACACGTCAACGCAGGCGCGATCCGCACGCCGATCATGCCCGGCTGCAGCCGGTCGGCGAGGCGAATGCCCGCATCGAACCCCTCCTTTGCGATGTCGACGAGTTCGTTCTCGTAGCGGATTTCGAGCCGGACTTTCGGATAGCGCTCACGAAACGGGGCGAGCACCGGCGCGATCACGAGCAAGCGCGCGAGCGGCAGCGCGGTCACGCGCAACAGCCCGCTCGGCTCGCTGCGCGCATCCTTCAGCGCGTCACGCGCCTGCATGACCTGCCGGTACGCGGGCTCGGTCTGCCGCCAGTAACGCTGGCCGGCTTCCGTGAGACTCACGCCGCGCGTGCTGCGGTTGAACAGCTTCACGTTGAGCTCGCCCTCGAGCTGCCCGATCGACAGGCTGACGGCGGCCGGCGTCAGGCCCAGCGCGGCGGCGGCCCGCGTGAAGTTGCCGGCCGTCGCGACGGTCATGAACACATGCAGGCCGGCCATCGGATCGCGTCTGCTCATCGCTTGCCCATCATTAAAAAAACTTGAAACTGCTTCGAGTGGAATGCGGATTCTCCCATATACCGCCACTGCCTACACTGGCGCTGTCGTCCTGTCGGAGCCCTTCGCATGAACCCGCTCACCGCCGCGCTGCCGCTCACCGTTGCCCGCCGCACGATCGACGCGGCCCTCGCGCATGCCGCGTCGCTGCAGGTAGCCGGCGTCGCGATCGCCATCGTCGATGCCGGCGCGAACCTGCTCGCGTTCGTGCGCACCGACGACTGCTTTCTCGGCGCGACCGATCTCGCGCAGCGCAAGGCGCTGACGGCGGTGCGCTTCCGCGCGTCGACCGGCGCGCTCGGCGCGATGTCGGGCGACGGCCCGCTGCGCGGCATCGAACACAGTCACGGCGGGCTCGTCACGTTCGGCGGCGGCGAGCCGCTCGTCGACGGCGACGGACGCTGCGTCGGCGCGATCGGCATCTCGGGCGGCAGCGTCGACGAAGACACCGCGATCGCGCAGCACTGCCGCGACCTTTTTCAGGCAACGTTCCACTCACAAGGTAAGCACATGGCACAGAAACGCATCCTCATCACCGGCGCGGGCACCGGCTTCGGCCGCGAAGTCGCGCTGCGGCTCGCCGAGCGCGGTCACGACGTGACGGCCGGCGTACGCGCCACGGCCGAGATCGACGACGTCGCGGCCGCCGCCGCGCAACGCGGCACCACGCTGCGCGCGATCAGGCTCGACGTCACGTCGGCCCACGACCGCGCGCGCGCGGCCGAGCTCGACATCGACGTGCTCGTGAACAACGCGGGGGTCGGCGAAGCCGGCGCGCTGGTCGACCTGCCGGTCGAGATCGTCCGCGCGCTGTTCGACGTGAACGTGTTCGGGCCGCTCGAGCTCACGCAGCAGATCGCGCGCGGGATGCTCGCGCGCCGGCACGGCAAGATCGTGTTCGTGTCGTCGATCGCGGGCCTGATCACGGGGCCGTTCACGGGTGCGTACTGCGCGTCGAAGCACGCGATCGAATCGGTGGCCGAGGCGATGCACGCGGAACTCGCGCCGCACGGCATCCGCGTCGCGGTCGTGAACCCCGGCCCGTACCGCACGGGTTTCAACGACCGGATGATGGAAACGACGCGGCGCTGGCACGATCCGGCCGTGCATACCGTGACGCCCGAGCGGCTGACGTTCCCGCTCGAACAGCACGACCCGGAGGAAATGGTCGCGAAGATGGTCGACGTGATCGACGGCGACGGCGGCGCGTTCCGCAACCTGCTGCCGGCGGCGTCGGAAGCGTTCGTGCGCGCCGAGCAGGCGCGTGCTTGGGAACGGCAGCAGTAAGCTGCCGCCGGCGAAGCGGCGGACCGACCGTCCGCCGCTCGCGCGATTGCGCGATTCTCAGTACACGTCGCGCATGTAGCGCCGCGCCTTCGAAAGCCGCGCGACGTAGTCGTTCGCGGCGTCCTCCGACATGCCGCCGTGCCGGGCGACGATCGCCTTCAACGCCGCATCGACGTCCTTGGCCATCCGCGCGGCGTCGCCGCACACGTAGAAGTGCGCGCCTTCCTCCAGCCACGCGAACAGCTCGGCGCCGTGCTCGCGCATCCGGTCCTGCACGTAGACCTTGTCGGCCTGGTCGCGCGAGAACGCGAGATCGAGCCGCGTCAGGAAGCCGCTGTCGCGCATCTCGCTCAGCTCGTCGCCGTAGTAGAAGTCGGTCTGCGCGTGCTGCTCGCCGAAGAACAGCCAGTTGCGCCCGCGCGCGCCGCGCGCCCGCCGCTCGTGCAGGAAGCCGCGGAACGGCGCGACGCCGGTGCCCGGACCGACCATCACGATCGGCACGTCGCCGTTCACCGGCGGCCGGAAGTGCGCGGACTTCTGCACGAACACCGGCACGCGGCCGTCGTCCGCGCGATCGGCGAGGAACGTCGACGCGACGCCTTTGCGCGCGCGCCGGCCGTTGTGATAGCGCACGGCCGACACGGTCAGGTGAATCTCGCCCTCGTGCGCGCTCGGGCTCGACGCGATCGAATAGAGGCGCGGCTGCATGCGTTTGAGCATGCCGACCAGCTCGGCGCCCGACAGCTCGATCGGATATTCGTGCAGCACGTCCGCCAGCTGCTGCCCCCACAGCCATTGCTTGAGGTCGCCCTTGCGATCGTCGCCGAGCAGCGACTTCAGCGCGCCGTTCGCGCTGCGCGACGCGATGAAGGCCAGCGTGTCCGGATGCGGGCGCGTGATGTCGAAGTGGCGTGCGAGCGCATCGCCGAGCCGGACATCGCCGACGCCCGGCACCGACACGGGCGCATCGGCCTTCAGCGCGGTGACGGACAGCAGTTCGTCGACCAGCTCCGGACAGTTGGTGGGCCACACGCCGAGCGCGTCGCCGGCTTCGTATTCGAGGTTCGCGCCCTGGGTCGACAGCGACACATAGCGCGTGTCTTTTGCGGCGCCCGGCCGGTTCAGCCGCAGGTTCGCGACGAGCTTCGACGGCGCGGGATGCGCCTTCGTCGGCAGCAGCCCCGACGGGCTCAACCCGCCGGACGGCACCGCGTGCAGCGCGGCATCGGCTTCCTTGATGCGCGCGACCACGCGTTCGAGCCACTGGTCGGCCTCGTGCTGGAACTCGACGTCGCAATCGACGCGGGCGCACAGACGTGCCGCGCCGAGCTCCGCGAGCCGCGCGTCGAGCCGGCGGCCGTGGCCGCAGAACCGGTCGTAGTTGCGGTCGCCGAACGCGAGCGCCGCGAAATGCACGCCGTCGAGCCGCGCGGCGCTGCCGGCCTGCAGCGCGTCCCAGAACTCGCCGCCGTTGTCGGGCGCATCGCCGTCGCCGAACGTGCTCGTCATCAGCAGCACGTATTGCGCGCCGGCCAGCGACGCGACCGGATAGTCGGACATGCACGCGGTGCGGATCTCGAAGCCCGCGTTCATCAGCTTCGTCGCGTAATCCTCGGTCAACGATTCGATGTTGCCGGTCTGCGACGCCCACAACAACGTGACCTTCGGGCGCGGGCGCACGATCCGCACGCCGCCCGCGCCCGAAGGTCACGTTGTTGTGGGCGTCGCAGACCGGCAACATCGAATCGTTGACCGAGGATTACGCGACGAAGCTGATGAACGCGGGCTTCGAGATCCGCACCGCGTGCATGTCCGACTATCCGGTCGCGTCGCTGGCCGGCGCGC
>FTHQ01000098.1_pt1 | contig 17058 bp, 16 predicted proteins | sample 1641001 | NCBI WGS metagenome assembly FTHQ01 (sample SAMEA3914872, study PRJEB12502) | metagenome | biome: forest; material: soil | place: Canada | collected 2011-07-03 | depth 0.3 m | reverse complement strand
GAACCGGTCGCTCACTCAAAGCTGACAGGAATATGAATCACTTCATAAACCTGACTTACTTTAGTGTGAGACTCTTGATACTTTTGCTATCTGATCCGAGGATCAGCTCGCTGTCATCAAGCGCCCACACTTATCGGCTGTTAATTTTTAAAGAGCATGTCTGCGAGGGATCTTGAACCCCTCAGCAGCGCTGCGTTTTCAGCAGCAGAGAAGCGAGATTATGAACCGTGTTTCGCAGTTCGTCAACAACTTTCTGAACGACTTCGTTGCGACCGCGGGGCTCAACTTCCGTACCGCCGAGGCTCGCTACCTTCCGAACTCCAACGGCACTGCTTCCCTTCCCTCCGCGCCGCGTTTCCGTTAGCGCGAAAGAGGCGTGATTCTAAGCACCTGTCCCCATCCATGCAAGCGCTTTGTGAAGAAAGTTTGGAAAAGCCTCCGTGCGCTACCGCGCACGGAGGCTTTTGATGAACGGGGCAAGGCGATCACGCCGATAACCGGTGCAGGCCAGCCACCGGACACCCGACCGACGCCAGTCGATCAGCGGTGCTTGAAGACCGGCTTCCGCTTCTCGACGAATGCCGCCATCCCTTCCTTCTGATCTTCGGTTGCGAACAGCGAATGGAACAGCCGGCGCTCGAAGTGAACGCCTTCAGCCAGCGTCGTCTCGTACGCGCGGTTCACCGACTCCTTGACCATCATGACTGCCGGCAACGAAAACTCGGCGATCGTGGTGGCGGCGGCAATCGCCTCGTCGAGCAGCTTGTCGGCGGGCAGCACGCGTGACACGAGCCCGGCACGCTCCGCTTCGACAGCGTCCATGAAGCGCGCGGTCAGGCACATGTCCATCGCCTTCGCCTTCGATACCGCGCGCGGCAAACGCTGCGTGCCACCCGCCCCCGGCATGACGCCCAGCTTGATTTCCGGCTGACCGAACTTGGCCGTGTCCGCCGCGAAAATGATGTCGCACATCATTGCCAGCTCGCAGCCACCGCCCAGCGCAAAGCCCGAAACCGCGGCAATGATCGGCTTGCGGATCTCGCGGACCGTCTCCCAGTTGCGCGTGATGTAGTCGCCCCGATAGACATCCATATAGGAGTAGGTCGCCATCATGCCGATGTCCGCACCGGCCGCGAACGCCTTTTCGCTCCCGGTCACGACGATCGCGCCGATGTCGTCGTCCGCATCGAACGCCTTCAGCGCGGCGCCCAGCTCATCCATCAGCGCATCGTTCAGCGCATTCAGCGCCTTCGGACGGTTCAGCGTCACCAGACCGACACGCCCCCGGGTCTCCACCAGGATGTTCTCGTAAGCCATCTATTTCTCCTCGATCAATGAAATGAGAAACGCCTCGCACATGCGAATAGTTTGATGCTACCATTCTCCGACCAACCGGTCGGTTAATTAATCGATCCAATCCCTCTCAACGTTCATCAGGCCGCCGCCATGGCCCATGCCCTGTTCACGAAGCACGAAGACACGCTGAAACACGCACTCGCCGCCATCGAGAGCCGCGGGTACTGGAGCCCGTTCGCCGAAATGCCGAGCCCCAAAGTGTACGGGGAAAGCGCAAGCGCGGACGGTGAGGCCGCGTTCAAGTCGCACCTCGACACGACCTTCGTACTCGACCAGCCGGCGACCGGTGAAACGGTCGGCGCCGAGCGCTCGCCGTACGGCATCGCGCTGGGCGTCCGGTACCCGAAATCGACGCCCGACGCACTGATCGCCGCCGCCGCCGCCGCGCAACGCACGTGGCGCGAAGCTGGCCCGAGCGCGTGGGTCGGCGTCAGCCTCGAAATCCTGGCGCGCCTGAACCGCGCAAGCTTCGAAATTGCCTACAGCGTGATGCACACCACCGGGCAAGCCTTCATGATGGCGTTCCAGGCCGGCGGCCCACACGCGCAGGACCGCGCCCTCGAAGCGGTCGCCTATGCGTGGGACGAGCTGCGCCGCATCCCGGCCGATGCGCACTGGGAAAAGCCGCAAGGCAAGAACCCGCCGCTCGCGATGCACAAGCGCTATACGATCGTGCCGCGCGGCACGGGCCTCGTGCTCGGCTGCTGCACGTTCCCGACCTGGAACGGCTACCCCGGCCTGTTCGCCGACCTGGCAACCGGTAATACGGTGATCGTCAAACCGCACCCGGGCGCGATCCTGCCGCTCGCCATCACGGTGCGGATCGCCCGCGACGTGCTGCGCGAAGCCGGGTTCGATCCGAACGTCGTCACGCTGCTGGCGACCGAGCCCAACGACGGCGCGCTGGTCCAGGAGCTCGCGCTGCGCCCCGAGATCAAGCTGATCGACTTCACCGGCAGCACGCAGAACGGCACGTGGCTCGAACGCCATGCCCATCAGGCACAGGTCTACACCGAAAAAGCCGGCGTCAACCAGATCGTGATCGATTCGACCGACGATCTGAAGGCCGCCGCCAAGAACATCGCGTTCTCGCTGGCGCTGTACTCCGGCCAGATGTGCACCGCACCGCAGAACATCTACGTGCCGCGCGACGGCATCCGGACGGCCGACGGCCACGCGAGCTTCGACGAAGTCGCGCAAGCCATCGCGGTTGCCGTGCAGAAACTCACCGGCGACCCGGCACGCTCGGTCGAACTGATCGGCGCGATCCAGAACGACGGCGTGACCGCGCGCATCGACGACGCACGCAAGCTCGGCCGCGTGCTCGCCGACAGCCAGACCCTCCAGCACCCCGCGTTCCCCGATGCGCGCGTGCGCACGCCGCTCGTGCTGCAACTCGACGTGGCCGACCGCGAGAAATTCACGCAGGAGTGGTTCGGCCCGATCTCGTTCGTGATCTCGACCGACTCGACTGCCCAGTCGCTCGACCTGGCCGGTGAAATCGCCGCCGAGCATGGCGCACTGACCCTCTCCGTCTACAGCACCGACGACGCGATCGTCGATGCCGCGCACGACGCGGCGGTGCGTGGCGGCGTCGCGCTGTCGATCAACCTCACGGGCGGCGTATTCGTCAACCAGTCGGCCGCGTTCTCCGACTTCCACGGCACGGGCGCGAACCCGGCGGCCAACGCCGCGCTGGCCGATCCGGCATTCGTCGCCAACCGGTTCCGCGTGGTGCAAAGCCGCGTCCATGTTGCCCCGAAGGCGGTACCTGCGGAAGCCGGCCAGACGGCATAACCCGATTGGCCGACGTGCAAACGCCGCCATGTTCTCTACCATGAACGAATCCGCCACCCGGCGGGTTCGTCACTCATCGATACGCCCATGACAGACGCCTACATCTGCGATGCGATTCGCACCCCCATCGGCCGCTACGGCGGCGCCCTGAAAGATGTCCGTGCCGACGACCTCGGCGCGGTGCCGCTCAAGGCGCTGATCGAGCGCAACCGCGACGTTGACTGGGCGGCGATCGACGACGTGGTCTACGGTTGTGCGAACCAGGCCGGCGAGGACAACCGCAACGTGGCACGCATGTCGGCGCTGCTGGCGGGCCTGCCCACTGCCGTGCCCGGCACGACGCTGAACCGGCTGTGCGGCTCCGGGATGGACGCGGTCGGCACGGCCGCGCGCGCGATCAAGGCAGGTGAAGCACGTCTGATGATTGCTGGCGGCGTCGAGAGCATGACGCGCGCACCGTTCGTGATGGGCAAGGCCGCGAGCGCGTTCGCGCGCCAGGCCAACATCTTCGACACGACGATCGGCTGGCGCTTCGTCAATCCGCTGATGAAGCAGCTGTATGGCGTCGATTCGATGCCGGAGACGGCCGAGAACGTCGCGCTCGACTACGACATCAGCCGCGCGGATCAGGACCTGTTCGCACTGCGCAGCCAGCAGAAAGCCGCGCGGGCGCAGCAGGACGGCACGCTCGCCGAAGAAATCGTCGCGGTCACGATTCCGCAGAAGAAAGGCGATGCCATCGTCGTGTCGCGTGACGAGCATCCGCGCGAAACGTCGCTCGAGGCGCTTGCGAAGCTGAAGGGCGTCGTGCGCCCGGACGGCTCGGTGACGGCCGGCAACGCGTCGGGCGTGAACGACGGCGCCTGCGCGCTGCTGCTCGCCAATGCGCAGGCGGCCGACCAGTATGGCCTGCGCCGCCGCGCGCGCGTCGTCGGCATGGCGACCGCCGGCGTCGAGCCGCGCGTGATGGGCATCGGTCCCGCGCCGGCCACGCAGAAACTCCTGCACCAGCTCGGGATGCGCATCGACCAGTTCGACGTGATCGAACTGAACGAGGCGTTCGCGTCGCAAGGTCTCGCCGTGCTGCGCATGCTCGGCGTCGCCGACGACGATCCGCGCGTGAACCCGAACGGCGGTGCGATCGCGCTCGGCCACCCGCTCGGCGCATCGGGCGCCCGGCTCGTCACCACGGCGCTCCATCAACTCGAGCGCACCGGCGGCCGGTTCGCGCTCTGTACGATGTGCATCGGCGTCGGCCAGGGCATCGCGATCGCGATCGAACGCGTGTAACCCACGCACCGTCCGCCTATAACGAAGTCATGAAGGAGACACTGCATGTCCTATCAGGCGATCCAGCTGGATATCGATCAGGCCGCGGGCGTGGCCACGATCACGCTCAACCGGCCCGACAAGCTGAACAGCTTCACGCGGGCGATGCATCGCGAACTGCAGTCGGCGCTCGATGAAGTCGAGGCGGCCGGCGCGCGTGCGCTGATTCTGACGGGTGCGGGCCGCGGCTTTTGCGCGGGCCAGGATCTGGCCGACCTCGACTTCACGCCGGGCGCGTCCACCGATCTCGGCACGCTGATCGACGAGCATTTCAATCCGCTGATCCGCCGCCTGCAGCGTCTGCCGATTCCGGTGATCGCGGCCGTCAACGGCACGGCCGCCGGCGCCGGCGCGAATCTCGCACTTGCGTGCGATCTGGTGTTTGCCGCCCGTTCGAGCAGTTTCATCCAGGCCTTCGTCAAGATCGGGCTCGTGCCCGATTCGGGCGGCACGTGGTTCCTGCCGCAACGCGTCGGCATGGCACGCGCGCTGGGGCTCGCACTGACCGGCGACAAGCTCGGCGCCGAACAGGCCGAACAGTGGGGCCTGATCTGGCGTGCGGTCGACGACGAAGCGCTCGTCGCGACAACCCGCCAGCTCGCCACCCAGCTCGCGCAGCAGCCGACGCTCGCCATCGCATCGATCAAGCAGTCGATGCGGGACAGCGTCACGAACACGCTCGATCAGCAGCTCGACCTGGAACGCGACCTGCAGCGCAAGCTCGGCCAGTCGCACGACTATGCGGAAGGCGTGCAGGCCTTCATCGGGAAGCGCGCACCGCGCTTCGAGGGACGTTGACATGACGAACGCCACCGCCACGCTCGCCCCCGATGCGCTCGCCCGCGCGACCGCGCAGGCCATGTACGACGCCGACGCCTGCAGCCGCGCGTTCGGCATGGAGATCGCCGAAGTACGCGCGGGCTACGCCCGCCTGCAGATGCGCGTGCGACCCGAATTCCTGAATGGGCACCAGACCTGCCACGGCGGGATCATCTTCACGCTCGCCGATTCGACGTTCGCGTTCGCGTGCAACTCGTACAACCTGAGTGCGGTCGCGGCCGGCTGCTCGATCGAATTCCTGCGCCCCGTGCACGGCGGCGACGTGCTGACGGCCGAGGCGATCGAGCAGGCGCGCGCCGGCCGCCACGGCATCTACGACATCCGCGTCACGAACCAGACAGGCGACACGGTCGCGATGTTTCGCGGCAAATCCGCCCAGATCAAGGGCACGGTCATCCCGGAAGACCGCTGACGTCGACGGCTCGCCCATAACAAACACTGGAGACATGCATGACTACCCCGCTACCGCTCGAGCCGATCGAGACCGCCTCACGCGACGAGCTGACCGCGCTGCAGCTCGAGCGCCTCAAGTGGTCGCTCCGGCATGCGTATGATCACTCGCCCGTCTATCGCCGCAAGTTCGACGAAGCCGGCGTGCATCCGGACGACCTGAAGACGCTCGCCGACCTGTCGCGCTTCCCGTTCACGACCAAGGGCGACCTGCGCGACAGCTATCCGTTCGGGATGTTCGCGGTGCCGCAGGACCGGATCTCGCGCATCCACGCGTCGTCGGGCACGACCGGCAAGCCGACGGTCGTCGGCTATACGGCTGCCGACATCGATACGTGGGCGAATCTCGTCGCCCGCTCGATCCGCGCCGCCGGCGCACGCCGCGGCGACAAGGTGCACGTCAGCTACGGCTACGGGCTGTTCACGGGCGGGCTCGGCGCGCACTACGGCGCAGAACGCGCGGGCCTCACCGTGATCCCGTTCGGCGGCGGCCAGACCGAAAAGCAGGTACAGCTGATCCAGGATTTCCGGCCCGACATCATCATGGTCACGCCGAGCTACATGCTGTCGATCGCCGACGAGATCGAGCGCCAGGGCCTCGATCCCGTGCAAAGCTCGCTGCGCATCGGCATCTTCGGCGCGGAGCCGTGGACCAACGACATGCGCGTCGCCATCGAACAGCGGATGGGCATCGACGCAGTCGACATCTACGGACTGTCCGAAGTGATGGGCCCCGGCGTGGCGTCCGAATGCGTCGAGACCAAGGACGGCCCGACCATCTGGGAAGATCACTTCTATCCGGAAATCATCGATCCGGAAACCGGCGAAGTGCTCCCGGACGGCGAACTCGGCGAGCTCGTGTTCACGTCGCTGACGAAGGAAGCGCTGCCGATCATCCGCTATCGCACGCGCGACCTCACGCGCCTGCTGCCGGGCACCGCCCGGACGATGCGCCGGATGGAGAAGATCACCGGCCGGTCGGACGACATGATGATCGTGCGCGGCGTCAACGTGTTCCCGACGCAAATCGAGGAACAGTTGCTCAAGCAGCGCGCGCTCGCGCCGCACTATCAGATCGTGCTGACGAAGGAAGGCCCGCTCGACGTGCTGACGCTCAACGTCGAACCCTGCCCGGAAACCGCGCCCGACACCGCGGCGATCCAGGTGGCAAAACAGGCGCTCGCGTACGACATCAAGTCGCTGATCGGCGTGACGGCCGTGATCAACGTGCTGCCCGTGAACGGCATCGAGCGGTCGGTCGGCAAGGCGCGCCGGGTCGTCGACAAGCGCAAGGGCTGAGGGTCGCTCGCCACCTGTACGTCGCCCAACGGCGAATCCGTGCCGGCAAATGAAACAGCCCGATCGGCCAACACCGATCGGGCTGTTTCAATTCCAAAGCGTCGTTCGACGTGACATCGCTGCATCACGCGAACCTAAATCACAGGGCCGCACCCGCGATCAGACCGTCGGCATGCGCCACGCACCCGAGACACGCCACGAACCCCGCGGCTCAAGCACAGACCGCCTCCTCCGTGCAGCCCGCGTCATCCCGAATCACGAATTCGGGAACAGCAGCCACATCCGGCCGACCTGCTTCATCCGGCCAGCCTGATCACCCGCGTCGTCGCCGAGCCCCCAGAAATAGTCGGCCCGCACGCCACCCTTGATCGCCGAGCCCGTATCCTGCGCGAACACGAGCCGGTTCATCGGCGTATTCGTCAGCGGACGCGTGGTCTGCAGAAACACCGGCGTGCCGAGCGGGATCGACGACGGATCGACCGCGATCGAGCGCTCCGGCGTCAGCGGCACGCCGAGCGCGCCGATCGGACCGTCCGCGCCGCCATGCGGCGCATCTTCCTTGGTCGGCATGTCGCGGAAGAACACGAAGCGCGGATTCGTGTCGAGCAGCGCGTCGACGCGCGTCGGGTTCGCCTTCGCCCACGCCTTGATGCCCTGCATCGTTGCCTGCGCGGGCGTCAGCTCGCCGCGATCGAGCAGCCACTTGCCGATCGAACGGTACGGCTGGTTGTTGGTGCCGCCGAAGCCGACCCGCATCACCGAACCGTCGTCGAGCAGCACGCGACCCGAGCCCTGCACCTGCAGGAAGAACGCCTCGATCGGATCGTCGACCCACACGAGTTCGTTGCCGTTCAGGATGCCGGCGCGCTCAAGCTGCGCGCGTGCCGGCAGCGGGGCGCCCGCGCGATAGCCGGCCGGCCAGCGATAGAGCGCGTACTGATACGGGCCGCGGCGCACGCGCGAACCGTGCAGCAGCGGCTCGTAATAGCCGGTCACGAGCCCGTCGAGCGTACCGTCGGTATTCGCGAGCTGGAACGGCGTGAAATACGTTTCGAAGAAAGTGCGGGCGCTGCTGACGTCGAGTTCGTCGAGCCGGTCGGCGGCCGCGCAAGCGCGCGCCCAGGCCGGCTGGCGCGCGAGCCGCGCGCAGTTCTGCCGCAGCGCGGCCGTCGCGCCGATCAACGAATCGTCCTGCCAGCCCGGCACCTGCTGCCACGCGACCGGCGTGAGCCGCTTCGCGGCGACCTGCCCCGGCACGATCGCCGCGCCGGTCGGCGGCTTCAGCGCGGAGGTCCGCGTCGGCGCGCCACCGCACGCCGCGAGCAGCGCCGCCGCCGCGGCGGCGGCCATCCACCCGGCCAGCCGGGGCCCAAACCACATACAATGTCCGTTCTTGATGGAAACCGCCATGTCAGATTTTCTCGACCAATATCCGATGCTCATCTTCGCGCTCGAAGCCTTCGTAGCGCTTGCCCTGCTGATCTTCATCGTCGTGTGGACGTCGTCGGGCAGAAAGAAGCAGGCCCGCCACAACGACCGCCAGCCGCGCTGACGCCCGTCGCACACTGCACGCTCAATGCAGCGTGCGCGGCATGTGCAGGGCGAACTCGTCGACCGGCGCCTCGAAACGCTCGCCGTCTTCCGCCACGCAGAAGTACGCACCGCGCATCGTGCCGACCGGCGTCGCGATCACGGCCCAGCTCGTGTATTCGAAATGCTCGCCCGGCTGCAGCAGCGGCTGGTGCCCGACGACGCCGAGTCCCTTCACTTCCTGCACGTGGCTCTCGCTGTCCGTGATGATCCAGTGACGGGCGATCAGTTGCGCCGCGACCTGTCCGGTATTGCGGATCGTCAGCGTGTACGCGAATGCGTATTGACGGTGATCGGGGTCGGATTGTTCCGGCAAGTAGCTGGTTTTCACCGAAACGGTGAACTGATACTGACTCATGGTGTGTCCGCTCTAGGTAACCGCGCGCGCCGACTCGAGCGGCCGGGCCGCGGGCGCGCCGCATTGGTTCGGCATTCTATGCGCAATCGGGCCGCAACCGCACGGCCTGCCGCCGCGCGCCGGGTCGCCGGACGGTAGAATGACGGTTTTGCGCCGCAACGTCCCCCGCTCCCCTGTCATGACTCAATTCCGCATCGCTCCCAGCATCCTGTCGGCCGACTTTGCACGGCTCGGCGAAGAAGTCCGCAACGTGGTCGCCGCCGGCGCCGACTGGATTCACTTCGACGTGATGGACAACCATTATGTGCCGAACCTGACGATCGGCCCGCTCGTCTGCGAGGCGATCCGCCCGCACGTGCAGGTGCCGATCGACGTGCACCTGATGGTGCGCCCGGTCGACCGGATCGTGCCCGATTTCGCGAAGGCCGGCGCGAACCTGATCAGCTTCCACCCGGAAGGCTCCGATCACATCGACCGCACGCTGTCGCTGATCCGCGACCACGGCTGCAAGGCCGGTCTCGTGTTCAATCCGGCCACGCCGCTGAACTACCTCGACCACGTGATGGATCGCCTCGACTTCGTGCTGCTGATGTCGGTGAACCCCGGCTTCGGCGGCCAGTCGTTCATTCCGGAAACGCTGAACAAGCTGCGCGAGGCGCGTGCGCGCATCGACGCGTACACCGAGCGCACGGGCCGCGAGATCCTGCTCGAAGTCGACGGCGGCGTGAAGGCCGACAACATCGCGGAAATCGCGGCGGCCGGCGCGGACACGTTCGTCGCGGGTTCGGCGATCTTCGGCAAGCCCGACTACCGCAAGGTGATCGACGAGATGCGCGCGGCGCTCGCGACCGTCGAACGGAGCTGACGCCGTGGCCGACTCGTCGTTCGCCGGCCGCGCGCCGGCCGAGGCCGCCACGGACGCGGCCCCGATCCGCTTTGCCGCGCCGCGCATCGACGCCGCGCTGATCGACCTCGACGGCACGATGGTCGATACCGCCGACGATTTCACGGCCGGCCTGAACGGGATGCTCGCGCAGCTCGGCGCGCCGGCCACGTCGCGCGACGAAGTGATCGGCTACGTCGGCAAGGGCTCCGAACACCTGATCCAGAGCGTGCTGAAGCCGCGCTTCCCGGCCGACGAAGCGCACGCGCGCTTCGACGACGCACTGGCGATCTATCAGAGCGAATACGCGAAGATCAACGGCCGCCACACGCGCCTCTATCCGGACGTGGCAGCCGGCCTCGATGCACTGCGCGCGGCCGGCATCCGGCTCGCGTGCGTGACGAACAAGCCGCACCGCTTCGCGGTCGAGCTGCTCGAACAATACGGGCTGGCCGGCTGCTTCGGCATCGTGCTGGGCGGCGACAGCGTCGCGCGCAAGAAGCCCGACCCGCTGCCGATGCTGACGGCCTGCGACGCGCTCGGCGTCGCGCCGGACGCCGCGGTCGCGATCGGCGACTCGGAAAACGATGCGCTGGCGGGCCGCGCGGCCGGGATGGCGACGCTGACGGTGCCGTACGGCTACAACCACGGCAAAGCTATACAAACGATAAATTCGGATGGTATAGTCGATTCGTTGCTGGTCGCGGCTCGCGCAATTTCCGCGCACAACGCCGGCCGGCCAACCATCTGATTATTTCTTCCATCCGCATGTTTCTGAATAAAAAACGGAGTCTGAGCAGCATCGACCGGGGAGCCTGGCCCTGGCGTCGCTGGTCGCGCTAACCTCTTCGATGAGGTACGCTGAAGCACGTCTTCAGCGCCGTTTTTTATCTCGCTGCGCATCCGCGCGCCGACCGTCGCACCACCTCGAGTTCCACCGCGTCCGAACGCTCGCGTTCAGGACCGGCCGCAGGCTCGCGACGTTCACGCCCGGAGTGCCGGCCGGCAACAGGCACTTCTCGATCGACCGCCCTTTCGCCGACGGCCACCCGCGCAGCGTCAAGTGATCCCTGGCGCACGCGCCGCTCGTCCCGAACAGGACCGGAACATGACCGAACTCGAATTCCAATCGCTCGCGAACGAAGGCTACAACCGCATCCCGCTGATCGCGGAAGCCCTCGCCGATCTCGAAACGCCGCTGTCCCTCTACCTGAAGCTGGCCCAGCCCGAACGCGCGGGCGCCAACTCGTTCCTGCTCGAATCGGTGGTCGGCGGCGAACGCTTCGGCCGCTATTCGTTCATCGGCCTGCCCGCCCGCACGCTGGTGCGCACCCGCAACGGCGTGTCGGAAGTCGTGCGCGACGGCCAGGTCGTCGAGACGCACGACGGCGACCCGTTCCAGTTCATCGAATCGTTCCAGGCGCGCTTCAAGGTCGCGCAGCGCCCGGGCCTGCCGCGCTTCTGCGGCGGCCTCGCCGGCTACTTCGGCTACGACGCGGTGCGCTACATCGAGAAGAAGCTCGCGAACACCGCGCCGCGCGACGATCTCGGCCTGCCCGACATCCAGTTGCTGCTGACCGAGGAAGTCGCGGTGATCGACAACCTCGCCGGCAAGCTCTACCTGATCATCTACGCGGACCCGGGCCAGCCCGAAGCGTATGCGAAGGCGAAACAGCGCCTGCGCGAACTGAAGCAGCGCCTGCGCACGACCGTGCAGCCGCCCGTCACGTCGGCGAGCGTGCGCACCGAGACGTTCCGTGAATTCAAGAAGGACGACTATCTGGCCGCCGTGCGCCAGGCCAAGGAATACATCGCCGCCGGCGAGCTGATGCAGATCCAGGTCGGCCAGCGGCTGACGAAGCCGTACCGCGACAATCCGCTATCGCTGTACCGCGCGCTGCGTTCGCTGAATCCGTCGCCGTACATGTATTACTACAACTTCGGCGATTTCCACGTGGTCGGCGCATCGCCGGAAATCCTGGTGCGCCAGGAAAAGCGCGGCGAAGACCAGATCGTCACGATCCGCCCGCTCGCCGGCACGCGCCCGCGCGGCAACACGCCCGAGCGCGACGCGGAACTCGCGACCGAGCTGCTCAACGACCCGAAGGAGATCGCCGAGCACGTGATGCTGATCGACCTCGCGCGCAACGACGTCGGCCGCATCGCGGAAATCGGCTCGGTGCAGGTGACCGACCAGATGGTCATCGAGAAGTACTCGCACGTGCAGCACATCGTCAGCTCGGTCGAAGGCAAGCTGAAGCCCGGCATGACGAACTACGACGTGCTGCGCGCGACCTTCCCGGCCGGCACGCTGTCCGGCGCGCCGAAGGTGCGCGCGATGGAACTGATCGACGAGCTCGAGCCGGTCAAGCGCGGGCTGTACGGCGGTGCGGTCGGCTATCTGTCGTTCTCGGGCGAGATGGATCTCGCGATCGCGATCCGCACGGGCCTGATCCACAACGGCAACCTGTACGTGCAAGCGGCGGCCGGCGTCGTCGCGGATTCGGTGCCCGAATCCGAATGGCAAGAGACCGAGAACAAGGCGCGCGCGGTGCTGCGTGCGGCCGAACAGGTCCAGGACGGCCTCGATAGCGACTTCTGACCGGAGACTGACCATGCTGCTCATGATCGACAACTACGACTCGTTTACCTACAACCTGGTCCAGTACTTCGGCGAACTCGGCGAGGACGTGCGTACCTACCGCAACGACGAAATCACGCTCGACGACATCGCGCGCCTGAACCCCGACGCGATCTGCCTGTCGCCCGGCCCGAGCAATCCGCAGCACGCGGGCATCACGCTCGACGTGCTGCGCGAATTCGCGGGCAAGAAGCCGATCCTCGGCGTCTGCCTCGGCCACCAGGCGATCGGCGAGGCATTCGGCGGCCGCGTGGTGCGCGCGAAGACCATCATGCACGGCAAGGTAAGCCGGATCGAAACCGACTGCCGCGGCGTGTTCGCCGACCTGCCGAAGCATTTCGACGTGACGCGCTACCACTCGCTCGCGATCGAGCGCGAATCGCTGCCCGACTGCCTCGAGGTGTCCGCGTGGACCGACGACGGCGAAATCATGGGCGTACGCCACAAGACGCTGCCGGTCGAAGGCGTGCAGTTCCACCCGGAATCGATCCTGTCCGAGCACGGCCATGCGCTGCTCGAGAATTTCTTGAAGCAGACGCGCGGAGCGGCCCGCGCGGCCGCGCCCACCGCCTGACGGGAGCCTCACGATGACGATTACCCCGCAGGAAGCGCTGCAACGCACGATCGAGCACCGCGAGATCTTCCACGACGAAATGCTGCACCTGATGCGGCTGATCATGCGCGGCGACCTGTCGCCCGTGATGGCGGCCGCGATCATCACCGGGCTGCGCGTGAAGAAGGAGACGATCGGCGAGATCGCCGCCGCCGCGACCGTGATGCGCGAATTCGCGAACCACGTCGAGGTGCAGGACAACTCGAACTTCGTCGACATCGTCGGCACCGGCGGCGACGGCTCGCACACGTTCAACATCTCGACCGCGTCGATGTTCGTCACGGCCGCCGCGGGCGCGAAGGTCGCGAAGCACGGCAACCGCGGCGTATCGAGCAAGTCCGGCAGCGCCGACGTGCTCGAGGCGCTCGGCGTGAACATCGACCTGCAGTCGGACCAGGTCGCCGCGTCGATCGCCGAAACCGGCATGGGCTTCATGTTCGCGCCGAACCATCACCCGGCGATGAAGAACATCGCGGCCGTGCGCCGCGAGCTCGGCGTGCGCACGATCTTCAACATCCTCGGCCCGCTGACCAATCCGGCCGGCGCGCCGAACCAGCTGATGGGCGTGTTCCACGCCGACCTCGTCGGCATCCAGGTGCGCGTGATGCAGCGCCTCGGCGCGCAGCACGTGCTCGTCGTGTACGGCAAGGACGGGATGGACGAGGTATCGCTCGGCGCCGCGACGCTCGTCGGCGAATTGCGCGACGGCAAGGTGCACGAATACGAGATCCATCCGGAGGACTTCGGCCTGCAGATGGTGTCGAACCGCACGCTGAAGGTGGAAAATGCCGACGAATCCCGCACGATGCTGCTCGGCGCGCTGGACAACCAGCCGGGCGTCGCGCGCGAGATCGTCACGCTGAACGCGGGCACCGCGCTCTATGCGGCGAACGTCGCCGAATCGATCGCGGACGGCATCCAGCTCGCCCGCGAAGCGATCGCGAGCGGCAAGGCCCGCGCGAAAGTCGACGAACTCGTGCGCTTCACGCAGCAGTTCAAGCGCTGACCCTCTTACGAATCCAGCAGGAACCCACATGAGCGACATTCTCGACCGAATCATCGCCGTCAAGCGCGAAGAAGTCGCGACGGCCATGCGCAGCACGCCGCTCGAGGCACTGAAACTCGACGCATCGGCGCGCGACCTGCGCGACTTCGTCGGCGCGCTGCGGGCGAAGCATGCGGCCGGCAACGCCGCCGTGATCGCCGAAATCAAGAAGGCGAGCCCGTCGAAAGGCGTGCTGCGCGAGCATTTCGTGCCGGCCGACATCGCGCGTTCGTATGCGGCGCACGGCGCCGCGTGCCTGTCGGTGCTGACCGACGAGCAGTTCTTCCAGGGCGGCGTGCGCTATCTCGAGGAAGCGCGCGCGGCCTGCTCGCTGCCGGTGCTGCGCAAGGACTTCATCGTCGACGCATACCAGATCGTCGAAGCCCGCGCGATGGGCGCCGACGCGATCCTGCTGATCGCCGCCGCGCTCGACACGCCGCTGATGCAGGATCTCGAAGCGTATGCGCATTCGCTCGGGCTCGCGGTGCTGGTCGAAGTACACGACCGCCACGAGATGGAACAGGCGCTGACGCTGAAGACGCCGCTGCTCGGCATCAACAACCGCAACCTGCGCACGTTCGAGACGTCGATCCAGACCACGCTCGACATGCTCGACATGATTCCGGCGGACCGCATCGTCGTGACCGAATCCGGCATCCTGTCGCGCACCGACGTCGACACGATGCGCGCGGCGAACGTGAACACGTTCCTCGTCGGCGAAGCGTTCATGCGCGCCGACCAGCCGGGCGAGGAACTCGCACGGATGTTCTTCTGATGGCGATCGAAAAGGAAATCAAGCTCGCGCTGCCGGCCGGCCAGGCCGACGCCGCGCGCCGCTTCTTCGAGACGCTGACCGGCGAACCCGGCCACGCGATCACGCTCGCGAACGTCTATTACGACACGCCCGATCTCGCGCTGGCGCGCTCGAAGAGCGCCGTGCGCGTGCGCCGCACGCCGGACGGCTGGCTGCAGACGTTCAAGACCGTCGGCAGTGCGGAAGGCGGCCTGCACCGCCGCCACGAATGGGAACTGCCGGTCGCCGGCGACGCGCTCGAAATCGACGCGCTCGTCGCGGCTTGCGACGTGCCGGAAGCCGCCGCCGCGCTGAATGACGCGGCCGGCGCCCTGTACGCGCTGTTCCGCACGGATTTTTCGCGTACGCTGTGGCGCATCGCAATCGGCGGCGCAACGGTCGAAGCCGCGGTGGACCTCGGCGAGATCGTCGTCCAGGCGGAGCGCGACACGCGCCGCGAACCGATCAGCGAAATCGAACTCGAACTGATCGACGGCCCGGAAACGGCGCTCGCGACGCTCGCCGCCGAACTGCAGCAGGCGCTGCCGGGCCTCGTTCCCGAAAACATCAGCAAGGCGCAGCGCGGCTACCGGCTGCGCGCGCAATAAACACGCATCACGCATGGCAACCCGCAAGACTTCCCGCGCGCCGCAACAGGCGTCGCTGTTCGACGATCCCGTGCCGGAAACGGCACCGGCCGACCTTCCGTCCCCGGCTTCCGAGCCGCCCGCGGCCGCGCGCAAAGCCGCGAAGAAAACCGCCCCACCGGCGTCCGCGCCGACCCCGGCCGCCGCGGCACCGCAGTCCGTTGCCGCCGACGTACCGCATCTCGCCGCGCAATTCGACGCGCTGCCGGCCGTCTGGCGCGACGTGCTGAAGCCGTTCATCGACAGCGACGCGTACGCGCCGCTGTGCCGCTTCGTCGACGACGAGCGCGCGGCCGGCAAGACGGTCTACCCGACCGACGTGTTCCGCGCGCTGCGCCTGACGCATCCCGACGACGTGAAGGTCGTGATCCTCGGCCAGGACCCGTACCATGGCGACGATCGCGGCACGCCGCAGGCGCACGGCCTCGCGTTCTCGGTGCCGCCGGCCGTGCGCACGCCGCCGTCGCTGCGCAACATCTTCAAGGAAATCGCCGCGAACTTCGGTCACGACACGCCGCGCCACGGCTGCCTCGATACGTGGGCGCGGCAGGGCGTGCTGCTGCTCAACACCGTGCTGACGGTCGAGCGCGGCGCGGCCGCGAGCCACGCGAAGCGCGGCTGGGAACAATGCACGGACACGCTGATCCGCGAACTCGCCAACCGCCATCGCGGGCTCGTGTTCATGCTGTGGGGCGCACATGCGCAGGCCAAGCGCGCGCTGTTCGATCCGAGCGAACACTGCGTGCTGGAGGCGCCGCACCCGTCGCCGCTGTCCGCGCACCGCGGCTTCCTCGGCTGCCGCCATTTCGCGCTCGCGAACGACTATCTGGTCGACGCGGGCCGCGCACCGATCGACTGGCGCCTGCCGGACGTGGCCGAAACGTTCGCGTAACGGCCTCGGCGGCCGGTTCGCCAGCCACCCCACCGCATGCAAAAACGCCGCGTCCCTTTCTGAACTGAACCCACGAAGTTGGACGGTTACCGGCTAGGCCGGATGAGGCTGAGTCCTGTATTGCACAGGACTCAGCCCTTTCAGTTTGAGCTTGATGCGCTCGTGATTGTAGTACCGGATGTAGCGCTTCAAGCCGATGCGTAGCTGTTCAATGCTGCTGAAGTGGTTCAAGTAGAAGAACTCGGATTTCAGCGTGCCGAAGAAGCTTTCCATGGCAGCGTTGTCCAGGCAATTGCCTTTACGCGACATGCTTTGCGCCAACGAGCGTTGCTCGAGCATGAGCCGCCAGCCGGGCATTTGATAATGCCAGCCTTGATCAGAGTGCAACATGGGTCTTTCGTCGGGTTGCAGGCGACGCAAAGCCTTGCGCAACATGTCAGTAACCATCTGGAAGGCTGGCCGAGTATGCGTCTGGTACGCGATGATCTCCCCGTTGTACAGATCCAGCACTGGTGACAGATACAG
>FTHQ01000005.1_pt1 | contig 17176 bp, 16 predicted proteins | sample 1641001 | NCBI WGS metagenome assembly FTHQ01 (sample SAMEA3914872, study PRJEB12502) | metagenome | biome: forest; material: soil | place: Canada | collected 2011-07-03 | depth 0.3 m | reverse complement strand
CCGCATACGGCGTGTACCTGTCGCCGTACGCGGAATACCAGCGTCGCTATGCGAACCTGTACGACAACAGCAATGACGTGAAGCTGAACCAGTACCTGATGCAGACGGCGCGCGCGGGGCTCGACCTCGGCTTGCCGATCGGGCGTCTCGGTGACTTCCGGATCGGCCTCGGCTACGCGACCGGGCACGGCTCGCCGAACTACAACCTGCCGTTCTCGGCCGACGACGGCAGCAGTTCGACGCTGCTGTGGCCGAGTTTCACGTCGCAGGCGCTCATCGCCCGTGCGCGGCTCGTCATCGATCAGCTCGACGATCCGATGTTCCCGCGTCACGGCTACTACACCGAATTCCGCGTCGAACGCTCGCTGCTGTCGCACAACAGCCAGTCGGCGCAGGAATTCGACGATGCGATCTCCAACACGCCGTACACGGAGATCTACGGCAAGGCGATGATCGCGCAACAGTTCGGCCGGCACAGCATCAGCGCGACGATCGAAGGCGGCAAGAGCATCGGCGGCACCAACCTGATCAACGCGTTCAACTTCACGCTCGGCGGCTTCCAGCATCTGGCCGCCTATGCGGCCGACCAGTTGAACGGCAACGAGCTCGCATACGGCAACGTGACGTACATGAACCAGCTGATGACGTTCAACGCGTCGCCGATCAAGGCCCTGTCGATCGGCGCCAGCGCGGAAGTCGGCAACGTGTGGGCCGCCGGCGAGAAGATCGGCGGCGGCGCACTCAAGCAGAGCTATACGTTCTTCACGAGCCTGTCGACCGCGTTCGGGCCGGTCTACATCGGCGTGGCGCTCGCCCCCGGCGGCCGACGAAACGTCTACCTGCAGCTCGGCCGGACTTATTGAGCATGCGCGGATGCCGCTGCGGCGGCATCCGTGCGGCCGTCGCGCCGGCGTGTTCCCCGCTCAGAAATCGGCGGCCATCGCGACCGCACGCGCTTGCGCGCGTTCGATGCTTTCGTGCGCTCTCGCATGCCACGTGTGTTCGACGGTCAGGCTTCTGACCTCGTCCACGCCGATGAACTTCAGCCAGAATTCGATGTAATCGGCCTGATGCCCGAAGCCGGGATGGCCCGCACGTCCCGCGCCGGCCGCCTCGCCCTGCCCGCGCACATGGATGGCCAGTGCGCGCGGAATCTCCAGCAACGGGCCGTAGGCAGTGCCATCGAACGTGAACAGCATGTTCCGCTGGCTGACGAGATCGATCAGTTGCTTGAGCTTGTACGGATAGCCGAAATTCCACATCGGCACGCCGACGACGATCCGGTCCGCTTCCTGAAAGCGCTTCACGAGGGACTGGATTCGTCGCCAGATCGACTGCTCCGCCTCGTCCATCGGCACGTTGGCGACGCCCTTGTATTTCGCGCCGATCGCGTCGCCGTCAAAGTCCGGCAAATCCTCCTCCCAGACATTCAACGTATCGACGTCGAGCGTGGCGCCCGTCTGCCGGTACGCATCGATAAAGGCATTGGCGACCGCGATCGAAGCCGACTTCGCGCCGCGGGGAGAAGACACGATATTCAAAAGCCGCATGATGTGCGACCCGGACAGGAATGCATGAACAAGGGGACGGCCATCGCGGCGGCCCCGGCTTCACTGCTGCGTCGCGGGGCGCCCGCGTCCGCCGTCACGGATCGGCCACCCATATAGTTGCAATTGCAATCGTAATGCAAAGCGCGCCCGCGTGGCAAACGAATCGTCACGCGCTCGCGGTGCAGGAAGGCATCGATACGGGGAAGGTATGGCGGGAAAGGCCGGCGACGCACCGGGTCCGGCGCGCGCGGCTGCGTGCTGTCGTGTCGTTGGTGCGGCGAGGCTCGGGACGCTTGCCGCGTATCGCTAGACCGGCCAGCTGATCTCGAACCGCGCGCCGCCGAGCTCGACCGGATCGACGACCGCGATCCGGCCGTTGTGCGCGTGGAGCACCTGCCGCGTGATAGACAGGCCGAGCCCGTAACCGCCGGTGCGGCGGTCGAGGCGCACGAACGCGTCGAAGATCCGTTCGCGCTCGCTCTCGGGCACGCCGGGGCCGTCGTCCTCGACGAAGATTCCGATGTTGCCGTGCACGAGCGAGATCCCGACGACGATCCGCGATTTCGCGTACTTGCTCGCGTTGCGCAACAGGTTGCGCATCGCATACGACATCAGCCGCCGGTCCATCTTCACGCGCAAATCCGACGCGATCGCGATGCGCGACTCGATCGCACGCTCCGGATACAGCAGCTGCGCGTCGTTCACCTGATGCTCGAACCATGCGACGGGCGCGGTCGACTCGAGGTTCGACTGCAGCGAGCTGTATTCGAGCCGCGCATACGTGAGGCTCATGTCGATCAGTTCCTCGAGCTCGGTCACGTCCTGTGCGATGCTCTCGAGCGCGCCCTGGTATTCGGCCGCCGAGCCCGGTTCGCGCAGCATTTCGAGCGCGAAGCGCACGCGCGCGAGCGGCGTGCGCAGTTCGTGCGAGATGCCGTTCGTCAGATCGCGTTGCGCGGCGATCAGCCGCTCCATGCGCATCGCCAGCGCATTCAGCGTGCGCGCGAGCGGACCGATGATCACGCTGTGCGATTCGCGCGCGCGGGTGTTGAAGCGGCCGCCGGTGAAGTCGATCGCCCGCTCGCGCACCATCACGAGATCCGACCAGACCGGCCGCATCCACCGGTACGCGGCGAGCGCGGGCGCGGTGAACACGAACGCGAGCACGATCCAGATGTCGCCCGGCAACGAGTCGAACGCATGCCACACGACCTGCGGCGACAATTCGACGCACAGCGCGAGAGCGGGCACCAGTGCGGTGAGCAGCACGAGGCCGAGCAGATGCAGATAGGTGCGCACGTACAGGCGCGACCAGCTCGGAATGCGGTCGGCGCGCGTGTCGGTCCACGCGCGACGGAAATGCAGCCAGCGCCACTTGACGTAGCGCAGCGTCGGCAGCGGCGGTGCATCGGGGTGCGAACGGGTTCGTCGGATCATCGCGGCTCCCGGCCGGCAGGCGGAATGCCCGCGCGGAACGTGACGGCGTCGCGCGAGCGCGGCGTCATTCCCACGCGTGCTTGCTGAATTGATAACCCTTGCTGCGGATCGTCTTGATCCGCTGCGGGTTGCTCGCGTCGTCGCGCAGCTTGCGGCGCAGCTTCGAGATGCGCCCGTCGATCGTGCGGTCGAGGCCGTCGAATTCGACGCCGCGCAATTGCAGCATCAGATCGTCGCGGCTGACGACTTCGCCCGCATGACACACGAGCGCCCACAGCAGGTCGAATTCGGCCGACGTCAGATCGGGCGTGCTGCCGTCGGGCAGCACGACGGTGCGGTCGGTGCGGTCGATCGAGAACTTGCCGAACGCGTAGCGCTCCGGCTGCGGCGCGGTGCTCTCGACCGCTCGCGCGGGCGCACGGCGCAGTTGCGCCTTGATCCGCGCGAGCAGGATGCGCGGCTCGACCGGCTTGTGCACGTAGTCGTCCGCGCCGAATTCGAGGCCGAGCAGCTCGTCGAACGGCTCGTCGCGCGCGGTCACCATGATGATCACGCCGTCGTACTGCTTGCGCGCCTCGCGGCAGATTTCGAAGCCGTCCTTGCCCGGCAGGTTCACGTCGAGGATGACGAGATCGGGACGAATGGACAGGATCGCCGGCACCGCGGCGTCACCATGCAGCACAGTGTCGACTTCATAGTCGTTCTTGCGCAGGTAGCCGGCGATCAGCGTGGACAGGCGGGTGTCGTCTTCGACGAGCAGGATGCGAAAAGACATGGGCAGCGGTCGGATCATCGGGGAAGCCGCGGCGGCGCCGGCCGATGCCGGACGCCGGCCATCGGCCGAAACGTACCGCATGATACTGCGCCCGCCGCTTGCCTGTTTGCCGGTCTTGAAAATAAGGGCGCGATTCCGCCCGCGCTTGACGAATCGGCGCCGGGACGGTTCCATACGGGCTCGCCGGAATCCGGCCGTGCCTCTACCCTGCCTGACGCGATGAATTACCAGACGACTCTCGAACGCATCCACACCGAACTCGCCCCCTGGATTGGCCAGGGCCGGGTGGCCGACTACATTCCCGAACTCGCAAAAGTGCCCGCCGACAAGTTCGGGATGGCGGTCGTGACGCTCGACGGAAACGTTTACACGGTCGGCGATGCGCACGAGCGCTTCTCGATCCAGAGCATCTCGAAGCTGTTCGCGTGCACGCTCGCGTTCCAGCTGCTGGGCGACGAACTGTGGGAACGGGTCGGCCGCGAGCCGTCCGGCACCGCGTTCAACTCGCTGGTCCAGCTCGAAAGCGAGCGCGGCAAGCCGCGCAATCCGTTCATCAATGCGGGCGCGCTGGTCGTCACCGACGTGCTGTGCCGCCGCTTCGTGAAGGCCGAGACGGCGCTCGTCGAGTTCGTGCGGCGGCTGATCGGCGCGAACGACATCGACTACGACTCGCGCGTCGCGCTGTCGGAGTTGCAGCACGCGGAGCGCAACCGCGCGATGGCGCATTTCATGGCGAGCTTCGGCAACATGCAGATGCCGCCCGATACCGTGATCGACGCGTATTGCCGCCAGTGTGCGATCGAGATGAACTGCGTCGAACTCGCCAGCGCCGCGCTGTTCCTCGCGAACGGCGGGGTCGCGCCGGCGACCGGCGAGCGGATCGTCGATTCGAGTTCCGCGAAGCGGCTGTCGGCGCTGATGCTGACCTGCGGCACCTACGATGCGGCCGGCGATTTCGTGTATCGGGTCGGGTTGCCGGCGAAGAGCGGCGTGGGGGGGGCGGGATCGTCGCGGTGCTGCCGGGGGAGATGGCGGTGTGCGTGTGGGCGCCGGGGCTCGATGCGAACGGGAACTCGTTGGCGGGGACGCTGGCGCTGGAGTGGTTGACGACTTATACGGGAAGGTCGATTTTTTGAGAAGTCTCAGTGGACACTCGCGTCGTCCGGTGCCGTGACACCGGATTGATGTCGACGCGCACCACGAAGTGACGCCATTACGTCGGCGAGATTGTCGACAATGTCGTCACAACGCCGCGCGGGACGGGCACGGGGAATGGACATCGTTGCTTTGCTCGACGACAACAAGGATCCAGCGTGATGCAGACCAAGAACAGAATTCACGTCGTTTCAACCGCTCATACCAGGCACGGCTTCGTCAACCCCTTGGCCGTCGTGACGGCATTGAGCCTGTGCCTGCCGTTCGGCGGCGCACATGGGCAATCGGCGGATGCCCCACCCGACGGTAGCGGGGCGTCGCACGTCGAATCGCGAAGCCCGGCGAGCCTGACCGTCACGCAGGCGCTGCAAGGCATGCTGGAGCTGATTCGGATTAGCAATCAGGTTACCGACATGACACCCGACGCGGTGCACCGCACCTTCGGCGTGCAGACCCACGCGATCGATCAAGACAGCTTCGGCTACGGCCAACGCCTGCCCGGTAACTGGGCGGTCGGTATCCAGCGGTTCGTGGTCTATGGAAGGGGGGCGCGCGTAGAACTGGGCTTTGATCCGATTCCCGGAATGCCGGCTGCGCCGCTGACGACATGCGAGCCGAATTTCGCGCAATTCACTGGAGCACTGGAGTCGATGGGGTTCAATCATCGTACCCACTACGGCGAGCACGGCCGCCGGATCTCCGAGATCTTCTGGCGCGAGCAGATGTCCGTGGAGGTCGTCCCCTACAGAGAACGCGGCGATAACGGTGAGCCGCCGGCCCCGGCTTGCGTAAGAACGGTACGGGTGCGATAGATCGCTGTCGCCGCAACACGCGATTCCGGCAAGCATCGCAACGAAACGCCGTGATCCCCTGCCGTCAAACCGCGCTGGAAATCGTTCGACTCGTTGATATCCTGAGGAAATATCCAACCGAGACTGCGCAACGCGCGAGCGCGCTGGCGCCGCCGTGACCGGCGATACGGAACAACCGACTTTCCCGACATTCCGCAGCGATTACTGGAGCCCCACGCATGAATCCGGACAACGCATCAAAAGTCGCAACGACGGCCCACGCGCACGCCGACAGTCATTCCTCCTCGTCGATCCCCCGCATCGCGCCATCCCGAACCGCGCTGCTCGTCATGCATTACCAGACCGACATCCTCGGCCTCTTTCCGTCGGTCGCCCCTGAATTGCTCTCGAATACGCGCCGTCTCTGCGACGCGGCGCGAGCGGCCGGCGTCGGCGTGTGGTTCGCGAATCTGCGCTTCAGTCCCGGCTATCCGGAAGTCAGTCCGCTGAACAAGAACGGCCAGGGCATCAAGCAGCTCGGCCTCTTCATCGACGATGCCCCCTGCCCGGAGCTGGCCAAACAGCCCGACGAGCCGCTGATCCTCGCCCACCGCGCGAGCGTGTTCTTCGGCACCGATCTGCAGGCGCGGCTCATCGCCCAAGGCGTCGATTCGCTGATCATGGTCGGCATCGCGTCGACCGGCGTGATGCTGTCGTCGATCGCCCATGCGAGCGACGCCGATTTCCGCCTCTACACGGTCAAGGATTGCTGCTACGACCCGGACCCGGTGGTCCACGAGCATCTGTTCGCCACCGCGTTCGAATCGCGCACGACGGTGCTGTCGCTCGCGGAGGCGCTGCGGCTGCTGGCGTAACGACGGCCGAGCCGCAGCATCCGCCTCACTTCGCGATGAACACGCCCGACGTCGGGCACGTACCCTGCGTATTGCCGTCCGTCACGAGCGACGCCGCGCTCGGAAACTGCGCGGTCGCGTTCGTCTTCACCGCGATCCACGCTTCGGTGAAGTAGCTCACGCCGTTCGTCTTCGTGCACTTCAGCGACACCGCGCTGCGCGTGTTGCTGCCGAACGCGCCTTCGAACGCCGACAGCAACTGGTTACGCGTGACCGTCTTGCCCGCGTTCGCCTGCAGGAACGCGTTGAACGACGTGTTGCCGAGCCGGCTGATCATGCCCGACGCCTGGTTCCAGTACGCATCGGGCGTCGCCGAGTTCGAACAGGTGCCGTGCTTGAACCACTCGTGCTTGTCGAGACAGGATGCGACGCCCGGCATGTACGTCGACAGCGTGTTGCGCGTCGCGCTGCTGATCGGGTACGCGTCCATGCTGCACCACTGGTGCGCGTTGTCGAGGTCGATGTCGTTCTGCGGCACGCCGCAGTAGAACGGCTGGTTGCCGTCGTAGCGGTTCGGCCACAGCCCGTGCAGCGACAGGCTCGTCGCCGCGTACGACCCGGCGAGGTTCGTGCATTCCGGTGTGTCGTGCGACGCGCAGAAGCCGGGCTCCCACGAGGCGGCAAGCAACAGGTAGTCGTAGCTGGTCTGCGCGGCGGCGTGCAGTGACACGGAAGCGACGGTGAGTGCGGCAGCGGCGCGGGCGAGCGTCTTGAGCATGGCGTGTTTCCTCGGAAAAGGCTTGCGGTCGCGGGAAGCGCCGCAAGGTTGTCGAATGTCTGCCCGCGATTGTTGCTGCCGCAACGTGGCACGAATGTGAAGGTGCACGAAAGAACGCGCGGGGTACCGCCGAACCTGTTACAGCCGGTACCGGTACCGGCGATTGCCTTCCGCCGCATGCGCCCCCGGCATACGCTGTCGCCACTTTCATCCTGCAACGGAGCATCCCCATGGTGACGGCCACACGGCTGGGCAAGCCGTACTGCGTCGAGATCGGAAACGGGCGCAGCGTCGTGCGCTCGGGCACCCACAAGGCAGGCAAAGGCGGCGACGCCGGCCTGCGGCCGCACGAGTTGCTCGAAAGCGCGCTGGCGGCCTGCGTCTGCATGTCGGTCGAACTGGCAGCGGAACGCGCGGGCGTGACGCTGCCGGCCTGTACGGTGGACGTCACCCTCGAACGCCGCGATGTCGAAACCGGTTTCGACATCGCCCTGCGCTTCGTGGTGCCGCTGTCGCAGGCGCAGCACATACTCGTCCGCGACGCGGTACGGGCCTCGCCGGTCGCCCGCACGCTCGGCAAGCCGATACGGATCGGGCCGGCCGCGATCGCGCACGACTGAGCTGATCGTCACGGATGCCGCATGGTCGGCACCCGTGCGTCGACGGTCGAACGGCACGCGCTTACCGCACGTGATCGCTCAGGTGCCGAGCTGCGTGCACGCGCGCGCCGACGCTTCGGGCCCCTCGAGCGCGAGAATCTGCCACACGCCGATACTGACGCGCCGGCGCGCCGCGGTCGACTCATCGGCCAGCAACGCCTCGACACGCGGTGCGACATCGGGCGCCTTCTGCTGCAGCGCCGCGTGGTGCCGCGCGCGCGACGCCGGCCCGGATTCGTACACGTCGCACAGGCGCACCATGCCGGCGAGGCCGGCCAGATCGTCGTCCTTGTCGATCGCGCGCGGCTCGACGGGCGCAAGGCCCTTGCGCTCTTCCGGCGGCAGCTTGTTGCGCGCGCCTTCGTCGATCGCCGACGCGGAAGCCGGCGGCAGGCCGCCGATCGCCGCGACGATCCTGCTGCCCGCGGCGATCATGTCGCCCTGGCACATGATCTTCTCGTCGGCCGTGACGTTCGAGCAGAACGATACCGACATCCGATACACGTCGTTGCTCATGCGCGGCACTTCGTCCATGCCCGCCTGCGCGAGGCCGGCGCTCGCCAGCGCCAGCGCGGCGGGAATCACGATGCGGAACGTTCTCGTCTTGTTCATTGTTGTCGTCTGTGGGTGCGGGTAGCGGGCAATATCGCCGGGCCGCGCCGGGCGCCCTTCGTGATGCCGGGCCCGCGTCCGGCATCACGCGTTTCACTTCATCGACGCCGCCTCCGAGCCGCCCGGCGACAACGCCGCGCTGTCCTGCTCGCGCCACGCACGCCGCGACGCCATGATCGCGCTCACCGCCGAGCGCGCCACCTTCCACCATGCGAACGGACGCGGATCGGCGAGCATGCTGAGCGCGCGCGCATAGTCGAGCGTGAGTCCGGGCGTCCACGCCATCGTCACCGCACGCTTGCGGATCTGCGCGGCCACCCACAGCTCGGGCGTGAACAGCAGCCGCACGAACGCGCCCCACCCGGCCCGCGCGCCTTTCAGCCGCCACACCGCACCGTCGAGCGCCGCCTCGAGCGCGTTCGACACGGTGCTCGAGCAGTTGCGGTGCGTGAGGTTGTACGTGACGTTCTGCCGATACGACGACCAGAACGCCTCGAGCTTGGCCGGATCGTAGTTGCGGATGCGCACGCGCACGGTCGACGGGCACCACGCTTTCGACTCGGTTGCATAGTCGGGCTGGAACAGGCCGGGCACGTCGTTCTCGCGCGTCGCGCGCAGGATGCGCGTGAATTCGTCGGGAGAACGATCGATCTCGACAGCCGGATACAGGCTGATGTAGATGCCCTCCGGCGATTCCAGCGCCGCATGGCCGGTCGAGATCGCGCCGTTGACGTCCACCGCCGCGATGTAGCGATCGATCACCGGATAGCGCTGCGCTTCGGCCTTCGACGTGCCGGTCGGGGTCCACACGTGCACGGTCAGCGCCCGCTCGCCGTCGGCCGGCGGCCCGTCCCATTCGGATTGCGCGAACTGCGGCGGGTACTGCGCATCGTCGAGATCCGGCGCCAGCGCCGGCGCGGGCGAGGTCGCGAACGCCGGATTGCGCGTCAGCCGCCGCACGCGCGCGGCGAGGCTCAGCATGTGCATTCCGCCGAACATCAGCAGCAGGCCGAGGCAGTACGGCACGGTGCCCGCGTAGTGCGTCGGGTACGGCTGGAAGAAGAAGACTGCCAGCAGGATCTCGACGACACCCCACGCGAACGCGACATTCCAGCGGCGATAGCGCACCATCCACGCGGACGTGCACTGCAGCAGCCCGTCGACGAGGAACAGCGTGCCGAAGATCATCGACAGCAGGAAGTGGCCGTGATGATGGCCGGCAAACACGAGCCCCGCGGCCACCACGACCGCGATGCCTTTCACGTAGCGCAGAATGCGCTGGCCGCCGACCCCGCTGCCGGCCACCGCGAGCGTCGCGAGCCCCTCGATCAGGAACAGCCATGCGAACAGCTCGATCGGGAAATGCAGCGCACCATCGAGCGCGTCGATGAAAATGCCGACGCCCGCCACCACCCACAGCCAGCCGAGCACGGTCAGCCCGCGCCAGCGGGTTCGCAGATATTCGATGCCCAGCAGCAGCAACACCAGTCGTACCATTGCGCCCTCGTATTTTTTCGGGATACGCGCGGCCTCGCGCCCCCTGTCGTTTCGACCGCGCGTCGGGCGACGTGCCGGCCGGAAGGCGGTCGTCGTGGCCGGCCCGTCATGTCGTCGACGTGATCGATGGCGGCCGGCATGCGCCGCTCTGGCCGAATAATAAGATATGGCGGAGCCGGTTGAAAGCCTGGCGAAAACGTTTTCGGCGGGGCGCGGACCGCCCCGGCCGCCCGCTGCCACGGCAGGTTTCGGGTTCGACAACGGGCGGCGGATACGGGAGAATCCGGCTTCCGAGGGCGAAAGCCACCCAGCCGAACCGCACAGACGGGACGAGAGCACATGCATGGACCGATTACACGCCGGCACATGCTGGCCGCCACTCGCCAGGTTCCAGGCCGCCCCTGTCAGCCATGGCGCTGGCCGACGCATGAAACAGGAGCATCGACATGCCCCACCCGCCGCTTCATCCATCCTCGCTCGGCCCGCAACTCAAGCGCTGGCGCGCGCTGCACCGCGTAAAGCAAAGCCATGCAGCCGAACTGTTCCGCGTCGCGCAATCGACGATCTCCCGCTGGGAAGCCGGCCTTCAGCAGATGTCGCCCGCCGAGCGCGCGACGGCCGAACGGCTGCTCGCCGCGCGCCTCGATTCCGCGGGCGACCACGCGCTCGCGCGGCTGATCGCCGGCAGCACGGGCCGCATGCATCTCGTGTGCGACCTCACGCACCGCCTGCTGGCCAGCTCGCCGGCGCGCGCGGCCGAGTTCTCGCGGCCGCTTTCGACGCTGCTCGGCGCGTCGCTGTGGCGCTATGCGACGCCGGAAATCGCCCGCATGGAAGCCGCGCTCGACCCGCTCGGCTGGTACGACCGCGCGGGACCGCCGAGCGTCGAGTTCGATACCGGCGCGAACGCGTCGCGCGTCGTGCCGATTCGCGGCAGCCTGTGCCGATGGACGCGGATGACGCTGTCGGACGGCTCGGCCGTGCGGCTCGTGGAAACGCTGGACGCGCACTGACGCCCACGCATATTTCATGCGTGGACACCCCGCGGCCGGCCGGCGTACGCTTGGCGGTTCATCGCAAGGACGCCGACCATGAATCCCGATACGATCCGCGCGCGCCTCGATTTCCTGCGCGACGCCGAACGCCTGAAGGACGTGCTGCGCAGCGGCCACACGTCGGCCGGGCGCGCGGAAAGCACGGCCGAGCATAGCTGGCGGCTGTGCCTGATGGCGCTCGTGTTCGCCGAAGCGCTGCCCGGCGTCGATACGCTGAAGCTGCTGAAACTGTGCGTCGTCCACGACCTCGGCGAGGCGCTGCACGGCGACATCCCCGCGATCGAGCAGGCCGCGCACCCCGACAAGAGCGTGCACGAACGCGACGACCTGCTGACGCTGACCGCGTCGCTCGACCGCGCGGCGCGCGACGAGATCGTCGCGCTGTGGGACGAATACGAGGCGGCCGCCTCGCCGGAAGCCCGCGCGGCGAAAGCGCTCGACAAGCTCGAAACGATCCTGCAGCACAACCAGGGCAGCAATCCGCCCGATTTCGACTATGCGTTCAATCTCGGCTACGGCCGGCGCTATACCGACGCCGCGCCGCTGTTCAGCGCGATCCGCGAGATCGTCGATGTCGACACGCAGCGCAGGATCGACGCGGGTGGGCAGCGCGCGTAAGCTCGCGGGATCGGGCGTACCACCTTGCGCGCCCCACCCGCACCTGAGCCGACGCATGACGCAGAACATCTACGACGACCCGGCCTTCTTCGAAGGTTACAGCCGCCTGAACCGCTCGATTCACGGGCTCGACGGCGCGCCCGAATGGCCCGCGCTGCGCGCGCTGCTACCCGACCTGCACGGCCGTCACGTGCTCGATCTCGGTTGCGGCTACGGTTGGTTCAGCCGCTGGGCCGCCGACCAGGGCGCTGCCGGCGTGCTCGGCATCGACGTGTCCGAACGCATGCTCGAACGCGCGACATCGACCACCGCGCATCCGGCGATCACGTACCGTCGCGCCGACCTCGAAACGCTCGCGCTGCCGGATGCCGCGTTCGATCTCGCGTACAGCTCGCTCGCATTCCACTACGTCGTGCACCTCGACACGCTGCTGCGCACGATCCACCGCGCGCTCGTGCCGGGCGGCCGGCTCGTGTTCTCGATCGAGCATCCGATCTATACGGCGCCGCGCCGGCCAGGTTTCGTCGTCGATGCGCAGGGTAACCGCTCGTGGCCGCTCGACGGCTACCAGCGCGAAGGCGAACGCGTGACCGACTGGCTCGCGCCGGGCGTCGTCAAGCAGCATCGCACGCTCGGCACGCTCGTGAACCTGCTGATCCGCAGCGGCTTCACGCTCACGCACCTCGACGAATGGGCGCCGACGCCCGGGCAGGTCGACGCGCTGCCCGCTCTCGACGAGGAACGCGACCGGCCGATGATGGCGATCGTCGCCGCGCGGCGGTAGCGCGGTCGCGGCGGATCGCCGCCTTCACAGATCGAAACAATTGCACCGTCCGGCCCGCGCATCGATACGGCGTCCACACAATTCAGCACAATTTCCACACGATTTGGCGCGAATTCCTCGCTTACCATGAGCGCCTGATTCGATTCGGCACGCCCGCGCGATGCGTACGCGGAACCCGTCGCGGGCAACACGCCCGGCACGCGGCGCCGACCGGATCGTTCCGTTCGGCCCCACGCATCGCCGGCGCCCGCTTCATCCTCGCTGCATTCTCATGACCCAGAAGACCCATCGCCGCCGGCGCATCGTGCTGGCTACCCTTGCCGTCGTCGCAATCGCCGTCGGCGTCACGCTGAAGGCCTGCGCGCCCGACAAGCATCCGCAGTACCTGTCCGCGCCCGTCACGCGCGGCGATCTCGAGAACGCGGTGCTCGCGACCGGCGCGCTGCAGGCGTTCAGGCAAGTCGACGTCGGCGCGCAGGTGTCGGGGCAGTTGAAGACGCTGAAGGTCAAGCTCGGCGACAAGGTCACGAAGGGCCAGTGGCTCGCCGAGATCGACCCGGTGATCTCGGAAAACGCGCTGCGCCAGGCGCGCGCCAGCGAAGAAAGCCTGCGCGCGCAGCAACAATCGACCGCCGCGCAGTTGACCCAGGCCGAACTCGCGTTCCGCCGCCAGCAGGCGATGCTGCCCGACGACGCGACGTCGCGCGAATCGTTCGAGGCCGCGCGCGCTGCGCTCGACGTGCAGCGCGCGACGCTCGCGTCGCTCGCCGCGCAGATCCGTTCGGCCCGCATCCAGATCGAGACCGCGCAGGCCAACCTCGGCTACACGCGCATCGTCGCGCCGATCGACGGCGAGGTCGTCGCGATCGTCACGCAGGAAGGCCAGACCGTGATCGCGCAGCAACAGGCGCCGGTGATCCTGAAGCTCGCGAATCTCGACACGATGACCGTGAAAGCGCAGGTGTCGGAAGCGGACGTGATTCGCGTGAGCGCCGGCCAGACCGCGTATTTCACGATCCTCGGCGAACCGGACAAGCGTCACTACGGCAAGCTACGCGCGATCGAACCGGCGCCGCAGAACTACGCCGAAGCGCAAAGCCCGCTCGGCGGCGGCGCGGGTGGCGGCGCGAAACCGAACAGCGCGGTGTTCTACAACGCGCTGTTCGACGTGCCGAATCCCGAGCACCGGCTGCGCATCGCGATGACCGCGCAGGTCAACATCGTGCTCGGCAACGCGCGCAACGCGCTCAGCATTCCGGCCGCCGCGCTCGGCGAGAAGCGCAAGGACGGCACCGTGGCGGTGCGCGTGCTGCGCGCCGACGGCAGCACGGAAACGCGCCATATCCGCATCGGCATCAACAACAACGTGCGCGTCGAAGTGCTGGCCGGCCTGAAGGACGGCGAGCGCGTCGTGATCGGCGAAGCGTCGGCGGACGAGCGCGCACCGCTGTCGGACGTGGTGTAACGATGCGCCAGCCCCTGCTGAAACTCGCCGCCGTCACGCGACGCTTTCCGGCCGGCGACAAGGACGTCGTCGTCCTGAACAACGTCAACCTGTCGATCGACGCGGGCGAGATCGTCGCGATCGTCGGCGCGTCGGGGTCCGGCAAGTCGACGCTGATGAACATCCTCGGCTGCCTCGATCATCCGAGCGAAGGCACCTACACGGTCGGCGGCCGCGACACGCACATGCTCGACAGCGACGAGCTCGCGCAGCTGCGCCGCGAGCACTTCGGCTTCGTATTCCAGCGCTATCACTTGCTGCCGCACGTCGACGCGGTCGCGAACCTCGAAATGCCGGCGATCTACGCGGGCACCCCGCGCGCCGAGCGGCATGCACGCGCCCGCGCGTTGCTCGCGCGCCTCGGGCTCGCGGATCGCGCGCATCACCGGCCCGGCCAACTGTCCGGCGGCCAGCAGCAGCGCGTGAGCATTGCGCGCGCGCTGATGAACGGCGGCCAGGTGATCCTCGCGGACGAACCGACCGGCGCACTCGACACGAAAAGCGGCCAGGACGTGATCCGCATCCTGCACGAGCTGAACGCGCTCGGCCATACGATCGTGATCGTCACGCACGACAAGGCGGTGGCGCGCCATGCGCGGCGCATCATCGAAATCAGCGACGGCGAGATCGTCGCCGACCGGCCGAACCGCCACTACGCGGAGGCGCTCGCGGAAGTCGGAATCGGCGCAGCCGACGTAGCCGAAACGCCAGCCGAAACGGCAGCCGAGACGGCTTCGTCGCCCGCGCCGCACGATGCCCCGCCGCCCGCCGACACCGATCCCGGCCCACGCGCCCCCCGCTTCGCCGCCGGCACCGGCCGCTTCGCCGAAGCGTGCCGGATGGCGTGGATCGCACTCGTGTCGCACCGGCTGCGCACGCTGCTGACGATGCTCGGCATCATCATCGGCATCACGTCGGTCGTGTCGATCGTCGCGGTCGGCGAAGGCGCGAAGCGCTACATGCTCGAGGAGATCGGCAGCATCGGCACCAATACGATCAGCCTCTATCCGGGCGCCGACTGGGGCGACAGCCGCGCGGACACGATCCAGACGCTCGTGCCCGCGGACGTCGTCGCGCTCGCGGAGCAACCGTACGTCGACAGCGCGACGCCCGAAACGTCGCGCACGCTGCTGCTGCGCTTCCGCAACGTCAATGTGAACGCGCTCGTGAGCGGCGTCGGCGAACGCTACTTCCAGGCGCGCGGAATGCGCTTCGCGCTCGGCGTCGCGTTCGACGACGATGCCGTGCGCCGTCAGGCGCAGGTGGCCGTGATCGACCAGAACACGCGCCGCAAGCTGTTCGGCGCGACGCGCAATCCGGTCGGCGAAGTGATCCTGGTCGACAACGTGCCGTGCGTCGTGATCGGCGTGACCGCCGACAAGAAGAGCGCATTCGGCAGCGTGAAAAGCCTGAACGTGTGGGTGCCGTACACGACCGCCAGCGGGCGTCTGTTCGGCCAGCGCTATCTCGACAGCATCACCGTGCGGGTGCGCGACGGGCAGCCGAGCGCCGCCGCCGAGAAAAGCCTCGAGAAGCTGATGATCCAGCGCCACGGCCGCAAGGACTTCTTCACGTACAACATGGACAGCGTGGTCAAGACCGTCGAGAAAACCGGCCAGTCGCTGACGCTGCTGCTGTCGCTGATCGCGGTGATCTCGCTCGTCGTCGGCGGGATCGGCGTGATGAACATCATGCTGGTGTCGGTGACCGAACGCACGCGCGAGATCGGCATCCGGATGGCGGTCGGCGCGCGCCAGTCCGACATCCTGCAGCAGTTCCTCGTCGAGGCCGTGCTCGTGTGCCTGCTCGGCGGCACGATCGGCATCGCGCTGTCGTTCGGGCTCGGCGCGCTGTTCTCGATGTTCGTCGCGCAGTGGAAGATGGTGTTCTCGGCCGGCGCGATCGTGACCGCGTTCGTGTGCTCGACGCTCACCGGTGTGATTTTCGGGTTCATGCCCGCGCGCAACGCGTCGCGGCTCGATCCGATCGATGCGCTCGCGCGCGACTGACGAAACATGACCATCACGCATTCCTCCCCGCTTCGCCACCTCGGCGCATTCGCCTGCGCGGCCGCTTTGCTCGCCGGCTGCGCGGGTACGCGCCACGATCCGCTGCCGCCCGTCGCGATGCCCGCGAACTGGGCCGCGCCGGTCACGGCCGACGCGCCGCCCGCCGCGCGCGACTGGTGGCGCAGCTTCGGCGATCCGCAACTCGACGCGCTGATCGACGACGCGCTGCGCGCCAACAACGACCTCGCGATCGCGGCGATCCGCGTGTATCGCGCGCAGTTGCAGGCCGGGCTCGTCGATACGAACCTGACGCCCAACGTGACGCTCGGCGCGAACGGCGCCGTGTCGCGCACGCTCGATACGCACCGGACGAGCCAGTCGAGCGGCCTCAACGGTTCGCTCAGCTACGAAATCGACCTGTGGGGCCGGCTGGCCGCGCTGCGCGATGCCGCGCACTGGGAAGCCGACGCGACGGCCGCCGATCTCGAAGCCGCGCGGCTGTCGCTGATCGGCACGACCGCGGCGCTGTACTGGCAGATCGGCTATCTGAACCGGCAGATCGCGCTCGGCGACGCGAACATCGCGTATGCGGTGCGCACGCTCGCGCTCGTCCGGTCGCGGCACGCGGCCGGCGCCGTGTCGGGGCTCGATCTCGCGCAGGCCGAACAGAGCCTCGCCGCGCAACGCGCGGCGCAGACGCAACTGATCCAGCAGCGCACCGAGAACCGCCACGCGCTCGCGATCCTGTTCGACCGGCCGCCGCAGCAACTGGCGGCCGGTCGAACAGGATCGCGAGCGCGTGGCGGTTCTCGGTGCGCTGCTGGATCAGTTGCGTCTGCGCCGCGCGTTGCGCGGCGAGGCTCTGTTCGGCCTGCGCGAGATCGAGCCCCGACACGGCGCCGGCCGCGTGCCGCGACCGGACGAGCGCGAGCGTGCGCACCGCATACGCGATGTTCGCGTCGCCGAGCGCGATCTGCCGGTTCAGATAGCCGATCTGCCAGTACAGCGCCGCGGTCGTGCCGATCAGCGACAGCCGCGCGGCTTCGAGATCGGCGGCCGTCGCGTCGGCTTCCCAGTGCGCGGCATCGCGCAGCGCGG
>FTHQ01000256.1_pt1 | contig 17186 bp, 19 predicted proteins | sample 1641001 | NCBI WGS metagenome assembly FTHQ01 (sample SAMEA3914872, study PRJEB12502) | metagenome | biome: forest; material: soil | place: Canada | collected 2011-07-03 | depth 0.3 m | reverse complement strand
GGGTTCGATCGAGTCGTTCATGATGGGTCCGGGGTCGGGCGAATCGAAGGATGAGAAGGGGCGGGCGTTCACGCTCAACGCAGCGCCGGCGTGTCGGGCGCGTGCGGCGCGTGCCGGGCGGCCGCGGCGTCGCGACGCCGGGCGAGCCACGCATGGACGAAGCCGAACAGCACCGGCACGAACAGCAGCGTCGACACCGTGCCGAACGCGAGGCCGCCGATCACCGCGCGGCCGAGCGGGGCGTTCTGCTCGCCGCCGTCGCCGAGGCCGAGTGCCATCGGCAACATGCCGATCAGCATCGCGAGCGCGGTCATCACGACGGGCCGGAAGCGGTTGAAGCCCGCGTCGAGCGCCGCTTGCCATGGCGGCGCGCCGGCCGCGAGCAACTCGCGCGCTGCGTTCACGACGAGAATGCTGTTCGCGGTCGCGATGCCGATGCACAGGATCGTGCCGGTCAGCGCGGGCACCGACAGCGTGGTGCGCGTGACGAACAGCATCCACGCGATGCCGGCGAGCGATGCCGGCAGCCCGCCGACGATCACGAGCGGATCGAGCCACGACTGGAAGTTCACGACCATCAGCAGGTAGACCAGCGAGATCGCGAGCGCGAGGCCGCCGAGCAGCCCCGCGAACGACTCGTGCATCGCCTGCACCTGGCCGCGCAGCACGATCGACGCGCCGGGCGGCAGTTGCGCGCGCGCGGCGTCGACGAGCTGGGTCACGTCGGCCGTGACGCCGCCGAGGTCGCGCCCCTGCACCGACGCGAAGATGTCGAGCACCGGCTGCACGTTGTAGTGCGACACCACGGCCTGCTGCGTCGCGCGCGAGAACGTGCCGAGCGCGCCGAGCAGGTTCTGCGCGGGCGCGCCCGCGGCCGGGCCGCCGGCCGGCGTCTGCGGCGAGCGGGCGGTGCCGGCGGGCAGCGGCACGTTCGCGAGCGACTGCAGCGAATTCACCGTGTACTGCGGCGTCTGCACGAGCACCGGGTAGCTGACGCCGTTGCGCGGATCGAGCCAGAAGTTCGGCGTCGTCTGCGAGCTGCCGGACAGCGCGATCAGCAGGTTCTGCGCGACGTCGCGCTGGTCGAGACCGGCCTGGATCGCCTTCGTACGATCGACGTTCACGTTGATAGCGGGTTCGTCGCCGGGCTGCTGGATGCGCGCGTCGACGAGCCCGCGCACGCCGCGCAGCTTCGCGAGCAGCGCGTTCGCGACCGCGCGGTTCTGGTCGAGCTTGTTGCCGACGATCTGGATGTCGATCGGCGCGGGCAGCCCGAAGTTGAGGATCTGGCTGACGATGTCGGCCGGCAGGAACGCGAACGTCACGCCGGGGAACGCCTGCGCGAGCACGTTGCGCAGCTTCGCGACGTACGCGGCGGTCGACGCGTGATCCGGCTTCAGCGTGACGAGCACGTCGGCGTCCTCGGTGCCGATCGGGTCCGACGAGTCGTACGTGAGGTTGATCCCGCTCACCGGCACGCCGATGTTGTCGAGCACGCCCGCGAGCTGGTTCGCCGGAATCACGCTGCGGATCTTCGCTTCCACTTCGTCGGTGAGCCGCGCGGTTTCCTCGATCCGCGTGCCGGTCGGCGCGCGCAGATGCAGGCGAATCTCGCCGGTGTCGACCGACGGAAAGAAGTCCTGCCCGGCGAACGCGTAGAGGCCCGTCGATGCGACGCAGGCGAGCAGGAACGCGGCCGCGAAGCGGCGCCGCCGCGCGATCGCCGCCGACAGCAGCGCGCGATAGCGCAGCCGCACGGCCTCGAAGCGATGCTCGAACGCGGCCTGGAACCGCGCGATGCGTGCGAATGCGCCGCGCGGCGGCCGGCCGCTGCCTTTGGCGCGCATCAGCGCCATCGCAAGCGTCGGCACCAGCGTGCGCGAGAAGAAGTACGACGCGATCATCGCGAAGATCACGGCTTCGGCGAGCGGCACGAACAGATAGCGCGCGACACCCGTGAGCAGGAACATTGGCACGAACACGATGCAGATCGACAGCGTCGACACGAAGGTCGGCACCGCGATTTCGCCCGCGCCGGTCAGGATGGCCTCCTCGAGCGGCGCGCCGAGCTCGAGATGATGCGTGATGTTCTCGATCGCGACGGTCGCGTCGTCGACGAGAATGCCGACCGCGAGCGCGAGCCCGCCCAGCGTCATGATGTTGATGGTCTGCCCGAGCACGGACAGCGCGAGCAGCGACGTGAGCACCGCGAGCGGGATCGTGATCGCGATGATCAGCGTCGCGCGCCAGCTGCCGAGGAACAGCAGGATCATCAGCGCGGTCAGGCACGCGGCGATCAGCGCTTCGCGCACGACGCCCTGGACCGCCGCCTTCACGAATACGGACTGATCGTCGAGCGGCGCGATGCGCAGCGTGTTCGGCAACCCGGCCGCGATCTTCGGCAGCATCGCCTTCACCTGGTCGATGATCGTCAGCGTCGATGCGCTGCCGGTCTTCTCGACCGTCAGCAGCGCCGCGCGCTTGCCGTCCACCCGCACGATGTTGGTCTGCGGCGCGTAGCCGTCGCGAACGTGCGCGACGTCGCGCACGTACACGACGTTGCCGCCGATCGTCTTCGCCGGCAGGTCGTTCAGCGCGGCGACCGTCTGCGTGCTGCCGTTCATCTGCACGTTGTATTCGTGCGTGCCTATTTTCGCGGTGCCGCCCGGCAGGATCAGGTTCTGCGCGTTGATCGCGTTCACGACGTCGATCGGCGCGAGCCCCTTCGCCTGCAGCGCGCGCGTATCGAGATCGACGACGATCTGGCGGATCTTGCCGCCGAACGGCAGCGGCACCGCCGCGCCCTGGACGGTCGCGAGCTGCGTGCGGATGAAGCTGTTGCCGAGGTCGTACAGCTGCTGCTCGGCGAGCGTGTCGCTCGACAGCCCGAGCTGCAGGATCGGCACCGTCGACGCGTTGTACGTGATGATGTTCGGCGGCAGCGTGCCGGGCGGCAGGATGCGCAGGATCGACGCGGCGTTGCTCGCGGCTTGCGCGATCGCGCGATTGATGTCGGCGCCCGGGTGGAAGAACACCTTCACGACCGACACGCCGTTCAGCGATTGCGACTCGATGTGCTCGATGTCGTCGACGTCGGACGTGAGCGCGCGTTCGTAGTTCGACGTGATCCGCTTGGCCATGTCCTCGGCGGAGAAGCCGTTGTACGACCAGACGATGCTGACGACCGGAATGTCGATGTTCGGAAAGATGTCGGTCGGCGTGCGCAGCAGTGCCAGCGGCCCCGCGATGAAGATCAGCAGCGCGAGTACGACGAACGTGTAGGGCCTGCGTAACGCCAGCCGGACGATCCACATGATGGTGCTCCTCGAAGCAGGGCTCGGATGCGCATTCGATGCGACGAGCACGCAGTCTGCCCGCGCGGCGTTGACCCGACCCTGACTCGAGGATTACGAAACCGTTATCTGTGCGGGCGCACTGCAGCGTCGGCGGTGGTCGCCGGTAGCTCGCCCTTGCTTTTTCATATTCCTTACCATAAAGTAAGGAATATTGGAGGTGCCGCAAATGACAGCAGCTACTATTACTTCAAAGGGTCAGGTGACCATTCCGGTGGATGTACGCAATCAACTAGGCCTGGAGTCCGGAGACCGGATCGAATTCAGCTTCAACGAGGCAACGGGCCGGTATGAGATCTACCCGGCCACGCGCTCGCTCGCCTCGCTCAAGGGCATCGTGAAAAAGCCCGAGAAATCGGTGTCAATCGAGGACATGAATCGGGCCATCGCCGAACAGGGAGCGTCCGCGCGATGATAGGACTGGATACGAACGTGCTGGTCCGCTATTTCGCTCAAGACGATGCCGTGCAATCAAAGAGGGCGACCGCGCTGATGGAGTCGTTGTCGGCGGAGCGTCCGGGGTACGTTTCGCAGGTGGCGCTGGTCGAGGTCGTCTGGGTGCTGGGACGTTGCTACGGCGTAGAGCGCGAACAGATAACAGACATCATCGACTCAATGACCGCTACGAAGGAACTGGCCGTTGAAGGCGCTGACACGGTGCGAAAGGCACTTCGCGTTTTCGCGGCATCACCGAAGGCGGATTTTGCGGATTGCCTGATCGAGCGGTCGGCACACGTCGTCGGGTGCGAGTACACAGCAACCTTCGACGTGGCCGCCTCAAAGGTCGCTGGCATGCGGTTGATAAAGTAATCACGGCGCAAGCCGACGATAGAAGAACGGGCGATCAGATAACAAAACCGTAATCGAAGCCTCACCTTCAGGAAAGCGCGCGAATCGCAGAATGGACTCAACTCTTCATCGCATCGATGGGGAGCGGAGGTCCGGCCTGATCTGCGGACGCGAACACGCCATCTTTGAGAGGTGAACATCATGAACAACCTGATTCGTGCAGTCCTGCTGTCCTGCGCACTGAGCGCACCGATCGTCGCATTTGCGCAAACTACCGACCATGCGGTTACCCGCGCCGAGGTGCGTGCCGATCTCGTCCGCGTCGAAAAGGCCGGTTATCGTCCCATCGGCGCCGATCCGTACTATCCGGAGGACATCCAGGCCGCGGAGGCGAAGGTCGCCGCGCAGCAAGCGCAATCGGTTGCCGCACGGCCGGCCGACGCGGCAAGGGCGGCGACGTCGTCGCTCGCGTCGCTCGACACGCAGCCGTTGTACGAGCATCACTGAACGCGGTTGGCGACCGCCGTCGGCAGCCCGGCGGCGGTTCCTTCAACGGACGGCGCGCATGCCGCCGCGAGTCAGCTCTCGCCCTTCTCGAGCACGTTCTGCGTGAGCGTGATCGATGGAATCGTCGGCTTGAGCAACGCGCGGCGCGCGCGACGGCTCAGCCACTTCCAGCCGGCCACGAGCAGCAGCGCGACCAGCGGGATCAAGGCGATCGTCCACGTCCCGTTCGGGTAGTCGAAGGCCATCAACACCAGCACGCCGAGCAGGAACAGCAACGTGAGCCAAGACGTCACGGGCGCGCCCGGCATCCTGAACGACACGTCTTCCACGTCGCCGCGCCTGACCGCGGCGCGGAACTTCATCTGGCACACGACGATGAAGCCCCAGGTGCTGATGATGCCCAGCGACGCGATGTTCAGCACGATCTCGAACACGCTCGACGGCACGAGATAGTTGAGCAGCACGCCGACCACGTAGATCGCGACCGTCACCAGAATGCCCGCGTACGGGACGGATTGCCCGCTCATTCGCGCGAGGAACGCGGGGGCGGAGCCGCCCATCGACAGCGAACGCAACACGCGCCCCGTCGAATACAGGCCGGAGTTGAGGCTCGACAGCGCGGCCGTGAGCACCACCAGGTTCATCACCGAGCCGATGCCCGGCACGCCGAGCGCGCCGAAGAACGTGACGAACGGGCTCTGGCCCGCCTTGTACGCGCTCCACGGCAGCAGGCAGACCAGCAGCACGACCGATGCGACGTAGAAGATCGCGATGCGCCAGATCACGTTGTTGATCGCGCGCGGCAGCACCTTGCGCGCATCCTTGCATTCGCCGGCGGCCGTACCGACCAGTTCGACGCCCGCGAACGCGAACACCACGCCCTGCACCAGCACCAGTGCCGGCATCAGCCCGTGCGGAAAGAACCCGCCGTTGTCGGTGATCAGATGCATGCCGGTGCCATGACCGGCGACCGGCATGCCCGTGCCGAGGATCGCCGCGCCGATCACGAGAAACAGCACGATCGCAGCGACCTTGATCAGCGCGAACCAGAACTCCATTTCCGCGAACCACTTCACGCCGATCAGGTTCATCGTCGCGACGATGCACAGCGCGACGAGCGCGAAGATCCACTGCGGCACGGCCGCGAACGGCGCCCAGTAATGCATGTAGAGCGCGACGGCGGTGATGTCGACGATGCCGGTCATCGCCCAGTTCAGGAAGTACATCCAGCCGGCGACGAACGAGGCCTTTTCGCCGAGGAACTCGCGCGCGTACGACACGAAGCTGCCGCTGCTGGGGCGATGCATCACGAGTTCGCCGAGTGCGCGCAGGATCAGGAACGAAAACGCGCCGCACACCAGATAGACGATCGCGAGCGCCGGGCCGGCGGCCTGCAGCCGCGCGCCCGCGCCGAGAAACAGCCCGGTGCCGATGGCCCCGCCGATCGCGATCATCTGCACCTGTCGATTGCCGAGGGTCTGGTGATAGCCGGCTTCGTGCGATTCGAGCCAGCTGCGTTTGTCGGTTTCGCCGGTTGTCGACGGGTCGGGAATCGATGCCATGACGGTATCCTTGCGCGCGGATGGGATTGGATTCGCCCCGATCGCGGGACGATCGGGACCACCGGTACCGGAGGAGCAGCGCACCGAATCGAGCACGCCCGTCCTGATCGCGATTCGTCGGACGTGACGAAAGGCACGGTACGTCGCGAACGTATTCAGCCGTAATTTCCGTCACAAACGGAATGCAAATTTGAACTGGGCCTGTTCGAATCCGTGCATAGGGCCGCGGCGACGGGTGAACCAGATAGGTAATTTGGTGCGCCGGCGCGCGCTGCGAGGGCAACCGTTACCGATGGCGCCGGTTCGTGCACCGAAATGAGGAATTCGGCACGCCGAGCGGTTCGCTGAAATTTCCGTCTCGTGCCGGCGTGGCAAGCGTTTGACGGCAATGGCCCGGTTTTTGCTGGAGTGGTGTGGACCGCGCAATCGTTGCGCGCTGCCCGACGACATACCAGACAAGGAAGATTCACCGTGAGCCCGACGACCCGACCGTTCCCCCGACGCACCTGGCTGGCTGCGCTGCTCGCCGCCCCCGTGATCGCGCTGTTCGCCGCCGCGCCGGCCCATGCCGATGCGCTCGACACCATCGCGAAAAACGGCACGCTGCGCGTCGCGGTGCCCGAGGACTATCCGCCCTTCGGTTCGGTCGGCACGGACATGCAGCCGCAGGGCTACGACATCGACATGGCAGGACTCCTCGCCAAGGCGCTCGGCGTCAAGCTGAAACTGGTGCCCGTAAACAGCGCGAACCGGATTCCGTACCTGACGACCAACAAGGTCGACATGGTGATCTCGTCGCTCGGCAAGACCCCGGAGCGCGAGAAGGTCATCGACTTCTCGAGCGCGTACGCACCGTATTTCCAGGGCGTGTTCGGGCCGTCCGACGTGAAGGTGAGCGCGCCGGCCGACCTCACCGGCAAGACGGTCGGCGCCACGCGCGGCGCGCTCGAGGAGATCGCGCTGTCGCAGCTCGCGCCGAACGCGACGATCAAGCGCTTCGAGGACAACAACGCGACGATCCAGGCGTTCCTGTCGGGGCAGGTCCAGTTGATCGCGGCCGGCAACATCGTCGCGGCGGCGATTCTCGCGAAGAATCCGCCGCGCCGCCCCGAGGTCAAGTTCGTGATCAAGAATTCGCCGTGCTTCGTCGGCGTCAACAAGAACGAACCACGCCTGCTCGCGAAGATCGACGATGCGATCGCGCATGCGAAGCAGGACGGCTCGCTGGGCGAGATGTCGCGCAAGTGGCTCGGCCAGCCGTTGCCGGCCGGACTGTGACGCATCGCCGTGTCGCCTGATACGTCGCCGCGGCCGGGGTGCCCGGCGTGGTGCGTGTCGTTGTCCGAACCTGAATTTATCCCCTTCCCATGAGCTACCAGCTTCAATTCGGCGAACTCGCCGAGTACGTCGGCGTGTTCGCGAGCGGCGCGGCGATCACGCTCGCGCTGACCGCGGTCGCGACCGTGCTGGGTGTCGCCGTCGGCGTGCTCGGCGCGGCCGCGTACAGTGCCGACGCGCGCGCGGCCGTGCGGCTGCGCCCGCTGATCGGCGCGTACGTCGAGGCGATTCGCAATACGCCGTTCGTCGTCCAGCTGTTCTTCATCTTCTTCGGCTTGCCGGCGCTCGGCGTGCACATCGACGAGTACACGGCCGCGATCCTCGCGATGACGCTCAATCTCGGCGCGTACTCGGTCGAGATCGTGCGCGCCGGCGTGGCCGCCGTGCCGAAAGGGCACCTGGAGGCCGCGTCCGCGCTGGCGATGTCGCGCGCGCAGATGCTGCGTCATGTCGTGTTGCCGCAGGCGCTCGCCAAGGTGTTTCCCGCGCTGTCGAGCCAGATCGTGATCACGATGCTCGGCTCGGCCGTCGTGTCGCAGATCTCGGTGGCCGATCTGACCTATGCGGCCAGCTACATCCAGTCGCGCAACTTCCGCGCCTTCGAGACGTACTTCGTGATCACGCTCGCGTATCTGGCGATGGCGCTGCTGCTGCGCGCCACGCTCGGCGCGATGGGCCGCCGCCTGTTCACCCGTCGCGTGCGAGGTGCGCGATGACCGATTTCACGTTGGGCCAGATTCTCGCGAACCTGCTGCTGGCCGCGCGCTGGACGATCGTGCTGTCGATCGTGTCGTTCGTGACGGGCGGCCTGGTCGGCCTCGGCTTGCTCGTGATGCGCGTATCGGGCTCGACGGTGCTGCGCGGCGTCGCGAAGCTCTATATCGAGGTGTTCCAGGGCACCCCGTTGCTGATGCAGCTGTTCATCGTGTTCTTCGGCCTGCCGCTCGTCGGGCTCGACGTGCCGCCGTGGGTCGCGGCCACGGCCGGGCTCACGTTCTTCACCAGCGCGTATCTGGCCGAGATCTGGCGCGGCTGTGTCGAGGCCGTGCCGAAAGGGCAGTGGGAGGCGTCGGCCAGCCTGGCGATGAGCTACGTCGAGCAATTGCGTCACGTGATCCTGCCGCAGGCCGCGCGCATCGCGATCGCGCCGACGGTCGGTTTCGGCGTGCAGGCCGTGAAGGACACGGCGCTGGTGTCGATCATCGGCTTCACCGAGTTGACGAAGGTCGGCATCGCGATCTCGAACGCGACGTTCCGGCCGTTCGTCGTGTATGGCCTCGTCGCGCTGATCTATTTCGCGCTCTGTTATCCGCTTACCCGTTATGCGCGCACGTTGCAAAGGAGATGGCATGCCGCTCGTTGAAACCCGGGGTCTCGAAAAGAATTTCGGCACCCATCATGTGCTCAAGGGCATCGATTTCTCCGTCGAGCGCGGGCAGGTCGTCTCGATCATCGGGCGCAGCGGCTCGGGCAAGAGCACGCTGCTGCGCACGCTCAACGGGCTCGAGAGCATCGACGCGGGCACGATCTCGGTCGACGGCGAACGCGTCGATGCACGGCACGCGGACCTGCGTGCGCTGCGGCTGAAGGTCGGCATGGTGTTCCAGCAGTACAACCTGTTTCCGCACCTGAGCGCGGGGCAGAACGTGATGCTCGCGCAGTCGGTGGTGAAGAAGGCGCACCGCCAGCAGGCACGCGCGATCGCGGAACTGATGCTCGAGCGCGTCGGCCTCGGCGACAAGTTCGACGCGTTTCCGGAACAGCTGTCGGGCGGCCAGCAGCAGCGCGTCGCGATCGCGCGGGCGCTCGCGATGAAGCCGAGCGTGCTGCTGTGCGACGAAATCACGTCCGCGCTCGATCCGGAGCTCGTCGGCGAGGTGCTGGGCGTGGTCGAGCAACTCGCGCGCGAGGACATGACGCTGATCATGGTGACGCACGAGATGAACTTCGCGCGTGCGGTGAGCGACCGGATCGTGTTCATGCATCAGGGGCGCGTGTGGGAGAGCGGGACGGCCGACGAGATCTTCGAGCGGCCGCAGACGGTGGAGTTGACGCGGTTTCTGGGCAGCGTGCGAAACACGGAAACCGTGACGCGCTGACCGACGCCGCCGTGTGGCCCGGCCGCGATAGATGACAGGACCGTAATCGAAGCCTCACCTTCCGGACAGCGCGCGAATCGCAGAATGGACACCACTCCTCATCGCATCGATGCGGAGCGGATGTCCGGCCTGATCTGCGGACGCTAACACGCTATCTTCGAGAGGTGAACATCATGAACCACCTGATTCGTGCAGCATTGCTTTCCTGTGCGCTGAGCGCACCGATCGTCGCATTTGCGCAGACCACCGGCCATCCGGTCACGCGGGCCGACGTGTGCGCCGACCTGATTCGGGCGGAGCGCGACGGGTCGCTGCCGACGTTGAACACGGACTATCCGCCGAGCGCGCAGACGATCGCGCGCAATCGCGAGCTGTATGCGATCGCGCATGGCGGCCGGTACTCGGCAATGACCGCGACGTCGGCCACCGTATCGACCGCGAGCGCGCAATGAAGCGGGGCGCCGTATCGAGACGCGTGACGGGGCTGGCGATCGCCGCGTGGCTCGCGGCGGTCGCGACCCCGGTTTTCGCGCGCGGGCAGCCGCAGCTGCCCGATGACGACGGCGGGCGCGCCAGCGTGCTGCGCGCACTGAATCCCGGATTCGATCCGCAGCGCCATGCAGTCGACCCCCGGCCGGCGCATGTTCACGCCGCGCCCATCAGCCGCGCGCCGAGTGCGATCCCGCGCGCGGCGATCGATGCGCTGGCGGCGCGCTGACGGGCGTCCCAGCCCGCCAGCGCGGCATCGAACGCGGCGCCGCGTGTGACTTTGCGCACTGCTTCGGCGAGGCCGACCGCGTCCTCCGCCGCTTTCGCGGCGCCCGCCGCCGTGTGCGGGCGCACGATGCAGGCGGCATCGCCGAGCAGCACCGCGCGCCCGAAAGCCATCCGCTCGACCGCGAGATCGAGGATCGCCTGCGCGAACGGCGCGGTGGTTGCATCGACGAGCGCGGCGAGCGTCGGCGCGAGCATCCGGTCGGCGGCGTCGACGAGTTCCGCGCGGTGGTCGTCGCGCATCGCGCCGGGTGGCAGCGACCCGTCGCGTTGCGTGCCGTCGCGCGCAACGAACAGCGACGGCATCCGGTCGGATGCGAGACGCCGGTACCACACCCAGTTCACGCGCCGTTTGCCCGGTTCGATCGTGCCGTCGGCGCCGGGCACCAGATAGGTCAGGAACAGGTGCCGGTCGCCTTGCTGGAACGTGAAGCGTTCGCGCAGCAGAACCAGCACCTGCTCAGGCAGCGTGCGTTCGTCGACGAGCCCGCGCCACGCGACATAGCCCGCATACGTCGGCCGCACGTCCGGCAGCAATTGCGCGCGTACGGTCGAGCGGCCGCCGTCCGCGCCGATCAGCAGGTCGGCGATCTCGGCGCGGCCGCTCGCGAAATGCGCGACGATCCGCTCGCCGTCCGGTTCGAACCGCTCGAACGCGTCGCCCGCGTGGATGACGCCGGCGGGCAGTGCACGCTTGAGCGCCGTGTAGATCACGTTCCAGCCCGTCTGCGTCTGCGGCATCGCGAAGCGCTGCACGATCCGGTCGTGCGCATCGACGTAGATCCGGTCGATCGAATCGACGCTTGCCTCGCGCGGCAGCGGCACACCGCCGAACGCGAACGCGCGCTCGATCGGCGGTTGCAGCACGATGCCGCCGCCGCGGCTGTCGAGTGCGTGCGGCGATTGCTCGAAGACGCGGACGTCCCAGCCGGCCGCGCGCAGCGCGGTCGCCGCGAACAGCCCGCCGACCGATCCGCCGGCGATGACGGCCTTGCGGCCCGCTCCGTGTTCCATCCGATGTTCCCCCGATGATGCCGTGTGCGGCGCGCGTGGCGTCAGCCGGCCCAGCCGCGCAGGAAATCGAGCAGCAGCGCGTTCACGCGCTCGGGCTGCTCCTCGTGCGGCAGATGCCCACACTGCGCGATCGGCTCGGCACGCAGGTGGGTCGCCATGCCTTCCCATACGGCCTTCATGTCGAACATCTTGCCGACCGCGTAGAAATCCTCGCCCCAGATCGCCATGGTCGGGCACGCGATCCTGACGTCCGCATCGACGAGGTCCTGCTGCACGTCTTCCGCGTTCGCACGATAGTCGGCCAGCGCGCCGCGCACGGCCCCCGGGCGCCGATACGCACGCACGTACGTGTCGAACGCATCGCCCGAGATCGCGTGCGGGTTGTAGCACCAGTCGGCGAAAAAGTAGCTGAGCCATTCGGCTTCCTTGCCGGCGATCAGCGCCTCCGGCAGGTCGGGCACCTGGTGGAACAGGAAGAACCAGTACGCGCGCGCCGTTTGCGCGGTCATGTTCTGCGCGACGATGCGCGTCGGCACGTTGTCCATCACGACGAGCCGCTCGACGCGTTCGGGGAAGTCCTTCGCGAAACGCGTCGCGACGCGTGCGCCGCGATCGTGCCCGACGAGCGCGATGCGCTCGATGCCGAGCGCATCGAGCAGCGCGGCGAGATCGCGCGCCATGTTGCGCTTGTCGTAGCCGGCCGCGGGTTTGTCGGTTTCGCCGTAGCCGCGCAGGTCGGGCACGATCACGCGATAGTGCCGCGCGAGCACCGGAATCTGGAAACGCCATGCAAAACTGGTTTCGGGGAAGCCGTGCAGCAGCACGACGACGGGCCCCGCGCCGGCATCGATGACGTGCTGGCGGATGCCGTTCGCCGTAACGGTGTGATGGGTGAGTGCGAGCGTGTCGGTCGTCATGGTGAGAATCCCGGTTCGATGCGGACGGTGCGCGATACGGTCGCGTCCGATGCTGTCCGAGCATAGGCCACGCGACGAACGTCGTGGCTGAATCGTTCTGAATCCCGGTGTGAGGCGGTGGCGTGGCGGCTGGCTCGTCTGCGGTCGTCGCGCGCATGCGTCACCGCGCCGCACCGCGCGTTCAGAACGATTCAGTTCGCCGCCGTGACTTTCAGGGCCGCCTTCCGTAGTCTTGTTCTAGAGCCGCCGCACGAGGCCGAAGCCCTTCGGCCGGCCCGGCCGGCGGCACAACCGGAACGGACCATGCCTTACCTGATCTCACCGGGAGCCGGCGTCGCAATCGGCCTCCTGCACCCCCTCGTGCGCGTGCAGTCGCCCGCGCCGCCGCTGATCGCGCTGGCGCGCCTGTTCGGCATCGTCGTCCGCGAGCATGCGATCCCGCTCGTGCCGGCGCCGTTGCGTGCGCTCGCCGCGCAGGCTCGCGATGCGGACCCCATCGACAAAACCGCGGAAGCCACGACATGCAGCCCGCGCAAGTAACGGCAGCGGGCGCGGCGGCCCCCGATCGCGTGCGCGGCGAGGACGTGTTTCTCGCCTCGATCGCCGGCTACGTCGACACGCTCGGCTTCGTCGCGCTGTTCGGGCTCTTTACCGCGCACGTCACCGGCAACTTCATCCTGATCGGCTCGGGCCTCGCCGGGGTCGGCCAGGGCCTCGTGATCAAGTGGCTCGCGTTTCCGGCATTCATCGCGGGCATCGTGGCCGCCCGCGTGCTCGATCACCGGATGCGCGTGCGGGGGCATGGCGTGCGGGCGCGCTCGCTGTACGCACTGCAGACGATCCTGCTGGCCGGATTCATGCTCGCGGGCGTCGCGGCGTCGCCGATCGGCAGCGCCGATGCGCCCGCGACGATCGTCTGCGGGCTGCTGGGTGCCGCGGCAATGGGTGTGCAGAACGCGCACGGCCGGCTGACCGCGCGCACCGTCGTCGCGAACACCGTGATGACCGGCAACGTCACGCAGGCGGTCATCGATGCATTCGACTGGCTGGTGCCGATCGCCGCGCCGGCCGAACGGGAAGCCGCACGCGCGCGGCTGCGACGCACGTTGCCGCCGGTCGCCGGTTTCGCGCTCGGCGCGGGCGCCGGGGCGAGCGCCTACCTGTACGCCGCGTTCTGGGCACTGGCGCTGCCGCTCGCGCTGCTTTGTTTCCTTACCTGGCGCGCCGGCCGGACCGGCGAACCCTCCGCGTCGCGCTGAGCGCCGGTTCCGCACGGCGTTCGTCGCGCACGCGGCGGGCGGCTACAGAAAGCGCAGCAGTGGTGAACCGGTCGACGAGGTCCGGGTGACCGAGCTGTTCGACCCACCAGCGTAACGCGCGCCCGGCTTCGTCGGCGCGCCACGCGATATAGCAATGGGTCGTGCCGCGCATGCCGGTGACTTTTCGCGCGACAAGCCTGCCTTGCGCGATCGCGGGTGCCGCGATGCAGTCCGGGAGCGTACCCACCGCGAGTCCTTCGCATGTAGAACGCGTGGGCGTATGACCACATCATGTCGAATGGCAGTATCGCGGCGATGCAGACGCGGACCTCGGTTTCCCGACCTTGCTGCGCGCGCTGCGCCTTCCGTTCAGGCTGCTCGGCGGCATGAAGCAGACAACGGCCTTCCTCGACGACGACGCGGCCCGCGCGCGTGAGCTTCGCCCGACGCCCGCTGCGATCGAACAACGCGACGTCGAGATCGCGCTCGCGCTTTTGTACGAGATATGTCAATGCGGACGGCACGCGGTGCACCAACTGCGGCGTCAGAAAACCTACCGGTGCGGTCGATCGCGTCCAGTGCATCGAGTGCTTCGAAAGGCAGCTTCATGACGAATTTTGCTACGACAAGGGTATCAGGCGGTGTCGCGCCGTCGAGCAATGCTGAACCCAATGTTGTTCACAATGGTTCGTTGTCCGATGTACCGAGGCACGCACGCATGTGTGCCGACGGCCGGGCCGCCGCCGCATTCGCTCGACGTCTGCCTGTCACGTCGGTGTCGATTCGCGGTGCTTCGCGGAAGCATCGGCGTGCGCGCCGGGCAGCGCGCCGAACATGTGCTGGCTGCACTTCGCGTCGCGCCATGCGGTTCTCAGGCGGATGCCATCGAACATCCGCCGCACCACGGGAAGAATCTGTTCGCCGACCAGAATGCCGAGCAGGCCAGCCAGGGCAACGGCGGGCGGCGCCGGCGATTGCACGCCGATCAGCGCGTAGACGACGCCGGCGAGGATGCCGGCGAGAAGCGAAGCAATGTACGGTTTCATAGATATAGGATGGAATGACGGCCGTTAAAAATATGGATAAATACCGGTCTGGCGTCGATCCGAAAGTCTTGGGCCAGCCTATCAGGTCTGCGTGTTCATCGTTAGCCGATTCAATGAAATTCAGATCTTTTCAGTCTGAATTCAGAGCGCGGTGAGAATCAGAACAATTAACTGGTGCGGTCGAAATTTCGCGTATTGAATGACGCAGGCCGACTGCCGACGCTTCCGACATGGCGCATTGGATGCCTCGCGGATGCGTCGGCCGGGCAAGCCTCATTTTTCTCCGCGTCAAAGGACATCACCACCATGAGCAATCCGAAGCTTGAAGTACTTACTCCGCACAACAGCCAGCTGATCTTCATCGACCAGCAGCCGCAGATGGCGTTCGGCGTGCAGTCGATCGATCGTCAGACGCTGAAGAACAACGTCGTCGGGCTCGCGAAGGCCGCGAAGGTCTTCAACATCCCCACCACGATCACGACGGTCGAAAGCGAGAGCTTCTCGGGCCACACCTATCCCGAGCTGCTCGACGTGTTCCCGAACCAGAAGACGCTCGAACGCACGTCGATGAACTCGTGGGACGACCAGAAGGTGCGCGACGCGCTGGCCGCGAACGGCCGCAAGAAGGTGGTCGTGTCGGGTCTGTGGACCGAAGTCTGCAATACGACGTTCGCGCTCTGCGCGATGCTCGAAGGCGACTACGAAATCTACATGGTCGCCGACGCATCGGGCGGCACGACGCAGGCCGCGCACGATTTCGCGATGCAGCGCATGGTGCAGGCCGGCGTGGTGCCGGTCACGTGGCAGCAGGTCCTGCTCGAGTGGCAGCGCGACTGGGCGCACCGCGAGACGTATGACGCGGTGATGGCGATCGCGAAGGAGCATTCGGGCGCATACGGGATGGGTGTGGACTACGCGTACACGATGCTCCACAAGGCGCCGCAACGCACCGCGACGCCGCACGAGTCGATTCCGGCCGTTCCGGCGAAGTAAGCGCGGACGACCGGCGACCGCTGATGCCGGTGCGGCGGGTTCGATGTGAACGCGTCGCATGGGCTCCATTGCCGCGGGCGGCGGACGTGACCGAAACACGAATGCCGCCCGCGGCATGCGGGTCGAAATACAGCCCCTGCATTTGAAATTGTCCGGGAGATTTATTGCATGGAACCTTATCTGGTTTCCCTTGGCGCGGGTGTGCTGATCGGTGTGATTTACAGCGCCATCAAGGTTCGCTCTCCCGCACCGCCGCTGATTGCGCTGGTCGGGCTGCTCGGCATGCTGATCGGCGTACAAGCCTTACCCCCCGTGAAACAACTCTTTGGCTTCTGATCAACAAGAGATGATGCATATGACCGCAACCGTGACCCAACCGGATCTGATCCTGCATAACGGACGATTCACGACGCTCGATCGCACGAACCCCGTCGCGACGGCGGTCGCGATTGCCGCCGGACGATTCGTTGCCGTCGGCAGCGAAGCGGACGTGATGCCGCTCGCGGGCCGCGCGACAAAGGTCGTCGATCTCGGCGGCCGCGGCGTGCTGCCGGGTCTGATCGACAACCACTGCCACGTGATTCGTGGCGGACTGAACTACAACATGGAACTGCGCTGGGACGGCGTGCCGTCGCTCGCGATCGCGATGGAGATGCTCAAGCAGCAGGTCGCGATCACGCCGGCGCCGCAGTGGGTGCGCGTGGTCGGCGGCTTCACCGAACATCAGTTCGTCGAGAAACGGCTGCCGACGATCGCCGAACTCAATGCAGTCGCGCCCGATACGCCCGTGTTCATCCTGCATTTGTACGATCGCGCGTTGCTGAATGCGGCGGCGCTGCGGGTGGTCGGCTACACGAAGGACACGCCGGAGCCGCCGGGCGGCACGATCCTGCGCGATGCCGCAGGCAATCCCACCGGCCTGCTGCTCGCGAACCCGAACGCGACGATCCTCTACGCGACACTCGCGAAAGGCCCGAAGCTGCCGTTCGAGTATCAATACAATTCGACGCGCCACTTCATGCGCGAGCTGAACCGGTTGGGCGTGACGGGTGTGATCGACGCGGGCGGCGGGTCGCAGAATTATCCCGACGATTACGAAGTGATCCGCAAGCTGCACGACACGGGCGAGATGACGATCCGGATCGCGTACAACCTGTTCACGCAGAAGCCGAACGCGGAGAAGGAAGACTTCGTGAACTGGACGAAGAGCGTCAAGTACCACGACGGCACCGACTACTTCCGCAATAACGGCGCGGGCGAGATGCTGGCGTTTTCCGCGGCCGACTTCGAAGACTTCCGCGTGGCGCGGCCGGATCTGCCCGCGCAGATGGAGGATGACCTCGAAGGTGTCGTGCGCGTGCTGGCGGAAAACCGTTGGCCGTGGCGCATGCACGCGACCTATGACGAAACGATCAGCCGCGCGCTCGACGTGTTCGAGAAGGTCAACGAAGACATCCCGCTCGAAGGGCTGAACTGGTTCTTCGATCACGCAGAAACGATCACCGAGCAATCGATGGACCGGATCGCCGCGCTCG